>Ga0115001_10001474_pt1 | contig 18108 bp, 17 predicted proteins | sample ArcticOcean_MG_C_12_FD_89869 | JGI IMG/M metagenome (GOLD analysis project Ga0115001, IMG submission 89869) | Marine microbial communities from western Arctic Ocean - ArcticOcean_MG_CB8_130 | ecosystem: Environmental > Aquatic > Marine > Oceanic | place: Arctic Ocean: Canada Basin | collected... | reverse complement strand
GACGGTGGGAGCGCGGGGGGGCCGCGGGGGCCGGGGCGGCGGGGGCGGGGAGTGGAGGGGCGGGGGGGGGGGGGGTTCTCGTGGTGGGGTGGCGGGGTCTCGCCGAATGCGCTCGGTTGATCGCGCGATACCGTGTCAACGGGGGGTGCAGGTCAAATACTAAGAAGAACGGCCAAACTTTTCGGCATCGTCTGTTTGAAATTGGTTCATCAAGACAAATACAATGCCGAGGGCGACAACAACCAAGTACGAGCCGCCAATCGCGGTGTCTCCCGTGTTCGACGATTCTTCGAGCGTGTACCCCAACTTATTTTCCAGGTAGTCGCCGAGGCAACTTCCGTCCTCCTCGCCGATTGAATTTGTGTACACCAGCCGCATCAGGATGATGACGACAAGAGTCACGTGGACAGCAATCACGCCAACGAGGCCGGCCCGCGCAACGTTCGGCGAACGGAAATCCGAATACGTGTCGTTGGTGAAAGTCCCTAGAGTAAGCAGGACCAAGAAGATAGCAAAAAATACGGACGCTACTTCATGCCAAAGCTTGTACCCTTGAGTGTAAAATTGGAGACTTGAGATGCACGCGCTTGAAGTCCGGTGTTCAGAACAGTCGTCAAAATCAGCGGACGTTGTTGGGTCCTTGATATAATCTCCACCGTCGGCTTCGGCGGGACATTGCATTTTGTCGGTGCTTGACAACGGGCATGGCATGAGTCGCTGCAGATCATCGCTCACAAACCGCCCTTGTTTGAACTGGGATGGGGTCAACACGTTCATTTTGCAATTCGTTGTGCCAGCGTTATCGTCGTCGTCGCTGCCAGAATTTTGGGACAAGCAATCGTACACTTTGATTCCGTTAATGCCAATGCCGGTGTGAATAATCATCGATTCGTCCGCCTGGCTGACCCACATCGGTCGTGCTGCGATGCCGCAGTTCGCAAGGTCGTTTGTGAGGGCGAGTTGATCCTCGCCAGCAGTAGTTACGGCCGCATCGTACGCCCCCTTCGCCATTGCATCCGCAAATTTCGAATTCTTGCCCAATTCATACTTGTAAACGCTGCCCTTTTCCATATGGTCCAGTACACCCGACAATATGAGGGAGACGAGGTAGACACCCCAGAGGAGACCAACGGTCATTCGCTTGGTAAAAAAACTCATCATAGTGATGAATGCAATGTGAGCGTACCCCCAAACACATGCCGTCGCTTATATGGCGATCCTCGCGACAAAGGCATAAAACGAAAAGAAAAAACACATTTTTTTTTAAAAAAAAATAAAAAAAATAATTTAAACTATGAACCGTCTCGTCTACGTGTTTGGCCGCAGCGGCCGCGTGCCCACCACCGTCCACGGCCACGTGTGGGTCGCCCGCGACACGGTGCGGTTCGACTCGACGATGCCGTGGATCGCGCGCAACGTCGCGACCAACGCGGTTGTCGGGACCGTCCTTGTGAAGCAGGCCGAGCTTGTGCTCGTCTACGTGCGGCCGGGCGCGACCGCGGTCGAGCACGAGGAGCCGCGGCTGCGGCCGCAGCGCATGTCGTACTCGGGGTGGCGCGGGTGAAAACGCCGCGAACCGAGGCCACTTGCCTGCCAGGGCCTGCGTGCGTTTATGCCTCGTGCACGGTGCTTTTGGGTCACTTTTGCAGCAATGCCTCGCGTGACCAAAGCCGCCCCGCACCCTTGCCCCGGGATCCAGGCCGAGCTGCGGGCGTACGCCTACGCCCACGACCAGCCCTCGCTCCGGGTTTATTTCCCGGCGGTTGTGAGCTGGGGCATCGACGTGGCGCCCCCCGACAAAGTCGCCGAGCGGCTGCACGCCGAGCTCCGCCGTGCCAACCCGGAATACCGCGGGACCTCGGACGCCGACCTGCCGCGCGTCGACCTGGTCTCGACCGCGCATCACGGGTCCACGCTCTTCGATTGGATGTGGAGCGACGCTGCCGCGCAGCGGACGGCGGCGGAGCGGGAGCGGGCGCTGGCGCGGCACGTGCTCCGGGCCCTGACGGTGCTCGCGCACCTGCGGCACGAGGGCTGCGCGCACCAAGACGCGGCGTGCTGGAACTACTGCATCGACGGCATGTGGATCGACTTTGAAACCGCCGTCTTCGCGGGCGCCCCCGAGTGCCGCCCGCACGCGTTGCCCGGCGTGTCGCAGTGGCCGAGCTTTGCCATGACCGTGTCCGGCACCGACAGCGTCACGCTCTTGCTCAGCGTTGTCGAGAAGGGCCCGCCGTGGGCCGCCGCCTCTGCGTTTGTGAACAGCTGCATCGCCGCGGCGGTGCCGCCGATCGCGCCCGGGGACCGTCCTCGGTTCCACCCCGCGTACCTCCACGCCGCCGAGCGCCCGTTGCTGACCGCCTCGGAGATTGCCAACGTTGCCCGCGATCTGCTCCCGCGGCGTTGCACCGAGCCCCGTCAGAAGCAAAACCGCGGCGGACAGTCGTCGTCGTCGCCGTCGCCGTCGCCGCCGTTGCTTGCCTCAAACGGAAAGTCGGCGGCATAAATGTCGCCGGCGTCAAAGTCGTCGGCCCCCCGCTTGCCACCCCCCGGCCGTTCGGCGGCGTACGGCGCCAGGAGGCACGCAACCCCAAACAAGACCGCGAGCACGTAGCACCCGTGCGGCACCAGCACCGCCGCCCCCGTCCCTACAGCGCCCGCAGCAACCGGCACCGCCCCAAGCACCCCAAGCAATTGCCCCACCGTCGCGACCGCCACTACGAGCAGCGCGGCGCCCGGCACACCCCCTATCGTCGCACCGTGCTCGGCCGCAAAAAGCATGAGCCACACCAGGTGCAGGTCGGCGTCCTGCATCCTCGCAACAAACGTCCACACCGGCGCAACAACCATTTTGGAGTTTTTTTTTTTTATTAAAGTTAATTAAACAATTCAAACAATCTAAGTTGAACTTCCGCTTTTGCGGTTCGTCGTCTATATAGCAATCCCGGGGTTAAAACCGAAGCCTTGACGACGCCCACGTTGTTGGACGAACTCCCATTGCCGCAGCTGCCTCGCCTTGCTGCACACTGCTTTTACTATTGCGGTTGGCCAGCTTTTGTCGGGCGGCCTTGACCGCCGTTGTGACTGCAATCCAATTTTGCTGATTAAAGGTCGGGGCCAGCAGCTGCGTCGTGACCCAGATCGCAAACGCCAGCGACATCCAAGGCTTGCCCTCGTCGCGGCGGTGGACCTCGTTCGCCAACACTCCCAGCGCCGTGCCTGCAGCGACGATCTGGAACACCGCTTGCTGGAGAACAACCCGTGCACGCGGACCCGCCCACTCGGCAACCCGGTTCGCCTGCGGCCGCTTCGAGCGGAGCACCTCGGCGAGCACCGCCGGCGCAACGTAGTACACGAGCACGCCTGCCAGCGCTGCCCACCACTTGAACGGCTGATCGATGCCGAGAGCCGCCGTCAACAAAATCTCGGCCACGCAGAGAGCCGTGTCGGGGCGGACGTCGGGCGTCAGGACCCCGCGGATGCCGATGCCCAACAGCGCTGCAGCTGCTACAATTCGCCACATGGACGCTGCTGTGCGCCCGCCGACGCCAGCATATATAGCAGATCCGGCCTCGCGAAACATCTACGCTGCCTCGGACCTTGTTGATTTTTTTCCCCAGTTCCCCGCCACGCTCCGCTCCGACGCCAACACGCTTGTAACCCCCGATGCCGCTCACCGAGCCCTCGCCCGTTCCGTCGCATCCACTCGTCGTTTCAGCCGCCGAGGCCAAGCGCGCAAACGCGGCGCACGCCCGCCACTTAAAGCTCGAGAAACGCGCCGCGCGCGAGCCGGCGGTCCCCTTTGACCGCACGGTCGGCGGCCACCGCGCGACGGCGTTTGCCGACGACGCCCCCAGCTCCGCGTCCACCTTCTCCGGCGGCGGCACGTACTTTTAAGCGGCGATGAACGACTGTCTGGCGCTTCTCTTCTCCGGCGGCGGCGGCGGTGCTGGCAGCGCCGCCCGCGAGGAAAAGGTGGCTGCACGCCTGGCGGCAGAGATCGACACGCGCCGCAACGACATGCGGCACGCCGAGATATCGGTCGGCGTCGCCAAGGCCGCGGTTGCCGACGCGTACCGCGACCAGGGCCGGACCTCGCCGGCGTTTTTGCTGGCCGTCACCAAGCTTCGCCGCGAGCAGATGCGGCAAAAAACGTGCTCGAGCGTGCTGTCGCGGCTCGAGGACGCCCAGCACATGACGGCCATGCGCGACATGACCATCAGCGCCCTCACGGCGCTTAAAGGGACCAACCTCGAGACCAACGATTTTGAGTCGCTCTACAGCTCGGCCGACGACCACGCCGCCATCGCCGAAGAAGCCAAGGAGCAGGTCGCCGAAATTGCCACCTGCTTCTCAAACTCGGGCGGCGACACTGACATTGACGCGCTCCTCGTCGAGCTCGGCCTCGAAGCAGTGGCGGCAGCAGCGCCAGCGCCAGCGCCAGCGTCGGCGGCGGAAGTCATCCAAGCAGCGCCCGTTGCGCCGCACGGGCTTTCCTCGGCCGTCAATGCCAATGTCGACGTCGACGCCGGCGCCGACGTGGCGGAAGGTCGGCCCGATCCGCAAGTAGGGCTTTCTCCGATTTAACTTTCTCTTTATGGTTCAGCACAAATAATGCACAAATGTCCAATGGACATTGTGTTTGATGCTCGGACGAAATTTAAAGGTGAACCGACCGCATCGGCGTTCACTAATCTTTTTTTTTTCTTTCTTGTCCAACCCAAATCTAAAGCATGCCTCCATCCCCCACTCCAACGCCGCCCGTGCCTGACGGCGGTGGTGCAGACGCAAGCAAGCGTAAGCGCGCCGACGCCGACGTCGACGCCGACGCCGACGCCGACCGCCGCAGCGTCAAGCAACCAAAGGCCGATCCAACAAAGCCACGGTCGACTTCGACTTCCAACCCAAAGCGGCCACGCAACCGCCACGCCTTGACAGTCGCGCAAATAGGGTTCTTCTCGGTCGACGCGCACATGTGCTTGCCAGAGGACACGTCCGCCACTGTGATTGCGGACATAACTGCGGCTGCAAACGCGGTCGTTGCCGACGGCGAAACGTCGGTCAGGGATGCGAAAGAGGCGGCCGTGCACCAACTCGCTTCACGCCTCTCTGAGAAACGCCAAGAAATAATCGATGGGGTGGAGCGGTGGTGTCCAGACAAAGCAGCGGAGTACGCCGCGTACATGCGGCGTGACGGCGCATCGCTGCCGGGGCGAATGGACGTTGTGGGGGCGTTGAAGGGCTTCAGCGAAGTCATGACTGCGGCCGAGAACAAAATGACGGCACTGCAAGAAGCGCTGGATCATGCGATTGCTGCGACCGCCGCTCTCAATTAAATAGTCAACTTTCCTTTCTTTTTAATAATAAACCAATGTTAAAAAAAAATATATATATATATGTATATGTGTGTATATAACCCCCCGCTACTCCGAAAATGCACGGTGGATCTCAGGGTACGCCGCGCACCATTGAATGTGACGGTGAAGTGCGCTAACGCCGCCATTGTTGAGCCCGGGCGATTGTTGCTGCCGCATAATAAAGTAGTTGTTCCACGTGTACCGGTACGCATCGCGGAACCCCGCAAACCGCCACGCGGGCGGCGGCGCAAGCCCGACGACGTCAAAGTATTCGGCGACGGTCGGCATGAATGGGCTAAAATCCGATTTTTGAGGATGAATGCACAGCTGCAGCCGAGGCAAATAGTGTGCCACACCTAACGAGTGCACGGTTGCACGCCAGCCGCCTAATGGTTCGCACCCGCGCCCGCGCCGACCCCTGCGTCTACTGCCTCGAGACCGCAATCGAACATCCAGTGCGTTTGTGCGCGACGTGCCCCGCGCGGGCGTGCGCGCGGTGCTACGAGGTGGCGCTGCGCCGCACCATCCTGGTGCCCGAGATGATGGCCGCCGACATCCGGTGCCCTGCGTGCCGACGGCCGTCGTTGCCGTCGTTTGCGCAGCTGGCCAAGTCGCCCGCGCTGCTCGCGACCGTCGCCTGGCAGCACGACGATTCAAACTACGCGTCGTTCTGGCGTGCCGTCGGCCGGGGGACGCCCCCCAACCTGGGCATGTCACGGTTTGTCATGTGCATGTACTCGCTCGCGGCCGAGCTCCGGATGCACCTTCTTGCCCACGCCGTCGCCGGCATCGATCAAGCCGACGCGCTGGCGCGGCTCCGGCCGCGCTCCGACCGCGCCGCCCGCATGGCGGCCATCGCTGGCGCCGCGAACGTTGTTACCCGGGATTTTGACGACTGCGCTCCCTGGACGCCGCCGCCGTCCGGACCGTCTCCTGCAGCAGCCACAGCAGCGTCAACGATGCAAACGCGCCCGCAAACCCCCACAGCAGCGTCTTGGCGCTCGCAAACACCGTGATGGCGAGCGTCGCCGCGAGCGAGCTGGTGAGCTGCACCAGGATGTTGCCGCCGACTTTGAGCACAAAGTCGGCGAGCTCGAGCAGCGGCTTGAAGGCGGACGTTGCAAACCCGTTGACGATCTCGGCCTGCACCGCGCACTCGAGCATGTAGACGCCCGCGGCGCCGATGGCGGTGCTGATGATGATGATTACGATCGAGTGGTCCTTGTCCTGCACGAGCCCGTCGATGTTCCGGAGCACCACCGTGTAGATGAGCGCGTTTTGAAACAGCACAATGATCTCGGCCGCGCGCGCCGCCGCGTTGAAGGGGGGCATGGTTGAGCTTTTACAAAAATAAAAAATAAAAATAAAAACGGCAAAGTGTAAAAAAGGTAGAGTACGTAGACACGTTGCAAGGGTCGATGATCTTGTCGTACAAGCCTACGTATATGGCACCACGCGCACAGCCACGTACCGGCGTTCGTTCACCGCCATGAGCGTCTCTATAGACGTAGGTGCCTTTCCAGCGTTTGTCGATTGGCTTGACACTAACAAGACTGACTTCGAAACACTGACTGCGAATTCAATCGTTGTAAAGATAAAAGATTGGCCACCGAAGGATGCCCAATCGATTGCTGCGCTTACCCAGCCACAAGATGTGGTCTTGTCCGCGCCTGCAACCCTGCATCCATCCTTGGCCGGGGGCGGGGGCGCATCCGCATCCCCGCCCCCGCCCCCACCCGGGGGCCCGCCCCCGCCACCGCCCCCACCCGGGGGCGCGCCCCCGCCACCGCCCTCGCTCGGGGGCGCGCCCTCGCTCGGGGGCGCGCCCCCGCCACCGTCCTCGCTCGGGGGCGCGGGCTTGCTTGCCGCAATACAGGGGGGAGGCAATTTAAAAAAAACGGATGATCCGTCAAGAGACAATACCCCTAATCGTAACCGTGAGCAGCCCACCGTCAAAAAAAAAACAGACACCCATTTCGAAAAAGACGCCAATCCTCGGTTTGCAATGCTTGCAAAACATCTTCACGACAAGTGGGATGGTACAGGGCAAAAACTGTACCACCAACCCACCTTCTCAACTGAAGAAAGAATCCACAATCTTTTGCTGAATTACAATGGCGAGTTAGACAACACCCTCGTCACGTTTCAATTCATGCTTAACGAGCTGGCGGCACCGCTTGCAAACGTACCGGATGCGTCCACTGAATTGAACCACAGCAACTTTGCAAACGCGTGTCAACAAATTGCAACGGCATCAACTATCGCGGAAAAATTAAAAAAAACCCCCCTGCCGATACATGGTGTCGTGCAGAAGGAACTGGCCAAGCTTCGGATGATGGAGGAGGATGAAGATGGTCGAATTAAAGATCTAATCGTCATTTTTAAGCGCATCAAGGAACGTCTCGAGCACGGAGTAAGGTCTTGGCGTGCGCTATTGAAAAAACATCCGGACGAGGACGGCACTGCATTGCAACTCACTGCATTGCAACTTGAAACGGCCTTCTCCGTCTTTCTCGTCAACATCTCAAAGTATCACCAAAAGTGCATTGACGTTTTACAAGCAATGGTAGCAAAATGTGTACAGTTTTGTTGCAAGCACAGCAGCAATGGAGCCATGATAAGGAACAGCGCAATCATAATGAGCAACATGTTAACCCCCCTCGGCCACATTGCTGATGTAACCCTGACGGAGCAACAGGATTGGTGGCTTCCCATTTGTGCGTACGTCGTTGCAGATACCCAACCAAACGCAACCGAACTCGAAACGGGGGCCTACATCGACAACATTATGACGACTGTTCTGGAACAACTGTATCCCGCCGATTTTAAGCCGGCGACTTTCGAGAGAACGTTTAAAAACTCCGTCTATCCGTGCGGCATTCTGCTACAAGAGCGTGTAAGACTTGATGGGAAGCCTGATAAAACGTTGCGAAAAATCGTGACGCGAATGCAAAGGGAAATTGTAAAGAGCACTCCCAAACAACGGCCGCCGTTTCCCGAGATGCAATCGTTCTTGATTAATGCAGCATTGATTTCCGTCGATGGCGAATCCGAGGTTTACGCAACGTTCAAACAGACGTTTCTGGACATTCTGAATAATTGTGCAATGGTTACTGATCTGAACGACAAGATTGGGTTGCAAAACTGGATTTTCGGAAACGACCGTCGGAAATCTGAACCCAGCATAATGTACCTCCTCAACACCGAAGTGCGCCGTGCATGGTGTGCGTTTCTCAAAGCGTACTACAATGAACCTGCGCTTAATGATCCGTCAGCGTTTGCAACCATGAACGAGTTTAAGAGATTTTTTAAGGCCAAGCACGCACACTTTGTTGACCAATACTGCAACGCGTACTCTACAAAGAGACAACGAACGGTCGATTCGTCCACACTTAAATTTGATGATGGAAAGTGGAACACTACTGTTTTTGTACCGAAAACTGTTTTAGGGGAGTCGACGTTATCGTACGATGATGCCGCGACAGATTATCCACACCTGGATGCCTGCGCAATGAACCGATGGTGCAAATGGACACGTGCAGAGCTTAAGGACGAGGATACCCTTAAAACAATTTTCAGTAACGATAACCCCCCCGCCGAAGAAGATTCAATCGCGGTACGGACTGCAGACGAACCATTTGCGGTTCGCAACCCTACAGACAATTTGCAGAAGCTGAAGGCGGCACCGACTCGATTGACCATTGTTGAATACTTAAACTTGCTTTTGTATTTAAACAACAAACACAAAAACACGCTGTTGCATCTCAAAGAGATGACAGAAGTAGACCGGTACGACGACGCTATCGCTAAGAGTAAGTCTGAGACGCGGCCTTTTACGAGATCAGGCAAATCAGCAATGGACGACGCAATCAAAGCTTACGTAGAAAGAATTGGCATGTCACCGGAGGAAGCAAAGAGTAAATGGTTGAAATATGGCGCGTCGGGGATAATTAATACGTTGGCAGACACGTTAAAACTGGCAGTTGACCACGGGGGCTCGCCGACAAATGCACCCGCAACTCAAGGGTCAGCTCTCGGACACAACAGTACGTGGCCGTCGGCGCCGGTTCCACCCACAGATAGGGGTACCAAAAAACAGACCGTGCCGTCGCCAACAACACCGCGCAAAAAACAAGCCGAAAAGACCGCGCCGCCGCCCAGACCTCCAGTGCCAGCGCCAGCTCTCGGACACGACAGTACGCAGGGTGCCAAAAAACAGACCGTGCCGCCGCCAATAACACCGCGCAAAAAAAAAGCCAAAAAGACCGCGCCGCCCACAAAGTCGCGCAAAAAACAGACCGCGCCGCCGTCGCCCACAACGGTGCCCTCGAGTTTGGTGCCTGGTTCTAAGGATCAGCTGTTCGTCGCGATGCACGCTGTAGAAGACGCAATCGGGGCGCTGGTGTGCACGCTTACTGAAAAATGCGATGACGAAAGTGTACGAGAAAATGTCAACAAATGCATCGATGAACTTAAAGTATTGCAGGACGACGAAGAATCCCAGCTCGAGCTTCATGGACGTGGAGAAGCGAGACTCATCAACAACCATTACATCCAGCTTTACAAATTTGCAAACGGTTTTTATGACATTGAAAACAACGGCGAATGGAGATACCATGATACTGAAACCGATTGGGATGCCGAGGCAAACGAATTGGCTATCTGTATGATTCGTCGGCTAAATTACATCGGGAGCAGCAGGCGGTGATATAAGGCAGTCGAGGTTGGCGAAGGCACTACACTTGTTGCTGCAATGCCCCTTCGCAGGGAGGTCCTTAAACGTGCGAAAGAAGAGCATGCTGCTGTTCAAGTCGCGGGCGCTGCAGACCGCGCCCAACTGGAAGAAGAGGACGAGGCGGCACTGAACGCGATTTTGCACGCCAGAGTTGTCGAACTGGAGAAAGACCGCGACCAACTGAATACCGAGAACCAAACCGAAGTTGCCCACTTAAAGGATGCAATTCAAGTAGCAAACGATCGTTGCACGCAGGTTGAACAGAAAACAAAAGATAATCAAGAACATTGGACTGCCCATGCCAAAACGATAACGAAAGACCGCAATCAGGCCAAAAATGAGAACACGGCATTGCGAACCGAAGTTGACCAATTAAAGGATGCAATTCAAGTAGCAACCGATCGTTGCACGCAGGTTGAACAGAACGCAAAAGAGGTAGCGACAGAACGCAACAAAGCGCAAGCCGAGTTACGCATCGCAACCAAACATTACAGCGAGCTCGAAGCCAATCAGCGTCAAGTTTGGGTTGATGTGCAGAAATGGTCTCGTGAGAGCGAGTCAAGAGAGCATCGACTGACGGCGGACCTTGAACTCGCAAAGAGACGTCTCGATGAGGCCAATGCAGACAACGCGAATTTGCAAACCGGCGTTGTCAAACTGCACCAAGATTGGGATGCCTATAAAAAAAAAACGAAACAGTTTGCTAGTGTGAACATTTCGACGGAGCTCGAACTGGCCGATCTGAAACAAGCGAACAAGACGCTGACACGCAAACAACGTGCTGCGAGCGACCAATACTCACAGGCTGGTGCCATAATTACCAACCTGCAAACGGAGTTGAAAGACCACGATCGGACCAAAGAAGAGAACCAGACGCTGAAACGTGCGAGCGAGTCAAGAGAGCATGAACTGACGGCGGCTAAAGCACTCAAAAAAAAGGTAATCGATCATTGCACAACTCAGGGGCACCAGTGGAAGGAGAAACTAACGGAAGCGGAACGCAAGCTTGCTGAACAGAACGCGGAAGTGCACAAACTGCAGAGAGATGCAGCGATAACCGCCGCGCGCGAACAGGCCGAGGGCGCGATAATGGCATATCGCATCAGCTGCCTCGGCGACGATTCTGGCGAAAAGCAGAGGACGCACGACGCCGCCCAAAGATGCATCGCCGCTCTTAGAGCCGTTGTCGGCCAGACATAACCCACGCGCCAGATTTACGCGCGTCTGCATATATGCAACGGGTCAACACCCCTGGTTGCACACCTACTGTCGACGCAATGGCGCTGGCAATGACAGACGCGGCGGCCGCAAACAACGTGACGTCCGTTATTGCGGCAATTGCCTTAGGGGGTTTGGCAGATAAGGTGATGCCCATCGTCGTCGCCGCCGCCCAGGAGTCTCCTGCTGCGCTAGGACAGGTTGGCGGTGAGATTGCACGCGCTTTCCGGTATGAGTGGGGCGATGACGAAAGCGAAAGCGTTGTGTCTAAGCTGCGGAAATTGCTTTCTTTGCTTCTCGGTGCCGTGCAACACAGGGTGAATTCTGCGTTGGATCGCTCGCCTGCACTGCAACAGGCTGGGTCTGTTTTTGCGGCGCTGAAACGCGGATTCCCACACTTCACGAAGAAGGTCGATGACTTTGTTAGCACGCTTGCGCGCGACAACTCCCGCGAAACCGCAACGGCGGTATCAACGCTTGTATCCGACATTGGGTTGACCCCAGGCGTATCGGTAGGCCATCAGGTTGCGGCTTTGGTTGCACTTATTGTTCTTATGGCCGCCTACGCAAGCTCCAAAAAAAGCAAGCTTGGTTCCGTTCCGCCGCTGCCGAACTCAATTTCGTTGGCAGTCAACCCCAACTACATCACAACGGCCCACGAAAATGTGCACAAGAAGGAACGCGCAAAAATAGCCGCGATTAAATCCGATATTGAAACCGCAATTGAAACCGCCGCAAAGGAAACCGCCGCAATGAAACGCACGATCGAGAAAGTAGACCTCGGCACGAACCACGCCAACAACGAGGAGGCGATCAGGGCGAACCTGGCGCTTGCGTCTGGCTGGGCCGCCGCCGGTCGGTACGTAACCCACGCGTGCGCGCGGGCCAAAAATCTTGAGCAAACGCAACCGAAGAGTGACGAGTTGGTGACGCTGAAGGTGCAAATCCAGCGTGCAATCAAACATCTTCGACAGATGGTGGATGAACAAGAATCGTAAAAAAAATAAAAAATAAAAAATAAAAAAAAATAAAAAATCAAAAATCAAAAATCAAAAAAATCAAAATGTCGCACGCGATGCAGTATAAGCCGCAGCGTTGGGGGATATGCACACCTTGCACTCGGACCAGTTAGTTACGATGGCAACGCCAATCCGAGCGGACGTAGACACTCTGGAGAAGGAATTAAACGATATATTGGGAAAATTGGGCGGCGTGGGTGGGGACGGGGGCGGGTTGCCAAAAGACCAGTTTGAACAGTTACATGCGGTGTTTGCAAAGGATGGTGAACGTAAAATTGCCGAACTCACCAAGCTCGGCAACGCTCGGGCTGTTAGCAATGCTGCGTTGGTGAAACGGCATGCCGCCGACAAAGAACAACTTGCGAAGTCGGAACGCGTACGTGCCAAACTCGACAAGCTCGTCAAAACTGAGGCTCTTAGGAATGTTGCGTTGGGGACAAAGCATGACGCCGACGCACAACAACTTGCGAAGTCGAAACGCGTACAAAACAAGATACAAGAAAAGAACGAAAAGTTGAAACGCAAAATACTGTTCGACCAGATTCGAAAACTTAAACCGGCGTCCGACCACAGCCGTTCTTTAGAATCATGGACAAAAGCACTTAATGCGGACGCCACTGAAGCCAGCCAGGATTTAAGCAATGGTAACATCACGGGTGGAACGGAAATGTACGAAGCCATCTTTAAGAACCTTGAAGAGACCGAAAAAAAAGTACGCGAAATAAGAGGTGGCATTAAGCAGAAGGCAGACGTCACAATCGAAGCGCAAAGGAAAGTCGCCGAAGATGACCACACAGATGCTGCCAACGCGTTAAAGGCGTTAGAAGAGAAAAGAAAAAAAATTACGAAAGAAGCCGAAGCAGCGAAAAGAAAGCTTGAGGAGAGCAGGCTGGAATTAAAAGAGGCGAAGGTCTTAAACCGTCTCAAACTTGTCGATGATCACAGTATCAAAACGCATGAAGAGGAAATCAAAAAACAAGAGGCCATTATCAACGCACAGCCAGCGGCAATCTTCGACTCCGCCAGAGTAAATGCAGGTATTGCTGAATTGAAAGGAAAGAAGGAAGACCTCACTGCGCTTCAAACCCGATTCAAAGAGTTGGGACTACCGGCAGCACCAGAAGCGCCAAAAGCACCAGCACCGGATTCGGACTCCTTCTGGACCCGCTCGGCTACAGGTCTGGCGGGCGCGGCGGTGGGCGCGGCGGCGATGACGTTGGCGGCGACGTACGGGCCAAGCATGCCGTCATTGGGGGGTGGAAATTCCGGTACTGCTGGTGGTGGCGGCGCCAACGGCACCAAGTTCAAGCCAAGGGGAAGCAAGGCCGACGGCAACGATGATAATCGCAAAGGTGATAACGGCGTTTGGACGGACAATGAGTTGTGAGTTAGTCAGCTAGTTAGTTTGCAATTTTATTTGTAAAAATAAAATAAATTTCCCCCGCAAAAAAAAAGTCAACGTTTAAACCAACGCAATGTAGCCGGCGACGTAGAGCCCAAGCAGTGCGTACAGCACCATGGCGACCGCTGTCCCCGGACTAAATGTGCTTGCGGGCGTAAGCACATGCCGCTCCAGCAACGTTGATGCCGCCACGACAATAACAACGTTCAGGTTAACCACGGCTTGAGCCCGGGCGCCGTCGACCGCAAACGCCTCGGCGAGCAACGTTTGGTACACGGCCAGAAGCACCGCGAGCAGCACGACAACTGGCCATCGCAGCGCGTCGCTCATCGTAACCGTCGCCATCGCCGCTGCCACACCCACAACCGCAAAAGCTGCTGCAATCTCGCGTTTTGACGCTCGCGCCGCTGCCAGCGCCCACGCGGCTGTTGCAACGGCGGCCGCCCCCGACTCGACCGAAACCATCTGTGGCCGACCCCGTTTGGCGGTTGGATTTGTGTTGGCCCAACCAGTTATAGTCCAATGCTGTTTGAGACAACAGCGCTGAAATACGCCATAACCGAGTTGCGCTGCGCTTTAAAGCGATCGTCCATCAACACGCTCATTGCCAGTTTCTTACCGACTTGGAACGTGGAACCGCCGTTTTCCATAATGGTGCGTGCCCCCCCCACATTGTCGCCCGACGGCTCTTCAGTACCCCTATCGCGTCTTTCCAACATTCGCTGGTAATAAGTTTGCAACCTTTTCAGTTTTTCCTTCTGTACCTTCAGATTGCTCTTAATTATGAGGCCGTCTCTTGTTTTTTTGTTGTCATCTTTGTTGCTGGCGAGGTTATCGTTCTTTTTGTGCTCCAGCTCGTTAATTTGCCGGACTGTATCGAGCAGTTTCCTATCTATCGTTTCAGGGTTAACGCCGTTCAGGGGCAGTTCCGATGTATCACTGTCGTCGGGGAACGCAAGCGCAAACAGCACCTTTCTCGTCTTTAGCAACGAAAAGCTGTTGTAGGCCGTTGCCATCACACCACTGCCAGTGACTGCTGCGGAGCCGCTGTAGGCACTCACTGCCGTGGTCACGCCGAGGCCAAGCGTCCCCATCGCCACCAAGCATCCTATCGCGGTCGCCGCGTACTTGACCCCGGTGTACACGCTGGAAGACGTTTGCGTGCTGTCCAGGCTCATCGACTGCGTCAGCGGCCCGGGGGGCAGTCGGTTGCCACCACTCACTGCAACGTCGTCGGGCGTTTTGCCTGAATTGAATTGTTGCAGGTATGCTGGATCGGAGCACACCATCAATTTCCGAAACTCCTCCTTCGTGTCGGGGTCGGTATTCTTGCCCAAAACGACCCAGAAGATGGCCGCGTACAGCTTGCTGTAATACTCGTCGTAGGTTTTCGGGAACCACGATTTGTCAAAGGCCATCAATTGTTCCGCGGGCGTTGGTGGGGATGAGCCATCGGGTGTTTGGGCATTTTCCTGCAAGCTGGAGTTAAGCACGTTAGCGTAGATCGCCGCCGCCACCGCCCCTGCCGCTCCTGCCGTGACAAGACCGACCAGCTTCGGATCGAACTTAACTACTTGCTCTGCCATATTGGTCACTACGTCTGCCATGCCGGCACTCGTGGCAGCCTGCACCAACGGTGCCCCCATGCCTGCTTTATTGACGCCTGGAACGACGTTGTCCACGGCGGCGTCGACGCTGTGCTTTGCGTCGTCGTAATCGGCGGTGTACCGGGCATTGGTGGCAAGCTTGGCGATTGCGTCCTGGGCGTGCATCAAATCCTCTTCTCCGACCGTTTGCGGCACGCGCTTCGTGAGGTTGGTGGCAACGTACGTCATCGCGAGCTTGGCCGCGCAGCTCAACGCCGTCGGCGTCGCGCCCACCATCCAAAAGGCGGCGTCGTCAACGTCGATCTCGCCGCACGGCAGGCTGTCGGGGTCGGCCGGCAGCAACACGAACTCGTGCGTTTTACCGTCAAACGCAGTCGCGTGAAACTCTTTGGAAGCGTTTTCCGCAAACTCCGACTCGGTGTCTTTGAACATGGTCGTAAAGTCGGTCACCGCGTCGACAAGCCCGTCGGCGGCCTCGACGGCGCCGCGGCACAGCGGTTCGACCACAGCCTCGCTGAACCCGCACCCGACGTACTCTTTCTTCTTCTCCGGTAGGACGACGTTCGGCACCTGACTCTTGTCGCGCAGCACTTCCGAAAGCTTAAGCAGGCCTAAGTGTGCTTCGTCTTTGGGCCGCGTGTAGACCCGGCGCTCGAACGGCCGCTGCGGCACCAAGTTTGGGCCCGGCCTCTTTGATCGGCGGATGCCGGCCGTTGCAAGGCGGGCGAGGTGAGCGTGGCGGGCCACGGCGTTGTGCCCGGGGTTGGCCGGCGGGTTCCTCTTCGGGAACAGGTGCGCGAAATCGTCGACATCGTTGACGTACGAGTGGCAGTAGTAGGCGTGCGCCGCGAGTTCGGGGTTGGTCCTCTTCTCGGTTTCGGTTAACTTGTGCGGCGGCAGCACCAGCCGCAGCCGGTTATCAAAGCTCATGCCGTTCAGCGGATCCGTTTCGACGTACCAATCGGTTGTGGCCTCGCCCACGATGCAGGTCGCCGCCAGGTTCACAATCTCGCAGGCATCGCGGATCCGTTCGGCCCGCGGGTACATGACTGCGATTTCTTCGCGACGGTTTAGCGTGTCGGCAATGTAGCCGTTGACGTCGCGGAGGTCGTACTCGGGCTCGGCGGCGTCGACCCGGCGCTTCTTGTTGACCGAGGCCATAAACGCTTTAAAACGGGCCCGTGCGAACCACGCCGAGCTCGGGCGTCCGAGCCCGTCGTAGACCCCCGCGGACCCCAACTGCCGTGACCGTTTTGGATTGAAGGGGCCGTCGCCCGGGATCGGCGCTGACACAGCCTGGATGGCGGCGATCCGCGTCTTGCGGTCCTCGAAGCCTTCCGTCCCCGACCGCTCTGGCAGCCCGTTGAGCGGCGTTCCCGCTGCGAGGCGGTACATGCATTTGCGGGTGGCCCCCATCTTCTGCAGCAGTATGCCGTCGGTGGCCTTGGTGCCCGTCACGCCAAAGTCGATCCGGTGCATCGGGTCGGTCGCCAGATCTGCGTTGTCGCCGCCGAGCGACACATTAAACGTGGTGTTGGCGAACGGCAATCCTATCGACCGATTGGACTCCATCGCAGGCGCCGCGCCCCCTGCGTTGTAGTCGCGGAGATCCGAGTATGCGTAGATGTGGCACGCGTACTTGGATTTGTTTTGGCGGTAGCTCGGGATCACTTTGCGGGACGTCTCCTCGTTGTCGACCGGGACCTGCTCGAACAGCAGGTACCGCGACGACCCCGATAGCCCGGGTTTGGCCGCCGTCAGGCTCGCACTCGCGCCGTCGGCCGCCGTCCCTCGCGGCATGGCGGCCGTCTCCGAAAACGCAACCGCGCCCGCCGTGTCGCCGGCCACTTCGTCTGACCGCGCAAACATCCACTTCCAGCGCTTGTCCTCGAGCGCCTCAAACTCGTCCGAGAGCAGCCGGCGGGCCTCCGAGTCAACGAGGCCTCCGACCGAGTTGCGGTACAGGTGCACCAGGCTCACCATGGCGGTCGACACCATGTCGTCGAGCACCTCTTGCCGTCGAGCGGGCGAGTGCGGCGCACGGTCATATTCCCCGTCGAGCTTGTATATGGTAACGGAGTAGGAGCCATCGTAGCATTGGTACGTGGCCTTGTCGCGAAACCAACCGTTCATGCCACTCAAGTTTCACGTTCCGTGGCAGCTGCCGGTATACACCTCGGAGCTTAATTTTTTGGGGTTTCCGCCGACGCTTATACTCGAGCAGTCTGGCGGCCTTTCAACGTTTCGAGTCCGCGCCACGCTGGCGGTGGTTCGGACCGCGACGGCGTGGGCGTGGGTCATCACCCCCAAACTTACAATCGGGGCGCTCGTGCTTCTTGGCGTGTCCTTGCTCGCGCACGCCGTTGATTGCGGCTTTTCGTTTCGCTCCGGGCCGGCGGTTGGCCGCCGGGACGTGGCGGCCTACTGCCTCGCGCACGTTAGCCTCGTCAACTTTGTGCTGGACGTCCCGGGAATCGCGGCTGGGATTCGGCTGTGGTGGCACCACGCGCTGCTCGTGTGCACCAACCTGGCAGCGGTTGCGGTTGTGGCGGTTGGGTTCACGTGGGCCGAGGACTGGGCGCACGCGTGGCATTGCTACGGCACCCAGGCCACGCTCAACGACCTCGAGTACGGCTACTGCCTGACGTGGCCCGGGGTGACCGCGCCGCCCCGCGGCATCTGCGACGCCGGCAGCCAAACTGGGCCGCACCCTGGATGCGCGGAGACGTCGATCCCGCGATCCGAGATCTTGGGTCGAACCTTTTACGTG
>Ga0115001_10001471_pt1 | contig 18116 bp, 16 predicted proteins | sample ArcticOcean_MG_C_12_FD_89869 | JGI IMG/M metagenome (GOLD analysis project Ga0115001, IMG submission 89869) | Marine microbial communities from western Arctic Ocean - ArcticOcean_MG_CB8_130 | ecosystem: Environmental > Aquatic > Marine > Oceanic | place: Arctic Ocean: Canada Basin | collected... | reverse complement strand
ATATTTTGGAAACTTGGATGATAACCTCATAATGCTTTACGAAAATTCCGTCCTTCTATCATTTAGTAGCGTGTTTGGGTGGTTACTCCTGCCAGTAAAGTACGTGACGCTCGTAATCGATATTTAGACTTGCGAAGAGAATAAATATAAAAAAAAAAATTAACCATAAGTCTAACACACCGGTAAAAGTTGAACCTGAAATAAAAGGGAATAAAAAAATTAGCTCTATATCATATAATAAAAAAAACACACATATTAATAAAAACTGTAATGATAACTGTATAGGTCGTTGAACTTGGGGTTTAAAACCGCATTCATAAAAGTCTCGCCGCGTAGCTTTTAAAAAACCGAACCTACGTAAAACATCTTTATAGGACAAAGACGTAATTATATTATATACCGCTACTGCTAATATTGTTGTTGAAACCACTAGAAATCATACCTCAAAATCACCTATTTTTTATATTTTATACCTTAACTGCGAGGTAGTTTGTCGCTAACGTTTTAGTACAGTTACGGTAGACGTAGGTGTGGGAGAAGTTTTTTATACGTGCCGGTCATGATTTATGGGGGGAGTGTGATAAACTAAGTACTAAATTTACTAGGCGTAGGGATAACTTGCGTTGCGGGGTTAGCCTTAACTCTTTAATTAGTCATGTTAATGTGACCATGGCACGTTTATAAACTGGCACAAACTTACACAAGAACATGTACTTACCAGCCTTACCTCGCGTATTCTTATATATATTTTTACTAACCCTATAAGTATATATTAGGAATATTAGTTTGTGGCTGTTTATGTACTCTAGGAGGAATGTGTGAGGGCTAAAGTTTGTTTGTGCCCATTTTTTAAGTGTTACCGCTTCAGGATTAAAAATGGGGTACATGTTAAACCAGTTTATGGGGTTATTTTGTGGGGCGTGGGGGAGTCATAGCGAGTCTCACGACGCATTAATTGTTAATAAAGTTTTGAGAGAAGTACCGTTAGTCATGAAATAGTTGTTAAATTTGAGTGTGTAGTTATTGTTACTTACCCTTTTAACAGAGTCTATCATTAACAAGTCTTTCGGTATGTTTAAATTAGACTTGAGAAAGAAAAAGTTAAATAGGTTAAGGTTAAGGTAGTTAAAGCTGTGTCGTAGAGAGTTTGGTATGTAATATTCTCGGTTGGTTACTACTTTTTTATACGAATATTTTGTATTTACAGCGGTTATGGGCGCACTCAACTGCTTACTATTTAAATTGTGTATAAAACTTACTTCTTTAAATATTAGATCGTAGTTTTGGATTTAAGGATGTATATACAAATATACAAGGTAATAAGAACCTTTACTTACTATAGTACTATTTGGAGTACGACAACAAAGAGTAAAGTACAGAAGTTTGACCAGAAGAATATAAAAAAAACGTTAAACATCTCTACAGATGTATAGGACGATATAATACTATTAAAATGTGTTAGGTGCGAATTCATATTAGATCATGTAACCATGTAAGGGTTTATGCCAAGGCTCCTTACCGATAAGAACTTACTTTACCGGACTTTTTATAAATAACTTGTTTTGAAAACCGTACTCCGCGGTTAGTAAAGATATTTAACGGTCGTCAGGCGTAAACTACTTTAGCCACGCTAAGTATGTCATTTTTGTGTAAACCAAAGATTACTAAAGTAGTTTTGTTTAGGAACGTTATGTTGGTAAAAAACGTGTATAAATAGAGCCTATGGGCGTACCCGAATTGGGGAGTAACTACCCCCCGCCGGTTTTTATACAAATAATAACCCTTACCCTTAAACTTTAGTTTTAGGAATTTTGGCCGGAATAATTTATATATAAATGAGCAAAACAGTGAAAAATACAAGGTAGTGTAGGTGTTAGTATATAATGACTCGAGGGTAAGTACTTGCGTAGTATAATCAAAGTGTAAAGTTCCACGTAAAGATGGTATAGGCATCTTTACGTAATAGGTTTTAGACCAAACATGTAATTGAGAGTTGTTAAGGTTTAAGTTTTTGAGTATGACCAGGTTGTACTCTGCAGGTACGTAAACAAGTAATTTTGAGGTTTTTTTGTTTTGTTTATTGAAACTTTCGCGTTTATACAAGTTAGGGAATTTGGTTCACCTAGTACGAGTGGTTGTAGGGTAGTTATATTTATCATACCACAGTATAAAATTAGAACACGTACTTAGTTTTAGTGGTACGTAGTAACTTTAGGAGGTTATAAATTGAGGTTTTTAACCGTATGTTTACGGTTGTTTTTGTTTTTTTGTTACCGGTACTTTTATAAATTAACTTATTCGTTCCGTTTTTAGTTGTTGCGGTAGTAACAGTACCCCTCTTATGCTTTACCGGTTTAAATCACTGCAGTGATAGTATTAGTCAGTTAGAGTACTTAAGTATATACAACCGTAGTGGGAAATACTCAGGGGTACAATTTCTAATTAAGTAAGTGTGTTCTATAGTTAATTTGTCGTGTGCGTAGAAGTATCGACGAAAGTAAAGGCTCGTTTGGGGGGATTTTGTTTGATCATAGGGCGTATTTCTGTACCAAAAAACATTTACGAAAAAATTATTTGTGAAAAAGAGACCATAATTAAAATAACCCTTAACTATGTCGTTGAAAGATTTGGACAGTTTAATATTTGTGGAGTATTTAGAGTCTGTGTACCACTTTTGGTACCATATTTGGCTTCTACCAAGTCGAGTTATAACTGGGTTTCCCATATTACCGATAAATTACCTTAGTTTGCCAACTGGCTCAAGGCATACGTCTATAAGACATAGATAAATCCAGCTGCAAAAAATAAGAAAAAACAAAATGTTTCAATAAAAGCAAAACCAATAATAGCGTAGTTAAACAACACTTCTTCGTAGTCAGGGGCATACGAAACGCTTTTTAATAAAGATGCGAAAAGAAGTCCGGTTCCGATTGCGCAACCGGCTATAGGTAAAAAGACTATACCAAGTGCGACGACTTTAGCAGCTTTTACGAATAACATTTATAAGCTTAACTAGCAGTTATTTACAAGTTAAATATTGAGGTGATTAGTAGGTTTGGGTAGTCTATTAGTATTGAAATAAAATTTACATACCAAGACTTATACTCAAGTGTAAAAAAATACTCTATAGGGAACCTCCAGTAGTGTGATAAAAAACTTAGTAATATTAAAATATAAAAATAGAGGAAGAAGAAAAAGAACTGTTTTAGAGATGAAACACAGTAGGTAGTGTAAGTGATAGGTACCTCACTTAGGGAATACACCCGCCTAAAAAGTACTACTCAATAAAAAAATAAACAAAACAAGCATATAAAAAAAAATATTTGACAAAACAAAAACGAAGTAGCAAAAGGCCCATCGTTTTTAAACCATAAGACTGTTTTAACCCCATGGTACGTGAAATGATCTTTTTTTGAAGATCCTCATCCCCATTTTGCAGGCTCATGACTAAGTTGTACGTAATCTACAAACCTAGTTTTTTGGTACCAAATTGGGTCAGTAAAATACCCGAAAAAAATAATTATAAAATGGGTATAAATTAGGTAAGCTAGTAGTATATTTACTAAACTTATCAAAAAAAGCGCTTTTTTAAACCCGACCCACCTTATATTAATTTGGACTCAAAAGGCTATTAGTAAGATGATGGTGTAGAAAATAGTAAACTTATAGAAAAAAACTTTAGAGAACCAACTTCATCAAGAATATACAAACGATAAATTGTAGTTAGTTTCAAAATAAAATGGCACTATTACCAATACTACGGCTACACCATAGTTTAGGACGTAATAACCCTCAATCAACCAAAACGTTTTATACCAAGCCATCCACACACGTTTATCACGTCCAGCATAACTTCCATAACGACTTACGATTAAGTTTTCTGCAATTCATGCGAAACCGAATATGAATAAGATTCAAGTCTGTACTAAGCTCCACTCGATAGGTTCTCATAAGGGCTCATCATCAGTTAGGCAAGCGTCAATAAATAATATAAATATAAAACCACTAACGTAATATCAACTAAAGCTGAACGTTTTATAAACTAGTACTTTTAGTTTTAAGTATATATCGCGGTATAGTAAAGATAGGCCATACCCGACTAGTTTAGAGTAGTTTAGGTAACTACTTATTACCGTAGGGGTAGGTAAATAACTTACACTTTTTAAAGAGATTTTGGAGTTTAACTGCCAACCCGGTGCAGCTATTTCCGCACTAAATGGTTTATTTATTAGGTAATTTCATACTAAAAAATCTGAAAAAAAAGAGATATAAAGCTTCAATTTTACGGAAGTTTTTGATTTATAGAGTGGGTTAGAGTTAGTAGGGGGGTTTCATAGGTAAGCTGAGTTTATAACTCAGATTACGGTATTTATAAGATTTTTACGCAGATTTTTATAAATTGAAAATACAAATAACATTTTATCGACTATACACTAGTGTATAACATAAAGTAAGACTCCACCAGTACCCACAACCAAAGCTTCCTTGTGAGTAACTATGCCTTTAGGTGTAGACAGGAGGACAAGTGAAGATCTTAATATTGACTTTGTGAGCTCTAATGTCAGACGTGATATGTAGAATTTTTTTGATAAAGTAGAGACTATATTAATTCTTTTAAAAAAGGGGGTATTTTTGTAAAAAAAAGCTGTAATACGTATAAAAACTTTATTCGACGCGGTTGTGTATAACGCAAAACTTGATATAACACCTGCCCTATACAAAGCTTCAACTAAACGATAAACTGTTTTAGTGTACTTTAGGGACGTGTAGCGCTTTTTACTTAAGAGTATAAAATTGTAATTGTTACTTACATAACTGTACGGACATACCATAATTATTTGGAAATATGGGACTCGAACCCATACTATTTAGACCCAAAATCTAATGCTTTACCGATTAAGCTAATTCCCAGTTTTACGGATAGTTTTTGTTATTTTGAAGGGAATGAGAGGTTTTTTACGTCTTTTAGTACAAAAAAATATCAATATAAATCCGAGTAGTTACTAATTTTTCATACAAAAAATTTTATAACTCAAAGTTTGTTGAAACTTAATGAGGTGAAGTTGAGGTAGAATTTTAAGTTTGAACGTGTGTGGGAGTTAAGTTTCGTGCTTTTGGTGACTATATCTTTAATACGATCTCATAGTAGTTCATTTGCCACTTAAACGTGTTTTCCAGCTTTATTACCTAACATGTAATAATAAATATTACGGGACCGATTCTTCGCACTTTTTTTATAGGTATGATAGTAAAAGATTTACTAAAAAAATTGCTAATACGAGGCTCAAAGTTTTTATCCAACCAAGCTTTGTTAAAAAATCATACCTATAACGGGGTATACCACCCCTCACAAAGATTAATAAGGCTATGAGTACGATAAATTTTACCGAGAAAAAAAGTGAAAATAAGGAGAGGAGTTTTAGAGAAGACAAGGCTAACAAAGCTGGGGTTACCACACTAACCCATACCGTAAGTAAAAGTTTAAGTATAAAAATAATTATAAAAACAGAAAAAAACTCTATGCATACGAGAGCGTTTTCATTTAGCAAGATAGGTTTAATATATCATGAAAAAAATAATACACATAAGTCGAATAAGTCTAAATTAAGTCTTGACACTTTTTGTTTTATTGTAGAGTTAGGCTACTGTTACTTTAATTTTGAGAAAGTTGATATAAATCGGTTACCCCAAGTATAAGTAACAAAGAGTGAGCCTAAACTAAGGTAATTTTTAGTACCCGTTGATGTACTATTTAGGGTAGTTTTTGAGGAGTATTGGATTAATATAGACGGTGATATAATAGAATTTAGTAGTATGAATACGAAAATAAAAACTGCATATACTTCAGATAAGTCTACTAGAAGGTCGTGATAACTCCATATAAATAAGTAAATCCGGAAACCTAGGTCTATTAAGAAAAAAAAAGTGGCTAAACTATAAGGGATAATTGTAAAAACAAATATTAACAAGAAATACGACTCAAAAGTAAAAGTAACTATAATGTATAACTTACCGTACTAGAACGGTGGGGTTTTACCAACTTGCTTTACTACACCCTGGTAAGAGCGAGTTATAAGCGTATTTACGGAACAAAAACCTACTTATACCGGCTTTACGGCTAACGCTTCATACCCGACCCGACCATACACACCTATAAACAATTTTAGAGTTAGCAGACTTGAGTGTTAATTGGGTTAAATAGTACGAGGCTAGGTACCTCTTTAAGTAATTACTACCTCTTGAGGCTTTAATTGATTTTAGTAGTATACGTTTAAGCTCGTTGCGTAGAAATACGTGCCTGTTGTAATTATCGTAATGTACTCATAGTTTATGTCTAGACATTTTTTAAACAGTTTTTAACGGTCGACATCACCAAAAACTATATCTTGTGACCCTAACACGGTAACTAAATCCGCTAAGTAATGCCCTTGGACCATACGTGGCATTACATGCATGTGGTGGTATGCTGGCGTACGTATTTTACACCTGTAGGGTTTAAGTGAACCGTCAGAAACAATTGTCACCCCAAACTCACCTTTTGGTGCTTCAACAGCCGCATAAGCAAAACCTTTAGGTACTTTTATACCATCACTGTACTTTTTAAAGTGTGTTATTAAATTTTCCATCGAGTTGTATTTAACTTTTTTATTAAGTGAGTCTTTACGGTGCTTATATAAAAACTCAAAAAAGGAAAAGAAATCTAGTTTTGAGCTTGTTGATTTAGGGCTATTTGAAAAGTTTATAAGATTACTTAGTACCTGAAATACAACATTAATACTCTCGTACATCTCACGAACCCTTATCAAAAAACGGTCATAACTATCACCTCTCTTACCTAAAAAACTGTTAAGGGACAGGAATCAGTAAGAGGCGTAGGTTTCAGACTTATAAAGTCTTACATCTTTCTTTATCCCTACACTCCTTACTATAGGCCCTGAGACGGCATAAGAGATAGCGTCGTGTATGTTTATCGAACCTACTCCCACTAAGCGCGACTTCCATATCGTGTTGTTTGTTAAGACAGCGAATATCTCAGTTAATGACTTGAAGCAGTCCCGCGTAAACAATACTACATCCAAAAAAAATTGATAATTTAAACCCGTCCAGTCTAACTCGTTAGGCCTGTAGAAGGCTGCATGCATACGTGCACCGGAAACGCGTTCGTAAAATTCCATTAAACGTTCCCTCTCCTCAAACGCTCAGAAAACGGGTGACATGTTACCTACATCCATTGAGTGGCAAGCTATAGCTAGTAAATGGTTAAGTACGCGAGTGAGTTCATCGAATAAAACCCTAACTTGAACGTATAGAGCGGTGTGTGAGGTAGTTTTTAGTAACGACTCAACCGTTAAGCAGAAGGCGTGTTCTTGTGTCATAATAGAAACGTAGTCTAACCTATCAAAATAGGGTATAGCTTTCAAGTATGTACGTTTTTCTATTAGTTTTTCAGTACCTCTGTGTAAAAAACCAACGTGTGGGTCAGCTCTTTCTACTAACTCACCACTCAGTTGTATAACTAGTCTTAGTACGCCGTGGGCAGCGGGGTGTTGGGGTCCAAAATTTAGTACAAAACTTTTCACTTTACGTTCGGAGTAGGAATTAGAGGGGAAGGGGGGTTGCCAAAAATTAAATGTAGTAGATCTCATAAAATACCTTGAAAAAAACCGCAGTGGGTAAGGTAAAACTCGGGTTTAGTGTAACCGATTAGGGTTTATGGGTACTTGGGGGAGTTAGGCTAAGTGATGTATTTTCAGTTGTAAAGTCTATAAGTAGTCAGTCTGGGGGCGATTAAGTCCTGCGAGTTATTATAGTACGTAAAGTAGGGTTCATAAATTATAATAACTGACAAGGAGAAATAATCGACTTCTATAAAAGGTTTTACATCGTACAAATCAAACTTTGTTAAAAAAATTCAATCAGGGATTGTACTACTCCTTTGTTTTCGAGATTTCATTATTTGGTACCGACCAGCTAACCCCTTACGATAAACTAGTCTTTTTAACTTGTTACTTCGTAAACTTACCCAGTGTACTATTCACCTGTAAAAAATAAAATATCATTTTGAGACTAATAGTTGTATAAAGTCGTTTACGGCGCAAATAACTCTATAGTTAGTTGGTACAGTGCCGTTAATGTAGAGCATTTTTGAGTTAAAGAATAACAGGAGGGTGTTGTGGTCGGGGACTATACGGGAATATATTGCAACTTTATAAAATAAAAGTTCATTCCTAGAAAAGAAAGAGGATGAGGTTTTTTTGTAAAAACCAACTAAAAACTTTGTAAATTGTTTCTGATAAGTTAGTTTAAGGCCGATTAATTCTTTAAGTGCTGAGCGTGCGTTACGCCATAGTCTTTGGTAACCGGGCTTAAACCTAATTCTACCTAGTTTTACCTCTGGTAGATAATTTTGTGTATACTTAGAATTTGGTAATAATTTAGTAGTACCCAACCTCTGACTCAGTGAGTGTTTAAGTGTTAGTATCGAAGTGTGGAGGAATTTGTTATGTGATTGGGGGGTATTAACGTTAGGAGCTGTCTCGTAAAGGTAACTATTAAAAAAAATAAAAGATTTTCTCCTAAAAACGGTGTTTTTTACTTGGTTGTGTTTGACAAAGGAGTTTAATATTTTCCTGTACTTGTATTTTATAATAGAGCCACGGGACTTATTAAAGAGGTTTAGAGTTTTTAACAAAAAATACCCTATGTTTTGGAGTACAAAACGAGTTTTTTTAGTTTTCGGGGTTACAACTAAAGTGTTAAAGTGGTTGTGATTGTAAGTGCCCACTTTATACTCGAAAGAGGTTTTTTTGGGCTGTAGTTGTATTTGGGGCTTGGCCTTAGGTGTAATTTTAGTATACGGTATTATTGACGAGCTTACTAACTTTAAAATAAGATTGGTCTTTTTTACTGCCGACACAGTATTACCGGTAAGAGACCGGTTTAACGTATAGGGACGTAGTTTGAGGCATTTTTGGGTCATAAAAATACTTTTACTACCGCTATTTAGTGCTGCATTGGGTTGGTGACTACTTTTTAGTGTTGTAGCGGAAGTATTTAGTTGGGTTGATAGCGCGCTAGTTCATAGGTTAGGTACGAGTAGGCGTAGGTTTTTAATTTGTATAGTAGAAACCATCCGAAGTTTTACCAGTGTTTTAATAGAGTTTTCTCGTAATGAACCGACCCCACCTAAGTTAATTGGTACGTACGAGTTAAATACTCCTCCCGGGTTGAGAGGGTTGGTGTATCGCCCTTTACGACCAGATAAATTTTTGAGTAAAAGATTACTATCATAATGCTTAGTTTGTTTAGGCGTGTTAGGTGTGAAAAGTTCAAAGGGGTAGGTATAATGAGGTATTTTATAATAATAATTGAGTTGTGGGACTTTTAACTTAATATTTAGTAATGGGTATTTCGCGTTAGTTTTACCTGCTGTTGGGTTTGTAATATGGTGGTGAAAAAAAACTTTGGTTTGGTTAGGCTTAACGGGGTTTGTTTTATGTTTTAGAGTTTTATGTACCTTGTGTAAAAGGCTTATAGAATTTTTTAAAAAAAATAAGTTACCGGTAATTAGTGGGAATTTTGTGCTTTTCAGGGAAAATAAGTTTTTGTATAAAAACGTATGAACTGTAAACAGTTGGGTAGGGGGGTTGACAATTTTGGAGTTTTTATTAAGTTGATACCGTTGGTAATTTGTAGTAGGTTTGTGGTAGGGTAATAAGGTTGCATTACTAAAACTGAAGTTTATAGGTTCGTTTGATTCTTTTTATTTTTTTATTATGGGCCGTTTTATTATATATAAACTAGAACCACGTCTTAGTTTTGGTATGGGATTTATGGCTTTGAGAAATTTTCGACTGTTTTACGTTTAGGTATTTTTTTTTGACAGACGTATAGTCAATCTTTGTTTCTCGAGACGTATTTTTTAGTAAACTAAGTTTACGGGTAGTTGTGATAAAATTACGAAGATTGTTATTAGTACGATAGGAACTTCAAGCATTAGACCAAGTTCTTTGACCACGGACGGGTTTACCTAAGGCGTGACAATAACCTTGGTAAGACTTAGTCAAGTATTTACGTAAAATGTTTAACTCCAACAATTTCATAGTAGTGTTATTAACGTTACTGATTTGGGAGAGAATAATATTAATTGTTTTAGTAAGTTTTTTCGCGGAAAATTGTAAATAGTCTACGAAAAAAAATAGATTAGAGTAGTATAGCGAGAAAGTTGTTAACTCTAACCTTTTGTATAGTAACTTCTGGAACGTTTTACCTAACCCAGGCAGCGAATTAGTAAATTTTTTGTATTCAAGTTTTTTAGTATAGTATAACTTACCGCTATAAAAAAAACCTTTAGACCAATACACTTGTAATATATGTTCAAACTTCATTTATTTTTTTTTTACCTGTTTTGATTTATAAACTGCGAGTTTGCGATTTCAAGTTAATGAACCTAGTTTATACCCGACTGATCAACGTGAAATAGACTTGGATAGTCACTTAAGTCCTGAGTATATAAACACTTCGACGCCTACAAAAATAAAAGGTATTGTAGTTGACGAGTTATAAAATTTTTTAATTAAGGAGGTGTAGATTGGATTAGAGTTTATTAGGAACATTAGGCGTCAGGTATGACTAGAGTAGTAAAAAATTTTAGATAAACTTAGGGGTTTTTTTGTGTAATTGCCTAGAACTCGTTTATTATAACCATACAACATATATATATATATATCTGAAAAAACCCATAGTTTTTACAGATTAGCGTACCCGTTATTTGTACTTGGTTGTTTTACCCCAAGGGGTTCGTTGGTACTTTATAGCTTTAGCGCGCCCACCGTGAGGGTGATCAACCGGATTTTTAGCGACACCCCTGGATAAAGGTTTTCGGCCTAACCTCGAATTAAACCCCGCATTTGACGCACGTTTTATTTTATTATCCGAAAATGTATAAAAACCTAAAGAACCTAGTGCGTATATTGAGAAAACTTTGTGTACACCCGACGGTAACTTAACCAGGGCTAAGTTCATAAGTAAGTCTAACTTTCTAATAGTAGCTTTAGAGCCAGAACTTTTCACATACTGGGCACCTTTACCCGGAATTATCTCTAGGTAACTTATAAATTTATTTTTAGGTAACTGGAATAGCATAAAAAATAACTGCGGTATAAACACGTGCTTTGATAAGTAGGAAAAAGTTTTCAAAAATAATTTCATTTTAGAGTGATTAATTCCGTACAGCTTTGAAACAACAAATAGTGTATGGTTAAGGGCTGTTGGCGAATAAAAAATCTGTCCGGCAGACGAAAATATTAACGAGAATACTTTAAACTTAAAGGTTATACTGAAGAAGTTGGCTACAAACGATAGTGAAGTGTAACGGAAAAGTTTAGTTACCGCTGGTGCTCTCAGCCTTAGCTTACCCAAGCTACCTTTAGTACGACATAGTATTACCCCCTTACCGGCTTTACGGCCTCGGGCCTGTTTTATATTTGTAAACAAGGTACCTACTTTTAAAGTGAGTGGTAAAGTTTGGAGAAGTGTATGCGAATTACGTGACGCACCAGATGTTACTTGTTTTTTTTTAAAAACATAATCTTTTGAAAATGATATGTAATACGAAGATTTGGCGGTTACAAGGGTCGCATTTGACCATTTTGTTTTACGGGTTGATGCTAGTTGTAAAGCAGGTTTCACATTGTTAAATAACAGTTATAAGTTGTTAGTGCCTCTTGAAAGTTTATGCAGGATACTATAAGTATAAATTATACGTAATAGGGTAATAAAAAACAGCGTAATAGTTGGGGGAAGTTTAGTAATTAGGTTAGTACTTGGGTTGTTTACAGCGTCACTACTTACATAAAACGAGTTTTGGTTATAATTTAATAACACAGGGAGGGAGGTTAGTGTTTGTAGTTTATGAACTTCGTTCACTGAATGACACTGAACTACCCCACGCGTTAAAGTGTGCTTTGTAGTAGGTAGTTGATTCGGTTGAGGGGGGTTATTTGTCTTAGTTACGAATCTTTTACTGAGCCTGTTGTATGTTACACCTAACAAGTTTATTAAGTTTTTACCTAAGAAAGTTGTATAAGGTTCATTGAATGCGAGGTTAAACAGTTGCTTGGTTTGTGAAAAGCTGGTAATACGTTTTTGGTTAGAAACTAATTTTACCCACTTTGATGAGAGTAAGACGTAGTTTTTTCACACACTACGTCGATTTTGTAATGCAACTTTTCGCCTAACAAAGGTGGTAGATAACAAGCTGTAGTTCTTAAATCTCGTATTTTTACGGAAAATTTTAAACTTAAAACGCGAGAAGGTAGTTATTTTTGGGGCTTTATACTTTTGACTAACTAACGTTATATATGATCATTTCCGTACCATTCTGACTGCGAATTTAGCTCAGAGAGTAGAAACCCGATTTTACCTTGGAGTTGTATAAGGCTGAATATTAAAGCTTCTGCAGTTGGTGGGCAACCAGGTGCATAGGCGTCTACCGGCAAAATACGATCACATCCCCTCACAACAGAATACGAGTAGTGGTAATAACCACCCCCATTAGCACAACTTCCCATGGATAAAACTCAGCGGGGTTCTGTCATCTGTTCATATAATCTACGTAATACTGGAGCCATCTTATTCGTTAATGTACCAGCTACGATTATTAGGTCTGCTTGTCTTGGGGACGCACGTAATATAATACCGAACCGATCCATATCATACCGACTTACTGCAGCATGTATCATCTCTACTGCACAACAAGCTAGCCCAAAAGTTAAGGGTCATAGTGACCCAGCACGCGCTCAACCAATTATTGACGATATTCGGGAACTTAATCATTCTAATTTCATTTTATATAAAACATTAGCCGCGCAATGAACGGCGTATGTACTTAGTTAACCCGCTTGGCCTACCTACTCCGTAGATAGACCGACGCTTAACTTTACCTATGACTGGTGAAAAGTCGTAAACCCCCCGTAAAACCGTATACCCAACACCGGGTAAATCATTAGCTCTACCACCCTCAACAAGAACCCTACTATACCTACCACACAAATACCCCTTACCAGGTAACCGCGCCGTTAACCTTAAACTATTTGTTAAGTCTACTTTAGCTACATGGCGGACGGCTGAATTAGGTTTTTTGGGGGACATCGTGACAACCCGAGTCACTATACCCTTAACTTGTGGACATAGTTTTAGTATTGGTGTCCGTGAATTTACGGTAGGATTAGTATACTTAGCGCTTGGTTTTAGGGACTTTCTAAGTCGTCGAGATGATTGCTTAGTTGTTGACACTTATAAATTCCGTTGTAATTTAGTAGACAAAAGATTGCCACGAGATACCCAACCAGTACATTAATATTATAACACCGAAAAAGAGTACAAACTCCCTAGTTGATAAATCAGCCGGAACGGTTGCAACAAACGAGTACGAAAACCCAAACATAACATTAAGTCAGGACCTGAAAAAGAATGTGGGACCGATGAGATACAAAAACGAAAGTAAAAAAAGAGCTAAAATAGGGAAAAAATCCAAGAAAAACGAAAAAAAAAGAAACTCCGCAACAAAAAATATAGAACCCGGAAAACCTAAAAAAACGAGGGTATTTAGGAGTATTACTAGGAAAAGCTTTGGGCACAGGTAATTCACACCACTAATTTCGGTTAGTAAACGTGTTTTGAAACGGCGTGCTACAGCATCGACTAACAAAAATGAGTTTGTCGATAATAAAGCGTGGCTTATTAGCATGCAAAAACTCGCTAACATTAAACTTGATTGACCGCTTACAACACATATAGTTAACCAATGCATCTCTATAACTGTTGAGTACGCTACCAACTTTTTTAAGTCAATTTGGTAAAACAACTTAAACACCGCGTCTACCATACCAATAAGCAGGAATGGGTAAACGTATATAAAGGTTGGTTCGACTTGAAAGGTAACTAAGCACTTAAAAAAACCGAAAAAGGCAAATTTTACAAGAACCCCACTTAGAAAAATTGAGAAGTTAGTGGAGGCCTCTACATGGGCTTTGGGTAGCCATCCGTAAAAGGGCCATATAGGTAATTTAACCCCAAACCCTATTAAAAGGCATACGAAGAAGTAATTAATTTCGAAGGGAGTATAATACATACACGAAATACGCGAGAACTGCGATGTTTGCGATATAAAATAGACATATATTAACACAAATAACAAAAATAAAGCACCAAATTGTGTCCAAAAAAACATTAAATAAGCTGCCTCTACACACCTTCGAGTTTTAGCAAACTTATATAAAATAAAAAAGGACGGTACTAGTAAAAATTCGTAAAATAAAAAAAAAAGTACAATTGAATCAGTAAAGAACAGTACATAACCTGCTAACAAGATTAGTTGACAGTAGAACATAAAACTAACTAGGTCGTCCACATTGTAAGATAAGCAGTAGACAATTGACAACACCGTAACTACCAAAAATACATAAATAAATGGGTAAGAGTAGACTTGTAACAGATTAAGAGAGTTTACATTAAATGACCATAATTTAGGTGAGCTAAAGTAGTATAAATAGTTATCCGTTAATACCCCCTGGGTTAAGGGGGTGAGGGTGGAAGTATTTAGGAATAAAACTTCGGAGTATATGTCAAGGCTGTAATTTAAGACTGTAAAAGAGAGAAAAAAATAAAATAATACTAATGAGAGGAAAATACGATTTAGTAAAAATATTGAAAATCAATAATTAACATAAGTTGATAAGTAAAGCCTCAAAAAAGAAAAAACTAGGGACAGTAACAATAAATTAAATACTACGTAATAGATATACCCATACCACAACAATGTAAAAAGTTAATACTTGTTGTTATAGCGCGCATACTTGTTTTTAAATGCGATGAGGGGTATTAACGTATCGTACTTAAGTACAATTTCGTATTTTCCGGGAAGTTTATACATTGTTTGTGTAAGGAAATAGTTTGCCCGCCCTAACCGTAGATTACGTAGTTCAATAAATACCGCACCCGTAGTTAATTCCGCAGCTCAATTACTTGGCTTACCTTTACCCTTACCCATCCGAGAACCTATAACTTTCTTAGTTATGGGTATTTGCGGGAATAAATTTAGCCATAACTTTCTACCCGTGACATTAGATCGACGTACTGACTTTTTTAGGAAAACTTTAAGCTTAAATAAGTGTTTGTTGTAGATTAGTGTTGAGTGATTCAGGCTTTTTATACCTACTTGCCCGTACTTTAGTTTTTTACGGAAGGATTTTGGGAGATATATGACGAGTGTTCGTTTCTTGTGGGATGACTTAAAGGTTGATCGGCGGGGTCTTAATAACATTTATACTTTTATAGCATGAAAAAGAAATCGGAACAGTGCACACTTGACAAACCTATAAAAACAATAACAGAGTTTAAGATACTACTCATCGCTAAAAATATTTTTAAGTAGTATGATTCACAAAGTACTGTTAACAAGAACAGGACCCCAGTAAATAAAAATAAAAATATAATAAAAAGGAAATAGTAATATATTTCTGAAAAATAAGTGGAGAATAAGTGTATTAGGAAGAGAAAGAAATAAAAATAAAAGTAACATATATAAACAAATAACATATGAAAGTTTAAGCCTTTAAAAAACACCGGTTTTCAGAAAAAAACAGGGACTATACCGCATTTTAAAAAGATTGATAGTATAAATATAAATCATGGGACAGAAATAGAGACTAGATCTCAAAATGTTGTAGAAATAATAAAATAATTAAAAACATGTTCTATTAAAAATCAGTCGAAAGTAAAAATTTTTAAAAAAAATATAACTATAAAGAGGAATAGGTTCAACGACGCAATTAGTGATATTCAGAAAAAAAATAATAAAGATTGTATGTATGCCGTAGGGAATATTTGACTCGTATACACACCCTTAGATAAATCAATAGTGTTATAATAAAAAGTTGTTGAGTAATTAGATGTTATAATAAGTAGGAATATGATAGTCGAAAGAACCTCGATAATAAAAATTGTAGAGAATATTGAATTTATGAAAAAAAGTATAATCAACCAAAAACACGCATTTAACACAGTAATCACATAATCGTAAATTTCTTTGGAAGAAAAATATGAACTCGAAAGCATTGTATACAAAATTAAAGTAAGTATTAATAAGTTGACGTTTACCATTTTTAGACTTAAATTGTAGACTATTAAGTGCCCAAACCATACAGAAAAGGCAGGCCCATACCAGTATAGATTAGTAATGAATATTGTCCAAAGGGTAAAAGTAAGGAAATTTGTAAAATCAGACCAGTGGATATAAGTAAATGTGTTTTTTGTTTTAAACAGGTTGTATTTATGTATGTTTGTGAGGATTGGAACAACGTACACTACAAACGACAAGAAAAGGATTGTGTATATCATAAATATGAAATAAGTTAACATTCAAATATGTGAATTCAATATAAATAACATTTGTTCACCCCACCTACTATTTATATAAGGGTTAGTTTTTTGGTAAGTAACACATTGTAAAAAATTTTTATAAATAATACGATGGTTAACAGGTGTAATAAGTCTATATTTACGATAAAAGTTAGTACTCCGTCACCTATACTTAGTCATAAACTGTGACTATCCGTAAAAAGTAACACGTAATTAGGTAAGTTTACATAATAAGACCGTAATAAAACAAAATTAGCAAAAATTTATGTACCTACACCTGGACTTGAACCAGGACCTACTTACGAGACAAGGTTTTAAGCCTTGCATGTCTACCAATTCCATCATATAGGCTTTTTTTTACGTTAGTCGGAAAAATGTTTGGTTGGGGAAAGAATATTTGAGGTTATGTTTTTGTAAAAAAAACAAGTTTGTACCTACAATAGACCCCCTTGTATAATAATCTCTTAAGTTTAGAGCAAAGTGTAAAGAGTTTTTTATGGTACACTCACCTTGTATTAATGCTGATTTAGTAGTTAAGGGGACTATTAACTTAAAAAATTCAAACTTGTACTGTTCTTGCGAAAAAGTTTTATGTGCCATAGGACTTTTAGTCAGGGTTAATTTAGTCAGTTTTTTAGGAAAGACAAAATATTTTGAGTTGGTAGAGGAACCCATAAGGTATATAACCCAGGTTAGTATCATATAAGACTGTTTTAGGTATAACTTTTTACAGCCTAGGGGGGAATTTGTAGTTTTTGAGGTGAGGTGCAAGTTATTAGTATACTTAATGGTATAAGGTTGGATGAGAGAAATAAACACTAACTTATGCCTTACGTACATTGTTGTGGGGTCGTTTTTTTTTACTAGGCTGCTACTTAGTTGGTCGTTGATTACTCTCCGAGTCCACGCGTGTTTAGTGTAGTTTGTGTTTTTTAGGGGGGAGGGTTTACTCAGTTTTTATCAAGCTAGAGGGAATCGAACCTTCATTATTAGGGCGAAAACCTAATGTCCTAACCATTAGACGATAGCTCGTGGTTGTTTTTACCTCAACAGGGGGGTTTTATAACTGAACCGAGATTGGTACTTGGTTGATTGTGTCATTGATTGGGTTATAGACTAACTCATTCTCACCTATAGAGGGGAAAGACTTATTAAAGGGTGTGGAGGAGTCACCGTACTGGAGCATTAGATTTCTAAGGTCTTTTTTTCCTAAAAAATTTATACCGTGTAATTCGGAATTCTCACGCTCAAGCCAATTACCCGCTGGAAAGATCTCTGACACAGAACTTAATGTATACGAATTACTTTGGAGTTTACGGTCTGTTACGGAGTGGTTATGTTGTGAAAAAATAAATAACCTATTATGGTAATGCATAGAGTGTAAATTGTAAACAACTACCGAAGGTTGGACCAAGGCTTTTAGATTTGTTAGTGGGGCGGTAGTTGCGGTAGAACCCCCCCTACCCGCACTAATAACTGGTAACTCGTAGGCAAATATATCCGAAAGTTGGGAGGAATAAAAAAGGGTTGACAATTTAACATGTAACATTAGGTATAATAATGTGTTATTAGAGACAAATAGGTTCAGTGAGTTATTTTTTTGGGCACTAAAGTAAACAAACGAATAAGGCATACGGAACAATATGTATTTAAAGTATAATTTAAAGGACGAACTCATTACTAGTGTTTTAAGT
>Ga0115001_10001469_pt1 | contig 18120 bp, 18 predicted proteins | sample ArcticOcean_MG_C_12_FD_89869 | JGI IMG/M metagenome (GOLD analysis project Ga0115001, IMG submission 89869) | Marine microbial communities from western Arctic Ocean - ArcticOcean_MG_CB8_130 | ecosystem: Environmental > Aquatic > Marine > Oceanic | place: Arctic Ocean: Canada Basin | collected... | reverse complement strand
CTATTAAGAATCTCATAAAATTTTGCTTGAATGATCGCTCTTTTTTGGCCAACTAATTTGATTTTTTTTGATACGGTTCTTGTTATAAATATTATTTTTAACAAAAAAATAATAGTAAAAAATAGTGTCACTTTCCAATTAGCATACAATATTAAAGTATACAAAAATACTATCACAAACACTTCAGATATCATCAGTAAAACAGCATTAACAACAGTAGATAATAAAGACGCTTCGGTGATAATGGCTTTTGTTAAAAAACTGCTATTCTTGTTAACAAATACTTGATAAGACATTTTCATATAAGTTTTAAATAATTTTTGCGTTGTTTGCGCATAAAGCATTTGTGAAAAACAAGCCATCTTATAATTATAAAAAAAATTAACCCCTCCCCTAAATAAATAAAAGCCAAACAACACCAAGCCAAAAATAATTGCAAAATTAACTTCTTTTTCAAAAGAAAAATAAATAAATATTTCTTTGTAATAAGGATTATTCTGTATTTTAGAAAAGTCAGTTGCAACATCAATAAATGGCATAATTGCTGATATACCAATTGTTTCTATAATAGAGACAAAGATTGAAAAAAGAACCAAGATAAGAAGCGACTTCTTAGTTTTTTTATCTAATAATTGCTGTAATTTTGTTAAAAATATATTCAATTTAATTTACGATAGGCTGTTTATATACCAATCCATCGCCTCATTCAAAACTTTGTCTATTTTATATTTTGGCTGATAGTCTAATAAATCTTGAGCTTTAGATATACTTAGCAAAGAATGGCGAACATCACCAGCTCTAAAATCTCTATAAATTGGACTTTTTTTCTCTAACCCTGTTGTTCTGTGTACTAATCTATCTTCCATCATTTGATAAAGTTGATTTAGACTTGTTCGATCATTTAGTGCAACATTATATACTTGGTCAGTAGCATCATTATTATCTGTGGTGGCGACTAATAAATTTATTTGCATGGCATTATTAATGTAACAGAAGTCTCTACTAGTTTTTTAATTGTTCTAATTGAATAAATAGAATAGAAAATCCTAATCATCGCTATACTTTTAACCAAACCTGGAACATAAAAATACTTTGAAGTAGACAAGCCCAGTTTCCATTTTTCTGACAAATACTCAGACCAAAATTCACAAACCAAGAATTCAACATCATGGCACAGCCCTCTTCAATCGATTTGTTAATTTACCTTGATATGCAAAGGCTACCGCGAGAAGCAAACCAATACTTGGTAGATGGTGTCGCATACTTGTACCCCAATTAGCCACACCCAGTGACCAAATCATCTCTATTGCTAAGTATGACAGAAAAATAAACGCAACGGGCTTTCGATCCTGCCCAGGAGTATGTAGAAAATATTTCAATGCCATCCAGATCAACCACGCTCGTAAACCATTCTCCACCAGAGCAACAACATCAATCAATGCTGATATGCGCCAAGGCATAGGTTCAAACAAGTATTGAAATAAAAAGACAGGCATTGAAAACACCAAACTGACCATGCCATCGATTGACACATCCGATCTATAGGTCGCCCTGCCAGAACTACTAATCAGACCCTCCTGCATCTTTTGAACGACTAGACCCAGGCCATTATGTCCATCAACTCTATCAAAAATATTATAAGCGACACTCGTAAACAATAAAAAGCCATAATACAGGCACAGAAGAACTATCGGCACTACCAAAGCAATTCTAGCCAATGAAAATCCTTTTCGAAACGATAATAGAAACAATGTAGCGACTAAAATAAAAATACCAAAAGCAAGCAGAGCCCCATGTAACACAGCCATACCGGCTATGGCACAAATTAAAAGAAGCCAATGGATTGTGGATTTATGCAAATAAATTTTCAAAGCTGAATAAATTGCAATATTAACAAAAAGCAACTGGTACGGCTCACGAAGAGTAATACTGGTTAACAAGATAGAAGAAGGTAACAAGGCGTAAATAAACATTGCCTTATATTGATTTGAATAATTAATTGAGAGTATGCGCAAGATTCGAACTAGGATTAATGCAGATAAGAGCCATGCAACAACGGATAGAAGACTTCCTAGAAACAAGGAGTCTGTTGTAAAAAAGTAAAAAACACCTAGAAAATATGTGTAAATATGCCCTATCTCAAAATGATCTAGCACGAGATTATTTGAATATTCTACAGCAGTCAGATGAAACCCTAGAGCATCTTTACCTGCTCCAAAGCTAGGTCCAAAAAAACCATTCCAAATAGCAACAAAGAAACGTAAAAGAAAGCCAGTCCATAATGCAAGCCTAAGCATCGCTAAGCTCACCTAAATAATGTTGAATCATGACAACTTAAACAGCCCTTTTCTGAACGTTACATACAAAACCTTTGCAAGGCCTTGTATGTAGTTATTAAATCTAAATTCACATTCCTTTAGGTGTAAATTAAACATACCTTTATTCATTCCTTTAAATTTAACCAGTCTATTTTTAACATAGCTCCAGAATAATTCTATGCCATTTATATGGGCATCTCTTCTAGAAAATTCATTCTTACTATGGCACACCCTGAAATGTTTTTTATAACGAAAATCTACGATGCTATTGTACCCTTGAATGAACTACACTATCAATGCTTGTCTTAGTTCTTATAACTCAAAAATTCAATTATGCCTACAAATATTTATTGAACGAAAAGCCAATTGATGTAAATATTGCATCCCATCTTTCCAACAGAACTTTCTTACTGTAAAAAAAATCAGCATATTCCTTACCAGCCCGTCCCACATCATGGCGCAATGTTTCATCATCTATCATTCGCTCAATTGCAATTAACCATTCTTCCTCACTCTTACATGTCAAACCCTTTAAACCTGCCTCCTGCATTGCTCGTAAATAAGCAGGTGTGCCTGAAGTAACAACAGGCACACCCATTCGCCAAAATAACAGCAGCTTGTTTTTAGGCTTACCTGATACAAAAGGATTAGAAAGGTCTATGGGAATAATTGCCAGATCACAGTTACGGATAATATCAGAACAATTTAACTCATCCCAAAGATGGAACTTCACCGAATCAAATGCCTGTCGAGCTAAATCAATGCTATGTACCCTACCAAATCGACCGAGCAGACGAAAATGATACGGGTCCGTCACAATATTAAGAATCAGCGGCCTGTGTTTATTAATCTTTTTTAAGGCATTCTTAACATGTATTAATTGTGATATATTACTTGGTAACCCTTCCCATACTAGGTTAAACGGATCACCGCAACGATAATCATTTTTAATTTCACGCACAACTGAACTATGCACATCATGGACAATGTGTACATTCTGACAATATTGTTGAATATCTGATTTTTGCTCTTCGGTCGTGCACACCACTGCATCAGCTCTACGACACATGTCTTGTAAAATTGCCCAATAGTCAAAACGAAGACGACGGTGACGTCCTGTCACATACCACACAATGCCCCGTAACCACTGTTTTATATTTGTGCGGGGAATGGCTAGGTACGAATCTATAAAGTCGTAAACTATTTTACCGTGCGGGTATTCACACCAAACACTGATATCAGCTGCTTCACTCAACACCACAATATCATAACGCTCATCCGGTTTTGCTAACTCGAATTCTATATTGCGCGCTTTCGCATAAGCTACGAATCTGCGTCGATCTCCTGGCTTTTCAAGTGTGTCACTATATGGAACATACCCAATGCGTGGCCGCCCTGTCTTCACCTAGGAAATATCCTTTTGCTTTGCTAACCAGCTCACAAATTCACGAATATTTACAATTCCCGGAAGTGGTATCAATCCATGCCACAGTGTTTCAGCCTGACTTTTTTTACCAAACCGTAATAATCGAACCAAGCGTCGCCAGCTTTCGGCATCAACAGCCGCCACCATTAAGCGCAACCAATTACGTACAGATAAACTTGTAAAACGGGAAATAAGTTCTTTTTTATTGATTCCACCATATCGATATTGTTGTAGCCAGGAGTAAACCTGGCGCCGAATGTACCCGGGCCAATCTATTTCGATACTTTTCAACTCTTCAGGGTACTCTATCTTTAAATCATGCAGCCATACTGCCATACCGTTAAGCAATTCACTTCCTGGTAGGGCTCCGGAAAAATGTGTATTAATTCCTAGATAGTCGAGACCGGCTCCCGCTTTCTGACTGTAGAAAAAATGACCGAAAGACTTGGGGGAAACGCCAACAACAACCAGTTGTTCAGGAAGATAAACCCATTTATCAGCTGAAATTAACAAAGCATTGAGTAGGTAATGATCGGGAAAAGGCGCACGAAAAATACTATCACACTCTTTCTCAATGGCGCGACGAGAAAATAATGTAGTCTGCATATTTAAAGGAATTCGCGTTTTAAAATGGAACATATCAAACACAATATCCATGCGTTGTTTATGGTCCATTACACCTTCTTTACCGAAGCCTGGCTCAAAATGAAAATGTTCTTTGGTCCAAAAGCTATCCGGATTATCAGATATGGCTTTAGGTGAAACATAAGAATAGCCATTATAAAGAATACAATCCGGTTCACTGTACTGCTCCAAAGCATCATCTAATCGACGCAAGGTGTTCGGCAACAGATAATCATCATCCCCCATCATCAAAACATACTCACCACTAGATGCCTGAAGCGCTGCAGTCCAGTTTTTAGATACGGAAATAGGAAAATCCTGATGAACCACTTTCACCCGAGAATCAATTTTAAATTGGCTAATAATTTTCGGTGTAGAATCTGTATTCGCGTTGTTAGAAATAACCAGCTCAAAATCATCATGATCTTGCTCAAGTATTGAACGGATACAGTTCTCAAGAAAATCGCCGCCATTGCGAGTTGGAAGTAAAATTGAAAATCTCATTTAGTTGCTTTTCTAAATATAAGTGTATAAGCGCTACCTCTAGGATCTCTCGATTCAAAAGGTGCCATAAAAATACTAAGGACGGCGCCCATCACAAAAGCCATGCGTTCCAACCATTTTCCATGAACACGATTCATCAACAAACGACTCCAGCCGAATCGATTCCAGCTTTTAGCATCGCTATCCCTAGTCGAATAATGAATACATTCCAGGCCCAGTGTCAGGGCATATTTTGTAAGTACCGAGGTAGGTAACAAGTAAAGATGACGAGGCGCATCCAGATGAGGCCACGCCTTGCCCATAATATGGAACTGCCAAGCATCTGGATTTGGTGCCGCCATAACAAGAATTCCATCAGGTTTTAGGTTCTCTGCTGCCGCATTAATCAACGCCCAGGGGTTCGGCACATGCTCTATAACATGCCAGAGGGCAATCACATCATGAGAATTCAGGCTAGTTATCGCCTCATGAGGTGAATCACTGCAGATCGCATTAACGCCCACAACCTGCTTCAGATGGTTACAACATCGTTCATCCATTTCGATCACATTCACCTGGAATCCGGCTTGCCTAGCCTGAAAAGCAAACACACCATATGCAGGGCCAATTTCCAGCAATGATCCCTTTGTTTTAAACCGTTTTATCGTATCTATTTTAAATGGATTAGCTTTAGCGATGGATGCAAGTTTCTCAACAGTGGGTAAGGCAAAATAATCATCGGGATAATAATCACACAGGTTATCTGGAACGTTATCAAGTCGAACTAAACCACAGCGTTCACAATGTAAATATCTAAATTCTTTCGCATTAATACGATGATTTAAATCAGTTACTTGGAACCTATCGACCTCATCTCCTTCGCAGCCAGGTGTGTGATAGGTTTGTATCATAATATACCTTCTTTTGTTCTTATAACTCGTTGAATCATGCGAATAACATCCGAACGAACTGCCTTCCCTAGAATAAAATAACCCAATCCCATATAGGCAATCACAGCGGGCACAATTATAGCCAACTCAAATCCCAGAGTGAGCGATAAATAGTTAGTAATCAATCTTGCACCACCAAAGGTAATAATTCCCAATACTGCAAAAGGTAACAATATGCCGACAAGCCAAGGGATAACCGGTATTTTCAGAATATTTCGATGCACAATAGGCACTATGACAACGATATATCCCGCATTCAATAACAACCATGCAACTGCTGCACCTTCTATACCCCAGCCAGTAATCAAACCGTACAACACAGGCATATAGATAACAGCACTGAACGCACTGACTTTGAGTAATGGTCCAGGGTAGCGGCAGGCCACGCCGATATTATAGGCACTGGATACTGACGCACTTAACCAAAATCCCAAAGCAAGAATGGCCAAGGGTCGCCATGCATTTTCAGCTACCACAGGATTAACCCAAATTTCTAACAATGGACGTCCAAAAAATACTAGAATAAACAATACCAGTCCTGTAGCAAACAGAGTAACGCGACAGGCCTTATCATAACGTTGTACAAGAGCTTCTTGCTCATTAGCTGCATGAGCTGCAGCAAATGAAGGCATAAGTGCTGCGTTGAGGGCCGATAAAACCATGGAAATTGCAGTCGCTGCCGTATAGGCCAAGATGTAGTATCCTAGGCTTTCAAGTGACAACATTTTACTTATCAATAAACGGTCTAGTTGAGTAATCCCCATAGCCACAAGACCCAAGCCATTCATACTGAGAGAAAAAACCCAAACAGCGAGTATGGCTGAAATAGAAAAACCCGGACGCCAATCCATTTCCGGCATCACCTTGCGACAGACAGTCTGAAATACAAGCACTTCAACCAAGGCACTGAACGCAGTCCAAATCAAAAATAAACTGAGATCTCTCAATACAAGAATAACAATAATTCCACCAACAAGCCGCAGCGTAATCACCGAAGCTTTGACAATATTTAAAATATCCATACGCTGAATACCTGCAAGCGCACCTGAATAAAGTGAAACAGGCCAACGTAATGCAAGCATAATGGCAATAACCTGTAATCCCTGTTCAAGAACTGCAATATCAACTGTATTTGTTGTAAACCATGCTCGGGCAATCAGCCCTGAAAAAGTGGCAAGAATGACACCGATCACCAATGCCATTCCCCAGTAAAAACTCAGTGCTGTCCGTATCAAGGGACGACTTGAAACTCGTGCAGGAGAAGTATCGCCTGCCAGTTCCCGTGTAATCGTACTGGACAACCCTAGGTCCAGGACACTCACCATGATCTGCAGGGTTGCGATAAAACCAATCAGGCCAAACGCCTCCACTCCAAGTAAGTTAACCTGAAAAGGCGTAATAATGAGTGTAAGTAAGGCAATCCACCCTCCACCGACCAAATTTGAAAATATGTTACGTTTTAGAGTAGACATATAACAAACTGTTGATTTCTGATTATTAAGGACATTTAAGTTCTGTCTTCCACCAGGCAATTGTTTCATCTAGTCCGCGATCAATATTAAATGTCGGCTGCCAGTTCAGTTCATTTTTCAAACGCCTAACATCGGCTAGTAATAATGGAGGATCCTGGAGGTTAGTGGGACGCGCACCCAACTTCAACAATTCCGGTCGACCTAGGCTAGTCGCAATTTTCTCAACTACATTTTTAATAGTTAAAGCTTCGCCTGAGGCAATATTAACTGGACCCTGAATGTCAGAATCAAGTAACGCAACAAAAGCTGAAGCTACATCAGTCACGTGCATGAAATCTCGGACTTGTTCACCACTTGAGCACAATGCAGGCTCACCTTTTAGAATAGATTGGATGACGGATGACACTAATCGAGACAGATGCTCTTTAGGACCATAAAGAAAAAATATCCTTCCCCATGCGCTACTCAACCCAAATTGCTTGGAATATATTGACAGCATATCCTGTAACGCATTTTTACAGGTTCCATAAACCGTGTTCGGCGCCCTTGGTGTCACATTTTCTGAACACCAGCCATGACTCCAGTCATATTCAGCACAGGTGCCGGCCATCACTACACGCTCACCGCCTTGTTCAGAAAAAGCCTGTAACAGAGCCAAGCTCGACCTGACACATTGAAAATTTTCAGTTGCTGTCCAGTAATGACTAGGTTCTGCATACCATGCAAAGTGCAATAAATGCGTAGGCCTTATTTTATTTACTATAGCTTCTTCAGATCCAGTTTCAAATAGGTCTACCATGTGCCAATGAACGCTATCGAGACTGGATTCGGTTTCATGTCTTAATCGAGACGTAGCATGGACCTCAAACCCCTCATTCACTAAATTATGCAAACAATATTGACCAATAAATCCTGTGGCACCCGTCACCAATACGCGTTTAGTGGATGAGTTGCTCGAAGTTTTCTTTAGGTTAATACTATTCATAGTATTTTTAATTCAGGTACGGCAACAACAAACTGACCACCCCATTCGCGAATATAAGCTAATTGTTCAATGATCTCTGTTCGTAGGTTCCATGGGAGGATCACTACGTAATCAGGTTGAGTTTCTTTTATATGACTTTCTCCAACAATGGGTATCCGACTACCAGGTAAGAACTTATTCTGCTTGGCAGGATTAAGATCCACTACATAGGTTAATATATCTGAACGAATGTCTGCATAATTCATCAATGTATTACCCTTGGCTGCAGCACCATAACCTGCCACCTGTTTACCGGCGCGTTCTGCTTCAATCAAAAACGAAATAAAATCATTTTTTACACGATTGGCTTTATCTTGAAAACCAGAATAAAAATCAATACTTGTTATTCCTACTTGTTGTTCACCATTAAGCACTTTGACAACGTTACTACTTAGTTCATGGATACCTGTATCACTACGTTGTGCGTAAACCCGCAAACTTCCACCGTGCGTGGATAATGTTTCAACATCAAAAATATTCAATCCATTGGCTTCAAAAATTCGTTCCACTGTAGTTAATGATAAATAGGAAAAATGTTCATGATAAATCGTATCAAACTGATTTTCAGTTACTAAACACTGTAAGTGTGGGAATTCAAATGTAGATACGCCCGTAGGTTTTAGCAGTGTTGTAAAACCTAATACAAAATCATTAATATCAGGCACATGAGCAAGCACATTATTGGCTACTATAAGGTCAGCTTGTTTACCTTGTTTTACTAGCTGTATTGCTAAATCGACACCAAAAAAATCTTCAACAATTTCTAAACCTTTTTCACGAGCAGTATTTGCAGTACTTGTAGTAGGCTCTATACCCAGGCAAGGAATACCCAGTTCTTTTACATATTGAAGTAAGTAGCCATCATTTGCTGCAATTTCAACAATATGAGAACTGTTATTTAAGCCAAAGCGACCTTTCATGTCTGCTACATATTTTTCAGCATGTTTTAGCCATGTTGAAGAAAATGAGCTGAAGTACGCATATTCAGATGAAAAAAGTTCATCAGCTCCAGAGAAATCTTCTGTTTGAACTAGCCAACATTTAGTACAAACTAAAACTCGCAGAGGAAAATATTTTTCAGGCGCATTTAGCATTTTTTGAGAGAGGTAAGCATTTGATGGTGGTGACGTTGCCAAATCAACGAAAGGTTGAGATAAATTAGTTTTGCAATGGCGGCACTTCATAAGATAATTCCTTAAAAGTTACTATTTTTAATTAAAGAATGATTCTGATCACGCACCGATAAATCTTCAATCGGTAATGGCCAATTAATGTTTAACTCAGGGTCAGACACATTAAGTGCGCCTTCAGACTCTGGGTTGTAAGTCGCTGTATGCAAATAAATTAACTCACAATCTTCTGTTAATGTTTGAAAACCGTGTGCAAAACCTTCGGGGATAATTAAGCTACAACGATTTTTTGCTGAAAGTATTTCACTATGCCATTGCAAATATGTCGGTGAGCCTTGGCGTAGATCAACAGCGACATCCATAATCTCGCCCTTTAAACAGCTAACTACTTTTGTTTCAGCATATGGTGACTGTTGAAAATGTAAGCCCCTTATCGCACCTTTCTTGCATGTTAACGTATGATTCATTTGTACGATAGCGATGTCAAATCCTGCAGCAGAAAACTCCTCTTTACAATAAAACCGTGACAAAAACCCTCTATCATCTTCGATTACATTTCGTTGAACTGAAATCAACCCTTTCAAAGGGGTCTCTAAAAAATTAAAGCGGAACATATTGTTTGTTATTTTTCTTAAAAGAATAATCATTAATTTGTTTCAATGAAAAATCTGCCATATCTTCTGATAAACGCCATGCTTCATGCCACTCTAATGTTTTTTGTAAAGCAGTCTGTAATTTCCAACGTGGAGCCCAACCTAAACGATTGTGAGCCTTACTACTATCAAGTTTCAGGTAATTAGCCTCATGCAGTTGGGGTAATTCATCACACTCCCACTTAACGTCATCACACATCTTCGCCATACGTTCAACTATCCATCCAACAGGTTGAGCATCATCATCAGCGGGGCCAAAATTCCATGCTTCGGCAAATGATTGACCCTCGATCAATAATTTTTCTGCAAGTTCTAAATAACCTGATAATGGCTCAAGAACATGTTGCCATGGTCGAGTTGAATTTGGCGATCGAATTTTCAAAGTAACGTTCTCGTCAATGGCTCGTAAAATATCAGGTATTAAGCGGTCTTCAGCCCAGTCGCCTCCGCCTATTACGTTGCCCGCTCTAACACTGGCTAACGCCGCACCAGCTGGCTCTAGATAAGACTGTCGATATGCTGAAGTCACTAGCTCGGCACAACCTTTACTACTTGAGTAAGGGTCAAATCCACCCATCGCTTCATTTTCACGATATCCCCAATCCCATTCACGGTTTTCATAACATTTATCCGTGGTGATGTTAACAACAGCTTTTACACTAGGTGTAGCACGTACCGCTTCTAGCATGTGTACCGTGCCCATTACATTTACTTCATATGTTTCAACTGGCTGTGCATAAGAATAACGTACTAGTGGTTGTGCTGCCATATGAATAACAATATCTGGTTTGGCCGCTATCATGGCCTTTGATAATTTAGATCCATCACGTATATCACCGATAATAGAATGCATGCCATCACCTACCTTGGTAATATCGAATAGAGATGGCTTACTGGTTGGCTCTAACGAGTATCCTGTAACTTCAGCACCTAACTGCTTTAACCATATACAAAGCCAACCACCTTTGAAACCAGTGTGCCCCGTAACAAAAACACGCTTACCTTTCCAAAAATAAGGTGTCACTACCAAACTCTCCATGGCGGACTTCCTGAATTCCATAATTCTTCTAGTTGTGCCTTATCGCGCATTGTATCCATTGGCTGCCAAAACCCTTTATGCTTAAATGCAGCCAATTTACCATCTGAAGCTAATCCTTTAAGTGGCTCTTGTTCCCATATAATTTCATCACCCTTAATTAGCTTTAAAACCTTCGGTGATAACACAAAAAATCCCCCATTAATCCAATTTCCATCGCCGTGTGGCTTTTCCTCGAAATTATCAATTTTACAACCGTTTATATCTAGCGCACCAAAACGACCTGGTGACTGCACAGCAGTCACAGTCGCTAAGCATTCTTTATCTCCATGAAAACGGATAAGTTCGGAAATATTTACATCACTAACACCATCGCCGTAGGTAAAACAAAAATCTTCATCATCCAGATAATGTGAAATTCGCTTTAATCGACCACCTGTCATTGTTTTTTCACCAGTATCAACTAATGTTACTTTCCACGACTCTGATTCATTCTGATGAATTTTCATTGAATTATCCGTCATATTAAAAGTTACATCAGACATATGTAGGAAATAATTGGCAAAATATTCTTTAATAATATAGCCCTTGTACCCAAGACAAATAACAAAATCATTAATACCATGGGCACTATAGATCTTCATAATATGCCATAGGATAGGTTTGCCACCGATCTCAATCATTGGTTTAGGTTTCAGATGAGACTCTTCGGAAATTCGAGTTCCAAGTCCACCCGCAAGAATTACTGCTTTCATTAATTCACCTCACAAGAAATATTTTCAACATACCATTCCAACGCCTCACTCAACCCCTCACCAATCCGGTGAATTGGCTCATAACTCAGTAAGTTTTTCGCTTTACTAATATCAACCAACGAATGCATTACATCCCCTGCCCTGAAATCCCGGTAGGTTGGTTTATAGCCATTAAGGTGGGGAAACTGTTCAGCTAAATGGCTATACAGATGTTCGCAGAGCTCATTCAGGCTGGTACGATCACCCACGGCGCAGTTATAAACCTGATTGGTTGCTTTTTCGTTATTTGTTGTCGCGGCGATTATGTTCATCTGCACGGCATTATCGATATAGCAGAAGTCTCAACTTGTTGTGCCATCGCCATTAATAAAAAGCTCCTCGTTATCGACCATCGATGCGATCCATTTTGGTATTACTGCTGCATAAGCACCATTGGGTGTCTGTCTTCTGCCAAAGATGTTGAAATAACGCAGGCCTATAGTTTTGAAGCCGTAGGTTCTTGCGAATACCTGCATAGAGTTCGTTAACTACTTTTGTTACTGAGTAGGGGCTGAGCGGATTACCGATTTTGTTTTCCACTTTTGGAAGATCTGGATGGTCACCATAGGTAGAGCTTGATGCAGCATAAACAAAACGCTTAACATTTGCATCTTTACTAGCTACTAGCATATTTAGAAAACCATCAATATTCGCTTTATTAGTATTAATTGGATCTTTAATTGACCTTGGGACTGATCCTAGTGCCGCTTGGTGCAGGACATAGTTAATGCCATTACAGGCTCGCTGGCAATCTTTTAGCTTTCTTATATCACCTTCAATAAACTTAAAATTATTGCTTAAATCTTTACCAGTAGTTTTGTTGGCATCTTCAATAGCTTGATCAATATTATGCTGATGACCCGTATCAAAATTATCAAGACCTACAACTTTTTGATTAAGGATAAGGAGTTTTTCTAATAAGTTAGATCCAATAAAACCAGCAACACCAGTAACTAACCAAGTGTTTTGATTATTCTTTAAATATTCTTGTAGTTGCTCATATTTAGTCATTTATAGTCTTCCATCTGATTCATTAGCTTTAAGTAAGTATTTAATATCATACAGTGCATGATTATCTTTCCCGTAGGCTCTAATTTGCTCTACTGATAACTCTTTAAATTCATTATGCGCAACTGCCAGCAAAATTGCATCATATTTACCTTTTATTGGCTTACTAATTGGCTTAATATTGTATTCATGGACGGCTTCATCTTTACTAACCCATGGGTCATACACATCCACATTGCAATTAAACCCTTCGAATTCTTTAACCAAATCAACCACACGAGTATTACGAAGATCAGGGCAATTTTCTTTAAAGGTTAAACCCATGATTAAAATATTTGCATCGACCACATGGATGCATTTTTTGGTCATAAGTTTTAAAACTTGATCTGCTATATATGAACCCATATTGTCGTTTAATTTGCGTCCAGCTAAGATCATCTCTGGATTGTAACCAACCTCAATTGCTTTGTGAGTTAGATAATATGGATCAACGCCGATACAATGCCCTCCTACCAAGCCGGGACGGAATGGTAGGAAATTCCATTTTGTGCCTGCTGCCTCTAATACAGATTCGGTATCAATATTCAGCTTATTAAAAATAATGGCAAGCTCATTAATAAGGGCAATATTTACATCTCTTTGAGTGTTCTCAATTACTTTAGCAGCTTCTGCTACTTTAATGCTGCTTGCCTTATGCGTACCTGCAATAATAATTTCTTGATAGAGCTCATCAACTTCTATAGCAATCTCAGGTGTTGAGCCTGCCGTTACTTTTTTAATGGTGGTTATGCGATGTTCTTTATCTCCTGGATTGATACGCTCTGGTGAGTAACCACAATAAAAATCTTTATTAAATGTTAAACCTGATTCCCGCTCAAGGAGCGGCACACACACTTCTTCTGTTGCACCTGGATAAACAGTAGATTCATAAATAACAATATCACCTTTTTTAAGAATCTTACCGACTGATTCACTGGATTTTTCTAAAGGGGTTAAATCTGGTCTTTTATGCTTGTCAATTGGGGTTGGAACAGTAACAATGAAGATAGTACAATTTTTAATATCATTTAGGTTTGTTGTGTAGTTGAGATAAATCGCATCTTTAAGTTCTTGCTTGGTAGTTTCTAGAGTTGTATCGATACCATTTTTAAGATTTTCAATTCTACTTTGGTTGATATCAAAGCCGATTACTTCACGCTTTTTACCAAATTCAACTGCAAGAGGCAATCCTACATATCCTAGTCCAATTAGAGCTATTTTTTTATTTTTCATATTTTTAAAGGTTATTATATTCTTTATACCAAACCGCAAAATTCTCCACACCCTGCTTAACGCTCATGCTTGGCTTATAGCCAAACTGCTCTACTAAGTCATCTACATCGGCGTAAGTATTTGGCACATCGCCAGGTTGCAGTGGCAGCAGTTCTTTTTCTGCCTTCTTGCCTAATGAGGTTTCTAGTGCTTCAATATAATCCATTAACTCTACTGGATTGTTGTTACCAATATTATAAATCCTGTATGGGGCACTAGAGGTTGCAGGATCTGGGTTATTACTATTCCAATCTGGATTTGGTAATGCAGGCCGGTCTAGTATTCTAATGATGCCTTCGACAATATCATCAATATAAGTAAAGTCTCTTCGGTGTTTGCCGTAGTTAAACACCGTAATAGGCTCATCACTCATAATGGCTCTAGTGAACTTTTGTAGTGCCATGTCTGGTCTATCGTAAGGACCATACACAGTAAAGAACCTTAGGCCTGTGGTTGTGGCAGCATATAGGCTTATTGGATGATTAACCGCGTCATGAGTAGAGAACGGTTGTTTGGTGTTAAGGCCATAAGTAGAGCTTGATGAGGCGTACACAAGGTGTCCTACCTTATTATGCCTACAGCCTTCTAGTATGTGGGCAAAGCCTACTAAGTTAGTATCAATGTAAGCTAGGGGATTCTCAATAGAGTATCCAACCCCTGCTTGTGCGGCAAGATTAACCACGCCTTCAAATTGATAGTCTTTAAACAGTTCAGTCATAGATTCACGATCTTCAAGATTCATTCTAATGTGAGTGTAGTTTGGATGATCAGCGTGTCGTGCTAAGCGTGCTTCTTTTAAAGCTGGATCATAATAGTCATTATGATTATCAATACCGACTACCTCATCACCCCTATCCAATAGTCTGATTGAGAGTGCTGAACCAATAAAGCCTGCAGAACCTGTTACCAATACTTTCATTTGATTAATTCTTTTTAAATTATGTGTTTAGTTTATTTAACTCAACCTGAGTTAAATAAATCTCTTGTATAGACCTTGGTCTTAACATCGTTTAATTCATCTACCATTCTATTGGCAACAATGACATCACTGATTCGTTTAAAGTCATCTAAACTGTCAATCACTTTAGAGTGGAAGAACTCATTCTCACCCTTTTCTGTAAGTACTGGCTCATAAATAACTACTTCAATTCCTTTAGCTTTAATGCGTTTCATAATCCCTTGAATGCTTGATGCTCTAAAGTTATCACTTCCACTCTTCATGATAAGGCGATGTACGCCTACAATTTTAGGATTCTTACTAATAATAGAATCTGCAATAAAGTCTTTACGCATTGAATTAGCATCAACAATAGCACTGATTAAAGCATTGGGCACATCTTTATAGTTAGCTTTAAGTTGCTTGGTGTCTTTAGGTAGGCAGTAGCCACCATAACCAAAGGATGGGTTGTTGTAGTGTGATCCAATTCTTGGATCAAGACCCACGCCTTTAATGATTTGTTTAGAGTCTAGATTATGCGTTTCTGCATACGAGTCTAGTTCATTAAAATAAGAGACTCTCATGGCAAGGTAGGTGTTGCTAAAAAGTTTAACTGCCTCTGCTTCAGTAGAGCCTGTAAATAGAACATCAATATCTTCTTTTATAGCCCCCTCCACTAGAAGATCTGAAAATTGCTTGGCCCTATCTGATATCTCACCTACAACAATACGTGATGGATAAAGGTTGTCATGAAGAGATGAACCTTCTCTTAAAAACTCTGGGGAGAAAATAATATTTTACGTATTTATGTGCTTGTTTACTTTTTAATCATTCTGAAATATGCTTGTTATATTGTGCTTTGTTATATTAACCCTTACTCTTCAGATCTACCGTAAATATCTTCAAACCTAATAATATCATCTTCGCCTAGGTAAGCACCACTTTGTACTTCGATAATTTCTAATGGCTTATTAGTTTTATTTTCTAGAGCGTGGGTAATACCTAGTGGAATGTAGGTAGATTCGCCCTTGTTAAGGCTGAATGTTTGCTCACCATTAGTGACTGTGGCTGTGCCACTAACAACCACCCAATGCTCTGCGCGTTTGTGGTGCATCTGTAATGAGAGCTTAGCGCCAGGCTTAACGTGTAATCTTTTTACTTGGAAATATTCACCTGATTCAATAGAGTCATACCAACCCCAAGGACGATAAACTTTGCGGTGTATGCTACTCTCACACCTACCACTGGTTTGTAAGGACTCAACAATACCCTTTACTTCTTGAGCTTTATCTTGAGTGGCAATAAAGGTGGCATCAGGCGTGTCTATAATAATTAGATTATCTACACCTATGGCTGCTACCATATGGTGATCAGCATTGATGTAGGTATTAGTGGTATCTTGAGTAATGACATCGCCTTTGATGACGTTACCTTGACTATCTTTTGTACCGATATCATATAGTGCTGGCCAAGCACCAATATCGTTCCACTGTGCATCCAGTGGTACAACGACAACATTGTTGGATTTTTCCATAAGGGCGTAGTCGATAGAATCAGCTGGAGATGATTCAAAGGCTTGTTTTTCTAGGCGAATAAAGTCTAGGTCTTGTACGGCATTATTAACAGCGTTATTAACTGATATAACAATATTAGGTGCATGTATTGTAAGCTCATCAATAAAGGTATGCGCTTGGAACATGAACATGCCAGAGTTCCATAGATAATTGCCCTGCTCTAAGTAAAATTCTGCAGTTTTTAGATCTGGCTTTTCAACAAACTCTTCAACCTTGTATGCACCATTGTTATTATCTTTTGATGATTTTATATAGCCATAACCCGTATTGGCATCAGTTGGCACAATGCCAAAGGTAGCCAACTTACCACCATGTGCCTGTTGGCTTGCTATTTTAATTGCTTTATGAAAAGCATCAACATCTTGAATGACATGATCGGCTGATAAAACTAGTAATATCGAATCCTTTGAATCTTTTAATGATTGCAGTGCTGCAGCTGCTATTGCAGGTGCTGTATTCCCGCCAATAGGCTCTAATAATATGGTTGGATTTTTAATGCCAATTTGCTGGCACTGCTCTGCGACTAAAAAACGATGATCGGCATTGCAAATGATAATCGGATCCGTAAGGTTATCTAATCCATTAAGACGCAACATGGTTTCTTGTAGCATGGTGTTATCGCCAGCTAAAGGTAAGTATTGCTTAGGGTATTCTTTACGAGATAAGGGCCAAAGGCGTGTACCAGAACCGCCTGAAAGGATAACCGGGGTTATTTGCATTTAAGATCCATAATTAATAATTTAGTAAATTACTTTTGTTCTGTTTTGGTCCGAAAAACTCCCAAGCTTTAATAGTAGTCTTTATTAAAAACGATAATGGCTATTATAAAACATCGATCCCAACTCGCCCTAAAAGCTGGGGCTTCAGGTTTTGGCTTTTGTGCTAAAAAGGATGTCGGTGCTTGATGATATAATAGCCTGTGAAGATAGATTTGTTCGGTGCCATTGTCTGCGTAGTGGAAATTTTTGAAATACCCTGCATCCTCATACATACAAGGTTAAAGCTGTGTTGCTTGGATTTCAACTTACGCAAATCCGTATGGTTTATAAGTTAAAACCCGGTTCAGAAACTTTGATGTCTAAGCTTAATTAATCACTTTATAAACAGTTTAATTTAACCAATAAACATCATATCACTCTATAAGTGAAAATAACCTCATCTCGAAAATGAGAGACTTGAAATTTTTTCCGATCAAATTTATCATTTCTTCAGCTGTTCATTATAGACCCAGTCTACAACTTTTTTTTCAGGAATGTATTCAGGTATGAGGTTTTTAAAAAGAGTGCGGATCATCAAAACATCACTATTGTCAGCTGCAGCCTTTAAGCTGCTAAGCCAAGGCGTTAACTCATCCCAAGGCAAATATTCTTCACTCGCTTT
>Ga0115001_10001466_pt1 | contig 18155 bp, 4 predicted proteins | sample ArcticOcean_MG_C_12_FD_89869 | JGI IMG/M metagenome (GOLD analysis project Ga0115001, IMG submission 89869) | Marine microbial communities from western Arctic Ocean - ArcticOcean_MG_CB8_130 | ecosystem: Environmental > Aquatic > Marine > Oceanic | place: Arctic Ocean: Canada Basin | collected... | reverse complement strand
CGCTTCCCCGACATTGTCAGGGTTGTGGCTTTGTGTGTAGGGCACGTCTCGCGCTGCGCCGTCGCTTCCGGACAGATCGTTTGCGGATCCGTTCGAAAGCCTTGGCTTTAGCGTGTACGACGGTACGATGAGCGAACACACGTCGCTCATCCCCACCACCGTGGATGCTACGGGCTACGGCTCGAAGCCCGCGGGGTTGGGTGCTAGGAAAAATGGTGGTTCACGCCGCGGGCGCGTCGCCGCGGGCGTCGCCAGCGCGTGCGCGCTTGTCGGCGTCGCGATGGTGGCGTCGGGGAAGACTTCGTTCTACAGCGCCCCCCTCGGCGAGGAAGACTTGAGGCAGGTCACGTTCGACAAGGTGCTCGCGTCCAAGGGCGAGACGTTCGCGTCCGTGAGGAAAGCGCGCGTGGAGGCGATCGCGCAGTTGACGAAGATGACCGTGCGCCCCCAAATCTTCGCCCCCAACGCCAACGCGGGCCTCGGCCTCGCCGAGTCCCAGAAGTGCGTGGGCGCTGGTGCCAAGCCTAGTGACGGCTACGCCGTGACGGACGCAAAGGCGTGGAAGTCCGATCTCGTGTTCGAGGAGTACCGCACGTCCTTCCCCGCGGTGACCGCGTACAACGACTCAAAGGCGCTGCTGATGAGCGTGGGATGCGAAGTGCCTCCTCCGAACGTCTTCGGCGACACGAGTTTGTGCACCGACGCGGAGACGAAGGAGTTTTGCGACGCCGATTGCGGGATGCCGCTTCCCACGAACTGCGTTTCCGGGACGGTTGACTGGGGGTCGTGCGAACCAACTGTTGATGGTTTGTGCGCGCGGATCGTTGATTCGCGGAACACGTGCAAATCAATCAAGGATCTTGTTACGCACAACGTGGAGAAGTACGACGCCATCGCGGTGGGCGCCCTGCCGTGCCGCACGGAACCGGACGCCCCATTCGCCAAGGCGGCGTATGCGCAGATGAAGTACGAATCATCCTACCTGGACTGGGCAAACGCCCTGAACGACGCCACGGAGGTGTGCACCATCGGCCACGCCCTGTACGTGCACAACCTCAATCTCTTCGAATCACACTACGCCGTCGTCGTCGCCACCACGAACGACCTGAAGAAGATGTGCGCGGAGGAAGGCGCGTACGACGGCGAGCTCCCCGCCGACTCCGACGCCGACGGAAACGCCACGAACTCGTTCGTGGCCGCTCACAAGTTTGACATGTCCGAAGCTATTGAAGACGTTGAGACAGGTTTCTACGAACCAAGCAAGCACCACCACATGGGCCGAAGAAGGCTTGTTTGGTGGGACCAGCTGTGCGAGCCCACGATCAACGCCATGGAGGGCCTCGCCCGGTCCCTGGAGGTTGAGTCCCCGCAACTCATGTGCTTCGCGGAGTCGTGCAGGAACAAGAAAGAACAAGAGGACTTCGCCTTCGATGTCCTGGTCAAGGCGCACAACAAGTTCGCGGCCGTGTTCGCCAAATACACGGAAGGCGTTTCCGAGTACAACGCGCTGGTCACCACCAAGGACACGGCGCTGGCGCAAACAATCACCGCGTTTGAAAGCTTCCACCCGGTGAAAGAGGAAATGTCCATCGCGTACGGAAAAGACTTCGCCCGGTTCGACCGGTTCGACACCGGCGCGGACAAAGGGCTGTGCGGCTTGTCCGCCTGCCAAGCCGAGCAGCTGTGCCAGGTGTCCCTGAACAACCGATTCGAGGATTTCGTGGACACGGACACGTGCGTCGCAATTCCCTTCGACCCGCACGCGCACGCGTGCCACGCCCCTCCCGCGCCGGCGCCGCCGCCGCCTTCGCCTCCCGGCGCTGTGCTTCCCGACGACGAACCGACTTTCGAACCGACTACCCCCCCGGTCGTACCGGGTCAACCGACTCCCCAGCCGGTCGTACCGGGACCCCCCAAATCGGCGGTGGATTTCCCGGCCGTCGACTTGGACGCCACCATTCCCACCGCGGACGCGCCCGTGGTGCACAACGCGGGCACGGATGCGTGGGAACAAGCCGAATCCGATGCTGCGCAAGGCAAGCTTAGGGTTGATAAACTCGAAGAACAGCTCGACGTGGCGATCAAAGCCACGGCGTTGGCGGACCAAAACGTGGCGGATTTGGAAGAACAGCTCGAGAGCGCCGTCACCGCGGCGGCGCAGCTCACGGACAGCGCCGCGGCTGAAGCTTTGCGCGCGATTGAGATCATCAGAGAAGACCTTGCTGATGCCAAGACTGATGCGTGGGAAGCGCACCGCACTGGCGAGGCGCTGCAGCAGCAGCTCGCGGATTCGCAAAACGAGCACACCGAGGCGGTTGAAATCGCGACAACCGCGAAGCAGCTCGTGGGCGCGCTGAACAGCCTGGCGGAAGCCGAAGCTGCGCTTGAAGACACCAAGTCCGCGAGGGACGAGTTGAAGGTTGAGATCAAGGAAGCGCGCGTGATCGTGCAAGCCGCGGTTGACGCCGCGGACGCCGTGGCCGATATCGAAACCAAGCTCGCGGACGCAAACGCGGCTGCGCCGGTTGACCAGGACCTGGTCAAGTCCTTGAGTGAAACCCTCGCGGAGGCCAAGACGGACTTGAAGGACGCGCAAGCCGCCTCCGAGGCTGCGACCAAGCTGGTGGACACGCTGTTGCCCGAACTCCAAAACCTGGAAAACACGGTCGCCACCACCGCCGCCGCGGTCACCACCGCGCAAGCCGTGGTGACGCGAATCAAGCAAGGCGACATCGTCGCCGAAACCACGGACACGGCGGACGAGGCGTACGGCGCGTGGAAAAACGCCGCCGCCGCCGCGGTTGCCGCGGGTGAGGTGGTTGAGAAGATCGAAACCAAGATCGATGCGGCGGAAACCGCGATCGCGGCGCACGCCTCCGCCACCGCAGTGGTTGAGGAACTCAAAGCCAAGCTGGAGACGTGCGTCAACGACGGCGACTCTACGTGCGTGGCGACCCTGGAAACGGAACTCGCGGAGAAAGAGGCTGGCTTGAGTCAAACCAAAATCGCGAGCGACAAAGCATCAAACGACCTCGCCGTCCTCAACGCGCAGCTCACCGCGGCGCAGGACGCGTCTGGATCCGCAGCGCAAGCCGTGGATGACGCCAAGCAAATCGTCGACGCCATCACGACCGCGACGCACGAAACCGACAAAGCGGACAGGGACGTACACGGCGTCGACGCCCTGGCGTCCGCGGTGGAAGACGCGCAGTACGCCGAGGCGGAGGCCATGGGCGGGGTGAGCGACTTGAAGGAAGAAATCGCCGAGGCGAGAGCGGTGATCGACGCCATGGACGACGCGCAAACGGTGGTGGACGGGATCACAACGCAGGTCGCGGAGGCGCAGGCCGCGATTGACGCGCACGGCGAACAAGCGCGCGTTGTGGATGACGTGAAGTCCGCCCTGAAAGACGCGCTCGCCACGAAGCCCGTGGACGAAGCCAACGTCGAGTCCCTCAACACGCAACTCACCGAGGCGGCGGCGGCTTTGGCGGACTTGACAGTCGCCAAGACTGACGCCGAGACGAAGAAGGAGGAGCTACTCGTGGAGTTGAAGGACGCGGAGGTGGCGCTCGTCGACGCCATCGAGGCGGCCGCGGAGCCGCTCGCCAAAATCGACGACCTCAAGGCGGAGCTCGTGTTGGCCACGGCGGCGCTTAGCGACGCGACCGAAACGGTTGACACCGCCAAGGCCGCGCTTGAAACCGCCACCGTGGTCAAGCAAGCCACCGAGGCGCTCGCGGACGCGATCAAAATTGTTGACGTCGTCACGAAGCAGCTCGAGGACGCGAAGACTCAAGACCCGGTGGATGACGAACTCGTCGAGACCCTTGAAAAACAACTCGCGGACGCCGAAGAGGCGGCGACGGAGGCTGAAATCACGCGCGCCAGCATCACCACCGGCGGCGACGACACAAAAGACGACGAAAAGGAGCTCGAAAACGCCGCGGCTGAGTTCGAACTGGACCGCGCCGAGTCAAAGGGCGCGCAGTACGTGGAGCAAACGGTTATCCTCACCGGGTACGACCTCGGGTCGTTCACGGCGGACGCCAAGGCGGTTTTCAAGCAAGTCGTCGCGGTTACCGTGCAACCCGCGGACCCCGACATCACCGTCGACGACGTGGTCATCGCCGACGTGGTTACGTACACCGACGAAAGCGCCTCCCTCGGTTCGAAACGAGCCTTCACCTCGAAAATCGACGTCACCGCCGCGGTGAACGCGTGCGACGAATCCGGGTGGGTTGGCGCCGAGTGCGTGATGAACGACTGGGACGTCAGCGCGATCACGAACTTTGGCCACATGCTTCGTTGCAGCGGCGCCGTGCCGTCTGATTTCAACCAGGACATATCGTCTTGGGAAACCGGGCAAGTCACGGACATGAACAACATGCTCGCGGGGTGCGCTTCGTTCAACCAGGACATCAGCGGGTGGGACATGAGCTCCGTGCAGCTCGCCAACGGCTTTTGCAGCGGGTGTTCCGCCTTCGACGCTGACGTGTCGGGGTGGAACCCAAAAAGCGCCACGAACTGGGAGTTCTTCTTCAACGGCGCCACGAGCCTCACCGCGGACCTTTCCGGGTGGCAGTTCCCCGCCGGGTACGCGAAGTACGACAACCTGCTGCGCAACGCCAAGGCGTTCACCATGGCAAACGCGCCCCCGGGAACGCCGGACTCGGCGATGAGTGGGTGCTGCACCGTGGTGGCGCCGCCGCCGGCGCCGCTTGAAATCGCGGTGTCCACGTCGCCCGCGGTTCCATACGCAGACCTGAAACCAAACGCCCAGGTGATGTTCACCCTGCGCGTGTACACTGACGCGCACCCCGCGGACATCGCGTCCTACCTCAACCTCGTGGAGTGGGGCGACTTTGTCAGCCTGCTGCGCGACGCCGGCCTGGCGTACGTCGTGGACCTCGAACCCGCGGGATCCGCAAAGGTTGTGGGCGGCGCTGAACCCGACCTCGCCGACGACCCAAAAGTAATCGGCGACGCCGAGCAAGCCGAAGCCGCGGCGGAGTTCGCCGCGGAACGAGACGAGAGCTGGGCCAACGAAACCGAAACCGGGACGACCACGACCACGACGCCCGGCGGAACCTCTTCGGACACCAAAAGCACCACCGAGTCCGCCGCCGCGCACCGCGCCGAGGCGGCGAGCACGGTTGAGGAGGTTACGCACGCCGCCGCCGCCGCGGACGCTGTGGTGGAGACCGCGACGCACGCGGTTAACGGCGCGAAGGTGGTGCCGGCAACCGCCGAGAAGTCCCTCGCGACTTGCGTTTCAACCTGCGAAGATAAACAAGCCGCAGTTGACACCGCGCGCGACGCGGTTGCACAAACGGAGCGCGCGCTGGTTCACGCCACGCAAATCGCGGAGGCTTCCGCGGACTGGGTCGTCGCCTCTGGCGAGCTTGCAGAGGCCGTGGCGCTCGTGGTCGAGTTGAAAAAAGAAATCGCAGTGGCGCAAGCCGCGGCGGCGGATTGCGCGGACCCCAGTAAATGCGCCGCCGCCAAGCTGGTGCTCATCGAGCTTTACGGCAAGCTGGAAACCGCGGACGCGAGCGTGGAGACGCAAACGCAAACCGTCGTGGAAACCAAAGCTGTCGTGATTGACATTCACATGCACGACGCCACGAAGGTTGACCCTGCGGACGAACCCGCGAAAGCCATGGAGGTTTGGGAAGACGCGTCAAAGGAGCTTGAAACCGCGAACAAGTTCGTGGAGGAGGTCACGTCCGCGCTGGAAGACGCGCACCGGTCGGGGGATGCCGAAGCCGTCGCGTCCATTGAAGCGCAGCTCACCGCCGCGCTGCAGGCGAGGGCGGACGCCAAGGTCAAAGCCGCGGATGCCGGGGCTTTGGTGGATGAACTCACGAACGGCATCTCGCCTGAAGAGCGCGCCGCCGCGATATCGGACGCGGTGAAGGTGGTGGAGTCCACCAAACAAACCCTTGAGGATGCCAACGAAGTGGATGAGGATCTGGAGAAGAAGGTCACCGAAGCGAAGGACAAGGAACCCGCGGACGAGCAAAAAATCGCCACCGCCGAGGCGCAGCGCGACGCCGCCAAAGACGCCGTCGTCGCCGCCGAGGACGCGGTTGAGGAAGCCGCAAAAACCGCACTGGACATCCAAACCTCGCACGAACGAAACGTGGCGCTTGAAAACGCGCGCTCCGACGTTCCGGACGTGTTTGACCAAACGACGCACGACAAGAAAATGGCCGGGTTCACGCGTTTACAAACCGAGGCGCAGGCTTCTGCGGAAACAGCGCGGGCGCTTGTGGATGAAATCACCAAGGAAATGGAGGAACTGGTGCTCGTTGCCGCGGACGCGAGCGACCCGACTGCGCAGCACGCCGCGCAGAAACAACTTGACCGCCTGCAGAAGAAACTGGACGGCGCGGAAGCGGCGTACGCCACGGGCGTGGACCACCTCGCCGAGCTCACCGAAGCCGGAGACGCGTGGGAAGCGAAGAGCTTGGAGCACAAAAACGCGCAGCAATCCGCGGCGGACGTCTCCGCGGAAATCGCGGCGAAGGTCGCGGCGGAAACGGTCGCGCTGTCGCCCGGGTCGGCGCCGGCGTACGCCCCTTCGCACGCCCCCGGCCTCGCCCCGTCGTTCGCCCCCGGCCTCGCCCCCGCGTACGCCCCCGCGTACGCCCCCGGCCCCGCCGCCGCCGCCGCCGCCACGCACTACGTCAAGGTCGTCGACGCCGGCGTCACCACTAAGTACGTCGCCATGGACAAGCTCGTTGCGGAGGCGAAGGACGTGGTTGACGAACTCAAAACAACGCTTCTCAAGAAGCTGGACGACATGCGCGCCGCCGCGGAGAGCGGCGACGCCAAGGCGTACGCCGGGCTCAAAACGCAAGTCGCCGAGGCCAAGTCGAAGCTTTCCGTGGCGGAAACGAACCTCGCCGACGCGTACGCGCTCGTCACCAAGCACGGCTACCAAGGCGCGGCGCCCGGCGCGGCACCCGGCGCGGCGGCGCCGCCCAAGTTCGTCCAGGTCACCGTGCCTGGCAAGCCGCCGACTTACGTCCCGGCGCCGCCCGACGCGCCTACCGGGCCGCCGAAGTTCGTCGAGGTCACCGTGAATGGCGAGACGACTTACGTCCCGGCGCCGCCCGCGCCGCTGGTTGGCGGCCCGGGAGGCGTGCAGTTCATCGAGGTCACCGTGCAGGGCGAGCAAATTTACGTCCCGGACAACAGCGAAGAGTTCATCGAGCTCATTTGGAATGATGAGCCAACTTACGTTCCGGCACCGCCCGGCGCCGCGCCTGACGGCGAGGAAAAGCTCATCAAGGTCACCGTGAAGGGCGTCACGACGTACGTCCCGGCGCCGCACGACACGGCGCCCGGTCCGGCGGCGCCTGCGCCGCCGAAGTTCGTCGAGGTCACCGTGGCCGGCAAGCCGCCGACTTACGTCCCGGCGCCTCCCGACGCACCGCCCGGTGCGGCGCCCGACGCGGCGCCCGGCGGCGAGGACAAGTTTATCAAGGTCACCGTGGAGGGCGAAACCACCTACGTCAGCGCAAACGCCGCGGCGGAGGAAGCGGAGATCGCGCACGTCGCTTCCACTGAAAAGGTCGAGGAGCTGAAGCAGGACTTGCTTTTGGTACTCGCGCGGATGCGCGTCGCCGCGGATTCCGGCGACCTGGACACGTACAACGCGCTCAAGGCCGAGGTCGCCACCGCGAAATCAAAGCTGCGGGTCGCGGAGACGCGCGCGGAGGACGCCCTGCGGGCGTACAACACCGCCGCGATCGTCGCGCCCGGCTTCGACCCCGTGGTGCCCGGCCCGAGCGCGCACGACTCAATTTTGGTCTCCGACGTGGAGCTGGCGAACAAGGAGCTGGCGGCTGTCAAGATGGACGTCCTCGATTTGCTCTCCAAGATGCAACGCGCGGCGGATGCCGGGAACAAAGTCGCGTACGACGAGATCAAGAAGCAAGTCGAGACGCTCAAGACGAAGATGGCGGTGATGACGACGCGGGCGAGTGACGCGCAGGACCGGTTGGACGGCGTGCACCACACCACGCCTGACGTGTACACGCGTCCGGTGGCGGTGGAGCCGCCACCGTCACCTCCCGCGCCCAGGTACCAAGGCCCCTTCGCCGTCGTTTCCGTGGACGCCAGGCACGTCACGTGGCTCCCCAGCGCGAAGGGCGCCGTGACCGGCACGATCGGAGAGGCGACATCCCACGGGACGCACGTGGAGCGCGGCGAGATTGAAAACCTGGAGGCTTACGACGTCGTTGATACCGACGGCCTTTCCCTTGGTTACGGCGGTGACATCAAGCTCCCGGCGATGCGCGACATGAAGGACGAAGCCGTGTCCGTTACGATCCGGCTCAAATTCACGCACGCCCCCGAAAACGGCGCGTGTTTGTTCCACATGGGCAACGGCGACGGCGACGCGTTTCAAATCAAGGTGGAGGACGGCGTGTTGACGTTCCAGGCGTCGCCTTCGCTTGCCGCGGGGGGTGACGAGAAGATGGCCATCATCGCCATGGAGGAGGATGTGTCCAGCTTCGTCCTGCACAACGAGTACACCATCGCTGCCGTGTTGGGCAACGACGGGTACATGTACTTGTACGTCGACGGGGACAAGGTGGCGGAGGGGAACGGCATGGTGAACGAGCTCAACGGGTTCATTCGCGACGTCACCATGGGGCCGCGTCGGGATAACTACGTGGGCACGTGCCACGTCGAGGAAACGGTTCCCCTTTCCGCGGGGATCCTCGCCGTGGATGTGTTCGACGGGGAGTTGAGCGACATGGACGTCGCCATGGTGTCCGGCAAGTTCACGGTGGATGAGGATTTCACCACGGAGCCGGAGGTTGAGATTTAAGAAAAGAAGGCAAACAAAAAACACCATTATTTGGAAGCGCGGGTGCGGCGGAACGCAAACCCCGCCGACGCTGTGCGAGAACATGTATAGAAAAAGTTGTTGTTAATACGCTGAGATATTTTAAGTTGAACGATCGCGAGGAAACGACGTGAACACGTCTTCATGCAAATCTGCCACACAAATCCTAGTACGAATCGAACACTCGAAGGTCGCGCGGAGCTTCGAGCTTTGATTGTCAAGGCATCATTCTCTTTCGACCTCTTCAAATATCACTCGGATTGGTCTCTCTGAACCGACGGACTGTCGCTTCGGCAGCATCACGCGCCATGCGTGTCGCGCGGTTTTAACTTTTTCAGCGCGTTTCGGACGTCACACGTATCCATCGATGCATTCGTACGCGGCCCATGGGTTCGTTCTCCAAGCGCGCTCTCCATGGCAACATGATGACCGGAACACTGAGCGTTCAATTAGGCGTTCAGTCTGATTGCCCATAGAGAAATGTAACCGCCCAAAACGAAAAAAAACAGGAACAAAGTGTTCACGATCCGCGGTTACTTCTTGGACCCGCCGACGCGCCCCTCCCCACTCTTTGCGCGCGCGTCCCAAGCGACCGCGTGTTCCATTGAGTAACAGGAGCCCCGACAGGTTCAGGGTCGTCCGTTTCCCCGTAGGTGGTGCTTCACACGCGTCACCGTCCTGGAAGAGATCGTTTGCGGATCTTGGAAAGGAGAGGGCACGCTCGTGGTGTTACCGGGTAAAATGAGCGATTCGAGGACGTCGCTCTTCACCGCCGCGGGCGGCGATGGGTACGGCGCGCTGCCTGATTCTGCGCCGCGTTTGAAGAAGGAAAAGGGAACGTCTTCGCGTTCGCGCGTCGTGGCGAGCGTTGCGGGCGCGGGCGCGGTGCTCGGCGCCCTCGCGATGGTTGCGTCCGGGCAGACGCCTTTTTACGCCGCGCCGCTCGGGGTGGAGGAGACGCGCGCGATCACGTTCGCGGAGGTGCTCGCCACGAAGGGGCACTCGTTCGCGAGCCTGAAGAAAGCGCGCGTGGAAAGCATCGAGCTTCTTTCGCGAATGACCGTGGGTAACGCCGCGCGCATCAACACCCCGAACACGAAGGCGCGTCTCGGGTCTTCCGAGTACCGCAAGTGCGTGGGGAATGGGGCCAAGCCGAGTGGCGAGTACGTGGTGAGCGACGAAAAAGAGTGGCGAAACGACCTGGTGTTCGTGGAAAACAGGGAGTCTTTCCCCGCGGTGACGTCGTACAACGACAGCAAAGCGCTCCTCATGAACATCGCGTGCGAAGTCCCTCCTCCGAACATCTTTGGCGAAACCACCTTGTGCACGGACAAGGCGACCGCCGGGTTCTGCAACAGCGACTGCGGGATGCCGGCGCCTCGCAACTGCGACCCAGGCGCGAGGAACTTCGGATCCTGCGAGCCCACCGTGCGAACGTTGTGCGGCTCCATCGAAACCTCGAGAATGACGTGCAAGCAAATGAAGGACCAAGTCGTGGACAAGGTGGATCACTACGACGCCATCACGGTCGGCGCCTTGCCGTGCCGCACCGAACCGGACGCCCCATTCGCCAAGGCGGCGTACGCGCAGATGAAGTACGAATCATCATACCTGGACTGGGCAAACGCCCTGAACGACGCCACGGAGGTGTGCACCATCGGCCACGCCCTGTACGTGCAAAAACTCGGGCTCTTCGAATCCCACTACGCCGTCGTCGTGTCCACCACGAACGACCTCAAGAAGATGTGCGCGGAGGAAGGTAAGTATTTCCCATTTACCACATTCCACCGACTGCTTGCCCATACGAGACTGACGTTTCTTTTTTACAATCAGGCGCGTTCGACGGCGAAGTTCCCGCTGACACCGACGGAAACGCCACCAGCTCGTTCGTCGCGGCTCCACGCTTTGACATGTCCGAAGCTATTGAAGACGCGGAAGAAGGGTTCTACGAGCCCAGCAAGCACCACCACATGGGGCGTAAGCTGGTTTGGTGGAACCAGCTCTGCGAGCCCACGATTGACGCCATGGAGGGCCTCGCTCGCTCCCTGGAGGTTGAAACCCCCCAGCTCATGTGCTTCGCGGAAACGTGCAAGCACAAGAAGGAACGGGAAGACTTCACCTTCGACGCCCTGGTAAAGGCGCACAACAAGTTCGCCATCGTGTTCGCCAAATACAGCGAAGGCGTGAAGGAGTACAACGCGCTCGTCACCAAGAAGGACACAGCGCTGGCGCAGACCATCGCGTCGTTCGAAACCTTCGGAGCCGTGCAGGCTGAGATGTCTCGCGCGTACGACGTCGACTTCACCAAGTTCGACAGGTTCGATTCCGGCGCGGACAAAGGGTTGTGCGGTCTGTCTTCCTGCCAGGCGAACAACCTCTGCCACGTGTCGCTGCACAACCGCTTCGAGACGTTTGTCAACACGGACACGTGCGCGGCGATTCCCTTCGACGCGCACGCGCACGCGTGCCACCCTCCGCCCTCGCCGCCGCCGCCGCCGCCGTCTCCGCTGTCGCCGCCGCTGCCGCCTCCCTCCCCCAGCTCGCCCCCGGCGCGGGCGGTCTCGATTCCCAAGATCGATTCGCCCGTCTCGACTTCGCGGATCAATTTGCCCGTCACGGACGCGTCCGTCCCGCCCAGCGCGGTGCACACCGCGGGCACGGATGCTTGGGAAGACGCGGAATTCAAGGCTTCCGAAACCAAGCAGGAAGTGGAGAAACTCACGCTCAAGCTGGAAGCGGGCACGAAAGCCGTGGCCGAGGCGGACCAAAACGTGGCGGATGTCGAAGAGCAACTCGCCGCCGGCGTCGCCGCGGCGGACCAGCTCAAGGGCAGCGCCGCTGCCAACGCGCTGACTTCTGTGGACGAGTTACGCAAGGAACTCGCGACCGCCAAGACGGACGCGTGGGAGGCGCACGAAGCCATCGCCTCTATTGAAGAGGATGCAGAGGAGGCGCAAGCGGCGTACGCCGCCGCCGCCGACGCTGCGACGTCCGCGAAGCAGCTCGTCGGCGCGCTGAACAACCTCGCGGAAGCGGAAGCCACTCTTGACCAAGCCAACGCGGCTCGCGCGGTTCTCCGTTCAGAGATTTCGGAAGCCGAAGCCGTGGTGGAGGCTGCTGCTGAGGCCAAGGAAGCGGTGGAATCGCTCGAACCGGCGCTCGCCGAGGCCAAGACCAACGGCGCGTCGGGAGAGGAAATCGCCGGCCTGGAACACGAACTGGAAGAAGCGGAGGAGGCGGTGGCGAAAACAACTGCCGCCGCGGAACACGCCACCGCGCTCACCAACGTGCTCGCGCCCAAGCTGGTTCAAATTCAAACAACCGTGAACACCGCCGCCGCCGCTGTTACCACCGCACAGGCCACCGTGACCAAGATTGAAAACGGCGACGTCGTCGCCGAAACCACCGACACCGCGGAGGAAGCGCAAGCCGCGTACATCAACGCCGCCAACGCCGCCGCCGCCGCGGAGGAAGTCGTGGCGCACCTGGAGGACGAAATCGTCGCCGCGGAAACCGCCCTCGAGGCGGCGTCCACCGCGCAAGCCGCGGTGGACGACGCCAAGTCCGACCTCGAAGAAGCCATGAACGGCGGCGACGCCGCTTTGGTCACCGAACTGGAAACCACGCTCGCGGTAACCGAAACCGCGCTTTCCGAAACCAACGCAAACGCCGTGGACGCCACCGCCGACGCATCCACGCTGAAAGCGCAGCTCGTCGCCGCGTCCGCCGCGGCGGTTGAAGCCAGCGCCGCGGCGCAAGAAGCCCTGGCTATTGTCGAGCAAATCAACGCGCAGAAATCCGCCGAGTCCATCGCGGGCGAGGACGTGCACGGCCTCGAGGCGCTCAACGCAAAGTGGGAAGCCGCGGAGTACGCGCAGGCGGAAGCCACGTCCGCGGTCGCGGAGGTTACCGAGAAAATCGAGCAGGCGAACGAGAGCATCGCGACGGCGGAGTCCGCGCGCGCCAACGTCGACGAGGTTACCGCGCAGATTGCGGAACAAACGCTCATCGTCGAGGCGAGTGCGGAAGCCACCGCCTTGGTGGCGGACATCGAAGACAAACTCGCGGTGGCGCAAAACACCGACCCCGCGGATGAGTCAATCGTCACTTCCCTGACCGACTCGCTGGAAGCCGCCGTTGCGGTTGTCGAGACCAAAACCGCCGCCGCGGCTGTCGCGAACGAAACAATCGCCGCCCTCACCGAAACGCTCGAAGAGAAAACCGCGGTGCTCGTGGAAGTCGCGCCCGCGGCCAAAACCGCGGTCGCGACGATCGAACCGTTGGAAACGGAGCTCGCGAGCGCCACCGCCGCCGCCGCGAGCGCGACGAGCGCCGCCACCGCCGCCCAAACCGCCGTGGAAACCGCGACCGCCGTCGCCACGGCCACCGCTGCACAGGAAGAAGCCGTCGCCGCGGTCGCCGCGATTGACGAGGAACTCGTCGTGGCGAAGACCGCAGATTTCGTGGACCAGACGCTGGTCGAGGAACTCACCGACCAGCTCGAGGTCGCGACGGAAGCCGCGGCGGAGGCGGAGATCATCATGTCTCGGGTTTCCGACGCCGCGGGGGTGACTACTCCGGAAACGGCGGGGTCCGGGAGCGCGATTTCCGACGAGGAAATCGCCGCCGCCGCCGCGGAGTTTTCCGAAACCGCCGCCGTGGACAAGACGCTTACGTACGTCGAGGAAACCGTGGTGCTGACCGGGTACTCGCTTGAAACGTGGACCGCCGAGGTCCAAGCCGAGTTCAGAGAAACCGTCGCCGCGATTGTGCAACAGGTGGACGCGGAAGTCATGCGGGACGACGTGGTGGTGGAAACCGTGGAGGCCTACGACGCTGGCGCCAACGCGGGGCTCGGGAGGAAGCGAAGCACGAAGACAACCAAAAGGGCAAAGACCACCAAGAAAACCGCCAAGAAATCCTCCCTGGGCGCCGCAAACACCGCCAACGCCGCGCCAATCAAAGCCACGTTCGCGGTGTACACCGCCGACCCCGGCAACGTCGCGGTGTTGCTGAACAGCATGCCCCTGGATGCGTTCATGGAGGCGCTTGTTAACGACGGCCTGGACGAACTCGAGCAAGTCGCCGTGTACGACGACGCCACCGTGGAAACCGCGGGGGTTGCGCCGGTGCTCACGGATTCCGAGCTCCTCACCGCGGAGGAACTGGAAGCCGCCATGGAGTTCCAGTCCACGCGCGACGCCGATTACGCCGCCGACAAGGCGAACGCGACTTCGGGGGAGGACGACACGGAAGAGGCTACCGGCACGACCACCGCTGTGAAGATTACCACCACCACCACCTCGACCTCAACCAAAGCCTCCGTCGTCACCGAAACCGCGGTTGCGGCGAGCTCAGTGGAGGAGGTGAAGGGCGTCGCCGCCGCCGCGGCATCGGCGGCTGAAACGGCGCGCACCGCCGAAACCAAAGCCGAAGAGACCCTGGCGTCCGCGCAGGAAGCCGTCGCGGCTGCGACAACTTCCGTGAAGGTCGCCGAGGCGCAGACTGCGGTTGAAACAGCCACGGAAACACTCGCCGTGGCGCAGGAAACCCTGGAGCTCGCGACGGAGGTTGCGAAGGACACCGCGGGTTGGGTCGCCGCCGCCGAGTCGCACGTCGACGCCGTCGACGCCGCGGCGGACGTCAAGACCCAGATCGCGGTCGCGCACGTCGCGGTGACCAAAAACACGGAAGACCCCGAAGCGCAAGCCACCGCGAAGGTGCTTCTCGTTGAGCTTGAAGAAACGCTCGTGGACGCCGAGACGCTCGTCGCCGACACCGCGGCCGCCGTGGCGGAGGCCAAGGCGGTTGTGATCGACACGTACGTCACGGCGCTTGAGCAGACGGAAACGGCGGACGAAGCGTCGGGGGCGATGAACGCCTGGGAAGCGGCGGCGACGGAGCTCGCGACCGAAAACGCGTTTGTGGACGAAGTCACTTCTCAGCTTGAGGAATCGCAACGTGCCGGCGACACCGAGGCGATTGTATCGCTTGAGACGCAGCTGTCTCAAGCGATCCAAGCGCAAGCGGACGCCAAGGTCGCGGAGGACAACGCCAAGGAGCTTGTTGACGAGCTCACCAGCGGCGTGAAAGCCGCGGAGCGAACCGAGGAAATCGCCACCGCGCAAACCGCCGTGGACGAAGCCAAGGAGGAACTTCTCGACGCCAAGGCTGTGGTGAGCGACGTCGCGGCGAAAATCGAGACCGCGACCTCTGGTGGGGACACGGAACTCGTGGAGACGCTGGAGGCGCAACTGCAAGTTTCGCAACAAGCCGTGGTTGTCGCGGAGGAAGCCGTGGAAACCGCGGACACCGCCGTGCTCACCATCCAAACCTCGCACTCCGCGGACATCGCGAAGTCCATCGCGGACGAATACGCCTCGTTTTCGGAGGAGTTCGACGCGGAGGAACACGCGTCCGCGATGGCCAAGCTGGAGGTGGTGGTAGAGGACGCCGCCGTCGCGGTTGACGTGGCGAAGAAGAACGTCGATACCTTGCACTCGAAAATCGAGGACATCGTGTTGATCGCGGCGGACGCGTCCGACCCGGTGGCGCAGAAAACAGCGCAGGCCGAAATCGAAAAGCTGGAGCCAAAGCTGCAAACCGCGGAAGGGACGTTCGCGGGCGCGGTGGCGCACCTGGAGGATGTCAAGCAGGGCAAAGACCAGTACGAAACGGACGCGCTGCAACACAAAGCGTCGTCCGAATCCGCAATCGACACCGCCGCCGCCATCGCGGACGCCATCGAAGCGAAGGTGTCCGCGGAGACCAACGCGAACAACCCTTCCCCCCCGAGCGCTGCCACTGTGAATGGCACCAGCGGCGACTTCCATTACGTCAAAGCCACCGACGCCAGTGGCGCAACGCGGTACGTCGCGATCGCCACGTTCGTGGAGGAGGCGCAACACGTGGTGACCGAGGTTAAGGCCAAGCTCCTTTCGCAAATCGCGGAGGAGAAAACCGCGGCGACGAACGGCGACGCGGCGACGTACGCCAAAACCAAAGCACAAGTGGCGATCACCAAGCAGGAGCTGGTCACCGCGGAAACCGCGCTGGAAGACGCGATCGCGCTGGTGAACCAGCACGGCGGCGTCACGCCCGCCCCTGTGCCGCCCGGCGCGAACAACTCGGAGGTCTTCCCAGACAAGTTCATCAAGGTCACCGTAAACGGCGTCACGGAGTACGTCAGCGCGCGCGCCGCCGCCACGGAGGCCCGCGCGGTGTACGACGACTCGCAAGAAAAGGTGGACGAGCTCAAGCATGACCTCCTCGCGGTCCTGGCGCAGATGACCGTCGCCGCCGACGGCGGCGACGAAAAAGGCTACACCTCCCTCAAGGGCGACGTCGCCACCGCGAAGTCCAAGCTGCGCGTCGCCGAGCTGCACGTGGAGGACGCGGTTGTCGCGTTCAACAAAGCTGCCGCCGCGGCGCCTGGCGTCGCCGCCATCGCGCCCGGCCCGTCCGCGCACGACAGCATTCTGCGCAGCGACGTGACCAGCGCCGGGAAAACCGTGGCCTACATCAAGCAAGCGCTCGTCACCACGCTGGCCACGATGCAAAAAGCCGCGGACACCAAGGACAAGGTTGCGTACGACGTCCTGCACAAGCAAGTCGACGCGGAAAAAGCAAAGCTGCATCTCGCGGAGACTCGCCTTTCCGACGCGGAGGACCGGCTCAACGGGGTGTACCCCACGGAACACGTGGCGGAAACCGTGGCGCCGAAGGTCGTGGCGCACAAGGCGCCCCCCGCGCCCAAGTACCAAGGCCCGCCCGCCGTCGTCTCCGTGGACGCAAGCCACGTCACTTGGTTCCCCTCGCCCAAGGGTTCCGTCACCGGCACCATGGCGTCGGCATCGTCCAAGGGCACGCACGTCGAGATTGCCGAAATCCAAAACGTCGCGAAGTACGACGTCGTGGATACCGACGGTCTTTCCCTTCGTTACGGCGGTGACATCAAGCTCCCGGCGATGCGCGACATGAAGGATGAAGCCGTGTCCGTCGCGATTCGCCTCAAATTCACGCACGCCCCCGAAAACGGCGCGTGCCTCTTCCACATGGGCAACGGCGACGGCGACGCGTTCCAAATCAAAGTCGCGGACGGCGTGTTGACGTTCCAGGCGTCGCCTTCGCTTGCCGCGGGGGGTGACGAGAAGATGGCCATCATCGCCATGGAGGAGGATGTTTCCAAGTTTGTGCTCGGGAGGGAATACACCATCGTTGCTGTGTTGGGCAACGACGGGTACATGTACTTGTTCGTCGACGGCGACAAGGTGGCGGAGGGGAACGGCATGGTGAACGAGCTCAACGGGTTCATTCGCGACGTCACCATGGGGCCGCGTCGGGATAACTACGTGGGCACGTGCTACGTCGAGGCGGGAACCCCGTTGGCGGCAGGCATCGTCTCGGTCGATGTGTTCGACGGGGAGTTGAGCGACATGGACGTCGAAATGTTGTCCGGCAAGTTCACGGTGGATGAGAATTTCACCACGGAGCCGGGGGTGGAGGTTTAAGTGTTTCGAGAACGGAAACAAAAAACAATATTTGAAAAATTCAAGCGCGGCTGCGGCGGAACGCAAACCCCGCCGACGCCGTGCGAGAAGATGTATAGTTAGCGATGCCTAATTTAATGAACACGCTTTGACTTAAACTAAAGGGAACAAATACTTGTAACTTGTAAAGGGAACAGGCGCCGCGGCAGAATGGCACTGCCGTTTATGAAAATGACGTCCAGAGCATCTGATCACGTCTGAAAAATCAGCGGCGAGCCCTGCTTTTTTCACTCATATCCGAAAACGTTCCTTCCCCTTTCGCACTTCCACGTGCGCCCACTCGTCGTCGAACCGAAAACACACGCGAGTCGCCACACCTTTGCGCGACCGCCTGAATGTCGGACTCCGACACCGGCGTGGGACCTGACGTGCGCCCCCCCCCCCCTTCCGCGCGCTCTTCCTTCTTCCTGACCCCCCGCGACCACGACTGTTCTTTTTCTCCTCGGAACGGCGAGTCGCCGCGCGACGACGACCAGCGCGCGCGCGACACTCACTGACCCACCGCCACGCCGCCTTCCTCGCATCTACTCACACACAAGGTCTCACCCTCTACGAGCGCCAGCGTGCCGAGCGCATCGTCCGGAATGATGAGATGATGCTCCGCTTGGGACTGCCCGCTCTCGGGTCGAAACTCCGCTTGCCCACGACGCCCGCCGCGGGCGGCGCCGGCGGGTCCAAGAACCCCAATTCCTTCAAGCCCGTCAAGCGCCGCAACCCCAAGGGGAAGCCTACCCAGCCGG
>Ga0115001_10001461_pt1 | contig 18190 bp, 21 predicted proteins | sample ArcticOcean_MG_C_12_FD_89869 | JGI IMG/M metagenome (GOLD analysis project Ga0115001, IMG submission 89869) | Marine microbial communities from western Arctic Ocean - ArcticOcean_MG_CB8_130 | ecosystem: Environmental > Aquatic > Marine > Oceanic | place: Arctic Ocean: Canada Basin | collected... | reverse complement strand
TCTCGCTTCTTTTTTGTGAACTTCCCATGCGTGATTTTAGACGAGACGAGACGCGCACGGCCCGCCTCGGCCCGTGGTCCTGTTGAGTTACCGCCATGAAGTTTGCATCTGCCGTTACGCTTGGTCCCGGGCCTTTGGCACAAGGTCCCACGACGGGTCTGAGCCTCGCATCTCTGGCCAGGCCAATTAGGTCCAAATTGCCATGGGATCCCTAGTTTTAAGTTAGCTTTTGTCACTTCAATTCCTTCAGCAATTATAAGGTTATATTATAACACATTTTAGCTCTTACGTGAAGGGTCTGATAGCTTAGTTCTCCGGGTTTGGTTAGTGCCTCTCTTCAAACCACACACCCCAACGAATCCACCACTCTAATAGTAAACCCCGGATCGTGGATCGTAGTTCAGTTTAACTATTAAACTGAACTGTAAGCCAAACTGAAATATGCCGATTAACAGAGCTCTCTCAGTAATGTCCTTTAGTCCGCAAAAAGGGTATCAATGATCGGACAATCTGGTACATTGCCTCTACTGCATTCCGCCACTGCAATCACCCGCCCTCTAAATAATTTATTAAAGCATGTTTACATTTTTGTTTTAACGTATTAAAACATGATCACTGAGTTCGAGCAAAGGGTCGAAATATGAGCGATACAAAAATAAAAATTGCAATTCAAAAATCTGGACGCCTGGCCAGCGACTCTTTGGAGCTTCTCGCCAAATGCGGGATCCGCCTAACCAAGGGTAAAAACCAGTTATTTTGTACAGCTCAAAATTTTCCATTAGATGTATTTTTCGTGCGTGATGACGACATCCCATCATTCGTATCCTCAAATGTTTGCCAAATCGGAATTGTGGGACAAAATGTACTGAATGAAAAACAGTTAGATTTTCTTGACGACAAAATGGTCGATCTTGATGTGTTAATGCCATTAGGTTTTGGCAAATGTCGCCTGTCACTCGCAGGACCCAAGGATTTTTATTATAACGACCCCCAATGCCTCACAGGAAAAACCATTGCCACAAGTTACGCAGCGACCCTCAAGAAATTTTTGACGGACAACGGTGTCAACGCTCGCATTGTAAACATGAGTGGCGCCGTTGAAATTGCACCACGTATCAAAATGGCAGACCTAATTTGTGATTTGGTTTCAACAGGTGGTACGCTTGCTGCCAACGGCCTGTACGAACTAAAAACAATTGTTAAAAGCCAATCCGTGCTTATAGGCGGTCGTGATGCAACATCCACCCAAAAAATGATACTCGAACGTCTAATAATGCGGATCAAGGGTGTGCAGGAAGCTGAAACACGCAAGTATATTATGATGAATGCCCCTGCTTCAGCGCTAAATGCTATTAAAAAAATACTTCCAGGCTCAAGTTCGCCGACCATCATCCCTTTGCAAGAAAGCGATGATTTGGTAGCAATTCACGCAGTGTGCATGGAGAACGTGTTTTGGGAAACAATGGAGGACCTAAAAGCGCTTGGAGCCAGTGCCATTCTTGTCATGCCTATAGGAAAAATGCTGGATTAACAATGCACTCCCACAATAACTTCACATCAAATGTGCTCGCTATCACCACACACAGAGCACTCATTTACATATACGCCAAACTCCTCAAATTTTATAAATTTGGAACGATTAAGCCGTACGGCAGAAATTTTACAAACAGACTTTTGGGAAGGTATTCATTATGTCTAATATTTTGAGCCGCTTTCGCTCTGATATCCTAGCGATTACTACCTATTCCTCTGCTCGCAGTCAGCATCTGATGTCCGAAGAAGAAATTGTATTTTTGGACGCCAACGAGTGTGGATACGAGCCCTACATAGGCGCACAAAACCTATCACGTTACCCGACACAACAACCTCAAGGAATGATGGATTCTCTATGCCGCCTCTATGACCTATCATCACGAAATCTTTTAATCACACGCGGAGCAGATGAGGCAATCGACGTACTTGTACGAAGCTGCTGCCGAGCAGAATATGACAATATTATTATTTGCCCTCCTACGTTCCCAATGTACGAACAAGCGGCTTTGTTGCAGGGTGCGCAGGTGATTTTAGCTCCATTGAAAGGTAATTTTGACCTTGATTCAGAAACCATCAAGACTGTTGCTACCCCAGACACGAAAATTATTTTTATCTGCACCCCAAACAATCCTACCGCATCAGTAGTACCTTCTGCGACGATTACTGACCTGTGCCGGCACTTTGCCGATACCGCTTTTATAGTAGTTGACGAAACTTATATCGAATTTGCGGGAACCGATAGCATGCTACCGTTAGTCGAAACACACCAAAACCTTATAGTACTTCGCACATTATCCAAAGCATATGCGGCGGCTGGCTTGCGGAGCGGTGTCGCAATTGGACAGGCTGACGTAATTAATATTATTCGTAAAACACTAGCTCCCTACCCAATCCCTCAGCCTGTTGCTGCCGAAGTGGTCACCATACTTAACGAAAAAAATACCCGCCGTCTTAAGGCTGAACGACTTGAAACACTGAAACGTCGTGACAATTTTACGGGAGAGCTGAGACTTATACCTTCCGTAGTTTGGGTTTACCCGTCTTATACAAATTTTGTATTGGTTAAATTTACGGACGCAAATACCATCTGTGAACTGTGCCGGCAGTACGGCATTATTCTACGCGACCAAAATCATCAAATGGGGCTAGCTAATTGTGTGCGTATAGCAATTGGGACAGACACTGAGATGCAAAGACTGCTTTGTGTACTTCGTGGTGACCCACTTCTTTCTAGCACCGAACACCGCCGCGCTAAAATTACCCGTAAGACAAACGAAACTACCATTGATGTCAAAATCAACCTTGATGCACCAACCCCGATACGCATTGCCACCGGTATTGGCTTTTATGACCACATGTTGGAACAAATTGCCAAACACGGCGGTTTTGCACTAACACTTGAATGTACTGGAGACCTACATATAGATCCGCACCACACAATCGAAGACTGTGCAATTGTAATTGGAACAGCCTTGCGAAAGGCTCTTGGGGATAAGCGTGGGATAGGTCGTTATGGGTTCGTAGTGCCGATGGATGAAGCTGAAGCGGCCTGCAGCATTGATTTATCCGGCCGGACTTATCTGAAATTCAATGGTAATTTCTCGAGCCCCATGCTTGGTGATCTGCCAACGGATCTGATAGAACACGTCTTTAGGTCATTTGCTGAAAATTTAGCGGCAACGCTGCATATAAGTGTTAAGGGTGAGAATACCCACCATATGGTTGAAGCTTGCTTTAAAGCATTGGGGCGCACTTTACGCCAGGCAATTGCAGTTGATGGTTCTGAATTACCGTCGTCCAAGGGGATTTTATGATTGCAATCATCGACAGTGGCGGTGCTAACATTGCATCTATTAAATTTGCGCTGGAGCGTCTTAATATAAAAGCTATGCTGACTCGCAATATAGACACAATCAAGGCTGCTGACAGAGTTATTTTACCTGGTGTGGGTGCAGCCCCAGGGGCCATGCGTAAACTCTCGGATTATAGTTTAATTGATTGTATCCAATCCTTAACCCAGCCTGTTTTGGGTATATGCTTAGGCATGCAACTGTTATTCAAACACACCCAAGAAGGCGATGTCGAAATGCTTGATATTATCCCTGGAAAAATTAAAAAATTCGCCACTGAAATTGGAAAAACTATCCCACATACGGGATGGAATACTGTGCATGGCTATGACCACAAATTGTTAAGAGACATACCGCAGGACAGTTTTTTTTATTTCGTCCATTCATATTTTGCACCTATCGGAGATTTTAACATTGGCACTTGCAATTACGGTGAATCATTTTCAGCGATTGTTGTTAAAGACAATTTTATAGGCTGCCAGTTTCATCCTGAACGATCGGGTGAAATGGGGTCCTTACTACTCAAAAACTTTGCAGAGATAAAACCATGATCCTATACCCTGCGATCGACCTACTGGATGGCCAGTGTGTACGGCTTCATAAAGGCGATTTCGTGCAGAAAACCATTTATGGAGATGACCCTACAAGTGTTGCACAAGATTTTCAAAACCAAGGAGCCAATTGGCTACATCTGGTTGACCTCTCGGGGACCAAAGACCCAACCAAACGGCAAATAAAAACCATTTCAGAGATCATCAAAAAGACAGGTCTACAGGTTCAAACTGGCGGTGGAATACGCAAGCTCGAAGATGCAATGGCGCTTCTCGATGCAGGGGCTGCACGGGTAATCATCGGATCACTAGCAGTCAAAAATATTGATATAACCAAAGGTATATTCAGTAAAATAGACTCTAATAAGATATGTTTAGCTCTGGACGGAATTGATGGGAACATCTCCGTATCTGGATGGCAAGAAGAAACAAAGATATCCTTAACGTCAGTAATCGATACGTATATACCTTTCGGGCTCACACATATCTTATCAACGGACATAAACCGTGATGGCACAATGACCGGCCCTAATATGGATTTGTACCGTAACTTAGTTAGCTCATACCCATCGTTACAGATACAGGCCTCTGGTGGCATTGGAAACATTCTCGATATTAAAGAACTGGTAACCACAGGCGTTAAGGGAGCCATTGCAGGTAAGGCCATTTATGAAGGAAAATTTACCGTATCAAAAGGCGTGGAGGTTGCTAAATCATGCTGAGTAAACGTATCATTGCCTGTCTTGATGTTCGTGATGGCCAAGTGGTCAAAGGAATACAGTTTCGCAACCATAAGATCGTAGGCGACATACTAACTCTTGCCCAACGTTATGCCGCTGAAGGCGCAGACGAATTGGTGTTCTACGACATTACGGCAAGTAGTGACGACCGTGTCGTCGATAACTCATGGATACGTCGCGTAGCGCAGATTATAGATATCCCATTTTGTGTTGCTGGAGGGATCCGCACGGTTGAACAAGCGCGAGCCATTTTAAATGACGGTGCGGATAAAATTTCTATTAACTCACCAGCACTAGAACGCCCTACCCTTATCTCCGAAATGGCAGATGCATTTGGTGTGCAATGTGTGGTTGTGGGGATAGACAGTCGCAGGGACGAAGACAGAAATTACAAAGTGTATCAGTACACAGGTGACAGCACAAAAACGGTTCTCTCAAGGCACGATACGCTAAGTTGGGTGCAGATGGCACAGGATTTTGGTGCTGGTGAAATCGTTCTTAATTGCATGAATCAAGATGGCATGCGGGAAGGATATGATATCGAGCAATTAAAAGCAGTAAGGGCAATCACGACCCTGCCGCTTATTGCTTCGGGCGGCGCAGGTACACCGCAACATTTTGCCGATGTATTTAAACATTCCCGTGTTGATGGTGGTCTGGCTGCATCTATTTTTCACGAAGGATTAACTTCGATACCTGATTTGAAACATTTTTTAAAAATGAAAGATATTGTGGTGCGCCTATGAAAATTGACTGGGATAAAGTAAACGGACTGTTGCCCGTGATTGTGCAAGATGATTCCACCTCGCAAGTGTTGATGCTAGGTTACATGAATGCCGAGGCTCTGAAAGTTACTATACAAACTCAAAACATCACATTTTTTAGTCGGACAAAGAAACGACTATGGACCAAGGGTGAGACATCAGGCAATACACTAGCCTTGCAGTCAATGTCGCTCGATTGTGATGGAGATACATTGCTTTGCAAAGCCTTACCCAATGGTCCGACCTGCCATACGGGGGATATTACATGTTTTCATGACGACACATCAAATCCTATCACCTTTTTGCAAAAGCTTGCGCAGTTGATCCATACTCGTGCAATTCTCCGCCCAAAAGACAGTTACACCACCAGCCTTTTGGAATCTGGGACGGCGCGCATTGCCCAGAAAGTAGGGGAAGAAGGCGTGGAGCTCGCGATTGCCTGTATGAAAGATGACAAGACCGAAATACTAAACGAATGCGCTGACCTGTTTTTTCACGCCCTCGTATCACTTGAAAATGCTGATCTAAAACTTGAAGATGTATGTAAAATTTTAAAAGTGAGACACAATGCTTAAACTTCGGGACAAATCAACCCTTTCAGAAAGCCGTCGACAGGTATTCGATGAAACAACACTGAAAACGACACGTGAGATACTGGCTGACATCACCATAAATGGTGACGCAGCCATCCGTGGATATGCCACAAAATTTGGAGAGCTTTCCAACGAAGAACATTTTGTGGTCGACAAAAAAGTTCTTAAAAATGCTTACGACAAACTAAATGTGCTCGATCAAAAAGTTTTGAAACGGACAGCTGATCGCATCTCCACCTTTGCAAAGGCACAACATGCTTGCTTAAAACCGTTAAAAATGGAAATTGATGGTGGTTATGCTGGACATGATTTTTTGCCAATTGATGTTGCTGGATGTTATGCACCAGGTGGTCGCTTTCCCTTGCCTTCATCGGTACTGATGACAGCTATACCTGCCAAAATTTCTGGGGTAAAAACCGTTATAGTCTCATCACCAAATCCTACACTGCACACACTTGCCGCAGCTTATGTGGCAAGTGTCGACATATTTTTAAAACTGGGCGGAGTACAAGCCATTGCTGCCATGGCATATGGCACAGGCCAAACTCCTGCTGCTCATGTGGTTGTTGGACCTGGTAACCGCTGGGTTACGGCCGCAAAGCAGATTGTATCATCAACAGTAGGAATTGATATGCTCGCTGGTCCATCTGAATTGGTGGTGTTGGCAGACAAAAAAGCTGAAGCCCGCATAATAGCAGCTGATTTACTAGCACAGGCTGAACACGATGAAGATGCGTTGCCGGTCTTAGTTACAACCAGCTCAACGTTGATCGACGCCGTAAACGCCGAGTTAACTCTCCAATTGGAAACCTTGCCAACACGAGGGACAGCGGAAGCTAGCCTATCGAATGGTTATGCTGTACTTGCAGATGGCATGGACGACGCCATTGCCATCTGCAATGCCTTGGCCCCTGAACACCTACAAATTCTAACTGAGGATGCCGGCACACATGCAAAAAAATTACACCACTGTGGGGGATTGTTTATTGGCACGGCTTCTGCTGAAGTGATTGGAGATTACGGCGCAGGCCCGAACCACACATTACCGACAGGTGGCACTGCCAAGTACAAAGCTGGCCTATCGGTGCTTAATTTTTTACGCGCCCGTACTTGGATTGAAATTGTTGATACAACTGCAGCCCAAAGCCTTTACGCCGATGCCGCTGTCTTAGCCAGAATGGAAGGCCTTGAGGCGCATGCACGTGCTGCTAATATACGTAAGGAGGATCGAACGTGACTTCACAAGAAAATATAACTTCGCTTTTAAAGGCTGTCCTGTCATTAAAAAATGAGGACGAGGTTCAGAGATTTATTGACGACCTTTGCACTCCTAAAGAAATACATTCCTTTACAGAACGCTGGGCTATTGCACGCTTACTCCACGAAGGTCAGATGAATTATCGAGATATCGCAAGCAAGACTGGCGCGAGCACAGCAACGGTAACGCGTGTGGCACGTTTTCTCAACAAAGAAAGAAACAAAGGTTACAAAATTATTTTAGAGCGCATGGGTGAATAATAAGGCTTTCGATAAACAGCGTCCGAAAAGATAATAAAAAGTAAGGTTATATCATTAAAGTTCTTTAACCTATTATACTATTCTCAAAAACTCTTTTGCGTTTAAAACAAACCAATCTAAACTGATAGTTCTGTCTTATCCTCAGAAGTCAACAAACTGTGAGCCAAATGTTGACTTAGGAAAACACGACCATTCAAAAACTTTAAGAAATCTGTACCAACTAGCAAATCCATTACAGGGCCCTTTACCTCCGATAGGTGGAATCTGACACCACTTAGCTCAAGCCGTTCATTTATTGCCTCAAGGGACTCTAACGCACTTAGGTCAACACTATTAACGGCTGAGCACATAATAATAATGTCAGTCAAGTTTGGTTGTTTGGTGTAGTATCCTTAAAAATACCTTGAAAGACTCGACCATCTTTAAAGATATTTTACCAGAACCGTCATATTTACCATCTAAAAAGCCTCATAAATAATAAGTACTATCAGTAAATGAAACCACTCCGTTACCGTTCCATTTACCATTTATAAAATTTCCAGCGTAGTTATCCCCGTTAGATAAAGTAATTTCTCCAAAACAATCTGTCCAAATGGTATTAGTCGGCGCGCATTTAGGCAAAGCGTCAGCGTGGGCTGGTGGCGCAATTAATAATAAAATAATGACTAACAGAGATTTCATTTTAATTGTATTCCTTAGCTTCGGGTAAAGTTAGCAGTAAATCTAAATTATGTAGAGTCTTTGTTTTTAATATTATATCTAAAGGGTTGATCCAAACAAAACCCTCCCCCAATGAAACTACGACACCAGTACTAAGTGCCCGAGGTCCGAGGCGCACCGTCCATCTGGGGTCAATAAAAAAAGGTAAGAGAAATATTATTGCTATGTTCACAATCTAAATGTAGGCTCACCGTATGGGAAATAGTACAACTTCTTACAAACTTTATGGCATCCCTTATTTAGGTTCTATGGCTATTGAATTATTAATGGAAGAGGCTGGTATAAAATATGACATTATTTTTCCAACCCCAGAGGAAAGAAGCTCTGTAGAGTTTAAAAAGATTTCGCCTAGAGGATTAGTTCCTGTTTTGATTACCCCTAATGGGCAATCTATTTTTGAAGGACCTGCAATTATTAATTTTCTGTTAGAAACACATCAAACCAATTTAATCGCCCCCATTGGCAACCCAGATAGAGCTACATGCTTTCAGTGGCTTTCTTTCCTTTCTACAGCACTAGGAAATGCCAACAACCGTTTTTTCTTTCCTAATAGATACGGCTCTACAGAAGTTGTTATCAAAGAAAAAGCTGAGTTGGATAGGAAGGCTTGTTACGATATCTTGGAAAAACACGTTGACGGTTTCTTATCAGGAAAAACTTGTGGGATTGCAGACTTTTATTTTTATGTTTTAATGAATTGGGATGAAACTAAAACAGCTGAACTGGCCAAAAGGCCAAAGCTTGAGAAAATATTTAATCAGGTTAGTCAAACCCCATCGGTCCAAAAAGTACAAAAAAATCAAACATAGATAGATTATAGTTAATTAAGTTTAAGTTGGAAATGTTTAAATAGGTCAAAGAATTTTACGCCCGGTGATACGTCAGATATGTGATCGAGTAGCAGTGATGCGGCATAGAGCTATTTGTGAAATCGCCACAACTAACTCTCTTTTTGATGAGCCAAAACACCAGTACTCCAAACATCTTCTCGATTTGATGCCAAAGATAAATTTTTTAACTGAGAGTGATTAAGTTCCCTTTCTCTATAAACAAAACAATTATCCCATTTTTTTACTCCCCAATGAAACTACCACACCAGTACTAAAGGCCCGAGGTCCGAGGCGCGCGGTGCTTGGTTCGGGGCCCTGGGTGCGTGGCGTTACGTCCTTCATTGATTTGGATTGAGCTTGGTTACATGACGCACATGAACGGAACACTAATCTAAGTCTCCCTTTCAAAATCACCGTAAAATTCAGAATATTATATCAAATAAATCCTAATACACGCAAACCAAGTGCCAATGTCGACAACGCTGCAAGAGAAAAGCTTAGCGTCCTTAGCACGGTGATCCCTATCACATAAATGACGTAATGAGCAAAGATACCGATGAAAAACGTCATCGCTAAGATATTAGGGTAGCCGTCTTCGGGAATACGGATCATCGCGAGAATAGCCAAAGGTGCGAATGCCGAAAATGCTTGGATCGCGACAACATGCGCCGCCTTGGCGCGCACGGCCCAATCAGATTGCGGCGCAAGATCCGGACTTGGGTTTGCCATTGATCCCGCAAGACCACGCACCATAATGCGATCCAAAACATAAGGCACCCATGCGATTGCGATCCAAATTGCCGAAAGGCCGGTGTAGAATTCCAGTTGTGACATTTACACGCTCCCATTTACTAACTGACACTAACAATACGGTATTGCGAAATAACAGTTCTGTAAAGTTATGCTCAAATTCTCAAAATAGCGACTTTATATTATACATGGGGGGAAGTTTCTGCCGCAAGGCCCGAGGTGCGAGGCGCGCGGCACTTGGTTCGGAGCCCTGGGTGCGTGCCTAACGTCCTTCATTGATATGGATTGGACTCAGTAACCTCTGAGTTAGGGTCCGAGATACAGCTGAGTATATCAAATCGTACGAACGGCTTGGATGTCACCCAGTTAGACTGATACCGCTGTTATCTATTTTGATCTGTTATTTCGTTGGGGGTAGAGAATTAGGAATTTATTTATTTTCTTATAAAATTAATATCTTAATGAAATTTAATAGCGGTGTTCTCCGACAAACGAGCTTCAGTATCAGATTGAAACCATACACAAAATTGCTTGTTCAATTCAGATAATAATCTAACTCAAATATCCATTTGCCGAAAGAGCTTACCCGCGTCCCACGCACACATTTTCACATGAATATTTTATCAAAAAGTTATTATTAAATTGATGGTGTCGCTGTAACTTCCCGCACGTACGTTCTGGCGGGGTGGGATGCGTCCGTAAACCACATGATTAACGCTCGTATCTATACCGCTGCCACTTACTGTAGCATTACCACTGGTGGCATCACCCCACACAAATTCGCGGTTAGCGGCAGTATAGAGGTTGTAGTTGAGCGTGTTAGCGCCACTGCTCATGATACGCTGCTCATAATTTCCACTGCCAGCACTAAGAGCAATGTTGTACCCAACACCACCAGGGCAGTTCACATCAATATTGCCCGTGCTGTCCGATGAGGCATTGCTGAACACATCATAACTGCCAAAGTTCACACCTGAAATATTTATCATGCATGCGCGCCCCTGCTGCCCTATAAACGCAAACACTATTGCTATAATACAAGGCGCTAGCACGCTGCGTTTGCTTATGAGCGCAAGGGTAATTATTGCAGTGGTGCAAGCTCTTTGAGAAGCTTGGCAAAAGCGTGATTTTAGCCAGATAAATATTTTCATGGCTCTACTCCAGTGCAGGTATAAGTTCCCAGGTGCGGCTGTGGGTCAGTCGTTTCAGGAAAAGGCAACGCGAACTCGCAACTTTGCTCTCTCCAAGTGACTCTCAAGCGATTGTTCATCGCCAGCCCGGTCAAATAAACCTCACCCCTCATACCGGTGGGAAATAATTCGTTTTCTAAAATATTATCTCCAATAATTTGTACCTGTGCGCCTGCTGGCAAAGGTTCACCGTTTTCGAGAACCACACTTAGCAGCGCCCCGCGTGAGCGCTTAACCGGAAACTTCAGCACCAAGCCGCTGCGGAAATATGGCACGGCGTCGAGCTCCACTGCATCAATCTGCGCATCAAATGGTATATCAGACTGTTCGATCCGTACTGAGTTTTTTTGATATGAGCGTAGGCCTGTTAGCAACGCATTGCCCTTGGCGTCAGTACGTGTTGACAGTTGGTTGTCGGCGTAGATGCCCACACCAGAATAGCCGGGCACCTGCACCACGGCAAAGCTGTCGGTGATGCGCCTGCTGAAAAAAGAACTACCCCCGAGGAAAGCCACACCGCCGCTTGCGCTGCCCTGAAAGGCTATTTGGCCTTGGGACTGGCCTGCCGCCAGAGTATAGTTACCAACCCCGTTTTGTAGACTGACCTCTGCCTCGCGGCGATCTGAATCGCCCAGCTCAGAAGCAAGACGATAACCAACCCCACCTCCTGCTGGCATTCTCCGGTTTAGCTGTAAGTTTGCATTATTTCGGCCTGGTTTTGCTGACATATTTATGTTGGTGGTCGTGCGATTGCCTAGGCTTAGGAGCATTGAAAAGTTCAGACTAAATACTGTCTTTGCCTCACCGCTCAGATACCTAGTTACGGACGCGCTCAGGTTACCCAGACCCCCTACTTCTCTGGCGTAACTCCCACTTACTATCTTGTTCTCCTCCCGGTCACGGAAGGCCTGCTGCGTGTAATTCGCTGCAAAGGAGCCATAGTTTTTTGTCGCCATCCCAACAGTCATCTGGCTTATATGTCGGGGCGCAAGTTTTTCAGGTTGCAACCCTAATTTCGCAAAGTTCTGGCTGGCGAGCTGGGTGTTCGCACCGACTCTAAAATTACCACGCTGGCGCTGAAATCCGAACCCCAGCAATCCACCCACTCCTTTTTTATTGTGGCTCGTGGCAAGGGAGCCTGACAACACACCAGCGAACGGCGACAACAATACGCCACCCAGCCCCACAGACTGCTGATTGCCAAGCAGTTCACCATGAACCTCACCAGTGAACTTTTCGGTGAGGCCCAAACGGTGCGTGCCGACCGCCATAAGTCGGCCATAGTTGTTGCTATCAATGCCAAAATTCCTACGCACAAAACCTAACTCGTAAGAATAATTTTGCAGTCCCTGCTTAAGAAGTCTTGAGCTGGTAAAGAAGGGCTGTGTAATAACCTGCTCGCGGCCCAAGATGTCGCGTACCACTAAACGTGCATCCCCTTGACCGTTTAATACCGGTAGATCCTGGATGCTGAACGGCCCACTGGGCACTTCACGTCTCATACGCAAGAGATTATCGACGTAAAGTTCCACGGTGGAGGGCAGCGCGGATTCGCCAGAAATTCCTGGTCGCGGTGAGGTCATAAAACTAGGCTGGAGAGAAAAATTAGTCGCCCACTGGACGCCTCCGAAACGCACCATACCGCCCCAACTACTCGCGCCACTTATTGCGTCACCAAAACGAAGCCTGGTGAGTTGCATCGGCTTATCGCGTGTCCATGTACTTTCAAGCCGGATGGCACTAGCTTGTTTATTGAGGTCTAACCCCAAAATACGAGTATGGGCTGAGCCCCAGCTACCAAACCTACCTAAGTCCAGCGACCCAGTACTATTGGTTAGGCCCTGTGTATGATTTGCAGATATACTGTAATTTATAAATCCGCCAGGAGATGCAGGAGAAGGAGCGCTAAAATCGATCTCCTGCCCGTTTAGAAACGTGGCTTCAAATAAGCGTGGGGGCACTTGCATTGTCAGCATTTGTGTGGACTCATCTAATCTATATGTCAGACCTAATAGTGCATCAAGTGCGTAGAAGTCTTCGCCATAGAACGTGAGAGGATTAGTATTAGGCAAGCGCAAGCGCCAACGTTGAAGATCTTGAGCCCCCGCAAACAAACGATCCTCGTTGCGCAGCAACAGGACTGTTTCCTTGCGCTGATCATTAATAAACACATCCAAAAAAATTTCTTCTGTAGCAAGCGGCGCGTCTTCCGCAAACATCGTAGACGGATATAGCATCAGCATGCTTAGCAGAAGTAGGCGTACATTTATAAATATAAATGTATAAGTTCTATAGAGGACGGCCATCGCCGAGCCCACATCAAGGTGAAATCAAGACTTCAGCCTCAATGTCACCGGCATCTGTCTGTGCGAAAAGCTGAATGGTAGTACCTGACTGCGGTATGGAGTAATCTGCACTGGCTGGCAGGATCCAATCCAAGCTCTGTCCGATTAAAGCGTAGTCAGAGGCCTTTTGGGTTATCCAAGGTTGCGCGCTACCAGGTTTTGATAGGCTGAAATTGATAATTTGGATGTGAGCATTACCATTGTTGGTTAAGCTTATTTTGAGTGAGCCATCAGAGGTACGTACTGCCTGCCAGCGCAACACTGGTTTAGCCGCGACTTTGGGCAATACAAACACCGGAAGGCTAACGCGCATTAGCATTTTTGTCCCGTTAAACTCAGGACTTGGAGGCGGTGGCAATTCCTGAAGAAAGATACGATAGATCAACTCGCGCTGCGCATCAGGCGCGCGCCGCAGCCCAACTCGGATCAACTGTGAGCCACCAGCTGGAATGGTGAAAATAGGTGGGTTGACAATCAACTCACGGGTGGGGGTAAAAACATCATTACCCTCCTCTTGTGACCAATTCAGCACTTCTAATTGCATCGGCACAGACTCAGCGCCGTTATTGCGCACGGTTAATGTGCCCATCTTCTGCTTATCAGAAAGCGTTACACGCACCGGGCTCACCCCAAGATCAGTGGCGTTAACCACGGTGGCTCCCGCTAGGAAAACACATAGGCCAAAAAAGCCATTTATAATTACTCGTGTCAGCATTAGTATCTAAGAGTTATAATGATTGTATCAGAATAACTCCCTGCCGCAGCATTTTTTTGATTTTTTGGGATTTCACCATAAACAGTTGTATTCTGGGAAACGCCAGCACCCATCATTTGGACGATTTCCCTCGTAGCTGAGGGATTGTCAGACCATACGTAACTCCAAGAATAACTTTCGTTAGTGTAAATGTTGTACCCTAGGAAACTAGTTTCTCCTTCATTGGCCATTCGGCGATAACATTTCGAAGTTATACAATATAAGGCATGGCTACCACTACTCATAGTTATAACGCCATTTGTACCTGAAGTGCAGGTAGTTGATATTGTTGCAGTAGCCGTGAGGTCTGCTGTTACGTTTACGCCAGTAGCATCATAGTCACCGAAGTCTAAGTCTGTGTTACTCATGGTGCAGGTCGCGTTGATGTTGACTGTAACATTCATGTCTGAAGTTGATGTAGCAGCATAAGCGTGCCGGCTAAGACTGGTAGTACTTATTAGTAAAGCCGACAAGACCATAATTTTAAGTAATGTTTGGCTTATACTCATATTCACTCTCTTTAACTTGTGGTATCCCGCTAGAGAAATACAGGCCGCAGGCGGCCTGTATCATTACTTGTATCGCTATTAATAGCTTACTGTCACAACTAATACGTCAGCATAACTACCTTGTGTAGCACCGGTTTGTCCGGCTGCAACTTTACCGTATACAGTCATATTTTGTGCCGAACCGCTGGCTGTATAGGAAACGCCAGAAGCAACTTCATTTGTCCATACAGTTGAAACTTCATCGCTAAAAACTTCATAGTTTAAGTAGCTAGAGTCATCTGAAGTAGCCATTCTGCGTACTGGAACTCCATCAGTCGAACCCGCTGTCGGATGTTCGCCCTGACCAATAATTACTTTTCCAGCAGAGCCTACAGTGCAGGTTGTAATTACCGCGCCATTAGCAGTCAGGGCAGTTGAGGCATGGGCAGTAATAGGATCATAAGCAGCAAAGGTCATATCTGTGGTAGAGATGGTGCATGCCATGCCTATATTAGTTGTAACATTCATGTTTGAAGTTGATGTAGCAGCATAAGCGGACATGCTAAGACCAGCCGAGCCCAATAGCATGCCAGCTGCGATCACTAGTTTTAGATTACGTTGGTTAAATTTAATACTCATAATTTTTTTCCTTTTTTTAATTTCTAAAAAATTCAGTTTTCTGCAATGGATAGGAATAACCATCCACGCTTTTGTGTTTATCAGTACTGACAGTCTCTAGCTTGAGGTAGTGGGGTAGAAATCAAAAAAAAAGTATAGACATGAAACTACTTTAGTATAACTTACTATCCTAAAGTATATTCAAATAAAGGCTTATTGCGACAAAGATCTATCACTAATTACAGGACCATTCAGCGGCAGAACGGAAAGTTTTTGGTTGGACTTTACTATCAAATCAAGGGGAACCTTTAGTGCACCCAGCAAAGGCAAACAATTAAACGGTCCATTTCCAGTAGTGTAGATGAGATATATTTTTTAATAAAATGAACGAATTATGAAATCAAAATTCAAACAAAGCACTCTGAAACCAGCGATCGTATCAGCCATAGTAATCGGATCTACTATTCTAGGTACCCAATCGCACGCTGACACAGGTACTTCAATCATGAACGTTAGCGCAACAGTTAAGCATTCCTGTTCTATAGACACCAATCCAATGACGTTCGGAGCCTATGATGGTGTAGTCGCCAACGCATCGACTGCTCTTGAGGCCACGGCTACGGTAATTTCGACCTGCACCTCTGGCGCAACCGCTGTTATCACTATGAATGCTGGCACTTATGCGGGATTGGGTTCGGATGATACACCAATTCGCCGAATGACTTCTGGAGCAGACAATTATCTAATCTATCAAGTTTATTCAGATGTCGCTCGCGAAACGGTTTGGGGAAATACCGTCCCCACAGGTGTTGGGATTGCTGGAACTGGCAGCCCTCAAACCCATAAAGTGTATGGTAGCATCCCGTCAGCGCAAATAATCCCCGAGGGAGATTACAGTGACCAGATCTACGTCACAATTACTTACTGATGCTGACACGAGCACTCAGGTTACTGGCTTGGTGTTGCCTTAATTTTTTTAGATTATTTAAGCTCTGAGCCCAGTATTGGTTATCCAGATGTCTGATATGTTAGTGAAGCTTTAATAAAAGAATAGATTTATAAGGGTTTAATAAGATCTTATACTATTTTAATCATTTTGGATCTTATCTCTATGGATTATAAAAACCCAAAATAGTGCAATAATAAACAAGGGCCTAGTGACATTAAATGCTGAGTAATATGGTCTGTCAGTTAAGTGCATGAAGCCAGAAAAGAGTACTGCATTATCAATTGCACTGTTGATCATATAAACTAACAGAATTAGACATACATACTTAAAACCATAGTTAAAATAGGCAGACATATTAAAAGATATAAGAAGCAGCAACAGCAATAAGGCTCTAGCGCTTAAGACATATGAAAATCCTGATTCGAGGAAATTATTATTCACACCTTCAACAAGATTACCTGTTACTATAAAAAATAATACAATAAGTATTAAAGTATATAAATTGATAAAACTAAATATCAGCCTAAAGGTAGAGGACTGAACAATATAATCTTTGTCATTTGAGTTTTTATCCGAAGCATCCCCAAGTATGGATCTAAATTCAAGATCGTTCGTATTTTTATCTTTCATAATATTAATCCAAACTCAGAGGGCGGAATACGAGTTCAATGCTCATCCAGAACATACTAGCAATCAAAATTGGACGAAGTGACTGCACTAAGGAAAATAATTGTCTTTCTGGATATTGAATAATTTCTGATAAAACAAAATAATCATCAATATATACGGTAACGGCCCATGCAGTTAATGCAACAATAAAGTACTTTGCATATTTAAAGAACCTAAATAGGATTATAGGGTATGTCAGTAAAGCTATTGCTACAATTACCAAGCGAACAGTTGTAAGCTTCATCGTTATGTTAATCTGTGCAGTATTATTAAGTTCGAGCACATATTCTGGAATAGTTGCATACGTATACAAAGCAGAAAAACAAAAAGCATAGGCTATGCTCATTGAGAACCAGAAAAATTTAGAGAGTTTAATATCTTCAAACATATGCTCTTACTCGTAATACAATTTTAATTTATAATACATTAGTATAGATTAGTATTCGTTTTAATTATGGTTAACAATATAAAAAATGTAAAAGTATGGTTATCTATACCCGTATTATTAGACTAAAAATCAATAACTTGAGTGATAAACATGTAAATTGAAAATACTAGAATCTTATGGATAGGCACCGCTTCCTAAGAGCACCTATTATATAATCAAGGTGACATAATGTTCGAACGCAGCCTCTGACTGCTTCGCAACATCCTGAAGGTTTTGAATGCGATTAGTTACATCTTTGACAATCCCTTGACGGGCATCAATTTCTAGTTGAGCCAGTGGCGCTTCTAACAAGTCTTGCCCCAACATAGCTGCAGCACCTTTCATTTTGTGAGCAACCTCAGCCAATGCATTATTATCTTTAGCGAGCACACCCCGAGTAGAATCTTGAAAAAACTGATCTAATTCTTCAAAGAACACCCCCCAAATCCCCAATACCTTCTCACGCCCAAGCGTTTCAAATAATTCTTTTAGCACTGGTGATAACTCACAAATAGGAACAAATAAATGACCAGAAACAACATCTGAAATAATTTCTCGCAAAGTATTTAATCGGATTGGCTTTGTGAAATAACAATCCATACCAGCTTGTTCTGCTTCCACTCCAAACTCATCACTGCCGTGCGCTGTTAGCCCAGCAATATATGTTTTTGAATTTAATCCCCCATCTGTGCGAATTTTTTGTGCGGCCTCAATGCCACCCATAATTGGCATGTTAATATCCATAAAAATGATATCATATATTTGTTTTTTAACTTGGTCTAAGGATTCCAATCCATTTGTTGCTCTACTTACTTTATGCCCCATCCCTTCAAGCATATCACAAAGAACTTCTCTATTCGTAATACTATCCTCAACAACAAGTACGTTAATTTTTTTAAAG
>Ga0115001_10001458_pt1 | contig 18211 bp, 15 predicted proteins | sample ArcticOcean_MG_C_12_FD_89869 | JGI IMG/M metagenome (GOLD analysis project Ga0115001, IMG submission 89869) | Marine microbial communities from western Arctic Ocean - ArcticOcean_MG_CB8_130 | ecosystem: Environmental > Aquatic > Marine > Oceanic | place: Arctic Ocean: Canada Basin | collected... | reverse complement strand
CTTTTTACAACTAAACCATTTAATCCAAGAAATACTCCCCCATTGAGCTCCCTTGGATCCATTTTATCCTTGAGTTCTTTAAATGAATTTATACCAATTAAATAACTCAAGCGACCTAAAAAAGATTTCTTAAATGCATCTGACATAAAATGACCAATAAGCTTTGCAGTCCCCTCAGCAGTTTTTAATGCTATATTTCCAGTAAATCCGTCTGTCACAACAACGTCTGATTTACCAAGTGAAATATCATCACCTTCTACATAGCCAATATAGTTATTCTCAAAAAGTTTTTTCATTTTTTGTGATGCTTCTTGGATGCTCTCTGTGCCCTTCATCTCTTCGTGACCAATATTTAACAAACCAACGGAGGGATTTTCTTTTTCCAAAACTGTAAGAGCGTAGGCATAGCCAAGTATTCCAAACTGAACCAATTGATTTGAAGAAACCTCAACATTAGCACCTAGGTCTAATACAACTGAACGTCCATTTTTATTTGGCCAGTAGCTTGCTATAGCCGGCCTTTCAATTCCATCAAGCTTTTTAAGTATAATTGCAGACAGACCCATTAACGCACCAGTATTTCCTGCAGATATAGCTATTTCTGAATTATTATCACTAACAGATTTGATACACCCCCACATTGATGATTCCTTGCCTATCCTTCTAATAGCATCAATTGGTTTTGCATCCATCGGGACAACTTTATTACAGTGAATAATATCAATTTTATTTTTATTAATAGAATTTTTTTCAACTTCCGTCTTAATCTTCTTTTCATCGCCATAGAGAATGGCTGAAAAGTTATCTAAATTCTTTAAGGCTATGGAAAGACCTTCTATGGAAACGCCTGGGCTATTATCGCCACCCATTGCATCTATTGATATAACTTTATTTAAACTCAAACCAAAGCCCCACATGTATAAGCTAAATAAGAAAATTAAAACCCATTAGAGGACGTTGTTAAGATACTCTCTAAAGTTTTACCATTATACTTATTAACTTTTTGATAAACAAAATGATATAATTTTTTAGACTCTTTTTTCATTTCTTTGTTGTTTGACCAAATATTCCTTTGCAAACATTCGCAAAACTTTTCTTCATCGTAAAAATACTGATCATACATTCTTGTTCTTCCATAAAAGGATTCGATTACAATTTTCATTTTTTTACCGAACGATTGATCACTAATTCCTAACTCTCGATAGGATGACTCTACTTCAATCATAAATATATCAAAGAGCTTTTGTGTAAAATTTTTCTCTTTTACACCAGATTCTTTAAAAATTTTAATGAAAACAAAGATATGCAATATAATAATATCAAATCTACCATCAATTGTATCAGGTACTTTTAAATCAACATAAAAAAATTTATCGTATGAGGATTTAAGGATTCTTTTGTATATTAAGCCATGAGGCAAAGAATAATCAGGGCCTGAATTCATTAACGACGATATAATATTTTTAATTTTTTTTAACATTTCTTTTCACTAAGATTGACAAATATCAAAGAACAGATCATTTCTATAACTTATATTAATAAAGGTTTAGCTTTTATCTCATGAATTATGTAATTAAAAAATATATATTTGTCTTTTTATGCATTTTTACAACCTCGTGTTCATCATTAGTATCTCCTATAGTAGAGAATAGAGGTTATGTTTTTGATGATGAACTTTTGAATAAGGTTGTGCTGGACCAAAGTATTGCTAGCGATGTTATTGATCTCCTTGGATCTCCGTCAACAACATCATCTATTGACGCATCAACTTGGTATTACATTTACAGCAAAGCTGAAACAACTGCATTTTATCATCCAGAAATAACAGATAGAAGGGTATTGGCAATTTCATTTAATAATGAAAATAAAGTTAATAATCTAAAATACTATAGTCTTGAGGATGGAAAAGTTATATCATATGTAGATAGACAAACACCTACAAGAGGAAGAGAGCTCACAGTAATTCAACAGCTCTTTGGAAACCTTGGAAGGTTAGGAGCGGGAAGTTTACCGGGTAACTAATGGATAATAAAAATAACATATCAATCAGCAAAAATGCTGCAGAAAAAATTAAAAATATCATTTCTTCACAAGAAAAGGATGTAATTCTTAAAATATCAGTCCTAGGGGGCGGATGTGCTGGGTTTTCTTATCAATTTGATTTAGTAAAAAGTCTTGATAAGGGTGATGTTTTGCTCGAAGAGAATGGGGCTAAGGTGTTAATTGATGAAGTTTCAATCCCCTACCTTGAAGGCTCGGTTATTGATTATAAGAATGATTTAATTGGCCAATCTTTTGAAATACAAAATCCGAATGCCACCTCTTCTTGTGGCTGCGGTACATCATTCTCAATGTAACTATCGTGAAAATCGCAAGCTGGAATGTAAACTCTGTAAGATCAAGAATTAATAATATTTTAGATTGGCTAAAGCTTGAAAATCCAGATATTTTATGCCTCCAAGAAACAAAAGTTATTGATAAAGATTTTCCAATCAGTTCTTTTGAGGAAATGGGCTACAACGTTCAAATACATGGTCAAAAAAGCTATAATGGTGTTGCCGTTTTATCAAAATATCTTATTGAAGAAACATTCAAAGGAATTCCGAACTATAACGATGAACAAGCGAGGTATATTGAAACAGTTCATTCAACTGATTCAGGCATGGTAAGGTTAGCGAATATCTACCTTCCAAATGGTAATCCTGCGCCAGGACCAAAATATGACTATAAGCTCGAATGGATGGAAAGGCTAAAGTCGCATTTAAGAGAAACCCTTCTTAATGAAGAAATATTTATTGTTTTAGGGGACTTTAATGTTATTCCCGAAGAAGCTGATGTTCATAATCCTGATGCATGGAAAGATGACGCATTGTTTAAAATAGAAACAAAAAAAGCTTATCGAGAAATATTATCTCTTGGTTTTCTAGATTCCTTTAGACAGTTTGATAACGATCCAGGTAATTATACTTTTTGGGACTATCAAAGAGGTGCGTGGCAGAGAAATAATGGCATAAGAATTGATCATATCCTAACATCCCCACTGGCTACCGACAAAATGAACAATGTTTATATTGACAAAACGGTTAGAGACAAAGAAAAACCCTCTGACCATGTTCCAATCATAATTGAGATAGAATAAATTATCTAAGAATTAGATATCTGCATAAATGTGAGTTTCTTCATCAGCGCCTGGATGGGTAATTGCACCTTTTTGAGCAGAACCAACTGTTTGAGAATACTTCCATAGCGTACCGCTATTATAGTCTGTGCCCCTAGGTTTCCAAGAAGCTTTTCTTTTTGAAAACTCCTCTTCTGTTACATCAACACTAAGAATTCCTTTATCTCCATCTATTGTAATTCTATCACCATCTTTTATCAAAGCTATTGGACCGCCTACAGCTGCTTCGGGACCTACATGACCAACACATAAGCCTCTTGTCCCACCGCTAAATCTTCCGTCAGTAATAAGTGCAACTTTGCCACCCATACCTTGTCCAGACAAGGCTGCAGTGGTAGATAGCATTTCCCTCATACCCGGACCACCTTTAGGACCTTCGTACCTTATGACTATAACATCACCCTCATCGTAGCCTTCATTAGAAACACATTTAAAAGCATCTTCTTCACAATCAAAACATCTTGCGATTCCTTCGAAGGATGTATTTTCCATTCCTGCAACTTTTACTATGGCACCATCTGGAGCTAAATTACCCTTCAATCCTACGACACCTCCGGTTGGGCTTAGAGGATTGTTATAAGGCCTTATCACCTTTTGATCTTTATTAAATTCAACAGATTCTAAGTTTTCCTCTAAAGTTTTACCGGTAACTGTTAAGCAATCACCATGGATATAACCACCTTCAAATAAAGTCTTAATGATAATAGGAACTCCGCCAGCTTCATAAACATCTTTTGCAACATACTGACCACCTGGTTTTAAATCAGCGATATATGGAGTTCTTTTAAAAATTTCAACAACATCATCTAGATTAAATTCAATGCCACATTCATTAGCAATCGCGGGTAAATGCAACCCAGCATTTGTTGATCCACCAGTTGCTGCAACTATTGTCGCTGCATTCTCAAGGGATTTTCTTGTTACAATATCTCTTGGTCTAATATTTTTTTCAATCAAATTCATTATTTGCTTACCAGATTCATATGCATACTTATCGCGCTCTTCATAGGGAGCTGGGGCTCCAGAGGAGTATGGTAAAGCCAACCCGATAACCTCAGACACACAAGCCATTGTATTAGCTGTAAATTGACCTCCACAGGCTCCAGCACTTGGGCACGCAACCTTCTCAAGTTCTTGTAAGTCCTCTTCGGTAGTGCCACCGGCAGCATACTTACCTACTGCCTCAAAAACATCCACGACCGTTACATCATTACCCTTATATCTTCCTGGTAAAATAGAACCACCATACATAAATACACTTGGTACATTTAAGCGGCACATTGCCATCATAAGGCCCGGCAAAGACTTGTCACAGCCTGCTAAACCAACAAGCGCGTCGTAAGAGTGTCCTCGAACAGTTAATTCAGTTGAGTCCGCAATAATCTCTCTTGAAACAAGTGAAGATTTCATACCCTGGTGTCCCATGGCAATTCCATCAGTCACAGTAATAGTACAAAACTCTCTTGGCGTTCCATCAGCATCCTTTACACCCTTCTTCACAGACTGAGCTTGACGCATTAAAGCTATATTACAAGGAGCAGCCTCATTCCAAGTTGAAACAACACCAACAAAAGGTTTAGCAATATCCTCCTCTGTCATTCCCATTGCATAATAATATGATCTATGCGGGGCTCGCTCAGGACCAACACTAACGTGACGGCTTGGAAGCTTACTTTTATCAAATTTTTTCCTAGACATTAAAGCACCCTATAAATCTTGCTTCGGCTTAACAACCATCCACATATTGTCACTTGTTGGTAAATAATCAAAAAAATTAAATTTAACCACTTCATAATTAGCATTTCTTACCATGGTTAACAAAGTTTTTGGAGTAAATTGATTAACATGATCTGGGAACCTAAAGCCACACCAATTATTTCCCCTTACCCTTCTGTTAACGCTATTATAGTTTGGGACTTTAATAATTGCATGTGCATCCGGCTTAAGAGTAAATTTTAAATTCTTCAAGACCTCAAATGGGTCATGCTCGTGCTCAAGATAAGCCCTTAAAATAGCACCGGAAAATTTATTTTCACCAAACCTATCCAAGACTTCTGTAGAAGGCGCGCAGACTGCCTCACCCCCTCTTTTTTTAAAAACCTTATCGGCCTCTTTTGCAGAATCTTCAGATATATCAATCCCATAAGGTATATATTCATTTGAAATATTATTAAATTTCGCACCAGATCCGCAGCCAATATCTAAAATTTCACCCTTTTTACAAAATTTATTCAACAAATATTTAAGCTTATCTCTTTTTAAAATGCCCTTAATGAAGCGTCTAACTCTTTTTTTTGTAGTAATGACCTCCCCTTCATTAAAATTTCTTTCCCACGAGAACTCTTTTTTCATTCTTTCATACACAGGGACTTCAGGCATGTAAACAAATGAACAATCGCATTTAACAAGGATCCATGGTTTAGAATAGTAATTTAAGTTATTGTTATTAATAGATTTACTACATAAAGGACAAAGTCTTTTTTTAATTTTGGAATTTTCAGTCATTGGAAACAAACTTACCTATAAATGATTTCGATTCTTTAATTTTCTTAAGGCCCAAGGAAAGTTCCTCTAGTCTATCAAAATTTTCTTGAACAACTTCACTGGGAGCCCTCTCAACAAAACTTTTATTATCCAATTTCTTTTTTAATGAATATATATCATTAGATATTTTTTCTTCTTCTTTCTCTATTCTTACTAATTCCATTGATAAATCAATGGATTCGTCAATAACAAGAGAAAAATCTATATCTGATACTGAGAAATAAGCCGCCCTATCAGAAAATCCTTTTACACTCTCAATAGTTTCTATTCTAACTAACTTTTTTAAAAACATATTAATATTTTCAATTTTACTTAATTCTTTATAATCCTTTTCCATTACTTCTAAAGATAAGTTAGCTTTAGCTGGTATATTTAGCTCCGACCTTATTGATCTTATTGATGATATTATTTCAATTAAGCGATCTGTATTTAAAGAGAGACCCTGATCCTTGCCCTCTGGTAGATTAAAATCCCAGTCACTAAGGATTAATGGCTTTCCCTTAAAACCTAAGCTATCCCATAATTCTTCAGTTATAAAAGGCATAAATGGATGGAGTTTAGTTAGAATAAATTTTAGTGAAAAAGCTGTCATAGCTCTTACTTCTTGAGTATGCTCAAGATCTGGTGAGTCAAAATAAGGTTTGATTAATTCCAGATACCAATCACAAAATACGTGCCAGATAAAATGGTAAATCTCATTTGATGCTTCGTTAAATTTATACTCGCTTAGATAAATATTAATTTTTTTATCAGTTTTTATAATCTCGCCTAAAATCCAATTTGTTAATATGCAATCTAAGTTATCTAAATCAATTTTTTTATGTTTAAGACAGTCATTCATTTCACAAAAACGTGAGGCATTCCAGAGTTTAGTTCCAAAATTCCTATAACCCTCAACCCTTGATTTGGATAATTTAATATCTCTTCCTTGAGAGGCCATTGAGGCAAGGGTAAACCTTAGGGAATCAGCGCCATACTCATCAATGAGGTCCAGTGGATCAACAACATTACCCTTTGATTTAGACATTTTTTGACCATTTTCATCACGTACTAATGCGTGAATATAAACTTCTGAAAAAGGTATTTTCTTTTGAAAATAATGCCCCATCATCATCATTCGAGCTACCCAGAAAAATATTATATCAAAACCAGTTATTAAAAGGCTGGTAGGATAGTATCTATCAAGGTCATTTTTATCATTAGGCCAGTCGAGGGTGCTAAAAGGCCATAAAGCTGATGAAAACCAAGTATCTAGAACATCCTCGTCACGTGTTATAGTATCTGTATTGAATTTTTCTTTTGCTATCTCCTTAGCTTCCAGTTCAGATTTGGCAACAATAATTTCATCATTATCAGTATACCAGGCAGGAATACGGTGCCCCCACCATAATTGTCTTGATATACACCAGGGCTGAATATTATTCATCCACTCAAAATATGTTTTAGACCAATTTTCAGGAACAAATTTTGTTTCACCATTTTTAACACTATCAATGGCAGGCTTTGCCAATGTCTTGGCGTCAACATACCATTGATCTGTAAGATAAGGCTCTATGACTACATCAGACCTATCACCATGCGGTATCGTATTTAAATAAGGCTCAGCCTTAACTAGGTTTCCACTACCTTCTAGCTTTTCAAGTAATATTTCCCTAGCCTTAAACCTATCAAGACCCTGCCACTCTTTTGGTGTATTTTCATTTAAAGCACCATCAATATCTAAAATAGATATCATTTCAAGATTATTTCTTTTACCAACTTCAAAATCATTAAAATCATGGGCAGGTGTTATTTTAACTGCTCCACTGCCCTGTTCTGGATCGGCATATTCATCTTCGATAATTGGAATAACTCTATTAACTATTGGTATAATAATTTTCTTTCCTATTAATTTTTTATACCGTACGTCATCTGGATGAACAGCAATTGCAGTATCTCCAAACATTGTTTCTGGTCTTGTGGTTGCAATTATTATTGATTTTTTTGAATCTTCTTCAAAGGGATATTTAATATACCAAAGATAACCATCGGTTTCCTTTTGGATGACCTCAAGATCGGAAATAGCAGTTTTTAATCCTGGATCCCAGTTAACAAGTCTTTTATCTTTATAAATCAGACCATCATTATAAAGATCAACAAAAACCTTAATAACCGCATCAGAAAGACCATCATCCATTGTAAATCTCTCCCTACTCCAGTCACATGAAGCCCCTAACCTTCTCAGTTGCTCTGTAATTGTTCCTCCGGATTTTTCTTTCCATTTCCATATCTCTTCAATAAAAGGTTCTCTTCCAAAGGTTTTTCTATCAATATTCTTATCCTTTGCTAAATTTCTTTCTACAACCATTTGAGTGGCTATTCCGGCATGATCTGTTCCGGGTTGCCATAAAACATCCTTGCCCTTCATTCTTTGATAGCGAACTATTATATCCTGGAGTGTTGTATTTAATGCATGACCCATATGCAAACTTCCAGTAACGTTTGGAGGAGGCATAACAATAGAGAATTTCTCAGAACCATCCCTGGATGGCTTAAAAAATCCTTCGGATTCCCAAATGTTATAAATGCGCCTCTCAGATTTAGAGGGATCATATTTTTTATCAATCATATTAGTTACGTTTTTTAAATAATTTTGCTACTTCTTCTTTAACAGATTCTTCTACAATCGGTTTTAAATTATTAGCAAACCATTCGTTAAGTGTTTCTCTAACAGTTTCTTTTATAATATCATCGATTGATAGGTCAGATAGAAAATTACCCTCATCTAAATTAAGATTCTTTCTTAAGTCCTCAGCGAGATCTCCCTCAATAGGAATATCATTTGTCTCTACAACATCATCCAAAAGAATTGATTCATCATCATCTGAAATAACATCGGTTAACTCAAGGACTTCATCTTCAACTTCATCACTTTTAGAAATCTTCTCATTGGAAATTACTTCCTTAATAGATGAAAGAATTTCATTAACGGACATTTCTTGACTATTTTCTTCAGATACCATAATGAGCCCACCTTACAAGATAGTAGCTATATTTCAATCAACATTTTTAATATCTTTAAATCTCTTCCACCCAAGTTTAAAATTACGTACTTTATTATAGTTTTTAATTGGATTGTAAGTATCTACTGATAAAGAAAGCTTTTTGGGAGTTAATTCTCCGATATTTAGGAGTAAAAAAAATCTTGATAGCATTGAATCGTTTCTAGCGCTAATTAATGAAACTTGAGAATCTAAATATTCTCTCTCAGCGTCTAAGACATCTAAATTTGTTCTAGTTCCCAACTCAAATTCAATCTTTACACCTTCGAGAGCTATTTTATTAGCCTCAACTTGTTTTAGAGTGGATTCAATTTTTGATAAAGACGATGTATATTGAGCAAACGCTGTCTTAATTTGTTTTTTTAGGCGTCTTTTGGATTCAACTACAAAATACTTATCCCGATTATTAATTTCTTGAGCCTTCCTGATATTAGACCAATTTAGGCCACCAGCAAAAATTGGCATACTTACGGATCCAGTAACCTGATAAGAATCTCCGTTATAGTCTCTCATAAAAACTTCTTTTGAATTAGAAAATTCTCCTTGAATGCTTACAACCGGAGAAAGCATTGATTTTGCTGAAGCCAGGCCATACCTGGAAGATTTTTCAGTTTTTTCAGCAAAATATAGTAAAGGACTATTATTTTCGGCAATTAAAATTGCATCACTTACTGTGCTAGGTAGTATAATATTTTTTTTAAACTCCAAGAGGTTATTTGGTTCACTTCCAATAATTGCCTTATAATTTGCTTGGCTAATTTCAAGTTTTGCTCTGGATTCTATTAAATTAGCTTGCGCCAAAGCGAGCCTAGCTTCAGACTGCGCAACATCAGTTAATGTTAACTCCCCAACTTCAAATTGTATTTTAGTTACAACTAGCCTTTCGGTTAAAATTTCAAAATTACTTTCCATTAATTCGACAATCTTTTGACTCTTAAGAACACCAAAGAAAGAATCTGCAGCATTAAAAAGAATTTCTTGCTCTACAATTCTTAGGTTTGCCCTACCAGCCTTTACAGAATTTATAGACTGAAGGCGATTATTGACCAATCTTCCACCGGAAAATAATATTTGCTTAGCCTCAATTTTAGAAACCTTAGGTTGGAGTTTAATTTCATTATCATTTCCATAATTAAGAGAGGACTCGCCATAAGAAGTTGAAATACTAATTCTTGGAAAAAATCTTGAAGAAGCAGATGAAACATCTTCATCTAATGACCTTAGAAAAGATCTTTCACCCTCTATTATGGGGTTATTTTTATAGGCAAGTGAAAGTGCTTGTTCAAGTGTTTCAGAAAAACATGGGGCGCATAAAAAAAAGGAAAGCAAAATATATATTCTCGAATTAATTTTTTGCATAAATACCTCTATGTGATTTTTTAAAAGATGACGTTAGCGTCATTTTTATATCAATAGATTAAGAGTTATACTATTTCAAGAATTTTATAAGTAAATTTAATAAAATATTTAAATTAATTTATAAAATAGAAGACTGGACAAATATGATATAAATCTAATAAGAAAGGTAATATTTTGATGGCCACTTGGCGGAGTGGTTACGCAGCGGCCTGCAAAGCCGTGGACGCCAGTTCGAATCTGGCAGTGGCCTCCAAAATAATTTAAAAAAGATAAAATTTATTCATGTAATAATTTAAATTTAAATATTTTAACAATATTAATTAAACAAGTAATTTGAAGTTAGCCCTCTATTATAATATTGCCTTTGAAAGTAATTAATCTTTTATTTATGAACTAATATTAATTAGGGAATTGGTTGCATCTATTAGATGCAGCGATTAAAAATAGGTTAAATCTCTTTTGATTCTAAGGAATGAAAAATGAAAGATATAGATAAAGCTTCCGCCCCTGTAAATACTTCAGATGGTAGCGCTCCGTATATAGAATCTTTATATGACTCTTTCCTTGGGGATCCAAAATCTATACCTGAAGATTGGAGAATTTATTTTGAAACACTTCCGTCATTGCCAGATGATTCAAACGATATTTCTCACAAAGAAATAATTCAACGTTTTAAATCACAAAGAAGATCTAGATCTAATTCTGTTAAATCTCCTGAAAATGACAAGCAAATAAGGGTTATTCAATTAATACAGGCTTATAGGAACCGAGGTCATCAAAGGGCAAAACTTGACCCCCTTGAATTAAAAAAAGTAGAAAACTGTGAAGATCTAGACCTTGGATTCCATGGATTAAATGAATCAGATTTAGATAAAAAATTTAAAACTGATACTTTAAAAATTAATAAAGATATTGCCTCGCTTTCTGAGATAGTAAGTTCTCTAAAGAAAATTTACTGCGGAACTCTTGGTATTGAATATAATTACATAACCAATACACAGGAAAGATTGTGGTTCCAAGATAGACTAGAACCCAATATGGGAAAAGTTTATTTTAATAAAGAAGAGAAAATTCATTTACTTAAAAGATTAAACTCAACAGAGGGTTTGGCAAAATTTTTATCTACTCGTTACCCTGGTATGAAAAGATTTGGAAACGAAGGCTCTGAATCTCTAATCCCCCTTGTGGATAGCTTAATACAAAATAGTAGTATTTTTGGAGCAGAGCAAATTTGTTTGGGAATGGCTCACAGGGGAAGATTGAATCTATTGGTTAATGTCCTTGGTAAGTCGCCAAAAGAGCTTTTTACAGAATTTGAGGAAGATTACGAATTAACAGGCGCAAGCACGGGCGATGTAAAATATCATCAAGGTTTCTCGTCTAATCTCCTTACCCCCAATGGGGAGGTACATGTTTCACTAAACAGTAACCCTTCTCACCTAGAAATCGTTAACCCTGTTGTTGAGGGCTCGGTCAGAGCTCGCCAAGAAAGACTTGGTGATAATCAGAAAGATTTGGTTATACCAATTTTAATTCATGGGGACGCCTCTTTTTCTGGTCAAGGAGTTGTGATGGAAACATTACAGATGTCGCAAACGAGAGGTTACGGTGTTGGCGGAACCATTCATGTAATTGTTAATAATCAGATAGGGTTTACAACATCCAATGAAAAAGACTCTCGGTCTACTCCCTACTCAACAGATGTTGCTAAAATGATTGAGTGCCCTATTCTTCATGTCAATGGAGATGACCCCGAAATGGTCGTTTTTGCTGCAAAGCTTGCATGTGAATATAGATACACTTTTAAAAAGGATATTATCATAGACATGTTCTGCTTTAGGCGACGAGGCCACAATGAGGCTGATGAGCCCTCAGCAACTCAGCCTTTAATGTATAAAGAAATCAATAAGCACAAATCTGTAAAGGATCAATATCAAAAAAGTCTTATGGATGAGAGTATTATCTCTAAAGAAGAGTGCGAAGAAATTCAAAAAAGCTATAGAAATTCTTTAGAAAAAGGAGAATCTGTTACCGATAACCTTGCATCAGAAAATCAAGAAAAATGGTTTGATTGGACACCTTACTTAGATAGGAAATGGGATGAAGAGGTAAGTACAAAATTTGATAAAGAAAAATTTAATGAATTAGGCAATTCAATATGTTCAGCCCCTGAGGGTTTCGAGATACAAAAACAAGTAGCAAAAATAATAGAAGATAGAAAAAAAATGAATGCAGGAGAAATTCCAATTAATTGGGGTTTTGCTGAAAATATGGCATATGCAACACTTCTAAGTGAAGGTTACCCTATTCGTTTTACAGGTCAAGATTCAAGAAGGGGAACTTTTGCTCACAGGCATTCGACACTTCATGATCAAAATAATGGAACTGAGTACATACCTTTAGTAAGTATAGCTAATAAAAATAATACAAGAATTGATCTTTACGACTCACTTCTGTCAGAGGAAGCTGTTTTAGGTTTTGAATATGGTTATTCAACAACATGGCCTACTGGATTGGTTATTTGGGAAGCTCAATTTGGAGATTTTGCTAATGGCGCTCAAGTAGTAATAGATCAGTTTATAGTTTCAGCGGAACATAAATGGGAGAGGCTTTCTGGTTTAGTGATGCTTTTACCGCATGGGTATGAGGGTCAAGGTCCTGAGCACAGCAGTGCTAGATTAGAGAGATATCTTCAGTTATGTGCTCACGATAATATTCAAGTATGTATTCCCTCAACTCCATCTCAAATTTATCACCTTCTTAGACTGCAAACTATTAGAAAAATGAGAAGGCCTTTGATAATACTTTCGCCAAAGAGTTTATTAAGACATCCAATGGCAATATCAAACTTAAGCGAACTAACGGATGGAGGATTTAAAACTATCATTGAGGATGAAAGTGTAGAACATAAGAATGTAAAAAAGATTATTCTATGCTCGGGTAAAGTTTTTTATGATCTCGACAAAAAAAGAAAAGAATTAAAGCTAAAAGATGTTGGAATTTTAAGAATGGAACAATTGTATTCATTTCCTTACAATGATTTAGAAAAATCATTATTAAAATATCCAAACACAGGAGATTTTGTTTGGTGCCAGGAAGAACCTGCCAATCAAGGAGCATGGTTTAGTCATCGCCATAGAATCCAAAGAGTTTTAGATCGCTTTTCCTCGAATCAAATTAGATTAGTTAGTAGACCTTCAGCATCCGCACCTGCGGTAGGTTTAAATAAATTGCATAAAATACAACAAGAAGCTTTAATTAAGGAAGCTCTTAAGTCTTAGGGGAAGCAGAATGGTCACAGAAATTAAATCTCCAACATACCCAGAATCAGTTGCTGATGGGACAATTGCTAATTGGGTTAAAAAGGAAGGTCAAGCTGTTAAGCAGGATGAGCTGATAGCTGAGATCGAAACAGATAAAATTGTTTTAGAAGTTCTATCTCCCATTAATGGTAAAATTTCAAAAATTTTAAAACCTGAAGGTGAGGTAGTTAATAGTGGTGAGCTAATAGCTCAAATAGAGGAGACCTCTGGTCATGCTGAAGAGGAAGATCAAGAGGATAGTTTAAAAGAAAATGTTTCTTCCAAAAATGAAAATAACTCACTAAATCATGGGCCTGCGGTTAGGCGCATGCTTGAAGAATATAATCTTGATCCAAAAAATATAACTGGATCAGGTAAAGATGGAAGAATTTCAAAATCTGATATTAAAAATTATTTAGAAAATATAAATAAAAAACCTGAAAAGCCTATCGAAAAAGATATGAGTACCTCTAGTGGATTGACTGATAGAGATGAGGAAAGAGTTCCTATGTCTAGAATGAGGTCGACTATAGCAAAAAGACTTCTTTCAGTTACACAAGAAACTGCAATGTTAACAACATTTAATGAAGTCGATATGAAGCCAATCAAAGATTTAAGAAAAAAATTTGGTGATGAGTTTCAAACTGAACACGGTTTAAAGCTAGGTTTTATGGGTTTTTTCGTTTCTGCTTCAATAAATGCTCTTAAAAAATTTCCAGTTGCAAATGCATCTATTGATGGAACCGATGTTATTTACCACGGCTATCAAGATATTAGCGTAGCTGTTTCGACTGATAGAGGGCTTGTTGTTCCAGTTATTAGGGATGCAGATATATTGACCCTTCCAGATATCGAGAAATCAATCCTCGAGTATTCTGAGAAAGCTAAAGAAGGTAAATTATCAATTGAGGATATGCAGGGTGGAACATTTACTATATCAAATGGGGGAGTCTTTGGCTCTCTTTTATCAACACCAATTCTTAATGCTCCTCAAACAGCAATACTTGGAATGCATACAATTCAGGATAGAGTCGTTGTAATTGAAGGTGAAATGAAAATAAGACCTATGATGTATCTTGCTTTAAGCTATGATCATCGTTTATTAGACGGAAAGGATGCCGTAGCTTTTCTTATATGCATAAAAGAGCAGCTTGAATCACCCCAACGTTTATTGTTAAATTTGTAAAAAATTTAGTCTTAGGTCTATCACTATAAGATTATTCTGCCTCAAAATCGATATGAAGTTCTTTTAGTGCCCTCAACAAATAATGAGGGTGGTGCTGAAAATCATTTTTATCTTTTGAAAATTTCATACTTTTAAATTTATCGGTCACAGCCTTAAATCCCCACCATAACTCCCTTCTTGCAAGAGGAGCGCCCAAACAATGATGAGTACCGGAGCCAAAACCCATATGCGATCCTGCTTTCTTTCTATCAAGGTCTATTTTGTCAGGATTTTCGAAAGCTCTCTCGTCTCTATTAGCCGCAGCATAACGAACATTAACTACAGAACCCTTTGGCATTTGAACTCCGTGAAAATCTACATCACAGGCTGTTGTTCTCATTAAGCTTTGGACAGGTGACTCCAACCTAAGAACCTCCTCAACAAAAACCTTTAAATATTTATCAGGATCAGATTTTAATTTTTTCCAAACATCGGGGTTGTCTATCAGAAGCCTAATGCCTGCGGATAATGCATTTGTAGTTGTTTCACTTCCTCCCACAAAGGTATCTGCCATCATTTCCGCATGAAGTTCATTGTCATTTAAGGGACGACCCCACTCCTCAATAACAGTATTAACAAGCTCACTTAGCAAAGTCTCATCTGGATTTTTTCTAAGTTTTTCAAAAATTGGTTGGAAATAATGTTGGCCTTCAATTTCTTTTTCAATAGCCTCAAGCTCCTCTTCCTTAGTTAGCATCATCCCTATTCTATGAAAAAAAGCATCTGTAGAAATTTTAATTTTCCAAAGATCTTCATCACTCTTTATACCCATTTGCACACCAATTATTTTTAAAGGCATTGGAATAGAAAATTGCTTAACCCAATCACAAGATCCGTCTGCAATAAAAGAATCAATTAGGTCGTAAGCAGTATCTTTTACGACACCCTCTAATTCTTTAATTTTACTTGGACGGAAAGCTTTATCAAAAATATTCCTCATTTCTTTATGATTGGGATTATCTCTACCAGCAAGAGTTGGTGATGGAACCCATCCCTTTTCTTCAAAAAGCTTTACTCCCTGACGAACATGGTCAGTATTAATATTTGATTCTGCTTTTTGAGCTGCCGCTCCAAATGAACTACTAAAATTTTCAGTATCTAACAAAAGCTCCTTTACATAATCATAGCGTGTAACAATAAAAAAACCTGTTTTAGGGTCTTGATATACAGGAGCTTCGTCTCGAAGGGTCTTGTATGCTGAATAAGGACATTGCTGGACCTCAGGGTTGGTGAGATCTACCTCACTAGCATTGATAGAATTATTTTCCATTAGTTCACTCCCCTCAGTTTGTATAGTAATATTTTATATAAAATTTTCTAAGTAAATTAAAATTATTACCGATTATTTATGTCTTTCATACTTTTTTCTAATTCAGAAACTCTTTTCTCAAGCCTCTCTAGGGCTTCTTTTTTAACAAACCCTGATTCATTCATAAATTTTTCAAGAGCAGGTTTCATCATTTTTTCCATACCCTTTAAATCTTTAGCCATATTAAAAATATTCATATCAATCTCCTAATAATTAAAAATATTACAAATTACCATCTAAACGGCAATTCCTTTTTTCAAGTATTGGTTTTAAGGCTCTGTAAGCTTGTGGGTTAAGATTTAGAGGGATGGACGGATGTAAGTGATGAATTATGTGATATTCCATTCCAGAAGTTAAAATTGTTCCTATAGAGGCCTTAAAGCCCCTGGTATCTCTGTACCTACCCTGTTCTTCCATTGGGTGATGAGGGGCCCAAGATAATGTCATCTGTAGGTATGATGAGCCCAACAATCTAGGAAGCCACCAAATAGCTAAAACCTCTACACCATAACCGGCCCAAGCAAATGAAACTAAAATTAACCAATGAGAAATTCTGGTAACTAAAGCTTCAAATAAAATTTTTTTCTTTTCCGATGAATCTTCCAAGAACTCTAAGTAAGGCGTGTCTTTTTGTCTGTTCACAAATAGATTTATCCATAAAGCATCTAAAAGGCTCTTACCCTTCACACCATAGTCAGGATCTTTTGTGGGGTGATTGGTGAAAGTATGATGAAGTAAATGAGTGGCTTTTGCTAAACGATAAGGAAGAGCTATAATAAATAAAGATGTATATCCAATTAATTCATTTAGCCAAAAAAAAGAAGAACCTTTTTTTCCTATATTCTCATGTTGTGCTTCGTGTGAAGGCAAATAGCAAAGACAAGCACATATACTTGCGATAAAGAAAGAGCTCCATATAGAAATTGATCCTGCTATAGTTAAAGGCCAGAGCGAAAGCCATACAGATAAATTTAAAAACCACCAAGCAATCATAATCCAGGGCGTTTTGCCTTTAAATTTACCAGCAATAAGTCTTTCTTCTTCAGCTAAATCCAAGTTCCTACTCCAAATGCAGACATTAAAACCACTGGCCTTTGATATTTGCATATAAACCCCAAAAAAATCCAATAATTAAACACGGTATGATATTTGGAATTCCGAAAATTTTATCTAAATTATTATAATCTAATAGTTGAGAAAAAACAGGGGCCATAAAAAGAACTCCAAAAATAATCTTTCCTTTTGAAAGTAAATATAAAAATATAGAACCAATCATTAATAAATATTATTGCTGAAGCTTAGGTAGGTCAATTTTAAAAAATTATTTATCTTTAAGTAAAAATGTAGTTTATAAAATAAAAAATATGAGGTTTAAAATGTCAGATATTTCAAATTTACCAAATTCAAAAAAAATAATATTAAAAACAAGACCTGATGGAGATCCAAAAGTAAGTGATTTTGAGATGATTGAAGAGGTTGCAAAAGCTCCTAATGATGGAGAGGTTTTGGTTGAAGTTCAAGCTTTGGAAATTGGAGCCTGGATTAGAACAACTTTAAATGAAACTGCTTTTCATGGATCTACTCCAATAGGTGGAACTATACCTGCATTAGGCAATGGGAAGGTAATAATCAGCAAATCTGATAAGTTTAAAGAAGGTGATATGGTTACCGGTCCCTTAATGGCGCAAAGCTATACCACTATGCCTGCAGATTTTTTTACTAAAGTATCTAATCCGGAAATCGATCCTTTTACACAAATTGGCGTTCTTGGAGTAACGACAGGTTTAACAGCTTACTTTGGAATATATGAAGTTGGACAAGTTAAGGCTGGTGATATTGTTCTTGTTTCAGGTGCAGCAGGCGGTGTTGGTGTATTAGTTTGTCAGTTAGCTAAGCTTAAGGGTGCCAAGGTTATTGGTATTGCTGGAGGTCCTGAAAAATGTGCTGTGCTGGTAAATGAAGTTGGTACAGATGCTGCAATCGACTATAAAAATCAAAATATTGATGAGCAAATCAAAATTCACGCACCGGATGGTATCGATATCTTTTTTGATAATGTGGGGGGTAATATTCTTGATTTAGCTCTCGATAACCTAAGAGATCGTGCACGTGTAATAATATGTGGTGCAATTTCTCAATACTCTCATCATGATGCTGTTGAAGGTCCAAGCTTATACCTTCGATTAGCAGAGAAGTATGCAAGAATGGAGGGTTTCACTGTTATGCATTTCGAAGAGCATTACGAAAGAGCAT
>Ga0115001_10001452_pt1 | contig 18276 bp, 11 predicted proteins | sample ArcticOcean_MG_C_12_FD_89869 | JGI IMG/M metagenome (GOLD analysis project Ga0115001, IMG submission 89869) | Marine microbial communities from western Arctic Ocean - ArcticOcean_MG_CB8_130 | ecosystem: Environmental > Aquatic > Marine > Oceanic | place: Arctic Ocean: Canada Basin | collected... | reverse complement strand
GAAGTTCAAGGACCGAAAGACGAGAGCGAAAAGGCTCGAGCGCTCGAGGCGTTGCACGCAATATTCGCCACGCCTTCTCCTCCTCCAATCACTGCAGTCAAAGATGAGGATATGAATGAACTCGCCGCTACAGGAGCGCCTGCTGATGCGCAATAAAATGTTCTCTCTCGTAGTAGTGTTTGCTGCCGCGTCTGGATGTGTGCACATACCGAGAGTAGGAGAGTTCTCTCTCGCATTTAATTAATAATACTTCGGCTTTCATCACTTTTAGCCACAGCAGATTCCTCATTGACGATTGACCTTGGCGCTTGGAAATATATCACTTTTATAAAATAAATAAATAAGAACAATAAATAAGAACAATAATGTTTCGCCGCGCATCGACTCGCCTCTTATCTTCCCTCGAAACATCATCATCATCATCATCATCATCATCTTCTTCTTCTTCTCTAAATGTTTCATCTATTAATAATATCTTAAACAGCTTAAGAGGGAAAACGAGGAGGGCGACAACAACCTCGTCATCATCATCATCGAAGTCGTCGGCCACGTCTTCTTCGTTTAATAGTAGTAGTAGGAGTACTACTACTTTTACTACTACTACTACTACGACTACTACTCGTTCGCTTAATAATAATAATAATAATAATAATAATAATAATAGTAGATCTTATTCGACTACTAGTACTACTGAAGCATCAATAAATAATACTAATAATGATATCGAAATGAAAGGGATTACTTTAAAAGGAGTACCGATGTATTTAGACATGCAGGCGACTACGCCAGTGGACCCGCGCGTTCTAGACGCGATGATACCATATTTCGTGTCACAATATGGGAACCCGCATTCGAGAACGCATTATTTTGGATGGGAAGCCGAGAACGCGAACGAGCGAGCGAGGAAGTTAGTCGCCGATGCAATTGGGGCGACCGAGAAGGAGATCATATTCACTTCTGGGGCGACGGAGAGTAATAATATGGCCATTAAAGGGATTGCGAATTTTTATAAGACTGGGGGGAAGAATCACGTAATTACGACGCAAACTGAACATAAGTGCGTACTTGATTCGTGCAGGCACTTGCAACAGAACGGATTTGACGTTACTTATTTGCCAGTGAAGCAAAATGGGTTGATCGATTTGGAAGAGTTGAAGAAGGCGATCAGACCCGGGGTGACTTGTTTAGTGAGCGTTATGGCCGTGAATAATGAAATTGGAGTCGTGCAGCCTTTAAAAGAGATTGGGGAGATTTGCAGGGCGAACAAGGTTTTTTTCCATACGGATGCCGCGCAAGCGGTTGGGAAAATCCCGTTGGACGTTGATGAAATGAAGATCGATTGCCTATCGATTTCGGGACATAAAATTTATGGCCCCAAAGGCGTTGGCGCGATTTATATCAGACGACGTCCGAGAGTACGAATGGAACCGATAATCTCTGGTGGGGGACAAGAACGTGGGTTGAGGTCGGGAACTTTGCCAACACCGCTTCTCGTCGGTCTCGGCGAAGCGTGCAGAGTTGCGACGGCAGAGATGGAGAACGACAATAAGCACGTCGAGCGCTTATCTAAAAGATTACTCGATGGTTTACGAGCACGAATTCCACACATCGTTTTGAACGGAGACGAAACACAACGTTACCCTGGGAACTTGAACGTCTCATTCGCATACGTTGAAGGCGAGTCTTTATTAATGGGTTTGAAGGATTGTGCGGTTTCGTCAGGATCGGCGTGTACGAGCGCGAGTCTCGAACCGAGTTACGTGTTGAGAGCTCTTGGCGTGGAAGAAGATATGGCGCATACGAGTATTAGATATGGCATTGGAAGATTTACAACCGAACAAGAAATTGACCGAGCAATAGAATTAACCACTGAAGTCGTCGAGAAGCTTAGAGAAATGAGTCCATTATATGAAATGGTGCAAGAAGGTATTGACATCTCGTCCATTAAATGGTCGTCGCATTAATAAAAATGTGATGTGTATTTGATACTAATAAAACTAGTTCCTAATTTCTAGATAATAATATACATACTATACATGAACATTTCAAATGAACATTTTGTATTCATTTATTTCTATTTCTTAAACAGATAAAGTAAACGCATCTAGCGATGTCGGAAACTTTCTATGTTTTAGAATTATACGAGACAGCTCTTCTGAATTAAAATGACCTAAATATTGTCTCTTCATCGTTAGATGCGCTTCGTCTCCAAAGACTTCTTTGAGTACGTCAATACTCGTTTCTGGGGCAACTACATAGTAATAATCGTAATCGAAATCGTCTGACGTGTATAAATCTCTAATTTTTTGAGCGAACGAGTTCGTTTCTTGAGAGCCGCCATCTATTAACGTTATCGTTTTCATGGAATTCTTTCCCAGCAGCGCGTTCGGTGGTGGATATGTGCGCCAAAAAGCAACTAGCGCGTTCGAACCGTCATCATAGCCACCACCTCTTCTATTATCAGGATCGTGTACGTACGATTCAAGTTCCCAAATAGCCGAGGAAATTCTCCCTTGATGCAGAAATCCGTAAAAGACGCTCGATGAGATATTAAACGCCAGCCAAAAGAGCCAGAACAATATGAATTTAATCCGCAAGTTTACTACACCGTCTGAAACAACGTGAGTTGCAGTAGCAGCAGCATTAGCGGCTGTTTTTCTATCCAAAACTGAGATTTCCAAACTTGCTAAAAGTAGAACGGGGAGCATGATCGGCAATATAAATCTAGCCTCTTGATGTAATGAAATTGACATGGCCGCGATTGAAGCGAGCACGGAAAGAGCCATAACCCGTACACCACCAGTTTGATCATTCCTCGATTTCGTTCTCGCCGCCACGAAGATAGTTTCTTTGAAACATGCCATTAAAAAGAATACATATGCAGGTCCGAACAAGACGAATCCGTTGAATAATAGATGCGTTACCCTTGGATGTTTGCCGTGATGTTCACTAGCGTATTTTGCGTTATATAAGAACGCGTGCCAAGGCGCAATATAAAACTCTTCTCGTCTATCGTAATACAAAGCATCAATTTTCGCAATTTGAGAGGCGGACACTGCGAACGAAATAGCCATGATCGAATATCTCCTCAGAAATTCTATAGGACCTTTCTTATTCATACTTTTAATAGCGTCGATTAAAATCAATGGGCCGACAAAAATTGCGAATGTAAATCTCACAAAAACGCCAACGCTGCACAGTAAACCCCACACTACATATAAAAGATCATCTTTCAATCGCTCGTTCGCGTTACTCTTACTCTTACTACTACTATCACTATTCACCATCGCAAATAAACATACACATAAAGCGTACGCGCACGCTTCCAACGAGTTAGTTAACGGTCTAACATGTAAAACGAACATCGGCCAAGACGTTGCTACTAAAATCGGTAAATACCTCGCTCGATTATTACAATCATACTCTCCATTTCGTCTCCCATATTCTCTAGTGATCAAAATCGCGCATGAATCGATAATCAGAGACCACATAAACATCGTCTTCCTCGCTCCTGTAAAAATATCCTGATCATCATTAGGTGTTTTATTCTCCAAAAAACTCATAGACATTAACTTATGCGCTACACTGGACCGTATCGGAACACTCGCTGTAAATTCCCACGGTATCGTTACTTTCTCTTTCAATTGTTTATCGTCGTCATTATTCGCCGCTATAGAGTCTCTGAACGATAATTGGATCGATTGAAAATGTTCATCCGGGTGAACGTATCCATCAGATTTTATTGCGCAAAAATATCTGAGGACTATGAGTGATGTGTAAGTTATTATCAATAAGAGTTTTGATGCGGTGTTTGATTGATTTCTTGAGGCGATGTTATCGTTCGATTGAGGTTTATTTTTCTTGCTATTTTCTGCTATGGAGGACATGTTCTCGTCTTCGCGCGTGTATTTATTTGAAGCATATCTACTGCTTATATGTGCTAAAGGGAGACTTTGAAGTCTAAGCGACTATCTTTCGCGCGACGGTCTAGTCCATCGTCTCCGAAGTTCGTAGCACCTAATAAGATGCCACTCGTTAATTTTTTATCGTGCGAATTTTTGATTCTCGAACAGAAATCTACAAAGTTAGGCATTCGTTCTATTTCTTCGATTGATATTGAAGGACAGTTATGCATCGAAACTTGCGCGAGCGCGATGGATTCGGTGAAAATGTTCTCTGGCAGTTTCCGAAAGTTTGCGTTGTCGTCTAAAACGAGCGTTTTTAACTTCTGCGGCGCGCCGAAATTATCTCCTAAATCGTAAAAACTACATCCATTCGCGATCAAAGTCACGAGATTTCGAAACCGTTCTTCTTTCACGTTGCCATCGTCATCATTCTTCGCTTCAACGCCTAACACGACGTCGTCGTCGTCAAATTTCTTCAAGCTCTTACACCCACTTAAATCGACTAATTCTAAACTATCGCACATTCCTAGACCCTTAAAACTCACTCGAACCAACATCTCGTTCTCAGATACGTTCAACTCTTTCAAATTTCTCAACATCGAAATCTCCCGCGGTATCGATTTTAACGAATTCCTACTCAAATTCAGAACTTTCAATTGTTTCAAATTCATGAATAGTTCAATCGGTACATCTGTAATCTTATTATTCTCTAAAACGATTCTTTGCAAGTTCGCTTGCGTCAAAAGAAGATCTACTGGTATCTCTTTGATCATATTGTTCGATCCATCGATTGTCTTCAATTCTTTCTTCGATAGTTTCTGTAATTCAATAGGGAAATGCTTCAACTTACAATCTCTTATTGCACATATCTTTGTTTGTTGCCATTGCTTCAGGCGTCGATCGATGTTCAGTTTCGTGATTTGGTTATCGTAGATCTGCGGTTGTTTGCGTTTAGTGTCGTTCGTTTGTTCGTTAAGTTTTGATGGAACGCATCCCATTTTAATCGTTTGTTCTTTTTATTTAAAACGCAGGTTTTCTAATGTCGATGACCTTTCTTCTTCTTCCAAAAATATTTCACCGCACGGCGCCGACCGTTCCAAAGCCGGCGTTCAAGAATTTCAACAATCACACACAGAGCTAATCAAAAACGCAGATACGGCGGTGGTAGATTTGGCGGCTTTAAAACCCGACTAAATTTCAATGTCCTTTCTCACTCTCTAGACATATATTAAATGGATTTTCGCGAGCGCTTCTTCTTCTTCGAGCTGAACACCAAAGTTTCAGTCTTCGTCTCAGGTAAGTTATTATATTCGTAATCGACATCGTTAGTACTCTTACGTCTTTTTTTACTATCAGTTGTTGTTGTTGATTTCTTACCAGGAGTATCTCTCGAGCGTTTGATCTTTGGAGTCGCTTCTTCTTCTTCGAAGTAGTCATCGACTTCGTCCTTTTTTGAGGTCTCGCCATTAGTAGTAGTAGTAGCGCCGACGATGCGTTTCATTTCTTTGAACATAGCTTTACGTTGTTTCTTATGTTCAAGTTTTTTCTTCCCTTGTCTAATATCGCGAGAGACGTAGCCTTCTTTGTTGTCCACACGGTCGCGTCTCGGATTGTTCTCTCGACCGTCTTTGCGCATAGGTTTGTACTTTTTCTCAGATTTATCCGCTTCTAACGTCAATAGCCAGTTTGGGACTGCACATCCGGAGCGTTTCATGACTCGAGCGATCGCGCGTACTGTTCCTCGTTTGGCATCTTCTTCGGTGAAGAACGTTACGGCTTCGCCTAATCTACCGGCACGACCGGAGCGTCCGATTCGATGGATGTAGGACGTGCTTGTGAGAGGGAAATCAAAGTTGACGACGGTGCCAACGGCGGCGAAATCCATCCCACGCGCCATCAAGTCCGTCGCAACTAGGCAATTCAATTTCCCGACTCTAAATTCATCGACTATTGATTTTCGTTTTTTATCCGACATGTCCGAGTGGATTAAACCTACTTGACCTAAGGCGCCTCCTGCGAGCTCTTTTGCGACTTGAACGCACCTATCTTTAGATTGAGCGAAAATGATCAAAGGAGTTCGAACACCTTTTTGGACCATTTGTCGAATGGCTAAGATTTTTCCACTTTCTTTACCACAAAACACGAGTTTTTGTGATATGCTCTCATTTGCAGAGTTACGTTCACCTACGGTAAGTCGAACGCAATGGTGCATGACGCTTCGTGCTAAGCGTTCCGCGGTTTCTGGTAAAGTCGCCGAAAACAATGCCTTGAGACACCTCTTTCGTGTATTTGTCGTCGTAGTTTGTTCTTCTTTACTATTACCTTTCTTATTTTTCTTGAATGATGACTTTGTCGTTGTTTGATTCGAATCGCATGCGTGTACGACGGCGTCGATTTGTTCTACAAATCCCATCTCAAAGAGTTTATCTGCTTCATCTAATACAAGAAATTCAACCGCGTGTGTTGATATTTTCTTCTCTTCTAAAAGTTGAGCCAATCTTAATGGCGTTGAGACGATGATATCAACTTTATCGAAATCATTACTCGCGGTTGCTTTTGAAAGTTGCGTCACTCTGTGTTGTTAATAAAAATTGTACAATATATGTTAGCCGCGAGCGTTGGATTGAAACACCAATAAAAAGGAGAGAGAAAACGATTCATAAAACGCTCACGCGTAAATTGATCAGAGCTGCTATGTTTCGCGTCGTCTCTTTAGTGCTAACCCGAAAATCAAAGCGTCCTATATTGGGTACAACCCCAATTCAACTTTTACATTTCCAGGAGAGCACCTCACAAGCGCCTTTTTGGATACAACACCAAAAGACACCCCGCTATAACCGTCATCACTTCAATTGCGCTGGCGTTAACATAATAAAAAAAAGCAAATAAAAATAAATAAATGACACAAATAGTTATTCTCTCTTTCGTACCTTAATCCTGAACTCAAAAGCGTACAAATCCTCGTCGATTGTTGCGCCAACTCCTTCGTCGGCGCTAACAAAATAGCCCTCACGCCTCCATCTTTCCTCTTCCCTAACTTCATAAATATGGGCAACAAAAACGCGAGCGTCTTCCCACTCCCAGTAGGCGCAACCGCTAAAACTTCCCCACCACTTAACAGCAACGGTATAGCCTGTCTCTGTATCGCCGTCGGCTCTGTCCATCCGCACTCCTTCACCCTTCTCAACATTTGCTCGGACATCCCGTACGAACTCACGAGGTCTTCAAACGATCGCAAAGGGTTTGGAATTAAATTCCTATCATCGCCTTTGATTTTAATCTTATATTGCTTTCTCATCACGTTCCCGAGTTCTTCTTCTGTTTGGTTCGATGTCGATTTCTGCGCGTTTTTCTTTCCATCTTTTTGAGAAGTCGTCGTCTGCCCCGAAGAGCGCTTATGATATAAATCAATTTTCTCTTCTTCTTCTTCTTCTTCGTCATCATCTGATTCGCTCGATGAAGAACTCTCTGAATCTAAATCTGATCCTGATTCCGATTCTTCTTCGCTCGCACTCTCATCATCATCATCTTCTTCTTCTTCTTCTTCATCTTCATCGTCACTTTCGCCGCCGCTCTGGATATTTTTTTTCTTCTCCCTCTTACTCTTAAACGCATCGATATCTCTCTTAAACCGTTTCGAATCAAACTTCATTAGAGAAGATCCACCACATAAATCATTGAACGCCTTCTGTGCTTGTTCGGACATTCTTCTCGTTCTATTCGTTATTCTTTATCGACCGCGAGCTCTTAAACTTCTCGCCGTATTGTAGGTCGGTCGTAAAAAAAAAGGTTTTGAAAATAAATAAAAGTTTGTTTTATATCGCGCGGTTTTAAAACAGAGCGGCGATACAAAAAACGTGACAAGAAAGATAAATCGATATCACGCAGGCGATGATTCATTCAATGTCAAACGCGTCGAAGGCCCGAAATTCCTTTCGTTCAATGAGTTCCACGGGCAATAAACGGAATAATACGATCACGAACGCGAAGACGGTTTTAAGTAAACAAAAGTTCCTAGGATTTAGCCGCCGAAATCCGTTAAGTTTATATCCAAAAACGACCGCGAAGGCCGTGCACGATTTTGATCGTGATAGTGAGGAAGACGTTAATCGTGATGATAATGAGAATGAGAATAGAGAACAGTGGGAAGATGATTATGGAGATGATAGTACTACTGCGATGTTTAATAATGGTACTAATGATGATGATAGATCTGCAACTGATTGGCGAACGCAAATGAAAGTACAGGAGATGATGGGGTTAACAAAAAATTTGAGTACTGATAGGGCGACGACGAATAGTAAAAGAGAAGACGCGGATGACGACGGGTATTTCATGAAACCGGCTACGCAGTTCATGATGAACTCCGATTTCAGTTCAGCTGGACCGAACGAGGACGTTTGGTTCGATAACGGCGATGATTGGTTTCAACCGGCGTATACAGAAGTTACGGCTGAACCAGGGTCGATTTTAGAGAAAGTGCAGAGGTTACATTTAGGCGAACCGGCGAGTCATAACTTTGAGGATGGGGAGTACTTTGCTTTAACGAATTATGTGAAACAAAAGGCGGATAATAATTTTTGTTTAGTCATGGAAGTTGCTGAACGCGCGCGAGAGAGGAAGATTGAGAGGTTGGAGTCCTTACATCCGACGCCTGAGATCAACGCACTTCCGGAGATTCAGCAAGCGATTGTTGATTTAGCATTGGAAATTGATGCTTCGGGGGGTAAAGCGTCTGCGTATATGGCCATGTTTCAAGCCGCAGATGGCGCTAGATTAAGGTGGGAGCTTCAAGAAGCGTCGTGGTGCTGGGATAATTGGATCGAACAGCACATGGCGCAGTTTGGTGTCAGCGAAAGAGCCGCCGAGTTATTACATATGGGCGTAAAACTCGAAGATGAAATGGACTTTGAAAAGTCTCTGAATCAGAAAGGGCGAGGAGGTTTCGGTGGTGGTCGTCAATAGAGTTGATGATATGATATCAAACAATGTGTAAGTATATTTGTTATTATTATTTAGCGTTTGTTTTAGCGTTTGTTTTATTAAGTATATTGTGTAGCAACGACAACACTATCCAAATCAATCTCTATCTTATTATTTAAGCCACGAGTTCTAACTCGTGCGGCTTCTCACCAAATAAACTCATCCAAAATTTGGAAAGAAGTTCGTCTTCGACGATTTCTTTCTTTGTCTCAACAAGTTTCGAACACTCAGCCGCGTCGGGAATATCCTCCATGGCCTTTACAACCTTTAACGTAGACTTGATGAGTTCTTCAATCGCTTCTCGTTCGTGTTTCAATGCCTTCTCGGGGATTTCCGTCCACATCGTCTCTAGCATATCGGCGCAAATCTTTTCGGCGTGCTTCAACACGTAGCTACCGCCATTTGCGACTGAATCTCCGCAAAGCCTTTCGAAAGATTCGTGCGTAGAAATCTTAATGCTCGATTCGGGATCTTTCAATCCTACGATCAAATTTTCAATGATCATCTCAACGTCATCGTCAGTGATTGCAAATCCGAGAGAACTCTTTGGCTGCGTCAAGAGAATATCGATGAAATCATACGAAGCCGTTCGAAGTTCCAATCCAGAGTCAATTTTCTGCTTGAACGGTCCAAAATCAATTTCTTTGATCAAAGCTTCGTTGACTTTAAGTTGAGCCAAAATGTCTGGGAGTACCGTCGGTAAAAGAGATGACAAGTCGTCATTTTGTGCGCTATTTCTTCTCGCGATGACAGATAGGAGTTGAGTCGCCGCGCGACGACAATTATGGTCTGAATCACCGACCAATTGGACGAACGATTCAAGAGAAGACTTGAAATGTTCGTCTTTCGGTAGCGAAACTAACGCAATGCGAACTGAATCGACTAACAAGGCTGCCTTTTTCGCATTCGCTGGCGTTTTTTCTCCTTTTAAGATAGAAGTCAATCCTTCCTGAATTTCCTTCACGAGAGCATGATTTCTTGCAACAAATCGCCCAAGAACTTCCGCAATGTCGGCTTTCACCGCATCATCTTCCAAGTTCTCGTCTCGTGCTTTTGAAAGCACAATAGACCAAGCCTGTTGCGTAGATTTAAAGAGTACGTCGTCGTCTTCTCGCTTAGCTTTTTTTTTTCTCGGAGACGCAGAGTACGCCGGCACTGACATTTGAGAGCCAGAGAGCGTGTCTTCGTTAGAGCTGGAGCCATCAGTACAAACAATAACTTCGCGCAGCGCACGCAACGCGCTGTGTTTCAAACTTTCCTTGACACCGTTTGTTGCCTTGATAGTGTCAAGAATCTTTGGGAAAAACGCATCTTTGTTTCCAAACGCGCAACTTCCCAACGCAAACGCCACAGCAGTCTTCACTTCATCGCTGCAATCTTCTTCGAGCTTTTCCCAAAGGATACCTGCGATGTTATTTCCATCGTCGAGTTTGCTTCGTTTCCCAATTTCACCGAGAGTCCAAAGCGAGATGACTTCTCTTTTACCGTCATTTTTACTAATTTCCTTGGAGAGAGAAGCGATTGTTTTCTTTGCAACAACGTCTCCGGCTGCTAAAGTGGCAGTTGCGATACAAGACGCGCGGTTTTTCATTTCTAATCTAGCAGAAGCAATATCTTGCTGCTGTATGCGGACGACTTGATGATCGTCCGTTTCCATGTCATGCGGAGAAGGAACAGAGATCGAAGACAACTCCTCGAAAATTACATCAAAAGTCTCCTTACTAGCGATAACCGCTGCTTCAAAGTATCTCTCCAGCGCTAATAAAGCTTGTCTTTGAATCAAACTCGAACTTACGAATTGCAGGGCGTCTTTCATTGGCCCACCTTCACCAATTTCGGATGCTTTCTTTGCAGCCTTTTTCAATTTGACGCATCGTTCGCATACGGCAGCAAACGCGTTTAAGCACATTGTGGACAAGTACGCGTCGTTTACCACGAATCCGCGGAAAGCAGTGACTGCCTCCTCGACAAATTTCGTGCAATCGACGTCTTTTAGCGTTTTTTCGTCACTTCTTTCGACGAGCGCTTTGAAGCCTTTTAAAGAAGCCTCACGCAAATTTCGATCGTTCTTTCGAAGAAAAGAGGAAAATTCGCAAATAGCGTCTCCGGCAACTCCAGAAAGATCAACTTTAGATGGCGATTGCTTAGCCACTTTTGCCATACTACGCGTTGCGACAAGTCGCGTCGATTCGGACTGCATTCGCTCTATTAAAAGAGCGAGCGCGTTCAATTGCTGAGCAGGCGTCAACGTATCGCCCAAGTGCGTGAGCACGTCTCCAAGGAGCATCACCGAAGTGTCTTTCACTTCTTGATCTTCATCTGGTCGTGACAAGCGCGAAATCGCACAGTCGAGAGAATTCGATGCTAAAGCAGTATATTCCGCTTTGTTTGTGACGGCGATGCTAGTATCTGGTCGCGATCTACGCACTAAGCACGCACACGCGAGTAAACCTTCTGCCGCGAGTTTATAGTAGGGGTCTTTCGTGCAAGAAAATACAGCCTCGGTGAGCTTATCGATGTCGTTCTTCGTGAATTCAATGTACGATTCAGAAGAATACGCATCTTCTGAAGACGCAACGAGTCCGTCTACACTTTGGACGCCGAGGATGTTTGCCGCGAAAGCGACGGCTTCCAATCGCAAGTTTGAAGAGGAATCCCTCTCGCTCAAAACTCCAATATCGTGCGGATTCGTCGTCATAGCTGCGCATGAAATCGCATCGGCGAGCCTCGAACGAGCTTTTTCTGAAGCTTCAATGAACGCAGTCGTTCTGTTAGCGCGGGCAACGGTTCCGAGTAGCTTAAGAGAAGCAACGCTGAGCTTGGTTGCCGCTGCGATTGCAGCTTGACTTTTTTTCTTCGCCTTGCTTTCGTCCCCGACGCATTGTTGCTGCGCTCTGACAATGGCTAAATCTCGCACCATACCAACTAATGTGCGAACAACATTCGGTTCGCACTTTTTAGAAAAGGCTGTAAATGCTGCCGTCAAAGAATCATAGCATTCAAACTTAACCGCGTCTTCGCGATCACTTTTCATTCTTTTGAAGAATTTTCTAAAGATGACTTCGTGATGTCTTTCGAGGATGCCCTCAGATGCGGCGCACAAGATAACGCCAATGACTTTTGCGGAAGCTCTACGGACCTTCCAACTATCGTCATCTTCTATTTCGTCCGAGTAATAGTCGTCTTCGTCGTCTTCGTACGCATCGGCAAATTCGTCCACTTCGTCGTCTTCATCCGCCGCGTCTTTCATGTCATGATCCGGAGTTCGGATTTGACACGTTTCCATTGCATCCGCAGGTGTGTCTCCTTCATCGTCATCGTCGTCGTAGTTTGGATCATAGTTCAACAACTTCATAGCCGTCTTGAGAACTTCCTCAAACTGCATTTCTCGAGAATGGTTGAGTTCGGCGTAACGACTTAAGATCGTCTCCAAGGCCATGAGAGATTGTTCGGCGATTGGCTCGAATGCCTCAGAGCCAGAATCTTGTGAGTTTTCCATCTTGTCAACTAATGCGCAGCAAAGCTTTAGTAACATTGGAATGACCGTAGCCGATGCTAAACTTTGCTTTTTCTTCTTTCCTCCCGTTTCCGCGAGCAGTCTTTTACTTTTTTCGTCTTTCGCGGCGATCATTCCTAGAGTATACGCGCCTAACTCACAGTCGACTATACTTGATTCTTTCAAAGCTTTTTCGCACCTGGCCGAAGTGACTTTGACGAGTTCCGTTAACTGCTTCATGTTCACATTTCGGCTCAAAGATGCCAAAATCCCCGAGCACCTTTTTCTATTCGTTAAAGTATTCCCCGCGTTTTGTATTTTCGCCGTCGTCGTCTTCAAAAGCGACGCTACGTCTTTCGAGTTCACAAACTCTGATTTTGTTTCGCACAAAATCTGTACGATCTCCGTCACATCTTCGTGCAAACTCGCTTTATTTTCATCTTTCAGGACGAGGTCAAAAAATGGGATTAAGATGGAACAAAGATCCTTCGAAACCTCTCTCGAATACGCGTACGCTTCACCAGTAATAGTCTTCAACGCAATAATCGCATTCTCCTTATGCCTATTCCGTTCTTCATTATCGACGTGCGGTCCAAACGTCGCCTTCCCTGGCGCAATCTTCCAACACAAATTCTTCAAAGTTAATTTATTTTGTTCGCTCGTCGACTTTCTTAACAAAACCGGCAACGCGGTCACGGCGAGATCTCTACACGTACTGTACTGATCCGCGAGTGCGATTAAAATGACCTCGTGCATTTGCTTCTCCGTATCCGTACCATGCGGTGCTTTATAGCTCTCTTTTAAGAGCTCGGTCGTTAAATCCGATACCGCCATGCATCGGAAATCTGTACCACATTTTGATCGTTATAAATGATCAAAAACCATCGGAGCGATCGAGAGAGAGAGGGAGAGAAAATCGTATGTCAGTACGTGCGCGCGTGTGAGAAACACAAGGAGTATCTATCCAACGCGCGGCGTGTTACGCGCGGCGTGCGAGAGAACAGAACAGAACAACTGAGACAGAACAAATCACACACAGAACAGAACACATACATAACGCGCTCTCTGAAGACCATAAACACGCACACGCACGAAACAAACATTGCATTGCGCGTGTGTGTGAGAGAAAGAAGTTTTCTAATCGTCGCTCTCGTGTCGATCCGACGGTACGGGCGGACAGACTTTTTGATCTCGTTAAAAACGAAAACCAGTTTTCGTTATAAATCCCGAACGCACTTTCGCTCTCGTGTTTGCGTTTGAAAAGAAGGAAGAACGGGCGCGTTTTAACAACGCTTAAAAACAAAATCTATGCTCGCATACCTCGATCTTTCATGTGGATCTGCTCGAATATCTTCGCGAGACTCGGTTGCGGTGCCATCTTTCTAAAAGCGAAAGAAGTCTTCTCCTTAACTCTCTCTTTTGTGACGATGATGTTCTTGACTGAATGATGAACAAAAAGGTGAAGTTTCCTCCAATGGGCATAAACCGTTTACCCCAGTTTTTTACCCCAGTTTTTCGAAAAAACTGGGGTAATGTATACAAGACTTTTTTTACATACCCCAAAACTGCTGGGGTAATTTTTTCGAAAAAACTGGGGTAATGTATACAAGACTTTGAAACCCTAAACCTCACAAAAAGTGAAAAAAAGCAGCAGAGACGAAAACAAAACATCTTTGAAACATCCAAAAACACATGTACAGAGTACTAGCGAGAATAGTACGAACACAGCAACTATCGTCGCATAAGCATAAACTAAAGTTTCGTCTTCGCAGTGTTGCGATGAGTAAGACGGCAGCGGTGGTAAACAAAAATCGAACGACGCAGCAGCAGCAGCAGCAACGGACGATGCGTGGTCGCCTTCTTCGTCAATCTTCGAAAACGACTGCGACTGCGACTGATGATGATGATGATGACGACGATGATGTTTTGAGCAGTGGTCAGAGTGCGAGTGATAAATATCAGCTCGTGACCTTCTTCAAGTTCGCGACGATCGAGAACCCGGAAGAAGAGTGCTCGAGGCATAAGGAATACATCGAGGAGAACGAGCTAGAGATCAGGGGGAGGATTTACTTGAACGAGCAAGGCGTGAACGCGCAAATGTCCGGTAGAGGAAGAGATGGGGAGCAATACGCGAGATGGGTGAGCGAGCGCGAGGAATTTCGAGGGATGAGGGTGTCAGTGTATCCATATCATGAACACGGTCACCCGGATTTACGGTTGAGGACGAAACCGCAGTTAGTACAGTTGGAAAAGGGGACGAGGCATTTACCGATTCAGGATAAGCGGAGACGAGGAGAGAGTTTATCGCCCGAAGAATGGCACGAGATGATTGGGAACGCGAATGAAGATCCGATGGATTTGAAGAACCCGTTGTTGTTGGATGTTCGAAATGGCTATGAATGGGATGTTGGGCATTTTAAGGGCGCCGCAAGGCCAGTGCAAGAGTCGTTTCGGGAAACTGTAGAGACTAACGTGGATCATAAAATTGGACCGCTCGCGAATATGCCGAAAGATAAACCGATTATGATGTATTGTACAGGTGGTATTCGCTGCGATGTATATAGCACGGTGTTGAAAGAACAAGGGTACGAAAACGTGATGGTTTTAGAAGGCGGCGTACAAGCCTATTTCGAAAAGTATGGAAAAGAGGAGGAACACGCGTGGGATAATCATCTTTTTGTTTTCGATAACAGATTGGCGATGACACCGCAAGGCTTGCCAGCTGCGGACTTGGGCGAAAAAGCTGCAACACTTCGTTGTCACTGCTGTGGAGAATCGAAAGCGCCCCCACCGCATAGAAATTGTCCAAATGTCGATTGTAATCGCTTATTTTTAGTCTGCCCAGGGTGTTCGCAAAAGCTCGATGGGTTTTGCTGTGAAGCTTGTACTCAAGCAACACACGTGCGTCCGCAATTAGTCAACCCTGGACGGTATCAGAAATATGAGGCGTACGATACGCCAGAAGCGAGAGCGGCCCGAAGAGGCGAGGGGAGAAATCGACGAAAGAATCTCAGAATTTTGAAGAGAAAATTGGCGTGCGCCGAGTACGTCATTCGCACTAAAATCAACGGCGGCAACGATGAGAGCGATTCTTCTTCTTCAATGTCTGGGACTTTCGCGGCTCGAACACGTAGCAACACTAAAATAGAAAATGATGAAGACGAAGAAGGAGACAAAGAAGACGAAGAAGACGAAGAATGGGACTCCGATGGAAATGGGAAAAAGATCAAACCTGCGAATTCGAAATATGCTCGAACGCGAATGCGATTGGAAGAAGCTATTGCATTCGTTCAAGGTGATATGACGCCAGAAAATCTAGTAAACGCGATGGAGAAATTAAACACGGACAGAGTTCAAATGAACCGAGAAGCGAAGAAGCAACAAAAGGAAAGTGTCTTCTAAAATTATTATTATTATATGTTAATATGTTAATATGTTTATTGTATTATTCCCTATTATTTGCAATAATACGTACAATTGTTTTTATATCCGCGCTTTCTTCGTTTCGCATATACATACACTCTCGCTTTTTCTATTAGTAGTTTATATAAATATTATGTTCATCATTTATTATCGGTAAAGATGATATACTGACCCTGCTCGTGCTCGCAAATCAAAATTCTATTCGTACATTTTTTTTTAATATGGATAATTCAAAATGTTTTTTCAACGTTTACAGTTCTTTCGCCAAGTTTCGTACTTTTTAAATATAAAGACGCCGCTTCAGCATCTTTTTTTCTTTTGAACGCCATCCAAGCTTGCCCACTGGAACATCTACCGTCTTCGTCCAAATTTGTCTTAAGCCATTTAATCGCGCCAAACTGTGCAAAGTTCTCGTATAAGAACAAATCGGAACAATTCGTTGGCAAGTTATTCAGTTTCAAACGATATTCTGCCACTACCTGAACTTCATCGGAGGAGAATGAAAGGTCAGAAGCTTGCTCGTCCGAGAAAGCGTTACTTTCATCTAACATTTTTGCATTTTTCCCTACCCCCCGCATAGGCGATTGGGGGTTTGATTTCGTCGTTCGATTGAAATGCTTCCCGTTTCTAAGAGATTTCTCGAGCTTGTCCAATTTACTTTTATTATTATTATTATTATTACTATTATTGCCGGCAATGTTATTATTATTACCATTATTACCATTATTATTATTATTATTATTAGAACCACTACCTCCAGTTGTTTGGGCAATTGTCCCACCTGGAGAAACGGCGCTGGCGTTGGGATTGTTGTTAAATCCTAAAACACCGTGATGTTCATTGTTTTTTTGTCTTCTTCGGTTTTTTGAATCCGCCGTGGCAAACCTTACAGTTAGTGGCGTAATACCTCCGAGTATGGACTTGCCGTTCATGGAACTTACCGCAGACATTGCTTGTTCAACTGATGCAAATCGAATCAACGCCCCGACAGAAGTCGTCATCGAAGCGTGTAAAAGGCGCAATTCAACAACTGTGCCAAATTTCGAAAACATTGACATTAAAGCGTTCTCGTGCAAGAGTGGAGGTAACCCTTTAACGTATATATTATCCGACGGTTTCAATTCTTCTTGTTGTTGCATCATTTGTTGTTGTTGTTCTATGGCCATCATCGCGATGTTAATATTTGCAGGATTCATGGTCGCCGCCGAGAGCAAACTGTTAACGACTTTCGCTTGATCCGGCGAACCAAAATCTGACCCAACAGTTATAATCGGTTGTTGAGCGCTTCCTGAACCCATGATGTCAATATTCGCAGATTGAACTCCAAACACATTTTGCTTCGCGAATTGTGGATTCTGCCCATTCATTGAATTCCCATTCGAATCCGTATTCGCAAATTTCACTTCGATTGATTTTTTATGCAACACTTTCCCGTTCATATTCGCGATTGCGTTCACGGCGTCTGAAAACGTCGCGAATTTCACGAACCCAAAGCCTCTGGATATTTGCGTCGTCACATCTCTTATCACGCAGCACGATTCGACGTTCCCATGTAACGAAAACAAAGTCTTCAATTGTAACTCATCCACTCTTTCTGGTAAATTCTTTACGTACAAGTTACTATGAAGTTGTACTCTTTGTTGTTGTTGTTGTTGTTGTTGTTGATTATTATTCAATCCATTCATATCATGCGATTGCTGAATAGCCATACCTAACATCATTTCTTGTCGCTGTTGTTGTTTCAGTTGTTGTTGCTGTGGAGACTGAGGGGGACTAAACGCGTTATTCACCATCATCGCGTTCACGTATTGCGTCTGTTGCGCCTGTAACGAACCGTTGTTATAGTCGCCCCCTATTGCCCCAAAATCGCCCCGAGCACTCCTATTCTGCGTTCCTGTAAACTCTTCCCCTCCATGTTTATCCGTGTTCCGCTGTCGCAAAGGTAAACTGTTACTGAATATCTCGCTCCCGAACCCATTGAATAAGATTTCAGTATTATTCGCAATCTGTCGCTGCATCTGTATATCGCGCTCGTACCCATCCTCGTCTTCATCGAAATCGTTTTCGTTGTTACCAAAAGCCGTAAACGTTAAAACATCATCGCGCATATCGTACGTTTATATACTTTATATCGAGTTTACAGTAACACACGACACGACACGACACGACACGACACACGCAACGCGCGATATACAAACAATCCTAAACCTCTCTCAATCTCTCTCAATCTCTCAATCTCTCTCAATCTCTCAATCTCTCGTTTTTTAATAAATATCTGTGGCGTGGACGTTTTTTTATATCGCGAAGGGGCACTTTTTGCGTTTTTTTTTTGAACGATTTTGCCCGCGAAAAGGCACTTTTTTTTTTTTTTTAAAATAGCGGAAAATTTCCCTTTTGCCCTTGCCAGCCTGCTGGCCCTCTTTTTTCTCATCTGAACACCGTTTTGTTTTTGACCTTTTTGATGGGTTT
>Ga0115001_10001448_pt1 | contig 18292 bp, 16 predicted proteins | sample ArcticOcean_MG_C_12_FD_89869 | JGI IMG/M metagenome (GOLD analysis project Ga0115001, IMG submission 89869) | Marine microbial communities from western Arctic Ocean - ArcticOcean_MG_CB8_130 | ecosystem: Environmental > Aquatic > Marine > Oceanic | place: Arctic Ocean: Canada Basin | collected... | reverse complement strand
GCAACGGTAGCACCTTTGCTTGGCTTGTTTGGAACTATTATTGGAATGGTTGAATTATTTAGTTCATTTACTAGTAGCGGTAACGATGTTGCTATTTTTGCTCGTGGAATTTCAATTGCCCTATATAATACAGCTGGTGGAATAGTTGTAGCTGTCCCAGCCATGATTGCTTATCGTTTTTTTAGAGCAAAGATCGATACTCTTATTGTTGAAATGGAACAACAAGCCATTAAGTTGGTAGAAATCATTAATGGAAAAAGAAAGTAGGGGGATGAAATGAACTTTCAAAAAGGTAAAAAAACTGATGATTTTGAAATAAACTTTATTCCTTTAATCGACGTTTTGCTTGTTATTATTATTTTTTTGGTTGTTAGTACAACTTTTGCTCGTTTTAGCCAATTAAAAATTAACCTACCAACAGCTGAAGCAAATGTAGCCGATAAAAATCTTGATTTTATTAATGTAACAATTAGCAAAGAAGGACAATATTCAATTAATCAGAAATCGATTAGCGCAAAGACTGTGGCAGAATTAACTATCAAACTAAGAGAGATATCTGCTGGGAATATGGATAACCCACTAGTTATTAATGCTGATGCCTTAGCATCACATCAATCAGTGATTAATGTGATGGAAGCTTCTCGCCAGGCTGGCTTAACTAAAATTACATTCGCTACGAAAGTTAATTAACTATAAAGTATCTATATTTTTATGTCGAAAGAACAAACGACTAAAGTAAGCTTAGCTGAATTTAAAAAAATCTATTCTAGGATTTTAAATTATGCTTTAAAGTATAAATGGATTTTATCTGCAAGTATTTTTTCCCTACTTATTTTAGCTATTACAAACACAGGCTTTCTTGCTCTAATAAAAAAAATAACAGATGATGGTTTTGTTGAGCAAGCCTCAAATTCTTCTATTTTTCTTCCAATCGCTTTAGTTATTTTAATGACAGTTAGAGCTCTTTCTGGATTTGTTTCAGGGTATTCGATGCGATGGGTGTCAAGAAAAATTGTTGAAGATCTTCGTTTCGATGCCTTTAAAAGACTTATGACTCTTCCAGTAACTTATTTTGATTCAAATGCTTCAGGAAATATTGTATCCAAACTTACATACGAAACAGAGCAACTATCCTTCGTCGCTACAAAGGTTGCATTAGAGTCGATTAGGGAAAGCTTAACCATAATCGGCATAGTTGGTTATATGCTTTATTTGGATTGGTTGTTAACCCTTATTTTCGCATTGATGGCGCCAATAATGGCATATTACTTAAGGCTAGTTTCACCTAAACTTAGAAGAGCTGGTCATGAAGTCCAATCAACAATGGGTGATATGACAAGTGCATCTGAAGAGGCTATTTCTGGCCAACGAATTGTAAAAATTTTTGAATCAAGCATTTTCGAATTTAAAAAATTCTCACAAATAGTAATTCGTAATAGAAAAATGCAAACAAAATTAGCTCAATTATCAGGTGCGAATAGTTTTGTAATTGAGGTTCTTGCATCAATATCCCTTGCATTAGTTGTTTACTATTCAGTGGGAAGATTTACGCCGGGGGAATTCGCAGCATTTGTTGGGGCACTATTAATGCTAATTTCACCAATAAAGAAATTAACGGGAATCAATGAGCAAATACAAGTTGGCCTTGCAGCTGCAATAAGTATATTTAGCGTTATGGATGAAGAAAAAGAAATTGATACTGGCAAAAATAAATTAAAAAAAATAACTGGGCATATAGAATTTAAAAATGTGACATTTTCATACGAGAAATTAAAAAAACCTATTCTTAATAATATAAATTTAAAAATTAAACCAGGTGAAAAAATAGCGCTAGTAGGGAAGTCTGGGGGCGGTAAAACGTCACTAGTAAATCTAATACCTAGGTTTTATGATTTAGATTCTGGATCTATATTGATTGATAAAATTAATATTACTGATATCAAATTAAATGATTTGAGGCATCACTTATCATTAGTGAGTCAAGATACAATATTATTTAATGACACTATTTACAATAACATTGCATATGGTAGCCTTAAAAATATTACCCCTAAAAAAGTTAAACAGGCAGCAAAAGGAGCAAATGCGATTGAATTCATTGATAAACTACCTGATGGCTTTAATCATAAAATAGGGGATAGGGGAGTTCTTTTATCTGGGGGCCAAAAACAAAGAATAGCTATTGCAAGAGCTATTCTAAAAAATGCTCCGATATTATTATTAGATGAAGCAACTTCTGCCCTAGATTCAGAATCTGAAAAATTTGTACAGCAGGCGTTAGATAATTTAATGCAGGGACGGACATCTATTGTAATTGCTCATAGATTAAGCACTGTTAGGAATGCCGATAGGATAGTGGTGATTGATAATGGAGAGATTGTTGAAGTTGGCACCCATCAAAGTTTATTGAAACTAAAAAAATATTACTTTCGACTGCATAAAAAAGGGTTTAGTTAAATTTGAAATCAATTCATGAGATTCTGAATAGACAGTACTATAAAAAATCTTCTTGGATTTTGATTTTAATCCCACTAAGTTTTATTTATTTTATAATCATTTTTTTTAGAAATTTGGCTTATAAGACTGGTATTTTTAAATCGACCAAGTTAAATGTCCCTGTTGTAATTGTTGGGAATATAACTATTGGAGGAACAGGTAAAACTCCGTTAGTGATTTGGCTACTAGAAAAATTGATAAAAAAAGGTATGAAGCCTGGCCTAATTTGCAGTGGTTATAATTCTAATATTACATCTCCTCGAGAGGTTTTTATGGATTCAGTAGTATCGGATGTGGGTGACGAGGCTTTGATGATTAAACTACATTTTCAAAAGCGTCATAATATAGATATCCCTGTATTTGTAGGCAAGAAGAAAGTACAAGTTGGGCAAATGCTATTAAAATTTTATCCCGACATCGATATCTTGATTTCTGATGATGGGTTGCAACACTATGAGTTAAAAAGAGATTTTGAAATAGTCGTAGTTGATGGAGAAAGAAAGTTTGGAAATGGCATCCTACTTCCAGCTGGACCATTAAGAGAGCTTACTAATAGATTGACAACGATAGACGCTTTAGTATCAAATGGACCCATCCAAAATCGGCTAGATGAAAAAAAAATACTAATCTATAAAATGTCTTGCTTTAGTGGGGTGCTAGAAAATTGTCTTCATAATAATAGAATATCTGATTTAGATGTCCTTGAGAGAGATATAGTTGCGATAACTGGAATTGGTAATCCAGAAAGGTTCTTTGAGCAATTAAATGCTGCTGGATTAAAATTTCGAAAAGTAATCTTTAACGATCATCATCTATTTACTGAATCTGACTTTACAGAATATGATGATATGGACATTATAATGACAGAAAAAGATGCTGTTAAATGTAAAAATTTTGCGCAAGAAAATTATTGGTGCTTAACAATACAAACTGATGTTGATGAAAGGCTGTTAACAAAATTGATTAATAAATTAAGGATTTAATTAAATGGACAAAAAGTTATTAGATATTCTTGTTTGCCCAGTAACTAAAGGGCCACTTCTATATGATCAAAAAAATAATGAGCTAATATCAAAAGCAGCAAAATTAGCCTACCGTATTGAAGATGGGATACCTATTTTACTGGAAAGTGAAGCGCGAAAGCTAACCGGGAAGAGCTAAAAATGAATTTTAAGGTTGTCATACCAGCTAGATACAAAAGTACTAGGCTGCCTGGTAAACCATTAATTGAGATTGCTGGAGTACCAATGGTTATAAGAACAGCAATTCAAGCAAGCATGAGTGGCGCTCAGGAAGTAATAATTGCTACTGATGATGAAAGAATTGTGACCACTGCTGATAAATATGGTTTTGAAGCGTTAATGACTGAGAGGAATCATGCTTCCGGAACCGATAGAGTCTTAGATGTTGCTAATCAGAAAGAATGGCTTGACGATGAAATTATTATAAATGTTCAGGGAGATGAACCTCTTATTAGTCCAAAATTAGTTAAATTATTAGCTAAGGTATTTCAAGATGTTAATGTTCATTATGTTACTGCTTGTTCAGATTTTGAAAATTTTAATGAATATTTGAATCCAAGTAATGTAAAAGTTTTATATGATAAAAATAAATTTGCTACGACTTTTTATCGAGAACCGTTGGCAAGGAAAGAGAAAGATTGGAATCAAAAAAAACAATTTCACCATATTGGTATCTATGGGTATACAAAAAAATTATTAAATAATTTTTGCAGCTTGCCTGTTTCAAAGCTAGAAAATTCTTTAAAACTTGAACAGTTAAGGGCTCTAGAAAATAATATCTTACTGTCAGTATTGAATTATAAAGGTAAAGTTTACAGAGGTATAGACACCCCTGAAGATTTAGCCTTAATTAGAAAGTACTTAGAAAATAAGTAAATAACTATACTGCGTCATCACCTTTTTCACCTGTTCGAATTCGAACAGCATCTTCAACATTCATAACAAATATTTTTCCATCACCGATTTTTCCAGTATGGGCAGTTTTTGTAATTGCATCAATTACCTTATCTACCATAGAGTCAGTAACGACTATATCTAGCTTCACTTTTGGAAGGAAATCTACTACATACTCAGCACCCCTGTATAATTCAGTGTGACCTTTTTGACGACCAAAACCTTTAACTTCAGTAGCCGTAAGACCCATTATCCCTAGTTCAGACAAGACCTCCCTAACTTCATCAAGCTTAAAAGGTTTGATTATTGCCTCAATCTTTTTCATTTTAATTCCTTTTGATTAAATGGTTGGTATCTGCTTGTAATTGGATAGCGTCTATCCTTACCAAAAGCTTTACGGGTTACCTTTGGCCCCGGAGCAGCCTGTCTTCTTTTAAATTCATTTATATGTACTAATTTTATAACTTTTCTTACTACTTGTGCTGAATATCCTTCGTTAATTATCATTTTTACACTTTTATTTTTTTCAATATACAAATCTAATATCGCATCTAGAACTTCGTAATCAGGGAGATAGTCTTGATCTGTTTGATTTTTAGAAAGCTCAGCAGAGGGAGCTCTGGTTAATATTCTTTCTGGGATAATATTTCTAGTACGATTAATCTCTTCTGCAATTTTGTAAACCAATGTTTTCGGCACATCTTTTAAGACAGAGAATCCACCAACCATATCACCATATAATGTAGAATAACCTACAGCAACTTCACTTTTATTACTTGTTGCCAACACAATACCATTAAATTTATTTGCATAAGCCATTAATAACACACCTCTAATTCTTGCCTGAATATTTTCTTCTGTAATATCTTTGGAAAGATTTCTAAATTCCTTAGATAGTGACTCGTCAAATGACTTCATCAAAGACTTTATCGGGTTGATTTTATATGTGATTATTAAATTATCTGTTAGCTTCTTAGCATCCTGAAGGCTGGCTTTTGAGGTGAAAGCACTCGGCATCATTACAGCTGTAATATTTTCTTTTTTACATGCTTGAGAGGCTATATAGAGAACAACAGCGGAATCGATTCCTCCTGATAATCCAATAAAAATATTTTTAATAGAATTTTTTGAAAGATAATCTTTGAGGGCTAGTACTAATCCATTTAATAGAGTTTTTATCGGAGAATCAAATTTTTTAACCCTTTGCTGGTATCTATTTTTTTTATCTATTTTTAAATCTATCACTTTATTTAAGGATTTAAATTGTTCAAGGCATTCTATTAGTCCGTATTTATTATTGTATATAAAAGAACCACCATCAAAGAGCAAATCATCTTGACCACCAACTAAATTAAGATAAATAAGAGTACATCTATTTAATGAGACTCTATCTTTCAACTCTTCAATTCTATTTGCATATTTATCAATCTCAAATGGAGATGCATTAATACAGATAATGTAGTCTACATTTGATAATTTCTCAGTTGGACCCTTAACCCATATATCTTCACAAATTAGTAATCCAATCTTTTTTCCTTTGTGCAAAAAAATTAATGATTTATTTCCAGGGTTAAAATATCTCTTTTCATCAAATACTCCATAGTTTGGGAGAATTTGTTTATCGTATGTGTATTCTATTTTTCCTTTATATAAGACAGAGGCGGAATTATAAAGACTGCCTTTGAAATATCTCGGATGACCTATAATAATTTTTAATTTTGGAAATTTTTTAGCAATTTTTATCAAGCTGTTATTACACTCTTCAATAAAATTTTTATCCAGAAGTAAGTCCTCGGGCGGATAACCGCAGATACTTAATTCAGGCGTAATCAATATTTCTGCCTCTGCTTTTTGAGCTATTTTTGCATGTTTTACTATAAGTTTAAAGTTAGATTGGACATCACCTACCGTAAGGTTAATTTGTGCTAAGCTTATTTTCATACTTTAATATTTTCCACCTGCATTTTTAATCAAATCAATAATTTTTTTATCTTTATTTTTTAATGCGTAAACTAAAGCTGTTAACCCATATTGATCTTTAGCTTTTAAATTCACATTTGTATCGATCAGAAGCTTTATTAACTTAAAAGATTTTTTATGTACAGCAAAATGAATTAAATGAGTGCCTTCATTATCTTCATGATTAACATCAGCTCCATGAAGAATTAGGACTTTAGCAGCTTTAAACTTTTTATTTTTGATAGCCCACATTAACGCACTCCATTCAGATTTGTCGGCAACATCAACTTTTGCACCTTTGTATAGAAGAAGATTTATCGCATTTTGATTACCATTAGCTGCGGCATGAATTAATGCTGTTTTTCCATACCTATCTTTTAGCTCAATTTTTGCTCCATTATTAATTAGTATTTCAATAGTTTTAATATTTCCACTTTTACATGCCAACATTAATACAGTTAAGCCTGAATTATTTCTACTGTTTGGATCAATACCACCTTTAAGGAGTAAATCAACAGTTTCATAATAACCAGATGTTGCAGCTAAGCCATAAGCAGACCAGCCATCTGGGTCTGTTATTTTTGGATCTGCATTATTGTTAAGAAGAGTTTTGATAGTTGCAGTATAATTTTTTTTTGCTGCAAACATTAATGCTGTCCAGCCATCATTTTCAACTTTGTTTACATCCGCCCCTTTGGATATTAAGTATTCAACAATTTCTACTTTATTTTTTCTTGCGGCGTACATGAGAGCATTAATATTATCTTTATCCTCTGTATTTGGGTCACCACCACTTTCTATAATAGCTTTAACCGTTTCAATATCTCCCTTCGCAGAGGCAGTCAATAAATATGGAATTTCTTCAGCATATAATTGTGAGATATTTATTGAAATCAAAATAAATAGAATATTAAGAATATATCGCATTAGTTATTTTTCTTTTTTTAATGCCTGAGCCATAACTTGACCCATATTTGCTGGAGATTCAGAAATCCAAACACCTGATTTTTTTAATACATTTATTTTATCGATTGCTTTTCCAGAATTACCTGAAATAATTGCTCCAGCATGCCCCATCCGTTTGCCTTCGGGGGCAGTTAAACCTGCAATATATGCAATAACTGGCTTTGTGACATTCTTAGATATAAATTCAGCAGCTAGCTCTTCATCCGAGCCTCCAATTTCTCCTACCATTATAATGCCCTTGGTATCAGGGTCACTTTCAAACATCCTTAAGCACTCAATAAAATTAAGTCCTTTTATTGGATCTCCACCAATACCAACACATGTTGTTTGGCCTAGCCCATTCATTGAAGTTTGATGGACAGCTTCATAAGTAAGAGTTCCGGATCTTGACACTATGCCAATTGACCCTGGTTTGTGAATGTCTCCTGGCATAATTCCAATTTTGCATTCACCAGGCGTAATAATTCCGGGGCAGTTTGGTCCAACTAAGATTGTATTATTTGGCTCAATCATTTGCTTTATTTTTAACATATCACCCACTGGAATACCTTCAGTTATGCAGACAATAATCTCAATACCGGCATCACTTGCCTCTAAGATAGAATTCGCTGCGAACATTGGTGGGACATAGATCATCGTTGCATTCGCACCAGTCTCTTTAATTGCTTCTTTAACGGTATTAAAAACTGGTAGCTCAAGATGGGTTAAGCCGCCTTTTCCAGGAGTAACTCCGCCGACAACATGAGTCCCATACTGAATTGATTGTTCACTATGAAATGTCCCTTGTTTCCCTGTGAAACCTTGGCATAAAACTTTTGTATTTTTATTTATAAGAATAGACATATGTACTTTATCAAATTGACAGATCGACTGATTTTTTTGCTGCATCTGTTAGGCTATCAGCAGATATGATATTGAGGTTACTTTTTCTCAAAATTTCTTTACCTAGCTTAACGTTTGTTCCTTCTAAGCGAACAACTATCGGTATTTTAACACCCACTTCCTTAACAGCTGAGATTATTCCTTCAGCAATAATGTCACATCTCATAATCCCACCAAAAATATTAACTAATACAACACGAACATTCTTATCGGATAGTAAAATTTTAAAAGCTTTACTTACAGTTTCTGATGTAGCACCGCCGCCAACATCTAAAAAGTTTGCAGGAAGCCCACCTGATATCTTAATTAAATCCATTGTTGCCATTGCTAATCCTGCTCCATTTACCATACAACCTATATTTCCCTCTAAGGCAATGTAGCTTAACCCCTCGTGAAAAGCTTCTGCTTCTTTTTTATCAATTTGAAGCCAATCATAAGCCTCACTAATTTCTTTATGTCGAAACTTAGCATTATCATCCAAACTTATTTTACAATCTACGGCAACAATTTCATCATCATCTGAAATAACTAATGGATTTATTTCAAGAAGGGATAAATCCGAGTCTTTAAAAAATTTAAAGCAAGAGGTGAGAAATTTTTCAAAATCTGAAAATAATTTTCTCTCTATCCCAAGACCAGTTGCTAAATTTTCAATTTTCTGGGGGGTTAAGGCTTGGGTGATTTTAAAATATTCTTTAACAATAGAATTCGTATCTTCACTAGCTATTTCCTCTATGTTCATACCACCAAATCTTGAGGTTATTATTACTATAGATTCTGATTGTCTGTCTATTAGAATTGAAAAGTACAATTCTTTTTTTATCGATATTGTCTCTTCAATCAATACTTTGGTTACAGGTTGGCCGTGGGGTTGATTTTGATGGGTTATGAGGTTTTTCCCCAAAATAGAAGATGCAAATTTTTTCGCCTCTTCTGCTGATTTCACTATCTTAACTCCACCTGCCTTACCTCTTCCACCCGCATGTATTTGTGCTTTTATAACAAGATTCGAATTAAATAGCTCAGCAATAGCATGAGTTTCTTCTGGGCTATGAGAAACTTTACTTTTTGGAATATTTATCCCATTAGCCTTTAGCAATTCTTTAGCTTGATACTCATGAAGATTCATTTACACTCTTTCAATTTTATTGCCAAATACAATATGATATCAGAATGCTTTAACGATTTTATATAATGTGCATAAAGCTTTTTTTTAAGGACATTATGTCTTTAAAAAAATCTTATTTTAAAGGGTAAATTGTCACTGTTCCTGCTTTCATATCAGGAATAATTAAATGTGTTTTATCTTTACTAAGAGCGATATCCGCAGCAGCTTCAAAGTTATCTAGTATAACTTTTGATTTACCATCTTTAAATTCGTATACCTTTCCTTCTTTCCAGCTACTTATATATATAGTGCTATTTTTCATTGCTAAACCATCACCACCTAGGAAACCTTCTCCTAATCTTATAATTTTTTTAGTTTCAGTATCTGCTTCAAATAACTCTCCACCCCAATCAACAATCAAAATCTTATTATTACCTATTGGTAATACACCATTAGGTGCTTTAGTATTTTCTGTTGTTTCGTCAAAAAGAACGTTAATATCTCCCATCTGATTCATTTTAAAAACAATACCGCCCGTTTCAAAATTACTAGTATCTGTAATATAGAAATTTCCATCAGAATCTACATCAATATCGTTAAGGAAAACAGGAGTTTTTGGAAACGCCATTGTGGAGCCGAAGACTGACCACGATCCATCAGTATCAACCTCAATAATCACATCTCTATCCGTTACATATAGCTTTTCTTTATAAAAGACTATACCTTTTGGGTCGTAAAGGCCTGTTGCAAAAGGAGTAATATTGCCTTTTTTATCAATTTTACTTATTTTTCCATCACCGTCTTTATCCTTTTCTCCTATTTCAGAGACATAAATATATCCATCTGTGCCTTCTGCAACAGATTCTGGCATACTGAACCCATAATATTTAATCTCATCAGCAAAACTTAGATTCATTATTCCTACTAAAAAGACTAATACTACGATTAATTTTTTCATTATTTAACTCCCATTAAAATTAAAAAATACTTTATTTACTTAATTTCCATAATTTAGATCTAGGACTATCACTCACAATATAAATATTACCTTGGGTATCAATTTCAAAGTCTCTGATACGCCCAATTTTATCCTTAAAGATAATCTCCTCCTCTACAATTTTATTATTTTCATATTTTAATCTAATAAGACTTTTCCCATTTAGTGAGGATACAATCATATCTCCCTGCCATTCTGGAAAAATATCTCCATTATAAAACTGAATACTACTAATTGCTATTGAAGGTACCCAGGTTATAATCGGCTTATTATATTCTTTCTTAAATGGAATATCTCCAATGCTAAATCCAGAATACTCTGTACCACCCCACGCTATGTCTTTCCAGCCATAATTTGCTCCAGCCTCAACCTTGCCTATATGATCACCACCTCTAGGTCCATGATTTGAGAAATAAACCTCTCCATCGTGAGGCGAGATTGTCATACCTTGAGGGTTTCTAACTCCAATAGTATATATTTCTGGAAGCCATGTTTCTTTACCGTTAAATTTTGGATTATCTTTAGGAATACTTCCATTAGTTTTAATGCGAATGATACTTCCTGGGTGTTTGGTTGGATCTTGAGCAATCATACCTTGATCACGCTCTCCAAAACTTGCAAAAAGCATGCCATCTTTTATAGCAATTCTTGAGCCAAAATGTTTATTGGTTGAAAGTTTGGGTTTAGCAATTAATAAAACTTCAAGACCTATTATTTCATTATTCTTTAACTTACCTCTTGCAATGGCAGTGCCCCAATTTTTCTTTGGTTTTTTATCAATACGTAATTCTTTGAAATCATGACTGTAAGTAAAGTAAATATAACCATCCTGATTATTAAATTGAGTATCTAAAAGACCCCCTTGAGAGGAAGCCATGCTGCCATCATCGAAGTCAATATGGCTTATACCATGCTCAATCTTATTCTTTACTCCAGTTTCTATATTGATCTTAAATAAACCACCTTTTTTTTCTGTTACTAGTAAATTGTTCTTATCTAAAAAAGTCAAAGCCCATGGGTAATGAAGATCTTTGGCAACTATATCAAGCTTAAATTTAGTTTTTGTTAGATTATATTTTTTATAGTTACTAAAATTTTCTTCAGACTTGAGGCTTGATATACCCAGAAAAATTAAAAAGCATATGGATGTAATAATCTTCATTTTCATCTCCTACAAATTCATTGGAGGCGCGGGCTGGAATTTAACCAACATCTAAGACTTTGCAAGCCTTCGCATGAACATTCTGCTACCGCGCCATTTTAGATAGAAAAAAAATGTGCAAAAAAAAAGTCAATGTTAATATTGACTTTTTAATTATACTTTTTTTCTTAGATTAAATTTAGAAACATCTTTTTGCTTGGCAACCATCATCTACAAACCCAATAGATAAAAGATATTCTGCCATTTTTGGTTTGCGGTCTTCTTGTAATGCTCTTATTAATGAAACATCACCTCTGAGTTTTTGTGACCTATCAATTCCGATACCTATTAAATAATCGACCATCAGTTGGCTTCCATTAAAAGCTGCATGATGCAGTGCATTAAACTTAGTTATTGGGTGCGTGTAGGCGATATTCGATCCTTTACTTACAAGGTACTTCATCACTTCTAATTGATTTTTTGCTGCTGCCATAAGAAATGGGGTCCATGCAAAATAACTATCATCAATCTTAACATCTGTTGTCTCAACATATCTTTTTACAGTTTTAATATCTCCGATATTAACTGCCCCAGTGAATTCAAGTTCTTGCTCATCATTAAGAGCGATTGCACTCAATGAGAACGTTGCTATAAAAACTGCAAGTAATCCAGATAAAGCTTTCATAATATTTCCTTCATTTAAATGAAAAATTTGTTTGCGTTGGCAAACATTCTATACCATGGACCAAAATTTTCCCATTCTTTTGGGTGCCATGAATTTTGATCAGTCCTAAATACCCTCTCAGGATGAGGCATCATAATAGAAACTCTCCCATCTGAACTAGTTAATCCCGTTATTCCATATGGAGATCCGTTTGGATTCATCGGGTACAATAAAGTTCCCTGATGGTAATTATCTACATATTTTAATGATATTAAGTTAGATGATTTATTTAGATTTAGATGGTCATCACTAGAGAATTGAACGCGCCCCTCGCCATGCGAAACTACTACTGGAAGCACACTTCCTATCATTCCATCAAAAAATAAAGAATTATTCTTTATAACTTCAACCATCACAAATCGTGCTTCAAATTGTTCAGATTCATTCTTAATAAATTTGGGCCATAAATCGGCTCCAGGTATAATTTCTTTAATATTACTCATCATTTGACATCCATTACATACACCCAGTGCAATAGTGTCTTTTCTTTCAAAGAATGCTTGGAATTCGTCTCTTAGTTTATTATTAAAAAGTATCGATTTTGCCCAACCCTCTCCAGCACCTAAAACATCCCCAAATGAAAATCCTCCGCATGCAGCAAGCCCATGAAAATCCTTCAGACTTTTATTTCCTTTAAGGATGTCAGACATATGAACATCATGGGCTTCAAAGTTGGCATAATTAAATGCTGCCGCCATTTCGCTTTGTCCATTTACACCTTGCTCTCTTAGGATGGCAATTTTTGGCTTTGATTTAGAAATACTAATTTTGGATGGTATTTTAAAATTAATTTTAGGTTTGATACCAGGGTTTGAATCATCTAAGATTAGATTGAATTCTTCTTTTGCTGATTTAGGATTATCTCTGATGGATTGAATTCTAAAACTAGTTTCCGCCCAAATTTGCTGAAGCTTACTTCTTGTTGAGGAATATATTAATAAATCATTATTAATAATTGAAATTTTATGCCCAACTGTTGGACAACCAATAATTTTTGTAGACAAGCTTAATTTTTTGCCTAAATATTCTTGAACAAACTCTATATCTTCATTGGCTACCTGAATTACAGCACCCAGTTCTTCATTTAACAAAAATTCAAGAATTGACTCTTTCACTTCTAACTCCAACTTAACTCCGCAGTGGCCAGCAAATGCCATTTCAAGTACTGAAACAACCAAGCCGCCATCAGATCTGTCATGGTAAGCCAATAATTTATTTTTTTTATTTAAAAATTGAATTCCTTTAAAGAGATTTTTAATTAGTTCAGGACTATCCAAGTCAGGAACCTCAAGGTCGGTTAAATTGTTGACTAAGTTGAAAGCAGACCCACCCATTCTATTTTTTCCAACCCCTAAATCTACTAAAATTAAACTACTGTTTTTATCTTTAATTAATTGCGGAGTTAAAGTTTTATTAACATCATAAGATGCACTAAATGCAGTAATAATCACCGATAAAGGAGAGGTTACAGTACTAGTTTCAGATTCACCCCAAGTAGTTTGCATTGACATTGAGTCTTTTCCCACAGGAATACTTATCCCTAAGGCAGGACACAACTCTATTCCTATCGCCTTTACAGCGTTAAATAGTTCATGGTCTTCATGGTCCGTTCCAGAAGCTGCCATCCAATTAGCTGATAATTTAATAAGATTGATGTCTTCAATAGCGCTTGCTGCAATGTTTGTGAGGGCTTCAGCAGTTGCCATTCTTGCTGATGCAGCTGCATTAGTTAAAGCAATCGGAGCTTTTTCACCTATCGCAAAGGCTTCACCTGTGATTGAATCGAATGTACTCTTTGTTACCCCAACATTAGATACTGGTACTTGCCATGGACCTACCATTTGGTCTTGAGCAATTAAACCAGTAACTGATCGATCTCCTATTGTGATTAGGAAGTTTTTACTCGCAACACTTGGATATTTAAGCACTTCAATAATCGCACTTTCAAGACTAACATCAGGAACTACTTTTTCTACTTTTAAACTATATGCTGAGCTAATATTTTTAATAAGCTTAGGCGGTTTACCTAAAAGCACATCAAGATCCATGTTAACAACATCTTTTTTAAGAAGACTATCTTCAACTTTAAGACTTTTTTGTTTGGTAGCTTTTCCAACAAGCGAAAAAGGACATCGCTCTCTTTCACAAATCTTAGTAAAAGTTTTTAATTGACTTTCATCAATAGCCAAAACATAGCGCTCTTGGGATTCGTTTGACCAGATTTCTTTAGGGGACATTCCTGGCTCTTCATTTTTGATAGAGCGAATATTCATAATTGCTCCCATACCACCATCATGAATTAATTCAGGGAAAGCATTTGACAAACCTCCAGCACCTACATCATGAATACTTAGTATTGGATTCTTGTCGGCTAACTCCCAACAGCGATCAATGACTTCCTGAGCACGTCTTTGTAGCTCAGGATTTCCTCTTTGGACCGAAGCAAAATCAAGATTTTCAGCATTTGCACCAGTTTTCATACTGGAGGCTGCTCCACCACCTAATCCAATTAACATGGCTGGACCACCCAGCTGAATAAGTAGATTATTTTCTTTTAATTGATTTTTATGGGTATGGATTCCACTGATACTTCCGATCCCACCAGCAAGCATAATAGGTTTATGGTATCCAAAATTCTTATCCTGAATTTTATATTCTAGCGTTCTAAAATAACCTAAAATATTTGGCCTTCCAAATTCGTTATTATATGAAGCAGCTCCAATTGGCCCATCAATCATAATTTTCAAAGCGGAGGCAATTCTATCCGGCTTGCCGATACTATTTTTTTCCCAAGATTGAATAAAATTAGGGATCCTTAAATTAGATACAGAGAAACCTGCTAGTCCTGCTTTCGGTTTTGAACCTCTCCCTGTTGCTCCTTCATCGCGAATTTCACCACCTGCTCCTGTAGCTGCTCCAGAAAAAGGTGATATTGCTGTTGGGTGATTATGCGTCTCAACTTTCATTATGTAATGAGTGAGCTCACTATGACCAGAGTATTCCCCATAACTATCTGGGTAGAACCTATTAATAACTGATCCTTCAATAATTGAAGAGTTATCGGAATAAGCTACGATAGTTTTTTGTGGGGATATTTTATGCGTATTTCGAATCATAGAAAATAATGATTCTGATTGCTCTTTATTATCTATAACCCAGCTTGCATTAAATATCTTATGTCGACAATGCTCAGAATTAGCTTGAGCAAACATCATTAACTCAGCATCAGTTGGATTTTTTTTCTCCGAAACAAAATAATTGAATAAATAATCTATTTCATCGCCCGATAATGCTAAACCATGAGATACATTAAAGCTTTTTAATTCAGAAATACCCTCACCTATAATATCAATATGGCTAAGAGGTCTAGGGCTGTGATGGGTAAAAAGACTATTAATATTTTCTTGATTAAGAAAGAGTGACTCAGTCATACGATCGTACAATAAATTGCCAAGTACTTTTTTCTCATTTTCAGTTAAAGAAATATCATTTTTTGTTCTAAAGGAGATAGCTTTAATCCTTTCAATTCTTTCAATACCAACTCCACAATGCTGAATAATATCTGTTGCTCTTGAGCTCCAAGGTGAAATTGTGCCGACCCTTGGCGAAATAAAAATTATATTTTCAAGCACCATTGTTTCATCGGTATTATCACCATAAGTTAATATCTGCCTAACAACCCCTTCATCTTTCGAAGATAATTTACTTTTACTTTCTATTACGTGCAGATAAGATGAAAAAATGTCTTTAATTCCCAACGAAGTTACGTCTTTGTTGTTCAATAAAGCTAATTTTCTAAATTCTGAATAAATTCGGGGGCCGATGAAGGAGGTAATTATATTTTTTTGCATTTAATAATTATAGTTGAGATTTTATTAACCTTAATATTTTTTAACCAATTAAAAAAATAACTTATTGTAATAAGAATGATTCTTATTTAGAATATCACTTGTTAGTAATTCAGAATAAAAAATTTAAAGGTAAAGATATTGAATGAATTTATAATTGTTTTTCGAGAAAGCCTCGAAGCTTGTTTAATAGTAGGAATAATTTACCTATTATTAGAAAAAAATAATTTAAAAAAAGAATTGAGACAGGTATGGCTTGCAGTTTTTTCAGCCATAGTAGCGAGCGTAGTTGTTGCTATCTCATTAAACTATTTAAAAGAATCAATAGGAAATGAATCCATTAGCGCATTGTTTGAAGGTGTCAGCATGTATATTACTGCAGGATTATTATGGTATGTAATATTTTGGCTGTCAAAACATGTTAGTCAGAAAGAGGGTATGGAGAAAAAAACTAATCAAGCGATTTCTGCCTCAGGGTGGGGTATATTTTTCTTGGTTTTCTTTGCAATTCTTAGGGAAGGGTTCGAAACAGCATTATTTCTTCTTGGAAGTTTTTCTATGTCAGGCACATTTTCATACATTGGATTTTTTGGTGGATTAATACTTGCTTTATTAATTGGGTATGGAATAGTTATTCAAGGAAGAAGGGTTAATTTACGCTTATTCTTTCAAGGCACAACACTTATGTTAGCAATATTTGCTTCAGGTATGGTGGCTTTTGGGACACATGAAGTTGAAGAGTTTGTTGTTAAAGGTAACCACCTAGAAATGGTTGGGTTACAAGAGGAGAAACAAATTACTAGAGTATGGAATATATTAAAACCAACTTCAGAATTACCAGAAGGCGCTAATTCAATTTTCTACTCTTATAATATAAATAATAAAAATATGTATACACACATCCTTCACGATAAAGGTAGGGTTGGAGTCTTTCTAAAAGGTTTCGTTGGTTATAATAGTAATCCAAATTGGCCAGAAGTTATTCTATGGCTTTTGTCTCTGATTTTTGGACTGCGTATGTGGCAAAAATTCTATTTCAAGAAAAAATAAAATATTATTACATTAAGGAGAAAGTACCATTAAAAAATTATTAATTATTGCATTATTTTTTCTGGCTGGATGTTCACATGAAGGCCATGACCATTCCCAATCAAAAGTCTTCAAAGATGATCTTACATATTTGACTCATCTTGGTTTAGTTAGAGGACATCTTCATGTCGGTATTGAGCTTTATAAGGGCGAATACTTTGAAAATGCTAAAAGACATATGAAACATCCTAAGAGTGAATTATATTCAGCAATAATTCCAACTTTTGAAGCCAAAAAAGCAAAAGGTTTTGCGGTTGAGCTGGCAAATTTAGCTCTTTCAGTAGAGAGTAATGAAGAATTTAAAATGGTTTCTAGGAAGTATGAAATATTATTGAATGTAATTAGTGAAAATGAAAAAATCGTAGGTACTGAAAATAACACATTCAATGAAAAGATTTCATTAGTAAATGCTTTATTAGAAATTGCTGCTGAAGAATATGCGATTGGAATTGTTGATGGAAATGTTGAAAACAAATTTGAGTATCAGGATGCTCTTGGATTTACAACGGTAGCAAAAAATATTCTTGAGGAGACTGGCTCATTAAATTCACTTCAGGTATCAAAAAAAAATAAAGCATTAGGAATAATAAATGACCTATCAAGCTTATGGCCATCTCTTGTTCCAACAGGAAAAATTAAAGGAGACGCTAAGAAAATCTCAGCTGCTGTTAATAAAATTAAAGCATTGTAATAGAAACAATCCTAATTTTTAATATCTGCAGTCAGTCTTAAATCATCAAGATATTTTTTTAGTTTAGATTTTTTAAGCATATTTTTAATATCATCTATCTTCTCTTCTAGAGAAGGAGGAGGGGCAGACTTAACTCCTTTTAGTTTGATTATATGCCATCCAAATTGACTCTGAACTGGTTCCTCAGTTACCTCATTCGGAACTAATTTTTTTATAGCAATTGAGAATGATTTAACCATATCTTGTGCAGAAAACCAGCCCAAATCGCCACCACTAATTTTTGATTCCTCATCGATCGAATTTATCTTAGCTAATTCATTGAAGTCACCACCCCTTTTTAAACTTTTGATAATACCTACCGCTTGATTTTTTGTTCTCACTAAAATATGACTTGCTCTATATTCTTTTTCTTTAAAGCCAGTAATAAATTCGTCGTATGTTTTTTTGATATCTTTTTTAGATACTTTATTTTCTT
>Ga0115001_10001445_pt1 | contig 18312 bp, 20 predicted proteins | sample ArcticOcean_MG_C_12_FD_89869 | JGI IMG/M metagenome (GOLD analysis project Ga0115001, IMG submission 89869) | Marine microbial communities from western Arctic Ocean - ArcticOcean_MG_CB8_130 | ecosystem: Environmental > Aquatic > Marine > Oceanic | place: Arctic Ocean: Canada Basin | collected... | reverse complement strand
TCGTTGAAGCTTTTAAAAATTTAAAAGTTTTACTAATTGGACTGACATCACAAATTATAATTTTACCATGTATAGGATTTTTATTTGCAGTTTTTGCAACGAATGACCCTGTGATGCAAGTAGGTATTATTCTGATTACATCTATGCCGAGTGCCGTTTCATCTAATTATATAACTAAATTAGCAAATGGAAATATAGCTTTATCAGTTTCTTTAACTGCAGTTTCAGCTATTTTATCTTTTATAACTATACCCTTCATTTTTACCGTGGTCTCTCCCATGATAATAAGTGATACCACTGTATTGCGAGACTTAAATTTTTTAAATGTGAGTATAGGCTTACTATTTATGACTACTTTACCTGTGTTTATAGGTATGTTTGTTAATACAAAGTTTTCCATATTTGTAGAAAAAATAAATAAGTTTTTTTCATATTCTTCTATTTTTTTATTTTTATTTATAATAATTGCGGCATGGATTTCAGAGTGGTCTACCGTAATTGAATTATATAAGTCGATAGGATTTTTATTATTGTCTCTTACAGTGGTAATTTTAATTATAGCTAATATTTTAGTAAATGTATTTGATCTAAACTTGCAAAACAAAAGAACAATCATTTTAGAAACTTTAATCCAAAATGGAGCAATGGCAATTATAGTTGGAGAATTAACACTAGGATTTGGCAGTGGCTATATGTCAGTAGCAGCTGTTTATGCTTTACTACAATATAAAATACTTTGTGTTTGGTGGGCTACAAAGAAATTTGCAATAAATATATAATAATTTATAGATCTTATCCAACGAGTTATAATTACTATTGAAAAAAATAAAATGTTAAAATAGTTGATAAAAAAACAGTCCCTACAGTTATAACATTTCTTTTTTCCCGTTTTCTCTCGTCATTTATTCTTTTTATCAAATGATCAATTTTAGGTTTTGTGTTTTTATATATATTGTATTGTGATTCAGTCTGTAGGGTTGACACTGTTTCTGTAGAAAAATTATTTTTTTTATATTTTAAACTCACACAACAAATTAAAGGTAAATTGTGAATATTGAACTAATCTACGTGTTCACTCTGGGTCAGATAAAAACTAGAGTAATATATTAAGATTTTTGCTAATTTATAGAGGCAATGCTAAGAAACGTTACCTCTACAAAAGTTAAATTGTCTTTGGATCTTTTTTAAATGTTTTAAGATCTTACTAGTATTTTTACCTTCTTTAATAGTATAGCCACTCGTACCCTCCGGCATTTACCTCCACTGCTTTTCTAGATCTATTTAATTGATTAACAAGCTGGTATCAAAAGATTTAGCGCTATGAGTGATAGCTCCTACAGAAATTCTATTAATTCCTGTATTAGATATTTTTTTGATATTTTTTAGATCGGCATTACCAGAATATTCAGTTTCATATTTATTTTTGCAAAGTTTTATGCATCTGCTCAACTTTTTTGCATTCATATTATCGAATAGAATTCTTTTAAATTTGAGCCCTAGTATTTGACTTAATTGCTTAAGATTTTCAATCTCTACTGTTACTGTTTTTTTAGTTTTAATAGCTTTTTTAACTAAATCTTTTAGATTATCTTCAGCGCTTATATGATTATCTTTAATTAATATTTCATCGCTTAAATTATATCTATGATTGTAACCCCCACCTTTTTTAACAGCGTATTTTTCTAACAATCTTAAATTAGGAGTGGTTTTTCTTGTGCAGCAAATTTTAGTTTTTTTATTAATTTTTTGAGTGAATTGATTAGTTAATGTTGCAATACCAGAGGCATGATTTAAAAAATTTAAAGCTGTTCTTTCAGCAATTAAAATTGTTTTTGTTTTGGCTTTTATCTCAGCGATAATTTTATTCTTTTTAACTTTAGATCCGTCTTTAACTTTACTTATAAAAATTGACTCTTTACCTACAATTTTGAAAGCAGCCCTACAGAAGTCTAAACCAGCAATAACCCCATTTTGTTTTGCAATTATTTTTGCTTTTATGTTTTTATTTTTAAAACTGATGAGTTTGGTTGTGATGTCTCCCAAAGGTCTAAGATCCTCATTTAAAGCTTGTTTGACTAATGAGTTGATATAATTTTGATTTATTTTTCTCACCGCAGTTTAACGACCGATTTCAGTCATTCTTAGTACTGATTTTCTTGCTGCATCTGAAATTTTTTTATCAATATTAATTTCATTAGTCTCATTTTTTAGGCAATCTAATATTTTCTCTAAATTAATTTTTTTCATGTACGGACATAGATTACATGGTTTAACAAATTCAACCTCAGGATTATCTGCCTCAACATTATCGCTCATGGAGCACTCCGTAACTAACATAACTTTTTTAGGTTTATTTTTACTTACATAATCAACCATGCCCGAAGTTGATCCCGCAAAATCAGATGCTTTAATTACATCAGGTGGACATTCTGGATGTGCTATAACTTTAATTCCTGGATTTGCTGCCCTGACTTCTTCAACTTCTCTAGCTGTAAATTTTTCATGAACGATACATGTACCTTTCCAAGAAATAATTTTAACTTTTGTGTTGCTTGCAACATAATTTGCTAAATATTGATCTGGAAGAAAAATAACTTTATCAACATTTAAAGACTCTACTACTTTAACTGCATTAGCTGACGTACAACATATATCTGTTTCTGCTTTAACATCAGCAGAGGTATTAATATAAGACACTACAGGGACACCTGGGTACTTTTGTTTAAGCAATCTTACATCATCACCCGTAATAGATGCTGACAACGAACAACCTGCAGACATATCAGGCAATAAAACTTTTTTAGATGGATTCATAAGTTTCGCTGTTTCAGCCATAAAGTGCACACCACAGAGTACAATGATACTAGCTGAAGTTTTAGCGGCTTCAACTGCTAGTGCAAGAGAATCTGCGGAAATATCCGCAACCCCATGATAAATTTCTGGTGTTTGATAGTTGTGAGCTAAAATAACAGCATTTTTTTCTATTTTTAATTTATTAATTTTTTCAATAAGTGGAGCATGAATTTTCCACTCTATTTCAGGCACAGACTTAGAAATTTTTTTATAAATTTCAGCTGTTGACCTATTAAACTGTTGTTGTGTAGACATACTTATTCTAGTCTACCAACTTGAACTAAAATTGTCATTCATTTATTGTCGCAGATATTATGCGGTTGTGCTGAAATTGGTAGACAGGCACGGTTGAGGGCTGTGTGGGGCAACCCATGAGAGTTCAAGTCTCTCCAACCGCACCATAAATTGAAGATATACAAATATATACGGACTAAAATTTTAATGATGATGAGACGACAAGCTCTAATAGAGCTATTAGCTTAACAATATTATGAGTTAGATTATCTGTTTTTTAAGGAAACAAACGTAGTTGTTTTAATATTAAATTATAGATTTTATATGAATATAACTATAAATTTTAAAAAATTTATTTTAAATTGAATAATATTATGTTGCCCAGAAAAGTTATAAATAAGCATGATGAAAACAGGCTTAAGAATGAAGGAAACATTCTTGCTAGTAAAAATAAAATATTTCGAAACAATAACTTAAATTATTTACTAAAAAAAAGGTACGATTTCGTATCAGAGCATCTTAAAGAAAATGATGAAATATTAGAGCTAGGGTGTGGAGCCGGTCACGCTAAGCATTTTATTAAAAATAAAAATTTAAAAATATCAGATATAACAAATTATGATTTTTTAGATTATAAAAATGTAGACTGTTTAAATACTGGTTTTAAAGAAAATTCTTTTGATGCAGTTTTTTCATTTAGTTTAATACATCACATTCCCAGCCCAATAAAATTATTTAATGAAGTAGGGAGAATTCTAAAAAAGAATGGAAGATATATAATTCTTGACATTAATTGTTCCTTCTTTTTTAAATTAATTACAATTCTCACGAAAAGTGAAAATTACGATCTTGATGTTAATATTTATGATAAAAATATAAACTTAACTGATCCCAAAGATCATTTCGATAGTAATAATGCTGTTCCATCTCTTATATTTGAAAATTTTGAAAAGTTTAATAATAATTTAGATTTTAAATTTGAAATAACTGAATTTAAATTTGAAGAATTTTTTATTTTTGTAAACTCTGGAGGTGTTATTATTGACGCTCCTTATATACCTTTAAATAACTCATTTAATAATTTTTTTTATAAAGTAGATAAACTTTTAAGCAAATTTCACAAAATCTTTCCTCTTCATATGTATGCTTGTTTGACAAAGAGATGAGAATAAAATTTAGTTATATAAGTGTTATTTTAGACCATATAAACATTAATTATATTAAAAATTGCTCTTTAGAAAAACTTTATATAAGTAATAATTAAAATAATTATGAATGTGAAAAATTTTTTTGTCGAATGTAAAAAACAAAACGTTATTTTAGTTAAAAAAAAATTAAGTATGCAAACGTTTTCAAACGTCAGCATTAGAATTGATAAAAAATATTTTACAATTAAACCGAGTGGAGTAATTCCTGATAAGATCATAACTAAAGATTGTCCAGTAATCAGAATAAGTGATGGTAAAAAAATACAAGGTAAATACAACCCCTCAACAGACACGCCAACTCACCAAATTTTATATAAATATTTTAATGATTTAAAAAGTATTTCGCACACTCACTCAAAATTTGCTACAGCTTGGGCTCAGACTGGAAAGTCAATCCCTATTTACGGTACTACACACTCAGATTATTGGCCATCTAAAGTTCCAGTATCAAGATATATTAAAAAAAATGAGTTAAAATTTTATGAAAAAAACACAGGAAATATTATATTGGAATGTCTAAAAAAAAATAATTTATCAATAAACAATTGCCCAGGAATTATAGTTGCAGGCCATGGCTCTTTTTGTTGGGGAAATAAATTTGATAGCGCTGTTAAATTTTCTGAAATGCTGGAGTTTGTTGCAGAGTTGGCATATTACTCAGAGAGAATTGGAGTAGACAAAAAATTACCTGACTATATATCTAGAAAACATTTTGAAAGAAAATTTGGAAAAAAAAGATATTATGGTCAAAATAAATGATTTTTAATAATGATTTAATAAAAAAAATTAATTTTTCTTTATATAAAAAAAAACACTTAATAGTTTATGTATTTATTGGCTTTCTTTCAATAAGCCTAGAAATTAGTATAAGAAAAATTTTAGAAGTCTACTTTAATTCAAGCAGCATATATTTACATATTTCAGTTTTTTTTGGAATATTATTTGCCTTTTTTTTTAATATAAAATTTAATTTCAATATACCAAAAATTTATTTCAAACGTTCTTTATATTATTTTTTTTTAATTTCAATTATATCTTATTTGACACAGATTCTAATAAGAGAGAATTTAGAATTTGATAATTTAAGTTTTGGAGAACAAAGATTTTTAGTTTCAGGTTTCTTTTTTATTATAGCTTATTTATTCCATAGAAAATTTTCTTTTGTGGACAATAGAAAAGTAGGAGTTGCTATTTATGCCAATGGATACGAAGATGTAAAAAAAATATTCGAGAAAATTGGTCCCTATCCTGATTTTATCCATGTAGATATCGTTGATAAAACAATGAATGACAAAGCTGCGGATACAAACTTGTCAAAGCTAGAACTTGTCAAAGCGTACTGGCCACATCACGAGATCAATACTCACATCATGTCAAAAAGTCCACTAAAGTTACTAGATGGAAATATTATTATTTTTTCTGACGTAATATATGTACACCATGAGATTGAGAATAAAGATGAAGTTATCAAAAAAATTAGAGATAAAAATAAAATTCCTGGGTTGGTTTTACATTCAGTAAATCATTATGAAAATATAGAAGAAATCATAGGAAATTTTGAAGAAGTTTTAGTCTTAAGCATAAATAAGCCTGGAGTATCAGCACAAACATTTGAGGACAGATCCTATGAATTAATTAAAAAAGTTAATTCTATAAAAAAACGTAAAAGTTTTGTTCTATGTGTTGATGGGGGTGTTAAGAGTGATATTATAAATCGATTTGTTAGTGAAAAAGTTGTTTCAGGGTCAGATGTTTTGAACAGCAATAATCCAATAAAAAAAATTATGAAACTACAAACCCTCTCTAGATATGAAAAATAATGAGGAAATTGGAAGAAAAATCTTAAATATTTTATACAATAATAATGAAGTTATTTCTGTAAACATTGTTGGATCCTATTCGGAGAATAAAAACCTTAGTAAAGTCGGTGACATAGATGTTGTTGTCATTTGTAAAAAATTAAACAAGAAAATAATTAAAAAATTAATCAATCAAACTTCTAGAATAAAAATAAAAAATTTAGAAAAAAAAATCATAATTAACAGTAGCTTTGGCCCGGTTAAAATAAATGGAGACAATATATTGCCAATTCATCTTATGGTGTACGACGTTAATTCACATATTGAACATGTAACCTCGAGCCCTTTTACATGTTATGATTGGGAAAGAACCAAGTGGTTCAAAGGTAAAAGTCTTCAAAAAATTTATCCAGTTGGAAAACTTCAACTTAGCGACTTTTTTATTTCAAGACGTAATTCTAGAGAATATTTAAAAGACTTAGAAAAAAATAAAATTTCAGTAAGAAATTATGTCTTTAAAAATAAAAAGGTTTTATTCAAAAAAAAATTATACAAAATTGATAAAAGAAATAGAGGTGAATTTGTTTATCATATTATTAATTTTTTAGTAATTAATCTATATAAATTTATAAAGAATAAGAATATTAAAATTTCCAAAGATGAATTTAAAAAATTATTTATAAAGATTACTAAAAATAATAAAAATTTATACAATCAATTTCTAATTTTAAGATCAAATAAAGAAAAAAAAATTCAATTTTATAATAAAAATATTATTATTTTAGCAAAAAATTTCATTACTTTTTATAATAAATTTTTAGATGAATTGAAAAAAAAGTACCCTCTAATTAACTTTGTAAGACATAAAAAAACTAAATTAAACAAAGAAGGAGTTTTTTTAGGAATTAGATTGGATCCAGAAATAATAGATAATTATACCAAAAAAAAGAGAGACATGAATTATTATGATTATTTATTTATTAGTGATTTAAAAAGATCAAAATTAACATCAAAATTTTTTAAGTCCAAAAAAATTTTACAAAATAGCTTAATTAATGAAATTGATTACGGAAAAGTAGATGGACTAAATTATAAAATACTAAAAAAAAAATATCCACTTATAATTAAAAATTGGAAAAAAGGAAAAGATCCCCGGTATCCTGATGGAGAGAATACTGAGGATGTTAAAAAAAGAGTAATAAAATTTTTTAAATATTTAAAAAAAATAAATAATGAAAAAAAAATTTTAATAATTACTCATAGTTTTTTTATAAGAGTTTTAATTGGTGTAATTTTAAAATTAGATTTAAAAAAAATATATAAAATCAATCTAAAATATATGCAAGAAATTCAATTATTAAGGAGTGGAAAAGAGTTAATTTCAAACATAGATAGACAAGCAACTAAAAACTTTTATAGGCAAATGTATGATTAAATTAGGTGTATTTTTAATACCGAATAATAAGCTAAAAAAAGTAATAAGTAATTTAAAAAGAGAAGTAAAAAAAAATTTTGGCTCTCAAAAGTACTTGAGCCATCCACCTCATTGTACTTTATGTGTTTTGTACGTCTCAAATTTATTTTTACAAAGTATGAAAAAAAAAAGTTTAAAAGTAAAATATCTAAAGGAATTTAAAATAGAAAAAACAGATGTATTTTTTAATGACCCGGTAACAAGAGGAAATACTTTAATTTTTAAAATTAAAAAAAATAAGTTTTTAAATAGTTTGCAATTACAGATACTCAAACTAATGAAAAAATATTTAATAAAAAAAAAAATTAATTTTATAAATTTAAAAATGGAAAATAATTTTAAAAAGTATGGATACCCTTTTGTAAACTTAAATTGGCTACCGCATTTTACTGTAGCTTCGATTACAAAAAAAAAGAACCAAAAAATATTTATAAATAATTTTAAAAATTTTAAAAACTATACTCCAAAGCAAAAAGTAAAATATATATATTTTTATGAAATAAAAAAACAACAACACAAATTTTTATGGAAAATAAAGTTAGTTTAAAAAAAATTATAGGTATTATGCCTATGGCAGGCAAGGGAGAACGGTTTAAAAAGTTTGGCTATATAGCTCCTAAGCCTTTAATTGATATTAGTGGTGAGCCGATGTTTCTAAGAGCAGCGAAAACGTTCCCAAAAAGTATAAAATGGATTTTAATATTACAAAAACAATTATCAAAAAACTCTTTTTTTCTAAAGTCTTTAAATTTCTTTAAAAAGAAGAAACTTATTTTATTAAAAAAAGTTACGAAAGGACAAGCTGCAACAGTCTTAAAATCTTTAAAATATTTACAGAAAGATTCGATCGTTATTATCCATTCTTGTGATCTTCAATTTAGTGTTAAAATGAGTGAGATCTATAGGAAAATTAAAAAAAATGATGTTATTGTTTTTACAACAAAAGGAAAAAAGTTTCATCATCAGAATTCTAACCAATTTAGCTGGGTGCGAAAAAATTTTTCTTTAAAGCAAAAAAATATAGAGATATCATGTAAAAAAAATTTTTCTAACAAAAAAAAAAAAAATAGAGTTTTAGTTGGATCATTTATTTTTAAAAATAAAAATATATTAAAAAATTCTATACAACATATCTTTAAAAATAAATTAAAAATTAAAAAAGAGTATTATATTGATATGGCAGCCAAGATTTCACCAAGCCTTGGATATAGAATTGGAGAAATAATAGTTAAAAACTACAAGAGCTGGGGCTCTCACGAAGAATTATTAAATTATAAAAATAAATAAATTATGTTGAGCTTAATTATTCCATGTTTTAACGAAGCACCTAATATAGATAAGTTGTTAGAAAACTTGGAATTAATGTTAAAAAATAATCAGGATGAAAAAATAGAGTTAATCATCGTTGATAATGGCTCTACCGACAATTCATTCTCAATACTAGAAAAAAGTAACTTATTTTTAGAAAAAAAAATAAATGTTTTAAAAATTAAAAATAATATTGGGTATGGAAATGGTGTTTTTCAAGGCATAAAATTTGCCAAAGGAAATTATATCGCATGGTGTCATTCAGATTTACAACTCGATCCACACGATGTTATTAAAATATTTAAAAAATATAAAACAGAACTTTTAAATAAAAATTGTATTATTAAAGGAAAAAGAACAAAAAGAAATTTTATAGATACAATGTTTACATTCGGTATGACATTATTTACTTACCTTTTGTTTCGCGTAAGATTGAACGATATTAACGCCCAACCAAAGATGTTTCATAGAAATTTTTTACATTTTTTAGAAGATTCCCCCAAAGATTTTTCTTTTGACTTCTATTTTCTTTTAAAAGCAAAGCAATGTAATTATAAAATATATGAATCACCTGTTATTTGGCATAATAGATATGCTGGAGAAGCTAAAGGAGGCGACACACTAAAACTTAAATTAAAATTAACTACAAGAACTTTAAATTATATGCTGAAATTAAAAAAAAATTATGGAATTAATCGCTCACAAAATAAATAAACTTAAAGACCTTAATCAATTGCCAGAAAAATATGGTGTTGAAGTTGACTTGAGATCATTTGGATCTCAAATAATTTTGAATCATGATCCTTTTAAAAAAGGAGATACATTAAAAAATTATCTAAACGAATATAAACACAAAACATTAATATTGAACACGAAAGAATCTGGCATAGAAATTGAAGTTATAAGAATAGTAAAACAATATAAAATAAAAAATTTTTTCTTATTAGATGTAGAAATGCCTTTAATATGTAAGAGTTCCCAAAAATTAAACAAATATCTCTCTATTAGATTTTCAGAGTTTGAGCCTATTGAAACTTTAAATAAATTTAAAAATAATATTGGATGGGTATGGATCGACACTTTTACAAAACTTCCAATTACTAAAAAAAATTTAAAAATTATAAGAAATTTTAATAGTTGTTTAGTGTGCCCAGAAAGATGGGGAAGACCAAGTGAAATTAAATTATATTTTAACAAACTAAAAAAATTAAATTTTTTCCCAAACTCAGTTATGACAAGCCTAAAACACCTAAAGACTTGGGAAAAATTAATAAAATCAGATACTTAATTATTTACTTTTATGTTTTCACTATAAAAGTGTATTGCTGTAAAAATTATTGGCAGTAAGAGCATTCTCACCGAAATATGATGAGCGACTGAAGCAAAAATAAAAGCTAATAAATATAATAAAGAAATTAAAATTAATGCTTTATTTTTTTTAGTTGAATAAAATAAAAAATAAAAAACTAGTCCAAAAGGCATAAAAAAATTAACAAACAATAATTTAAAATTTGAAAAGAGATTTCTGCTACCCACTTCTAATAAATTAGCCTGGCCTTCTTGATTTTCTAAAGGAATAAAAAATTTTGGATTGAATAAACAGTTTATAAGGTCAAAATTAAATATTAAAAATAAAATTGTAGTTAAAAAAGCAATTATTAAAATTTTTTTAATATCTTTATTGAATATAAACCATGTTGTTAAAATTATAAAACCACTCTCTCTATTCAAAGCAGCTAGTGTACATGCGAGAAAAAAGATAAATACCTTTTTTCTTTTACTTGAGTATAAAGCGAGACTTAAAAAAAACATTTCAAAAATGGAGTAACTATACTCACTAAGATCTTGCTGAAATATAAAAGTAATATAAGTGAGGAATAAATAATTATAGTTTTTATTGTAATGAAAAGTGTTGTTTATCAAAAAAAAAGTTAAAAATAAAATTAAGCTATGTAAAAAAATATTTACGTAATATGGAGCTAATTGATTTAAACCTTTTGAATATTCAAAAATTTTTTTTAAAAAAATATTTTTTACCCACCTAACTTTGTGTCTGTCGTGCATATCACCTGTAATTTTGCAATTTCGATCAAGGAATACGCTGTATATTTTTTCATCAGTTAATTGATTTGAAATATCTACTTTTAAACTCTTATTATAATTATCAGATTTAGTAAAAATTTCAGCACTTATACTTTTCGTTTGATAATTAATTTTTTTATAAGGATCGTAATTATTATGAAAAAAGTTAACTAAAACAATAGTAAAATAAAAAAAAACTGCAAAATTAATCCAAAGACTTTTTTTTAAATTAACAGCAATTAAATTTTGAAGATTTTTATACATTATTTATATTTATTAATATTTCATTTTATAGAAAAAAATCAAATATTAATTAAAAGATATAGCTATAAAGTAGTCTTGAACTTGATATTAAAATGAGAATATAGATTATATTGTAGAAAATATTTTCTTCAATATATTTCAAAATTTGATAACCAACTAAAATTCCAATAACAGATAATGGAAAAAGCATCATTGATTGTTTTAAACTATCATGAGTAATCATAGAGAGACTTATATAAAAAGGAAACTTAATTAAATTAACAAATGTAAAAAAAATAACTCTTGTTCCAACATATATTTCTTTTTTCATTCTCAAAGGAAGTAGATAAATACTTGTTGGTGTTCCTCCTGCGTGAACACAAAAACTTGTAAATCCTGCAAAAGTCGAACAAATACTACCTTTTGTAAACGACCTTTTAGTAGGAATATTTTTATTTTTTTTAAATAAAAAATATTGTGCTGAAAAAAGAAATCCCATTAAGCCAATAATAAATTTTAATAAATCCTCTGAAAAATATGAAAATGTTACGGAACCTACAAAAATTCCAATTGCTGAAAATGGAACTATCAACTTTAGCGTATCAAGATCAAATTCTTTTCTGAATCTATACACCGCAATAAAGTCTGAAAGAATAAGTATTGGTAGAATGACTGCTAGAGCTTGCCCTAGTGGCATAACAACTGTCATTAACGGAATAGAGATTAGTGCAATAGACCCTCCTAAACCTGATTTAGCAATACCAAAAATAATAATTGCAGGAACAACACAAATAAAAAATAAAAGATCAATCTCCATTTTAAATTTTAAAATGAGAAGGTATTAATATCTGAAGTTCAGTTTGATCAACTTTTAATTGCTCTTTATAAAATTCTGAAAAATTTGGATCAAAAAGTTTTATTAAAGCAAAAGAGTAGGCACCATTAATTAAAATTTTTCCTACTACCTGTTCTTTAAATCTAATCTCGTCTGAAATTTTTAAAGTATTTTTTGAAATAACTGGAAGAAGTTTCCTTCTAATTTTATTCTTAAGTTTCATTCTTGCCGTATTTTCCTGACCGACATAACAACCTTTTTTAAAATCAATAGCGTTTAACTCTTCAAAATTAGACTCCAAAGCAAATAAACTATCTTGAAGATTTTTTATTCCCTGAACAGGTATGCCCTCTAAATGAGTAATTTTTAAATAATAAGATTTATCAATAATTTTTAAAGTTAATTCTTTTATTGTAAGATGTAGTTTCTCAAGATTTGATAAAATTCTAGCCCCAAGTTTTGCTGAGCGAGTATCCAAAAAACAAGGACTTTCTCTGTACAATATAGTTTTTTCTGTTGAATTTATTTTATTTTGAATTTCCTTAAATTTTTCCTCGTTAATAATTCCCACAACATAAGAAGATGATAAATCTTTAATTTCAATTTTAGACCTCAATTTGTATTTCAATAGATGCTTAATTAAGTCTTCTTTAAAAATATTATCACAATCTAAAAAATAGCCTTTATCGTTTTTTATAATAAAAAATTCATATAAATATTTACCTTGAGCTGTAAAGATGCCTGAAAAAATTGAATTATTCTTATTCACTTTTTCAATATTATTACTAATTATATTTTGAAGAAAATTTTTGGCGTCAAGCCCTTCAATAGCAATTAAAGCTCTATCTTCAAGTATAATGATTTGATTTTTTTCCATATTTGCAAGTTTGCTATGTATAATATAATTAATTAACTATGTCTGAAAATTATACTCTTATTATTAAAAATGGAACTTGCTATGTTAATGGCAAATTAGAGAAAACAGACATTGCTTTAGTAGATAATAAAATTAAAAAAATTGGAAAAATTAATGTAAATAATAACAAGGTATTTGATGCCCTAAATAAATTAGTTTTACCGGGAATAATTGACACTCAAACACATTTTAGAGAACCTGGTTCAACAGATAGAGAAGATTTAGAAAGTGGCAGTAGAGCAGCTGTATTGGGAGGAGTAACTTCAGTATTTGAAATGCCAAACACGAATCCTCCTACTTCTAATTTAGCCGAATTTGATAAAAAACTAAACCTAGCAAAAAACAGAATGCATTGTAATTATGCTTTTTATTTTGGTGCAACACCAGAAAATACCGATCAACTTGCAAAGCTAAAAGATCTAAAAGGCTGTTGTGGAGTTAAACTTTTTGCAGGCTCTTCAACGGGTAAATTATTAGTAGACAAAGAGTCTGATATTGAAAAAGTTATTTCTCAGAGTGATAGAATAATTTCAATTCACTCTGAAGATGAAGAAATATTAAATTTAAGAAAAAAATTTATTAAAGAAGGAGATGTTCACTCTCATGCAGAATGGAGGAATGCTGAATGTGCCATGTCTTCCACAAGAAGAGTTGTTAAAATAGCCGAACGATACAATAAAAAAATTCACATACTACACGTAACTACAAAAGATGAGGTTGACTTTTTAGCAATGCATAAAAAAAATGTAACGTTTGAAATAACACCACAACATCTAACTTTGTATGCACCTGACTGCTACGATAAACTTAAAACCTTTGCGCAGATGAATCCGCCAATAAGAAAAAAAGATCACTATGATCGACTATGGGTTGCTGTAAAAAATTCAGTTGTTGATATTTTAGGTTCAGACCACGCTCCTCATTCAAAAGAGGATAAAAATAAAAAATATCCAGCATCACCCTCAGGTATGCCAGGTGTACAAACAATTTTACCCATCATGTTAAATCATATTAACAATGAAAAATTAAGCTTAGAACAATTAATTAAATTGATGTGCGAAAACCCGTGTAAAATTTTTGGCATTCAAAATAAAGGTTATATTAAAGAAGGCTTTGATGCAGATCTAACAATTATAGACATGAATAAAGAACAAACTATCACTAATGAAATGATGGCTAGTAAATGTGGTTGGACACCATTTAACAATATGGTTGTCAAAGGCTTTCCTGTAGCAGCTATAATTAATGGCAAAATAGTAATGTCCAACGGTAAAGTTGTGACAGAAGGCTTTGGCCAACCTTTAGAGTTTTAAAATATTATTTTCTATTAAATCCTTTTTTATTTCATCAAGTATAGCTGGGTCATCTATTGTAGCTGGCATTTTATACGGTTCGTTATCAGCAATCTTTCTTACCGTTCCTCTTAAAATTTTTCCAGATCTTGTTTTAGGAAGTCTTTTAACGACAATTGCTAATTTAAAGGAAGCAACAGGTCCAACTCTTTCTCTGACCATAGCAACACATTCTGAGATAATATTTTTTTTATCTTTTGTTACTCCTATTTTAAGAGCAAGCAAACCAATTGGAACCTGTCCTTTCAGCTTATCTGTAATACCGATAACCGCACACTCTGCTACGTCCACATGTTCAGCTAAAACTTCTTCGAGAGATCCAGTTGATAATCGGTGACCTGCAACGTTAATAATATCGTCAGTACGTGACATAATCCAAACGTAACCATCTTCATCAATGTGCCCCGCATCGTAAGTTTGATAGTATCCAGGGTAATTTGACATATAATTTTCTTTATATCTTTCGTCGGCCTTCCATAGCGTTGGAAATGTTCCAGGTGGAAGAGGAAGCTTGATTACTATATCGCCCATTGTACCTGGTTCTAATTCTTTTCCATCACTGTTTAATATTTTAATATCGTAACCTGGCACAGGTTTAAAAGCTGAGCCGTATTTAACTGGAAATGATTCAATCCCAGTACAATTCCCAGAAATTGCCCAACTTGTTTCGGTTTGCCACCAATGATCTAACACAGGAACATTCAATAATTTTTCTGCCCATTTAATGGTATCCGGATCAGCCCTTTCACCAGCTAAGTATAAATATTTAAAATTAGTAAGGTCGTATTTTTTAAAAAATTCACCATTAGGATCTTCTTTTTTAATTGCTCTAATAGCAGTAGGCGCTGTAAAAAGAGATTTAACTTTATGTTCCGACACCACTCTCCAAAATGCCCCCGCATCTGGAGTACCCACGGGTTTACCTTCGTATAAAATTGTAGTGCAACCGTAAAATAATGGAGCGTAGACAATATATGAATGTCCAACAATCCAGCCAATATCACTCGCGGACCACCAAACATCTTCTTGATTAATATTATAGACATATTTCATAGTCCATTTTAGAGCCACGATGTGCCCCGCAATATCTCTGACTATTCCTTTTGGTAAACCTGTTGTTCCTGAGGTGTATAAAATATAAGCGTAATCACTACCTCTCATTTTTTCACACTCGGCAGGTTTTGCATCTTTTAGTATTTTCTCCCAATCAACATCTAATTTAGAATCTAAATTTGCCTTAAAATTTTTTCTTTGGAAAATAATACAGCGTTCTGGTTTATGTTTTGCAATTTCAATTGCTTTATCTAGTAAAGGTTTATACTCAACAGTTCGTCCAGGCTCATAACCACATGATGCAGAAATAATAATTTTTGCCTTAGAGTCATCAATTCTATTTGCTAATTCATTTGAAGCAAAACCACCAAAAACTACTGAATGTATTGCACCAATTCTGGCACAAGCCAACATAGCTATAACTGCCTCAGGTATCATGGGCATGTAAATAATGACCCGGTCACCTTTGGTGACGCCTTGATTTTTTAAAGCACCTGCAAAAAGAGCAACTTTTTCTTTCAGCTGGTTGTAAGTATAAGTTGCTTTAGAGTTAGTAATTGGACTATCCCAAATTAAAGCTACTTTTTCACCTAATGCATTGTCAATATGAATATCTAAAGCGTTATAACAAGTATTTGTTATACCATCTTGAAACCATTTATAAAAAGGAGGGTTATCTGTGTTTAAAATTTTAGTTGGCTTTGAATACCAAAAAATTTCTTCAGAAACCTTTTGCCAAAATTCTTCTTTGTTTTTTATCGACGAACGATAAATTTCTTTATAATTATTAGACAAATTAATTTGCTCCTTGGTTTTAATTATTAACTATTTTAATTATCAACATATAAAGTAAAAAATCTAATAAAATTTACACAATCATTAAATGCTAATTTTAAGTAAAAAAATGGTTTTAGCCATTTAAAGTGTCGCAAGTTTATATACTTGCCCTATTTTTTTTTATACCTATATTTAGAAAGATGCCTAAAATTATATATATTTCACATGATGGAAAAAAAAATACAGTAGAAGTTCCCGTGGGGCTTACAGTTATGGAAGGGGCCTTACAAAATAATATTCAAGGAATCGATGCTGATTGTGGTGGCTCGATGGCCTGTGCAACTTGCCATGTTTATGTGCCAGAAAACTGGTTTAATAAATTGGAGAAAGCGCCAGATGCAGAACAAGATATGATTGATATGGCATATGAGCCAAAAAAAAATAGCAGGTTAAGTTGTCAGATTATTGTCTCAAATGAAATTGATGGTTTGATAGTGACAATGCCAATAAAACAAACTTAAATGATAAAAACAGATGTAATTATAATTGGATCAGGTCCAACTGGCCTGTTCGCAGTTCATCAGCTGGGTATTATTGGACTCAAATGTGAAGTCGTCGATAATTTAGATCGTCCAGGCGGGCAATGCATAGAACTTTACCCCGATAAACCAATTTATGATATTCCGGCTATTCCAGAATGCACAGGAAAAGAATTAACTGATGGCTTATTAAAACAAATAGAACCTTTTAAGTCTAATTTTCATTTATCTCAGCGAGTAGAAGAAATAAAAAAAGAAAATGAATTATGGATTTTAAAAACAAACAAAGGAAATCTTTTTTCTGCACCTAATATAATTATTGCTGGAGGGGTAGGTTCGTTTGAGCCTAGAAAACTTTCCTTAAAAGAAGCAGAAAAATTTGAAGGTAGCCAAATATTTTACTCAGTAACAAACAAAACTCTATTTAAAAATAAAAAAATATCTATATTTGGTGGAGGTGACTCTGCTTTAGACTGGGCTTTAGAGCTCTCAAAATTAAATAAAATTACTTTAATTCATAGGAGAAACGAGTTTAGAGGTGCTGCACATACTTTAGGCGAAATAAAGAAAAAAGAAAAAGAAGGAAAAATAATAATAAAAACACCTTACAGCTTAAAATCTATTGAGAGCGATAAAATTATAACAGGAATTGAAATTGAAAATGAGAACGGAAAGTTAGAAAAAATTAAAAGTGATTATATTTTAGGTTTTTTTGGACTTATTATGAAACTTGGACCTATCGTAGATTGGGGTTTAAATATAAGTAACAAAACTATTCCTGTTAGCACGGAGAGTTTTCAAACAAATAAAGAAGGAATTTTTGCTATAGGAGATATTTGCACCTATCCTGGAAAATTAAAACTTATTCTTTCGGGTTTTCACGAAGCTGCTTTAGCTGCTAGAGGTTGCTTTAAAAGAGCTAGACCTAACGAGACTTATAGATTTGAGTTTACTACTGGTTCAAAATCTATTCATGGTAGATTAGGTTTAAAAAAATGATTGAACTTTTTACCGCTGATACTCCTAATGGAAAAAAAATTTCCATTATGCTTGAGGAGATAAAGTATGACTATAAAGTAACTAAAATAAATATTTTTAAAGATGAGCAATTTACAACTGATTTTAAAAAAATAAGTCCTTTTAGTAAAATTCCCGTTATTAAAGATCATAAAAATAATATTAGTATTTTTGAGTCTGGTGCTATCTTAATTTACTTGGGTGAACAAAGCGGAAAGTTTTATGATCAAGATAAAAGAATAGCTATTAACCAATGGTTAATGGGTCAAGTATCTTATATTGGTCCTATGCTTGGTCAACACCATCAGTTTCACCACTATAATTCTGGAAAAAGTGATTTTGGAGAAGAAAGATATTTTAAAATTTGCACCAGAATTTACAAAGAATTAGATGAGAGACTGGAAGAGACAGTTTATTTAGCCGGTAATTTTTACTCCATAGCTGATGTTGCAACCTTTCCTTGGATCGCAAGACATGAATGGCATGATATTGGATTGAAAAAATATAAAAATCTAACACGATGGTATGAACTTATCTCAGAAAGAGAAGCGGTTCGAAAAGGATATGATCTGCTAGAAAAAGGAGAAAAAATTTCCAGGGTCTAATTTTCAATAAAAATTTT
>Ga0115001_10001421_pt1 | contig 18481 bp, 16 predicted proteins | sample ArcticOcean_MG_C_12_FD_89869 | JGI IMG/M metagenome (GOLD analysis project Ga0115001, IMG submission 89869) | Marine microbial communities from western Arctic Ocean - ArcticOcean_MG_CB8_130 | ecosystem: Environmental > Aquatic > Marine > Oceanic | place: Arctic Ocean: Canada Basin | collected... | reverse complement strand
GCCCCAAAAATCCTCCCTCTGTATTCTCTTACAGTACTCCCCTATTCCACCGTTCTCGTACTTTATGGCCATCGAAGCCTCTGGATGCGCGTTTCTCTTCAAATCGCTCTTACACATTTGCTCTAACACGGCCTCTCTCAAACGATCTGCCTCCTCTCGTTCTTCCTTGGCGCCTATGTTCTCATTCCTCACGTGCGCTAATCCTATCGCTAACGACCTAAACATGCATCGACCATCACCGGTGACCTTGACTACTCTAAAGTACTCCGATTGTTTCTTATTCTTCTTCTTCTTCTTCTTCTGCGTTTGTTTATCTTCGTCTTCATCGGTTGTTCTTGAGACGTCGAAGAGTTGATTTTTGATGTGTACTAAACGCCTCAAAGACGATACCGATGCTTGCGATGCCGATGCCGATGAGGTAGTAGGAGTACTGCCATGGTTACCTTCGATTCGCCAATGCGTTTGAGTAGGCGATGATGATGACGATGACATAAAATTGATGTCGATATTTTTTATGAAGCTCATGGTCAAGAATGAATAACAAGTAGACCGTCTCTGAGTGCATTGCGAGCGGCTATGAAGAACGAGAGACTACGAGTACTTTTCGTTGAATTTTAACCTGACTTTCTCGATATTTTTTATGAAGCTCATGGTCAAGAATGAATAACAAGTAGACTGTCTCGAGTGCATTGCGAGCGGCTATGAAGAACAAGAGACTACGAGTACTTTTCGTTGAATTTTAACCTGACTTTCTCGCCGTCGACTGAAGAGAAACGCTCTTCGCGAACGTACCACGCTTTAGAACAGGAGAATTTCGTACCGCGCAACTGTTTAGTCCATTTCGCTAAGAGACCATCGATTTCTTTGAGCTCGAGGTCCGAGAGCGTTTCGTCTCCATTGTCCGGAAGGAAACGCGCTAAGGTGCAGTGCGCGGTGGATGTTTGCTGGACGCCTCGAGTACCGATCGCGTTTTCAGCGAGCGCTTCGCGACAGTTTTTGAGCGAGTCGTTGACGTCGTCGAAACAGAGCAATAAAGCGCCGCTCGTTGCGAGCACGACGCGATCGACGACGAGCTCGACAGAATCGCATTGGCGTAGAACTTCTTGCGCTTTTGTAGCCTCGTCGAGTATTGTGCCAGATGTTGAGCGTTTCAATTTGCCACCGAGTGGTGTTGGGGGCGATAAAACGCGGTCGTAATTTTGCGACACAGATCTTTTGATCTTTGGTTTCGGTCTATCCGGAAGTAAAGCGTCGCCTAAGCCTTTCGGGATCGACGACTCGGACGTCTTTGGAGGCGTGTTTGGAGGCGTTGTCGATAAATCTAAAGCAGTTAACGTGCTACTACTGTTACTATCTCTTCTATCGACAAAGTTATCATCATCATCGCCTCCCTTTGCTCTGTTGAAAGTCGCCTGTTCATCTCGCATCATACCTTCAATTGGCCTACTAAAGAAGAACATCGTCACGTGATATTGCGCTCGATTACATACAAACATCGGCCTTTGCCTCACCTTGGATTTCTCATCATCACCGTCTGCGTTAACGAAACTCATCATTAACTTACTAAGCTGCGAAACTATTGCTGTACCACTCGCGGATAACGCAGGCGCATCATCAAAAATACTCAACACGATCAATCTCGAACACTTCGAAGGGAAGATCTTCATATCGTCATATTTCACGGGCCACACTCCACACCCTGGAAACGGCTCAAAGTGAAATAACGAACGCGTTGCCATAACGGCTGATAAATCGAACGATTTCGAGTTCATAAAATCTCTCCTAATATTCCTATACACTAACTGCAATGCCGTTATTATCGGCTTCTTCGTCGATGTCATCGTTGTTACCGCTTTCCTTTCTTTCGCTACTTCTCCGCCATCGACGTTCAAACCCGCTCTCTTAATCCGCTGCTGCTCATTCGCAGCACCAACGTCTTCTCCTTCAATCGTTTCCTTAAACAACCCGTTCGACGATAACGACTTGCTCTCCAAAAACCCAAACTTAATCTTCTTCTCCTCCTTCTTCTTCGTCCTACCGTCGACGACTTTTGCGCCCTCGTCACTCGTCTCTGCAGAAACTACTTTACTTCTCGGACTCCTCGGTGGTTTCAAAGCGCTCTTCGCGCTCTTTTTCATATCGTCATTCTTATCGTCATTCTTATCGTCGTCCCCGTTTCCGTCGATTTCTATTTCTTCGACAAAAGTTTCCTCGAAAACATCTTCTTCCTCGTCTTCCAACTCTTCTCCTGATTTTTGTTTTTGTTTTTTTCCAAACGAAGAAGACTTGGAAGAAGAATTGGAAGAAGACGAAGCGACGTCGGCGTATCCAGTGATGTACGCGTAATACATAGTCCCCACTACACCGCATCCAATGAATGCATATTTCGCATATCTCGTGAATCTGTTACTCGTTTGGATGAGAGTAGTCATTTCGTTACGATGTTCTAAGTGCACAAGTGATTTGAATGAAGCATTTTAGGAATATGAGAGAGAGATTTGAACGAAGGAATTCGGTGAACGAACATTTTTTTGTGATGGTTAAATATGTAGACGCGTGATCTATATTGAACGTATTCACGCTTTTTGTAGAAATGTTTTATAGCCTATTTATGTTTTCTAATTGTAAACACCGCGACTGGGAACCGGTTCGTGTTCTCGCGGCGCTTGCGAATCCTGGACCGCTTGAATGGTAGCGACGAGCGTTACATACATCGATGCTCGCGCCGGAAACGGCAATCTATCCGAATCAAAGAAAACGAAAGGAACGAGCTGGATTTTTTTTCAGTTCGTTCCTTTCGTTTTCCTTGATTCGGTTGGAGTGCCGTTTCCGGCGCGAGCATCGATGTATGTAACGCTCGGCGACCGTTTTCATATTCCTCGTGCATTTTAGCGTTGTTTTGGTTAGCATTACTGGTATTACGAACAATTACTCAACACTATCGATACCAGGAAACGAGTGCAAGGCAGCGTCCTCGTTCCATGGCATCTCGAACACTTCTCCGAAATCGAAGATATCCTCGCTCTTGATCGGAAACTTCTCGTTATAGAACAAGTGCGCGCAGCACGCCGTAGGCCCCTCAACGCCGCCGACTAACAAATAATGAATAAACAAAGTATCCCCACCACTCTCTATTTCATCTTTACTCGGTTCTTCATCGCAGAATATAATCGCTCGCTTCGATTTCTCCGCCACGCGTTTCGGCGTAATCTTAACCATCTTCACGTCCTGCGTTGAGTTCTTAAAATACAATCCCGCGGTCGTTTTTATCCTTAAACCGTTCGATAAATGGAACAACTTATCCTGTTTATCTAAATCCGATGCGAACGTAAACAGGCCAGTTCTTCGCCATTCCTCGATTTCATCCACGCGCGCGATTTTCCAAAGCACGTTCAACTCCGGCACCGCCTTACTTTCCATTTTCTTCCCAACAACAAGAGAGAAAAAGAGCTCGTATCTATCTATCTATCTATGTATATCGCGAACGATCTAGATCGTTAAATCTATATCGCTCTCGCGCGAATCGAGATCTACTCACGGTCTCGCGTTTCACCAACGAAAATTCGTTAAATATCGTCTCTATCGATCGATTAACGCGAGTTTTTAAAACGTCCAATTCTGCCCTAAAACTCAAATCCTTTCAAAGGAAGAAGAGAGAAACGAAAACACAAAACAGAATTGATTTCGAATTTCTTCAAATCATCTAATAAGCCGCTTCGCTTCCACGCTCTCGTAAACATACGTACCACACAATTCACAAGAATGGTCGCAGCAGTTACTCAAAACAACTCAGCTCTAGACTCGGTGTTAAAGACGATACAATTCTGGCGCTCAAAACCGCGCTTTATCGCTTTACAACTCTCAATACTGTTCGTTATTTTCACTATGTTTTCGTTTTTCGTGCGATACAGAACGATACATACGCGCGATGAAGACGAGAAAATGTTCACGAAAGAATTCGAGGAGAAGAATCGAGAGAGAGATCGGAAGGAACTCTCGCGAGAGCGTCGTGAAATCGATCGACGAGGCTTTAGGAATAACGAACTTGGCGTGAAATTCGAGACAATTGGGGAAGTCCAGCGTGATGGTGTTTGGGGCGTAGTCGCGAACGTCGGATTGGTCGCGGCGGCGTGCGCGACGGCGTGGACGTTCGTTCTAGTGAAGAGGAGCTCGGCTTCGATTCAGGCTTCGATGACGCAGACGGTGTTGAATAAGCTACGCAATAGTAATGGTCACCAACAACAGAAGACGAACGATGTAGACGTAGAGATGGCGCGCGAGAGCGGGATAGAGAGGGAGAAGATTTGGAACGGGAGCGCTTGGGTCGAGAAGAAACGCGGCGAGCAAGTTTTAATGAATAGTACGATGACGAACGCGATTGAAGACGAAATGAATGGTAGTAATAGTGCTGCGAATGAGTTCGCGTTTGGGTTTGGATATAGCGAAGGCGTTTCGGAGGAGACCGCTAGGGAGAGAGCGTATAGGGAGACGAGATGGGCCAGGCTCGAAGCCGAGGAATTAGAAGCCGAAGAGAACGAGGAAGATCAGAGGAATCATCACGATTATTTTACTCAAGCAACGGCTTCGGCTTCGACTTCGACGAACGATGAGAACAACAACGATAACAATAACAATAAAAGTACTACTCACAACGCTAAGAAGCAAAGCGGTGCTTACGTTGGAGGAGGCGAACGAAAAGAAAAAGAATCCGCAACCGCAAAACGCGAACGCAGATGGAACCGTTACGACGAAAAATGGGAAAAACTGGACCAAGCGCATCAAACTTCGCGGCAACCGTTAACGTATAACGACATCCCATGGCCTCCAAAAATGGCCAAACTATTGGACCGCGCGTGCGCGCAACCTCAATTCGCTGCGATCGATAGACGTAAAGTCTATCACGCCTTAATGCTACAACGTTGGCACCCGGATAAGTTCATGCAAAAGTTCGGGAAGCGCGTCCGCGCCGGCGGCGACGAGGACAGGATTAAAGAACGCGTCGACGCCGTCGCGAAAGCTTTATCCGCTTCAGTCTAAGTTTCCACTTCATCGCGCGCTATCACAGTACGCTCAAAGAAAAACAGTTCACCGTTCGCTTGCGTCGCACTTTCCTCTGCGCTTGCGCCGCTTACGTACTAGAAAGTGGAACCGGGAACGACTCATCGTCCGGCCGTGGTTGCGACGTTCTAGAGCTCATCAATAGCAGTAGCAGCGTAGCCAGTACGAGCAGTAGCAGTAGCAGTAGCGTAAGTACTCGCCGTCCATCGCGTTCGATTCTTTTACCGCTTCCTCGCGCCGCGTTCTAGCTTTCGTACTGCTTACTAGTAAATGCGTACTGCCATCGATCAACACCGGCTTTCCCCAGAATTCAATAAACAATCCATTAACACTTACTGCGCTCTCGCTTAGACGTAAAGAGAAAGCGAAAATGCTCGACCTTGCGCTCGTACTCTGCAGATCCACTCTTTCTCTTCGCTCGATCGATCGCTCGAGCTCGAACAGATCGAAGAAGCGCTCAACAAGTCGTGGAAGAATCGTAACGAACAACCACTGCTTCGCTCTGCGCAGTAGGAGTAGGAGGAGTAGGAGCAAAATGACTACTCATGCTCAGGTTCGAGATGATTACGAACGACGATGTTTCGGAAGCAGTAGAACGGAGAGGAATAGTAGGTCCGCGAGAGTAAGGAGCTTACGCTTCGCCAGCGACGAAGAAGAAGATGACGAAGAAGAAGATGCGAGGACTAAAACGATTTTGTACAAATTCGATGAGCTCGTGAAAACGCGAATAATGATGAACGACGAAGAAATCGAGACTGAACCGATGGATGTTCTGCTCAGAAAGGATTTAGAGGGCGAACCTATTGAGAACGTGCAGCCGTCGCCGCAGACGAGCAAGGTAACATCGGTCGCGGAGTTAATCGCGTTTACGTTACCGACGATGGCGATTTGGTTATGCGATCCGATTTTGAGTTTGTTAGATACGGCCATGGTCGGGTTAACGAGTACGATTGAGTTAGCCGCGATATCGCCAGCGTCTGTTTATGTTGGGCATACGTGTTATATTTTGTGTTCGGCGTTTGCCGTGAGCGCGACGACTTTAATCGCGAGGGATAGGATTATCGCGAGGAGGAAAAATACTCCAGAAGCTGTCGAGGAAGACGCGAAAACCGTGAACGATGTTTTAGTCTTGTCCAGTATGTTTGGCGTAGCGGTGGCCGTTTTCCTTTTCATGTTTCACGTTCCAGCTTTGACGAGGTATGTCGGCGCTAATTCGTTAGATTTGATTCCGTACGCCGCGACTTATGCGGCGATTAGATTAGTTGGATTTCCTATTCAAATCGCGTGTTCGGTTATGCAATCCGCTCATTTAGCGACTGAGGATCCGTACACACCTCTAAAGGCGACGATTGTCGCCGGCGTAGTCAATGGCTTGGGCGATTTCGTAATGGTTTTTGGGTTACACGCCGGTATCGCCGGTGTCGCTTGGGCGACAGTGTTCGCGCAAATTGTAGTCTTTGTTTTGTTCATTCGAGCTATGATTCAAAGAGGAAAAAAGTGCGACGAAAGGAAAGATGATTTGGGCTATAGATTAAACGGACCACCGCCTTTACGAACGCCAATTCGTTTACCATCAAAGGCTTCGATGATAAGAATTAGCAAAATTGCTACGCCGGTATTCTTTGTCACGTTAGTTAAAGCCATATTCGTAGGGAGCACGATTAGATCAGGTACCGCTTTAGGGCCAGCGTTTTCTGCAGCAAACGGAGTCATGTTCACCGTGTACTTCTTCTTCGCAGTCATCGGCGACGGAGTATCTCAAGCCGCTCAAACGTTTCTCCCAGCTCAGCTCGGAGACGAAACCAGAGCGTTCCAAATGTGTAAACGTTTGTTAATCGCCGCGTTATGTATTGGATGTTTCTCTGCATTCACGTCGCGATTAATTCCAGTCTATTTCCCTTTTGCGTTCACGACTGACGCAACCGTCGCTTCGTTAATGAAAGAAATTGCCCCAGTATGTTCTTTGGCTCTACTCTTACACACTTCCTCGATGGCTTCCGAAGGATGCCTCTTAGCCGGTAGAGATACGCGATTCATGAGTTTAGCGTACGTCCCAAACGCTTTACTAGCATGGCTCGGTCTAGGTTTCACCTTAAGCAAAGGGTTCGGCATACAAAGCGCTTGGTTCGCTCTCGCGCAGTTCCACTTCGTGCGCTTACTCGTGAATAGTTTACGCTTACTATCAAAAAGCTCGCCTTTACGTAGATCGTTGAAGGAAGATTGACATATTCATACATATGTATTTAGAGTAAGTGTGTGTGTGTGTGTGTGAGAGAGAGAGTGAGAGTGAGATTATTACGCTTCCGTGCGCTGTTGAAATATACATAGCGCGTTCGTCGCGTTCAAGCGTCGTATTGTACCGGTCGTATTCCGTTTTCCTCTTTTGTGCCTGTTGCTGCTTTTTGTTCCTCTCTTCAAAAGTCCTCAAATTCCTCATAAAATAAAATAAAATAAAAACCAATAATAAATAATGTCAGACGCACCGCAGGAAGGAGGAGATAGAGGCGGATTCGGCCGTGGATTCGGCAGAGGAGGCGATCGCGGAGGTGATCGTGGACGCGGTGGTCGTCGCGGTGGCGATCGTGGGCGCGGCGGTCGTGGACGCGGCGGCGGTCGCGGTGCCAAGGACGATAAAGATGTTTGGACGCCTTGCACGAAACTTGGAAGACTCGTTCAAGCGGTACGTTTTCGTTTTCTGTGATGGAGAGAGCGACGGCTCTCTCGCGAGCGCGCGTGAATGATAAATAGTTTCTCTCTGCGTCGAGAATGTGTACGAGCGCGTGTTTTGTGTGTTTTAATGAGTAGTGTATGGTCGCGAGGTTGTTTTTGCGCGCGATTTCCGACGTCGTCGCTCGATTTCAGCGAGGGCTTTTGGATTTACGCGGTGCAAAAGCGGACGTTAGGGTCTCTCTGTCTCTCTCTCTATCGCGCGCGCGCGAAGGTTTTCGCTCATAAGCGAGTGCATTATTGGATACGTATAATTATGTGTTCAATTATGTTCTCGTTTCTATGTACGATGATGATGATCATGATAATAGAGAGAGTGATATGATTTCCTTCTCCCTCTCTTTCTCTTTAAAGCGCGCTTGCTTTAGACCTCCACGCACCAAAATTGAGTTCTAGCACTAACATCATCAACTCTTTCTTATAATCTCTCTTCGTTTAAATGAAATAATATATAGGGCAAGATCAAATCTCTCGAGCAAATCTACCTGCACTCAATCCCGATCAAGGAATACCAAATCGTGGACTATTTCATCGGCGCGAACTTAGTCGATGAAGTGATGAAGATCATGCCGGTTCAAAAGCAAACGTCAGCCGGTCAGCGCATGCGATTTAAGGCGTTTGTCGTCGTCGGGGACTCGAACGGCCACATTGGTTTAGGCGTCAAGGCCTGCAAGGAAGTTGCGCACTCTATCCAAGGTTCCATGATCCTTGCGAAGTTGAACATGGTTCCAGTGAGAAGAGGATACTGGGGTGCCGCGCTTGGCGCGCCGCACACCGTGCCGACTAAAGTGCACGGCAAATGTGGCTCCGTCCATATTCGTTTGATTCCGGCGCCAAAGGGTACTGGTATCGTCGCCGCGCAAACGCCGAAGAAGGTTTTAGTCATGGCTGGTATTCAAGATGTGTATACTTGCTCCAGAGGCCACACGAGAACGTTGGGTAACTTTGTTAAAGCGACGTATTACGCCTTGAGATCTACGTACGAATTCTTGACGCCAGATTTGTGGCCAGAGAACAAATGGCAAAAAGCGCCTGCTCAAGAGTACACTGACTTCTTGGCTGCACCAGTAAAGAAGAAAGTCTACCACGACGATTACTAAATATTAGATAATTTAATAAAAATATAATACGTAGCTATACTAAATAATATAAACAAAAACTTACCGCTCAATTCGATTAATTTCATCTACGAGCATCTTTCGTTGCTTTAATAAAATACTTCTTAGCAACTCACGGCGTATTATGTCGTCGTCGCTTACGTGGTTGTAGTTTTCGCCGCCGTCGATTTCTTTCAAAGCCGCTTTGCGTAAAATATGCAAACACAACCTTTGCATCGACGTCTTCTCCCTCTCTCTTTCTTTCATCGTTATAACCTCATCGCATCTTAATTCTAACTCGACGTTTTTCTTTTCCGTTCTGTTTCTTTTCCGTTCCAAACTGGACATTCGCCACCGCACGAACGCTCTCCGCAATACTACCATTTTTTCATCATCACCATTATCATCAACAACTGCAACAGTAACTCTCTCCTTTTTATGATCATTATCAATCGCTCGAACAAAATTAACAAAACTTCGCCACAACAAAAAACAAACTTTCAAAACATTCATTCTCCTCTCTGTCTCCCGTTTACTCTTTGAAATTAAAATCCTCCACCGCGTGAAACACTTTCTCATCACGTTCATTTGAACTCGAAAATTTTGAAATCTCTGAATCTTCCTCCTTAAAAGAACTTGGCGACGCCATTCATTGAACGCTTCTTTTTTGAGTTTATGTGCATGTTTTATGATTAACCTTTTCCCTACTTCCCTTCGTCGTTTGTCCCTGATAATCATCGATGTTGCGGTCATTTAATTAATTAATCGAGTTTTTTAGTGCCGAAATTCGTTTTTTGAGATTTCTCAACTAACTTTATAAAAAAATTGTAATTGTTACGCGCGCTTAAAAAAATGTTCGCAATGAATCGAATTCTGAACACGCGCGAAGGAATAAACGAACTTGTTAGAACAAAAAGAAACGCTTCGCGGACTTCTTCATCGAAATGTAGTACTCCTTTTTTAATTAAATCGAGATTTGTAACTTCCGCATCAAATTCATCTTCAGAAAATGCTGCTAGCAGTAATAGCAGTAACAGTAGTAATACGAGTAGTATCAAAAACAAAACATTGAAATGCAGAGATTCGAACGAAGGGATTGATATTGGGACGATTGGCATCGGGACTTTACAATGGGGCGACTCTAAAGCAGGTTTCGGCGAAACTTTTCGAGAAAACGACTTAATGAATGTTTATGCTCAAGCCAGAGAAGCAAATATAAAGTTCTTCGATACGGCGGAAATTTATGGTTATCAAAACACAAAGTTCGAGCAATCGAGCGAACATATTTTAAGTAGGTGCATTAGGAACGAAGAAGAAGGTTCTGTAAAAAATGAGAAGGAGTGCGTTTTGGGGAGTAAAGTGTTTACGATACCTTGGACGAACGCGTTGTTGGGAGGCGGCTTTCGAATCGGAAAAGATAGTTTAGTCACTGCTGGGAAGGAATCCGTAAGACGCATGGGCGGACGGCAGATGGATTTATGGTCGATACATTTCCCGTTCCCGAGTTTTAGTCAAGATGTTCTTTGCTCGGCGTTGGAGGAGGCGCTAGATTTAGGATTAACGAAAGCGGTTGGAGTATCTAACTACGACAAGGAACAGCTAGAGAAGGCGTATGATATACTTTCGAAGCGCGGAATCCCTTTAGCGTGTAATCAAATCGAGCATTCGATTTTGAATAGAAAAGCGGAGAAGAGCGGGTTGTTGCAAAGTTGTTTTGATAGAGACGTCGTAGTCGTCGCGTATTCGCCATTGAAAGCTTTGAAGACGAAGGATATTGAACAGAAATATGTTATCATGAACAAGTTATGTGATTTCATTGGACAAACATGTTCTGGAGGGAAGTCGACTGTTGCGGTTCAATTGAACTATTGCATGGCGAAAGGATGCGTACCAATTCCTGGAGTAAAAAAAGCTGACCAAATCAAAGATATCGAAGCAGCGATGGGATGGACTCTAGACGCGGAATCTTTATGTACAATAGACGAGAAGATGGACTATTTAGATGGACTAAAGTAGAAATTTTTATACTGTAGGTACTAGTAATAATATAGTTCTATTTTATTTCGCCTTCTTCGTCATCATCATCATCATCTTCTCCCTTCTGTTGTAGTATATCATTGCCTATGCTAATCTTTTTCAAGTTGTTATCTTCCGCCTTTTCCAAGTCTTGATACGTCATAAACTTAGTTTTGCTATCTTTATAGAATTGTGGCAAATATCGCTTCGGAACCTCTACTCCGCACGAGCGCGGATCTGCTTCTAATTCATCGCTATCGCTATCACTATCATTTCTATTATTTTTATTAGTATTGTTCTTCTTTGAAGGCTTAACGTGAAAATCTTCAAACCATTCAAATAACATCGCCAACGCGACTATAGCCGCGCCTGTTTTTCCATCCGCTCCGCAATACTTTTCTATATTCTTCCTCGCGCGTTCTCTCGCCATTTTTGTAAACTTCTCAAACGCCTTTTTCTCGTTTTGTTCATCGACGATTTCGTTTACTGTTTTTTTCCTTAAAGATACTCTCTTAAAAGCGTCTTCGATTTTCTTCAACGCAGAAGGACCGTCGGTCCACGAGTTATTATTATTGTTATTATTCGCAGCGCTGCCCGTTTTCGCCCGTTTCGTTTCTCTTCTTTTCTCTCTATCCCTGTCCTCCTCTTCCTCCTCTTCCTCCTCCTCCTCTTCAGCTCTTTTCTTCGCATCATCGGGCAAAATGACTAACTTCTCGATACTCCTGATATCGTACCCGTCCCACGGTATCTCGCACCTGAAATTCCCGCTCGATACGACCATAACCTTCACGCACATCTCGTTCACTTTACTGCTCTCAAATCCAATCCTCTTCCCACTCTCGCCAACCGCGTACACGACAACGCTCCCGAGCACGGGTTGCTCCCAAATCAACTTCTCCCTCTTCTTCAATTTTTCGCTCTTTTCCCGTTTTTCGCCCTCGAATCGTTCCCTGTAATGACTCAACAGATTCCCTAAAGTGCTCCCGAAGAACTCTGACCTCGAGCTATGCATTTGCTTATCGACCCTTGGAGGTCTGAAACTCTCGATATCTCTCACGATTGCCCCGATCGATCGGTCTTGCAAGAGCGCTTGGTACGCGCGCTCCAAGTGATTGATCGATTCCGAGAATTTTAATTCACTTTCCCTGGCCTCGGTCTCGTCTATCTTCGCAAAAGGCGGTTTTTGACCGATACTGTCCATGAACTGTTTATGCGAAGCTCGCAAGTGCATGAGAGCGTTTTCGCAGTCCGAGAGTACTCTGAGCTCATCGCGAGCTCGCGCGTTCTCTGCAGAGTCCATCTTTTTAGTGCGATTGGGAGTAACTCTCAAAGGCAGATGATGCGAAACAATGAAGAACAAGTTTGTGTTTTTGGAGGCCAAGGAGAACTTTGGGCCGTCGCGCGCGAGCTCGACTATGATCTATGTATACTACAACAACGCGACTATGTGTGACTATTCCATGCTAGGATGTCTATTTCTAGAGTTGTTTTCGTTTTCGGTGTTGTTGTTTTTGATGTTCGCGCGCTCGAGCGCTAACCGTCGCTTTCGTTGTTCAATTTTCTGTTCGATTTTCTCGTTCGCGTTTTGCTTAAGCGTGGTATACTTCTTTCCGATCAATTCGCTGTATTTCTTCCTTTGGAGTCGTAGAGCTTCGCGTCTGTTCTTGAAACCAGGGTGCGAGAAGTACGCTCTCGCGTAAGCGGCGGTCGCGTAAGTAGTCGTTCCAAATGTTGCGTAGCTCACGTTTTTGACCAATTGTTCGATTGAGAGTTTTTGGGACTCGATCGTTTCGAAGAGAATAGGGACGTGCTCTATTGACTGCGAGGCCGCGACTGCTAAGAGGCCCATTTGCATCGCGGTTGCGACTTTCCCGATATATAGCGGTTCCCATTTTTCCGTAGAGTTGAACGCTTCCCATTCTTTCGTGATGTATGCTGATTTTTTTAATTGTTCGTCATCATCATTAATTGTTGTCGCATTAATGCTAATATTGTTTTCGTCTTTGTTCTGAACATGTTTATCATCATCGTCATCGAGAAGAAGCCCGCCTCTACTTCGATCGACGAACTTCTCGTCTTCTTCGTTCACTTCATCAATCGCGAAATACTGCCTCCAAGTCAATTTCTCAAACTCTAACGCATTCGCTCTCCTCCATAAACCACTTCCTAAAAACCCTACGTCTCTCACGACGAACAGCGCGACCATCCACGCCGGTAACTGTCCGGCGCACGCCATACCGACGCCGACGCTACTGACGAAAACTTTATCAGCCGCGGCGTCGAAAAAGCTCCCGAAATTCGACTCTTGCTTCCACTTCCTCGCTAAATACCCGTCGAGATAGTCCGATATACCGGCTATCGCAATCATGGAAATCACAAACTCGCCGGAGTATACTTCCGTTCCTTTCACTATCATGTTCGCTATGAACGGTCCAGACATCGCCCTCGAAACAGATAGCATGTTTGGCACGTTGACGATCGACGGATTCGTTCGACCGCGGCGACAGCCGCCCGTTCGCTCGCTCTTTCTCACAAATTCCAAAGCTGCAGAAATATCCCTTCGTTCGCTCGCTTCTTCTTCGTTCGATGTCTTCGCCGCGAACCCGCGCAGCTGTCGATATCGATCGTTGTTCCAATACTTCTCCTCGCTCTTTTTCCTCTTCTTCAACGAAACCGCTTGGCAGTCGTCGTCTGCCCTCGTCGCCGCCGCATGTCTTCTTCGTAATTCGCTTCCGTCGCCGACTAAAGAACACGCGCGAACAAAAGAAGTAGAAGAAGAAGTAGAAGAAGAAGAAGAAGAAGAACAGCGAGCTAGATTCGAATACCCAGCTGTAATGAATTTCTTCGTCGCCGTATTGATGTTATTTCGCCGCGAAATCATCATCAGCCTTCTTTTTTTGACCCGTTTTGGATATCCAAAAGCACATGTGGTTCTTTTTGAAAAAGGCGTTTTCTTCTTATATCTCTTTTAATTTGATCGCGAAGTATGCGCGATGAGTACATTTTTTATTCAAAGCACGAGCGTGTCTAGTTTTTCATCGCGTTTTACTTTAGAGACCGCGCGGCGTTCGTTGAACCTCGTTTTACTCGTTTTCTTTTAAGACGATATTCGTCCAGATCCGCTGCGTTGACTCGATCAACACGATCCTCTTTCAAAAATGTTTTCTTCTCTCTCTCTCACTCACTCACTCACTCACTCACTGTTCATGAATTGGCTCAGACATCAACGAAAGCGCTCTGTTTTACCTCAGAACCCGACCGTTGTTACGAACCTCGCCTTTACTCGTTTTCTTTAAAACGACAATTCGTCGCAGATCTGCAGCTTTGACCTGATCTCACTCTCTGTTAATGAATTCGCTCAGACGATCAATATGCGCTCTGTTTTATCTCAGAAATCGACCGTTGTCACGAATGTCGTTTTCTTTAAACGGCATTTATCGCAAGAGAGAGAGAGAGCGAGAGATTAGAGCGAGAGGTTAGAGATTAAATACAATTAATTTCCTGTTTTGAACGCGCAATGAGAAGTCCTCATCATATAACGTTTTCTCATAAAATCGACTTCTCTTTCGATTTAATCACAGGGCGAGAAACGGTGAATCTCGAGATCAAAATAAATGAATCACTCGATTGGAAAAGAAGAAATCGTCCAATGTTGGGGCTGTTCAGCTAAACTCGCCGCACCGAGAGCTTCTGCGCTTAAGGACGAAAACCGATTTTCGTGCGCCTATTGTGGCGCAATCACGGCCTTGCACGAACAACCTTTGCTTTTGAGAGCACGGGGAGTGAAACGTTTGAACGAATCGAGCGCAGGTTTCCTCGTGAACACGTGTTTGGTCGTGCCGTTGAGATTCTTTACGCGCCTGGTTGGGAGGATGTTATGGATCGTCGTGAGTTGTTTAGTGTTTTTTTTAGTGAAGCAGACTTGGACGTGTTCGATACCGAAACTGACCGTTGAACGAGAACGAGGAGATAGTAGTGGTAGCAGTAGTGGTAGCAGTAGTAGTCTGCGCGTGAGCGATGGCGCGTATGATGTAAGTGTTGCCGTGTTTGAGATTTCGAGTTTGATCGCGTTGAGGGCGGTATTAGCGCTCGCTTGCGTGAATATATATTGGAACTACGCCGTGTCAATCGCGAGTCAGGCGAAGAGCGTGAGGGCGTTGAGAGAAGAAGGGCTTGATGATCACGGCGATGATAGTAATAGTAGTAGTAGTAATAGTAGTAGTAGTGATTGTGAGCGAGGAGAGGTAGTTGATAGTAATAGTAGTAAGTCGTTGATCGTGCCAATACCTTGGTGTCAACGTTGTCCAACAACAATAACAACAACAAAAAGAACAACAACAGAATCGACGTCTATCGAGGAAGATTACGATGATGTGGAGAACGAAGTTCATCCGACGTCGGTCGTTGCAAGAGATTCGTTTAGAATGTGCTCGTACTGTATCAAATGCGACGACGTGAAACCGTACGGAACGTCGCATTGCTCTACGTGCAATAAATGCATAGTCGATTTGGACCATCATTGTCCATTTTTACAAAATTGTGTCGGGAAACATAACGTAAGAGCGTTTATTTGTTTTTGTCTTTGGTGTTCAATCGGATGCACGCTCGCGTTCGTGATTGCAATTGCGTTGCCGTTTACTACGCAGAGACATACATTTCGTGCTCCGTATGAAAAAGTACTCGGCGACTCGAAGTATTCTTACGAATACGTCGGTCGATTTCCGACTTCGACGATTGCAATTGTGCAATATTTCTCGTTCATTTTGCGTTATATTTCCCAGTGCGAAGAGACTTGGATAGGGACGTGGTGCGTCGTTGTTTTAGCAACCGCAACGATCGCCCCTCTGACTGGAGGTTTGTTTTACCAAACGTTATTAGCTGTAAAGCAGGGAGAGTTTTATGTTGCATCGCTCAAAGCGAAGCGTGACGCAAAGTTCCAGCATGAAAGTGGTTTAAATCAGTACGCCAATAATAATAATAATATGAATAGTAATAATAACAACAACGTAGATTCTTTGGCGAGAGAGGCGACGGGGATGGGAAAACGTGTTGAAGATGCGAGATTAAGAGCTGTATTTGAAAGAAGAAAAGGCGAACATTGGATATTCTGGTTTCTTTTCCCGCGAATATCTAATTTGAAGGGATTTATTAGAAGAAGAAAAAATGTACAAAAATTAAAATAAGTAGGGATTTTTTAATAGTTATATAACACTATGCAGTTGCTAATGCCACCGCGTGCACGACCGAACATCTTCAAATAAGCCGACAGTTGCTTCGACGTCAATTCCTACCAATATTTCAGTCTCGCACCACAAGAATCGCGGTTTAACGCCTGGAACGGTTCTTAAATACTGAAGTATTGTCTCGACCAACGAAGAAGAATCGATCGAAGAGTGAGAAATTTTTGTATCTGCCGCAGATTCGACAACTTCTTTGAGTAAACTACCGTCCATTGCTACTTTCGTCAACGCCTGCGCAAACCTATCTATTGACTTCGTATCTTCGCTAAGTTCTATAGTTCCATTATTATAGGATTCTTCGCTATTGACTATGTTTTCGTTGAGTTCGATGCCGAGCGAGCGAAACCATAGTTGCACTCTCCTCGCGCTCTCTCGAATATTAGCCACGTTCTTTAATGCCCTAAAATCTTTTCTACTACTATTTCTACTACTAACATTTAACGTTGTCGTTGTTGTCGTTTGTGGTGTTAACGTTGTTCCCATCTTCCCCCGTTGTTGTTGTTGTTGTTGTTGTTGCAATGGCGTCGACGCTCGTTCCATAGCTCTCGCAACAGCAATCTCCAACAAATCATCATCATCCGCTCTTAAACCGAGCGTCTTCTTCTCGAAACTCGTCATCGCGTAACTCCCGACGGGCTTCGCTTCCGGTATCCTTAACTCTACGTCGTCGTCGTCGTCGTTCGCTTCACGTTCACACTCTTCAAACGCTCTCGCTCTCCTATTGTTCTCTCTCATATAAACAGTTTCCTCGCGATCGTTCACACTCAAATTCTCCATCGCTCGTTCGCTCGCGTTTGCGCCGTCAAACTCTAATCTTTTCTTATCAATCTTGTCTCTTGCAGGAGAGCGAGAGTCCCCAAAATCCTCGTTCCTTCGCGCCGCGAAAACGACTTCATCTTCTTCACAGAGTTCTCCGAAATCGGTCACCGGCGTCAAGAAATCCGCGCGCACGCGAAACGATCCAGACTTCTCCTGCGTTTGCGGTCTCATCGATTCCGGTCTCGGCACGAACTCATCGTCGTCAAAATCATCAAAATCATCATCAACGTCTTCTTCCAAGACTTCGTTCTTCGCGCTCATCCAAGCTAACAAAGAAGCGGTCTCTTCCTCGTCCGAAGAACACTCCATTCGCTGTTACTGCTTGTTCTCTCTTCTTACTCTCTCTGCTTTTATTATTTTATATCGATTATCGAATCTATTCATGCAGGCTTTGGCCACATAAAATTCCCCTAATATTACCCTACCCTTACCCTACACCCTAAACCCTAAACCCTAAATCACAACACCCTAAATCACAACACCCTAAATTAATTAATATCAATAAAACCAAGAGACCGATACTGCGTAAAACTAAAATTAATTAACTAATTAAATTAATTAATTAAATTAATCAATCTAGAGCGAGAGAGAGAGAGATAAATGAGCGAATCGTTCGCCTATGGCGCAAGCGAAGAACCTTCAGACGCTTTCTTAATCGTAAGACTGCGCGTAAAGGCGGCACAGAGAATCCAACGCTTGCTCGATAAGTCCGTCCCATTCACTTCCAGGAGATGGGCGACTTGGTGCGCACTTTGCTTAGCCTATCTCCTGCGCGCCTGGTTCGTGAGAGGGTATTACATCGTCACGTACGGATTAGGGATATATAATTTGAATCTAGTGATCGGGTTCTTGAGCCCGGCGAGAGACCCGAGCGGTCAGGATGGGCCGTCGTTGCCGACGAGTAATGAAGAGGAGTACAGGTGAGCTCAGAGATCGATTTGATTTGATTCGTTTTTTTGTTCCGCGCTCACTTTTGGTGTCGTTTTTGATTCGAAACGCGGTATGAGTGAAGAAGGAAGATCGTTTGCAGGCAGAGGCGATTTTAGTGCGTCGTGCGGTTGCGCGTATTCGGTACTCTCCGAGAGCTAGCGCCGAGCGCGGCGTTGACATTTTTTGACTTACTTTTCGTCTCGCTTTTCGCTCATTTACGTATTAACACGAACTGAACAGACCGTTCGTGAGAAAACTACCAGAGTTTAAGTTTTGGGTGAAAAGTGCGAAGAGTTTGTTGGTAAGTTTCGCGATGACGTTCTTCCCGGTGTTCGACGTCCCAGTGTTTTGGCCAATTTTACTGATGTATTTCGTGATGTTATTCACGATGACCATGAAACAACAATTGAGGCACATGATTAAGCATAAGTACGTACCGTTTTCTTGGGGGAAACAGACGTATGGCGGTAAAGGTGTTGGTGGGAAAGAAAAAGCAGGCGGTGGAAGCGATTAGTTTTTAAAAAGATACAGATATGAATACGTAGCCCGCGCGACGACGAAAGCGCTATTATTATTATTATTATTATTATTATT
>Ga0115001_10001419_pt1 | contig 18487 bp, 15 predicted proteins | sample ArcticOcean_MG_C_12_FD_89869 | JGI IMG/M metagenome (GOLD analysis project Ga0115001, IMG submission 89869) | Marine microbial communities from western Arctic Ocean - ArcticOcean_MG_CB8_130 | ecosystem: Environmental > Aquatic > Marine > Oceanic | place: Arctic Ocean: Canada Basin | collected... | reverse complement strand
CCACACAAAGCATTGGTCTTTACGTCCAGATGTGCGGTAGGGGAATGAGAATCCACGAAGACAAAAGCAATTGTCTGCTCTTAGACTATGGAGAGAACGTTGCTCGTCATGGATGCTTGGACGAAGTATCTCCCGGACAAGCTAACGAAGGTCGCTATCATCCTAAGATTTGTTCTGCTTGTAACGTTATCAACTCACCATCAGCCAAGGAATGTGCTGAATGTGGACAGGTGTTTGAATCAAAACAAACCAAGTCTTTGTGGACCAAGAAAGAAAGAGAGGTCGCTAGAAGAACCAAAGCAGAGAAGCAAGCCGTTCTATCGGACGAAAGAAAAAAATCTAAGCCGGTGTTCAAACCCGTTACAGATATCTATGCCACTGTTACCAAGTCTAAGAACGGCAGTGATTACTGTCAGGTTGTCTTTACAGTTGGAGATGAATTCTTTCCTAAGAAGATGCCTCTTATGTTTGGACACCCCACAGCACACAACATGGCGGTGCGTAAATGGAATAAGATAACCGATGAATGGGGATCTCCAAAGCAAGCGTGGATGGCTGCTGAACTAATAAACAATGGAGCTTTCGATACAATATCTGAGATAGTTGTGCAGAAGCAAGGCAAGTACGAGAACGTTATCGGTATTAGAAATAAAAAAAATGAGAGAATAAAATTATGACAATCGTTCATGAACTGTTAGATCAAGTTGAGTTAATTGAAGAGCAACACAAAAGGTTTTACTTAGGCATTAGTGGTATTGGTAATTCAAACCAACGTCTAGTGTGGATGCGTTATCGTTGGTTGATGCCAAACGATTGGGAGCCAAGAGTCCTACGTCTACTAGACCTAGGTAACGTGGTAGAAGATGACCTTATTAAGAAGCTCAGAAAGATACCTGGTGCTTCTATCTATGACGTAGATAAGAATGGTAAACAGTTTGAAACCGAAGCTTTAGGAGGGCACGTTAAAGGCCATATAGATGGTGTAGCCAGTAACCTTCCGGGGCTCGATCAAGACAACCCATATCTGTTAGAGTTCAAGACGGCTAACGACAATCGATTTAATAACCTAAAGAAGTTAGGAAGCTATTGCGATTGGTCAGACGAGTACGCTGCTCAGTTGCATTTGTACATGGGCTTCTTTAAATTCAAGCACGCCATAGCCATTGTCTACAACAAGAACAACTCAGATCTTTACACTGAGATAGTTGAGTTTGATAAAGAGTTGTTTGATACTTTAATAGAGAAAGCCAAGAACGTTCTGCTGTCTGAGTCTCCCCCAGAGAACTACATACCTGAGACTGACTATCGTATCCGCAGTTACATGACACCAGGGCAACAAGCTTCTTATCTGGGTAGAGCTTTGCCTGAAAAAATTCATTGCCGTTCGTGTCGGTTCGCAAAAGTAGACATAGATAAAGGCGATAGCCATTGGCATTGCACTCAGCACGATAAGAAAATAAGTAATGAACGTCAGACCAAAGGTTGTCCTCGTCACAATTACATTCCAGAACTGATACCGGCTAGAGTTGTGGAACAAGATGATGACATAGTTGTGTACGAGAAGGATGACTTTAGATTCGTTAACGTTCCGGGCGATAAGAGTTCAAAGGACACCAACTTCTACTCTAGTGAAGAGTTGATTCAAGTAGTTAACTCTGGGTTTCCGGTAGAACTGCTAGAGAAAGTGGACTGGATTAAGAAGTCTTTGAATGGGACGATAGTTGAGATTAAGCCTTGGGTTCAGACGGGCGTTCCGTTCTAAGTTATTACCAACTCGCACCTTGGGTTCTCTTTGTCCACGCCACCAAACCTATAGACCACTTCTTTGATCTGCTTGAAGCTATCGTCTTCCAGGATCTCAGCTTTAACCAAAGCATCGCACGCAAACTTATCTATGATTGAACAGGGATTGCTTACGTCAATACGTCTTTTGCTCTTGGCGTAGTAGGTGTAGGTTAGAGTTACCGGCTCAGAGAAACTGTCAAAGTCTTCTAGCCTGGGTATAAGATTATCGGTGTAAAGTTTTTTGGCTATAGACAATACCCGGTAGTGAGCATTGCGATAGTTGTTTAGATTGAGAATGAACTTCTTTTTCTTTGAGTAGAAGACTTCTAATGGTAGGTCAATTTCCAAGCTTAAGGTTTTCCTGTAAGAATTTTATTCAGCTCCTCCTGTCTGAGAACGTCTGATGCTTTTGATTGTACTCCAGGATCTACAAATTGTCCTTGTAAACTTTGTCCTGTTAAATTTGCTTGAGCTTTAGATAAATCTAATTCAGGGACTGGTTGAGCAGCTTTTCTTTCTGTTCCTTGTAAAGCAAAATTAAGAACGTCTTTATTAATTTGACTTGGGTTAAACAATCCTTGCATGACCATATCCCTATTAGCCACTTTAGCAACTTTTAATTGTTCATCTATTTCATATTCTTTTAGACCAAGAGTTCTAGCATCTTCTATGGCCGTGTAAAGCGTTCGTAAAGAATTGTATCTGGCTTCATTGGTGTTGATGTATCCTTGAACAAAGTCTTGTGCATCTCTTTCGTTGTTAGATCTTAACAACCTGTTGTATTCATTGGTTGTTTCTCTTATGGCTCTTTTAGCTTCGGCTGCTTTGTAATAAAGAGATCTATCAATCTGTGGTTTAACGACTTTTATTCCTGTAAATGCTGACACCATTGTTTCTGCAACATCAATGGGTTTACCCCTTGGACTGATTGCTCCCTTTTTTCCAGTAGCTAAAGAAGCAACGGCAGTAATAAAATCTTTTGGTACGATCTGAGTACCTTCAGCATCAACTTCAAATGTAACTGGAAGGGCTGTTGGTGCTATTGCATTAAATACATGTAAAAATTGTTTTTGCATTTTAGTGCCCAACACATCTGATTCATTAAAAATATTTCTACCTGTAGATGTTTTTCCTTCTTTAGCCTCAAGAACTGCATTCGCACCAAGGCTTGTAGATAAGAAAGGATCTGTCATTTCTCCTATTGAATCTATTGTTGCATTGCCTACTATATTCATTAAGCTTGCTTCGTTTCTATCACCTTCAGCAACAGCATTTAATACAGCTCTAACAGGTCTTTGTAAAAAGTCATAAGGATTGGTGTAACTGTAATTAACAAAACCTGTAATGTTCCCAGCAGAATCTGTTTCAGTTGGGATCATGGTGGCTGTTTTTTCCCAAGGTGCAGCAAAGGATCTTTTGTATGCATCTATTTGTTCTTGTTCTGCACCTGTTAAAGCTAAACCGGCTGCTGTTAATCCAGCAGGCAACCCAACAGTTGTTGTAAATGCAGATGTTATTCTTCTCATTCCTACTTTTTGTAATTCAGAGTTACTGCTTGCTAGTTCTTTAATTGCTCTTTCTATAGTGTTGCCAGTATTTCTAAAAATTTCAGCAGGAAAAGCTGTAAAGTTACCAAACACAGGAATAAATTTTAATTGTTTTACTATTTCAGGGGTTCTTGAATAAGTTGGTGTTATATCTAAAGCTATGGTTGCACCCTCGCCTTTAATAAATTTATCTAATAAATTTTTAGGATTTTTTACTCCATCTCTTGTTTGTTGTTCAAAAATTTCTTGGCTTAATTTTTTTAATTCACCTGCTTGAACAACAGCCCCTAGTTGTTCATCTGGTCCTGAGGCTTTAATAAGCTTTTGAATATCAGGATCAGAAAAATTTTTAACAGCAGTAACCGGAATAACAGCATCATCAGCAGAGTCAGCTATAACTTTTGTAAGTTTCGATTGTTCACCATTCCAGTTTACCATCCTAGCTGCGTTGTCTGAACCTGTATAAACTCTTTCAATAGGTTGTAATACAGCTTTTTGTATTCTACTTATAACACCATTTGATTGTATTTTTTTCATCAAAGCAACATCTTCTACAACATAAGCACCTACGTCAGCTATTTCCTGTAATTGCACTCCTCTTCCTACTACAATTTGATAATCTCTTGCTTCTTTAATTTCTTCTTTGTATTTTGTTTTTCCTCTTGGATCAAGTACGCCAGCAAATGATTGTTTAAAAGTCTTTGTAAAATTAGCAGAGGGTCCAAGGTTTCCATTCATGGCTGCAAAAATTGGAACACTAGTATTATTTCTTATGTGAGCACCAATTGATAATAAAGTTTTATTGTATTGTCCTACTGTTTTTAAAGCCAATAATCCTTTGTAAGTATTTTTTAAAATATCAGGCATTAGTTCTTTAAAACCATCTGCTGCTACTCCAAGAGATTTAACAAAAACCTCTGGTGCATAAGTATTTTCTAAAGCACCAGCTTCAGGACCAAACTTTACATAGTCAACGTTCAAACCATCTATTTCATTAGCTGGAATAATATCTCTTAATTTTTTAGTTTCAAGGTCTAAAGTATTTACGTCCATTGCTTTGAAATCATCAACGGTTTTTAGAAAGGGTGTTGTTCCTCTTTGAAGTGCTGTGTCATTAAGAATTTTTATATCATCAAAAGCTTTTATGTCTCCTACTAAAGTAGCAACTTTAGACATAGTAGCGGTTGTTGCAAAAGCTTCATCTTGTAAAGCTTGTTTCCATTCTGATCCTTCTTTGTAATTAAGAGGAGTTATTTCACCTAAAGCTTCTCTAATTTCAGGCAAGTTTTTTAATTTTTTCCCTTTTAATAATCCACTTTTTATATTATTTACATACAATTCTGGAGTCTGATAAGTTTTTTTAATATTTTCAGGATTTTTTATATCGTTAAATATTTGTCTTGCTTGAGATTCGGCAAGGTCTCCTTTTAAACCAGCTATTTCTGCTATTTTTTTAATAGCTCTATCGTATACTTCAGGTGCTGGTTGAAAATTTGGATCTAAAAAAGTTCTGTAAAGAGTTGTTCCATACATGCCATTGTTTAAAATCAATGCTTCTTTAAACCCTGATTCTAAAGTTAGACCAGGTATGGTAGTTTTACCTGCAACCAACTTAGACAACAGTGCTTCTTCTTGACGAAACAATTCTTTGTTATCTCCAAGTATAGAAGACAAATGATTGTCAACATCTACATTTAAAGTTTCGTAATCTATTTTATTTCCTGAACCTTCAAAGCTTTTTATTTTATTAAATGATTCAGTTTCTATCTGTTTCATCTTAGCTCTTTTTGGTATTCCGGTTAGCCCTGGAAAATTTCTTTCAACAACAATTAAAGGATTTCTATAAGATGTAATTGCTTTAACCAAATCTAAAGCATCTGTTTCATTTAACTTTCCGCTTGATGCAGCTTCTCCTATTGTTTTTTGAACTTTATCCATAGCATCTCCAACTCCTAGAGTAAGATCTACAGCGTATGATTTTTGAGCTTGGTGAACATTTGATATTGCTGTATTGTTTTTTGCAGTTTGCTCAAACGTACCACCATATGTCATGTTTTTTCTTAAGAAATCAAACACACCTTTGTCTGCTTTTTCTGCAGCTGCAACACCCCCGGTTTTATTATTTAAACCTTTGGCTAGTGCATTAAAATAAGGTGCAGCTAAATCTAATCCGCCTCCTGCTAATCCGACTGCGCCTCCAACAATTTTTGGAGCAGCGTAAACAAATGTTGATGTTTCAGCAAAAACTTGCAATCTTTCTTTTAATCTTGCAGCAGCAGCCTCTCTGCCTTTAAGATTTTTAATTCTTTCTTCATCGCTTTCTTTATCAAACATATCTGCAAAAGTATCGATATCATCTGTAGCAACGGCAGCATCTACCGCACCTATGGCTGCTAGTTGTTTTGTTTTGCTTAATCCAGATAAGGCTTTAGTAACACCAAGCCCTGGAATACCAAATTGAAGTACCGTCTGAACTGTTTTACCAGCTCTACCTTGTACGTCTGGCTTAATAGACTCAAAGAATTCATTAACGTTGTCGGTTACTTCTGTATTAAAAAGAAGATCTACTACTGTGGTCGGTATAGTAGCAACACCTTGGACTGCTGAAACAGCAGCAGCAGGTACTGCCCTTCCTATGTCTCCTAGGCCAGAGCCAGAGCCACCCGGTCCTGTTTTAGCAGCTCTTTCAGAAGCTTTTTTAATTTCTTCTGGGTCATTGCTTTCAACAAATATTCTTTCTCCACTGTCTAAAGTTATTATAGGCATAACTTTTTATGTCTTTCTTATAATCCTTTTAGCTAGTTCATTAGGATCTTCATTTGTTTCTTGCATTAATGCTAACATTGAAATGTCATTTAATAAAACACCAGGGTTATTTGCATCAACCACTTCTCCATCTTCATCACCAGTTAATATTGTTTTAAATTTTGTTAGCAACATCTGTGCTGCTAACTGAGACTCTTTTGTTAATTTACTACCGCCAGCTTGTAAGTTTTGTAGTCTTGAAATATCTTCATCACTCATTGCTAATAACTTTTCTTGTTCTGACAATCCTTCTTCTTGTCTAACGCCTTCTGCCATAGCTGCTTGTCCAAAGTCAGCGATAGCATTTCTTGGAACAAAGCCTTCACTTGGTTGCATCATAGCCAAGAATCCTGCCATCATTTGTCTTGCAAACTCAGGGTCTTTACCAAGCTTATCAGTGTAGCTTCCGGGGAAAGATGCAAGGTAGTCCATGAATACAGGTTCTGTTCTTCCTGCTGCTTGTGCTCGTTCTAAACTTTTAGCGTAATGAATGTCTCTCATTGCATTTGATTCTTTTGGCTCTGGTGTTGTATCTTCTTTATTTTCATCTTCCGGAAGTGTAACATTAGCTGCATCACTAGATAAATAATCGTATACACCATAACCCAAAGCAGGATACCCAATTGTTCTAACAGCCCCTCTTCCCATACCGCCTTCACGACCCGCTTTTTCAAGAATTTTTTTACCAAAACTGTAGGTTCCTCTACCAATAGCAGCAGCTGGAACAACAATTTCAGGAGGCAAAGCTCTCATTACTTCTTCTTTAGCTTTTTCTGTTTTAGTTTTTTTCTCTGTAGTTTCTTTCTTTTTAGTATCTGGTTTCTTTTTAGTCTCTGATTTTTTAGCTTTATTTAGTGCGTCTCTAGCTTGATCTGCTTTATCTTTTAAAGATTTTATAATTCTTTTAATTACTCCTTTTTTGCCACTACCATCTGCAAACTTAGCTATGCCACCATTAGCCATCATCATTGGATCCATGTTAGCTATGCCACCTTCTTGGTATCTTGTAATCTCTGGAGTGGATATGCCCCTTCCTTGAATCATGTATCCTTGAGTTCCTGTATCTCCGCTATTCTGTGAATTAGCATATGCCTCAGCTAACATCGCTAAAGCTTTTATTCCTCTCTGGCCTTTAGTAAGTTCTTTTTTATTTACATCAGCAATATCTGTTTCAGCTTCATCTAATGCATCTTTTTCTATTACTTCAGTTTCAACATTAGATTGATCCCCAGAAATAAAGTTTCCTATACCAGATCTCATATCATCAATCATAGACCCCCTTATTTCTGGATCTTTTGCAAGATTATAAAGTTCTTTTGCATCTCTACCCATTTCAACCAACTCGCCTATTCCACCTTTTTTAGTTATGGAAGGATCTTCTTTAATTTCAGCTAAGGCTTCATCGCTATAAAGTTCAACAGGACCGATGTTTTCAATGCCTCTATTGTTGGTAGTTACTAAATCGGCTGCTTCCTGTCTTATCGCCATTTGCCCTGGTGTAGCCAGTATTCCTTTTCTTGTTGGTCCTAAAAGCAATCCATTAGCAGCTGCAATGTTTTCTGCAGGGTTTGTTGTAAATAAATCTTTTGCTTTTTGTCCTGCTCCTCTTTCAGCATTTTTAAGTGCCTCAACTTTGTTCATTGTCTTTCTTAATTTGTTTCCTTTAACTCCTGCTTGTAAAAGTTTTGCTGCAATTCCAGCGGGAGGAAACACCATTAATCCAGCTACTAAATAATCAACAGGATCAGTAGGATCAAATACTAAATCAGTAAAATCTCTAAGGTTTGCTCCTGAACCTTCTGCTGTTTTTTGATAATTAAAAAACCCTGAGTCCGCATCTCCACCATCAGCGTACGCAGCTATACCGCCATCAGCAAATCGTTTGTTGTAACGAACACCAGCTCCTTCCTCCTCTGGATTTACATAAAAACTAAAGCCATCGTCATCACCGTAAGTGTACTCATCGCCTCTTTTTTGTATGGGCAAATCAGTAACATTTCCTAATATGTTATTAATAAGAGCTTCTTCTGATTCTTCTGATCCTCTTGGTAGTCTAATTCCTAACGCTTCTTCTAGCTTTGCAATGCCTTGTTCCTTCATTGCGTCTTTAAATTGTTCTTCTTCGCTCATTCCCCCATTAGCGTATCCTCTGACCGGGCTTAATCCTGATGTAATACTCATTACAGCACCTTAGAATAATCTACAGCGTAGTAACCATCTTTAACTACCACTGCATCTGGTTTAACTTCTAATACTTCTTGAGCCAGTACGCCCTCAGCCGGTTCGCTTTCTGCACCTAGTTCTTTACCTTTGTCATTCCAATCCCACGTGTACCAACCAATACCAGGTTCTAGTTCACCAACTTTTTTAATGTTAGTTTTTAAATCTACATCAGAAGTAGCAGCAGCAGTACCACCACCTGAGCCATAATAAGCTCCAGCTGCTGCACCTACTGCACCTAAAATAGTAGCAGCAGAACTTGGTTTTTGATAACTACCACGTTGATAAGCACTTGTACCAGTACCGCCAGAGATACCACCCATTGGTGATCCAGCTAGTAACTGTTGACCTTGCATTAATCTTTGCATTGGCTCGCCTGCAAGTTGCTGTGCTCCAGCAAACTGTCTTGACAGTCCTGCTTGTTGAGTTGCTTGACCTTGTTGACCAAGTTGATTCAACATACCTACCTGTGTACCTAACTGACTCTGTCCTTGTTGTCCTAACCCGGCAATGCCTTGACCTATCTGGCCGTATTGTTGTCCTAACCCGGCTTGCATTTGTCCCAAGCCACCCAAAGCCTGTCCACCGGCTCCAATGCTAGATCCAAAGCCACCTAGTGCTTGACCTCTTTGTACTTGTTGCTGTCCTAGACCAGCCATCTGACTGCCCAATGCTGCTTGTTGTCCACCTATAGCAGCCTGTTGTCCACCTAGACCTGCTTGCATTGAACCCAATCCAGCCTGTCTGCCTTGCTGTGATTCAAATGCCTGTTGAGCTTGCCCTTGTGATTGACCAAAACCTTGGCTTCTTAAACCACCAATAGCTTCCGCTGCTCCTCTTCCTGTTTGTCTTGCTAATTCTTCTTGTGATATACGTCCTCTTGATCCACCAAACGCACCTTGCGATATGGCTCTGTCTCTAAGGCCTATGTCTTGTTGAGCTGAAGCTCTATTAATATCTTGTAATGTTTGTTGCACTACCTGGTCTTCATACGGATTCATAAATCTAGACGCAGAAGCTGGGTCGTACATTTTGGTTGAACCCAATGCACTTTGTTCGGCTCTTTGTAATGCACCTATGCCACCGGCTACAGTTTCTGCACCTGTGCCTATCATTCTTTCTGCTGCGTCTGAGAACCTTCCAGCTCCTCTTGTTAGATCAGATCCTTCTCTTTGAAAGCCCATGCCTTCTTGGATACCAGCTTGAGCCTGTGGTAAGTAGCCCATAGAAGCATCTAAATTAGCTTCTTGTTTACCAAAAAGCCCACCCGCTTGATCTAAGCTTTCTTGAAAGTTTCCTAATCCACCTGCTGCTTGACGAGCTTGTATTTGTAATGGCGTAAGTCCTGCCGTTTGTTCTATAGGTATGTCTCTTGCTTGAGATATTAAACCTTCGTATTCTCCGGGTGATCCAAAGTAAGATCCTAATAGTCTTCTAGAGTAGTCCTCCATGTATGGAGAGACAAAAGAATAACCAGTTTGAGGCGTGGTTATAACATCGGCTGGTGGAGCAGTGACTGTTTTACTACTAAATATTCCCATTACTTATACCTCTTAGCCATTTCTTCAGCTTCTTTTTGAAACTCATACATCTTACGAGCACCCATTAATCTTTGTTCGTATTCATCATCTGGACTTGCCCCAGCCATCATTCCTATGCCTCTAACAGCAGCTGAGTTAACTATAAACTCACCATCGCTTAACATAGCAGGAATTTTATCTCCTCGTTCACCACCTGGGCCTGTAACCAATTCTTCTCTTTCTGGAAAATCTTCAACGCCCATTTCTCCTGTGCCGTCAGCGTATGCATTAACGTAAGTTCCATCCTTAGCATACAATTGACTTTCTATACGCCTTGGTTGCATGCTGTCTATAAACGTAGCTTCTTTAGGAGGTGCTACTAATGGCGAGAAAGGAGTTCCTTTTATCTGTGAATATATTTTTGATACTTCACTTGGATAGAATCTATAAGCATCAGGAGTTTCATCTCTTGCATCAATTGAAATATTTTGCCCTGGATTAACGTTTTCAAAATTCATGCCTTGATACAAAGAACCTCGACCATCACCTACTTGTGCTCCTCCATACCCCCTAGCCAAACGATCTTCTTCGCTTATTGCAGTAGCAGTAGCAGTAGCAGGAGTAGTAGCAGCTGTTTGTTCTATTCCTAATACATCTCTCATGTAATTAAAGCCTGGGTTATTTGCTAAATATTTTTCAACGTTTCCAATGTTAGGTATGTATCCTCCTGAATCATAACCAGGTACATCGTAACCAAATCTATTTTCTACAAGGGATGGATTCTCTTTAGCCAAAGCTCTTATTCCTTTGTTTCCTTGTGATAAATCTTTCATTCTTAAATTATATTATTGTTTATGTATACCATTTTTCTATGTTCCAGTATTCACTACTGGTACCAAGGTTTATTGTAGTATTTCCTGCTGTTGTAATAGTAACAGAACCTACTAATGCTTGCAGTTCATAACCCTGTGGATTCACAGGTGTATGTAGCTGTATCCATCTATTGCCACTATATACTTGCAATACATCGATAGACGTATTCCATATTACATCACCTGCATTAAAAGCTAAAGTGGTAATATCGGAATCATTAAACTGTGGAGTTGAGTCAGGATCAAAGGATTCTAAATTTATTTCTAGTACTCTAACAAGACGATTAAACGTATTAGTATCTACATCTGTTGAAGCTAATGGCAGCCTAGTGTTGAGAAGTTTTGTCATTACCTTTTGCCATCAGGTCTAATTTCAAATCTGTTTGCTCCAAGTCTCCATGTAAACCCAGTTCTTGCTTCTGTATCTGCATCGTCATCTGATTGTGCCCTAAATACTATTTGTCTAGATCTTGCTCTAACGTAATTTTGTTTTGTGCTGCTAGTTACATTGTTAGTAGAGTTAGTGGTTAAGCTGTCCCCCGGAAAGTTTCTTGTTTTTAAAACAAAATTTATTTGTCCAGCGCTAGAATTGCTTCCAAAAAATTTAACGTCTGGAATAATTTTTCTTACAAAGCCAAACCTTTCTCCATCATCAATATCAATATCACCGGACTCAATAAAGACATTATCCATTGGAGACCCGTCATCATCATCACTGCTTTCGTGTGTGTAAATATAATTAACAGAACTGTCTTTGCCTGTTGCTCTAGGTTTTTCAAAAATACCATCGTCTAACCATGCTGTTCTTGATAGCTCTCCAATACTCCATACCTTTTCTAAATAATTGTATGCAACGTATCTGTCTATTTCTAGACTAGAAGAAGAAGGATAGAACCAACCAACTTCATTAAACTCTCTGTTGGTAAATGCCGTAACTTTAAATGATTGATTTGAATTGAAATCGTCAAGAACGTAGTTTAAAACAGAACATGACAATCTTTGTACTGATCCGTTGTATGTGTAAAAGCCATCTCTAGCCATCCAATAGACGCTATCAGGTGCATTAATAGCTCCATTAGGAGATATAAGGCCAACGTTCTCATTAATAAGATTAATCCCAAAAGTAAACGGAGCACCTACAAACTGCATGCTGTATAAAGCTGTGTCAGTCCATATAAGAGTTTCTTGTCTTGATCTTAATCCAGCAACAATTTGTGAACCAGATGAAAGTCTTAATGATCCTGCTGTGTTTGTAGAAGTGGGCTCCCATTCAGTAACGCTTTCTTGGTCAGAGAATGCTATTAGCAAAGGATCTATTGCTCCCGTCCTGGCACTGCCAACAATAGGGTCTGCACCTAATACAATAACGTGACGATCAATGTCACTAACAATAGTCTGAAGTCCTTTTGTTGGAGATAAATTTGCTCCGGTTAAAGTTGTAATGTCTACTGCTCTAGTAGTTAATCCTGAAGACTCATCCCAATAATATATTCCACCGGCTCTAGGATTAATAATTAAATCTTCTCCAAAAGCATCGTGTGACCACAATCTTAATTGATCTGTTGCAGATAAAGCTGTTGCAGATCCCCATGATCCAGCACCAAAAAGTCCTGCACCCCAACCGGTTGATTCTACATAAACATCTAGACCCACATTAATTTGATAAGCAGCGTCCGTTGCGCTTCCTCCATTACCTGTATCGCTACCATTAGCCGTAGCCGAAGCAGTAAAAGTATAGGTATTAGCAGAAGGCACTGCTGTTATTTGATGCTCTGTATTTAAAACACCCGCAGTAATAGTTCCTCCTAAAGAAACAGCATTGCTTATGGTTACAAAATCGTTAACAACAGCACCATGAGCATTATCTGTTGCAGTTATAACAGCACTACCATTAGTTGCTGCAAAAGTAGTAACGTTTAAATCAGTTGAACGTATAGGAGTAATGTCATTTAAAATATCACCGGTTGTAACATAATATTTAAAGGTAGTTCCTAAGCCTAAATATTTGGTAGCATCTAATGCAACCCATGCAGTTAAAGCTCTACCCGTTCCTTCATAATCTTCAGTTGTTGTCTTGTCCCAACCACCAATTTTTTCTGGTAACCCTTTTCTAAATCTAATTAAATTACCATCAGCCCATCCGCCTTTATCCATAAGATCAGTGGACTCTTTATTAATACCGGGATTAAATAGTAATTTAGTTAAAGCCATTCTTTACCCTCAAACAATAATGCTTCTGCTTGTCTTCTTATTATTAAACCATTTAAGACAACACCCCCAGCTTTGTTCCAACGTTTAATTTCTTGTGGAACTTCTTTGTATCTTTCTTGATTAAGAACAGTTAATAAAGTTGAATTTTTTAAATTTGTTGGACCTAAGTTATATACCCACGAACACAAAGCATCAAATTGATTTTGTTCTAACGGCACTTTAACCATGTTATTAATGTACCCTTCGTACTCAGGCATCTCTTCAGTAAGCATAAACTCTGCGTGCTCTTGGTTTATTTCATCACCTTCCTTTACTTCTTTGGTGTGGCCGTATCCAATTGTCCAAACTCCTACACTGTCTTGGTATGCTTTTAGTTCGCACCCTTCAAATCTTTTAATTAAAGCTATACCTTCTTGTGATATTTTCATTATATTGCTACGACTCCTGTTATCAAAGCTATCACAAGAGTTGCCATAAAACCAAAAGTTCCAAATGTTGCCATCTTTAAAGTTCCATTTAGTTCGCTCATTTCTTTTTTTATTTCGGCAGTTTCTCCAAAAATAGTTTTCCATCTTTCTTCGCACTTTGCTTCGTGTATTTTAAGATCTGATCCTACATCGTGTGCAGTTTTTCTATTCGCCATTTTTGTTATCCGAGCTGTTTGATGCACCAAAATAAAAACTAATAATAGCGGAAGCCAACCCACCTAAATAACCTAATACTAAGTTAATTAAAGCTTCGCTGTTCTGTTCAGGAGGTTGAAGGGTAACAAGAAATATGTAGCCCATGAATCCCCCCACAACAACAAGACCCATTATTCTAGCTGTCCAATCTTTACCAAATTTTCCTCTGGCGTCTTGTATGTCAGCAGTCTCTAATTTAAAAACATCTACTTCAAGTTCTTTCATTTGCAACTCAAAGCCTTGCTCTGCTTTTTTAAGCTCTAACATTTGCTCTGGAGTTGCTGCTTGTATTGCTTTGTTAATAGATTTTGGATCTGTTTGACATCCAAGAACTCCAGCAATTACAGAAGCTGCTTGACCACCTAACGGACCACCCAATGCGGAACCAAGAGTAGGAGCTAAAGCACCTACAACATTTTTTATTAAGTTAAAATTCATAATTTAGTTTGCCAAAGGGTTATCGTCTTGTTTATCTATCTCAATCCAGATTCTTTCAACGTCACTTGTTAGTGAAGCAACGCTTGCTTTAAGGTCGCTGTTGTCTGGAATAACTAATCCGTCTATTGACTTGTTCATGTAATCAACAGAAGTTTCTATAGCTACAAACCTTTCTTCAATAATCTTTTGAGCGTCTTCTGTATCGCCTATGCCACCTATCTGTGCTTCAAGGTTTTCTAATCTATTAACGTAGGTTGCCCCGGTGTACCCAAAGCCAGCTAAAGTACCTACGATACCTACCAGGGCTATGAGCTGTGTTGTTTTGTTTTCAAACCATTCCATAATGTCTCCTATAAGTTTGGCTGTAATTTTTTTAATTCAGTTAAAGTATTTATACTTTGCTCTGCTAAACCATAAAACGCTACAGTATTATCCGATATTGTATTATTAGTATAAATGCTTTTAGGTTCATACCAAAATTCTTTCTTGGGTACAGACACCATTCTGTAATTATTAAACCCTGGCAAAAATCCCATAACAGCAATAATAGCATTCTCTGATCCGTATTCTCCTGTTTCTTCTTGTCTTGTAGCTACTTGATCCTGAGCCGTTTGTAAATTTTTAGCCACAATATTATCAACTGTTGCTTCACTTTCTGAGTCAACGCTTACAGATGAGATGGATGTATCCATTTGTTCTTGTGTTGACTCTATTGTTCCACGTGAAACAACTACTTCTGTTGTTGTTGATTCTGTTTCAACAGAGGTAGAATTAAAAGAAGAGCTTGATACAGACGTACTGCTCATGTCTAAAACCTGATTGGTTTGAGCTGTAGAAGATGCAAATTGATCTGACATACTAGGAGAACTGCTAATGCTTATGCCGTTGTTAGATGAAGAACTTACAGAACTTGAAGAATTTCCAGAGGCAACACTATTGCCTGTTGAATGAATTGAATTTCCAGAACTTGTACCGCTAACACTTCTATTTGCTGTTGTTATTGTAGAGGCAATAACTCTAAGAGCCATTTCTCTACTAATAGAACTTTCTCCTCTAACGTTTTCTCTTTCAACAATTTCAAACTCTTCAGCAAAAACTTCTTCAAACTCTTCAGGAGCTTCTTCTCTTTCAATTCTTTCTTCTTCTATTTCAGCCTCTACAATACGTTCTTGAGCCTCAAAAATCTCTTCAACGGCTTCTTCTTCGTATATCTCCTCTAAGAACTCTTCTTCAGGTTCTTCTAAAGCTATAAATTCTTCTTCATTTCCTTCTTCAAAATGTTCATCGGTTTCTTCTTCAAACCATTCTTCTAATTCTTCAAGTGTATTAAATTCAATAAAAGTTTCTGGCTCACTATAGTCTTCAACTAAAAACGTTTCTTGAAATGTAAACTCATCCAATAATATTTCTTCTTGATGTTGGTGTTCTTGCTCTGTATCCCAGACATCCATTAAGACATCTAAATCTTCGTAGGAAGTTATAGGTGTGGAATCAAAGTCTACCATACCATCATCATTGAAACTTATATCTGTACCGAACCATTCATCAACCTGATCTTGCCCAAACTGTTCAGCATCAAGTTCGTACCAGTCTGCATCTGTATATCCTTCACATCTGTTTTCATAGCATGGGTCGTTAGGGTCTAGCCACTCATCAAACTCTTCGTCATACCACATGTCTTCTTCAGCATACCCATAATCTACATTATCTTCGTTAAAGAAAGCTGCTGAATCTTCTTGAGTGTAACCTGCACAAAATGGAGCATATTGTGGATTATCAGCACATTGTTGGTCATCATAAGCTTCCCAATACCTAGGACATGTTTCGCTGTGTAATTGCGTTATATCACATTGTTGGGTTAGGTAAGCTGCATCATATCCAGGGCAGCTAGAATTATTTAATGAATTGCTACAGTCAATAGCATTACCAGATCCGTATCCTAAAAGAGATCCGCCATTTTCTAATAGCGTATTTGATGATGAAGCGTTCCAATTTTCGCTAACGCAATTACTAGCATTGGTTGAGCCAGTACTGCATTGATCATAAAAAAGGTATTGATATATTTCACTTGATCCACTTCCTATTTCTCCTATAAGCACATCGTGTTTTTCTATATCCAGAAATCCATATCTGTATTCAAACGTGTCGTTGCCCCACAAGATAACTTCAAAGCTGTTGTTGGTGTTGTTACGGCCATACTCTTTCATGTCGTACCATCCAAATACAGTTTTATCTGAGTAAATTTTAGACAGAACAGATGATCCGTTGTCTCTAATAAGATCTGTCCAAAAAGGATACATGGTATAGGTGTGCTGTTCAGATAAAGGATCTGGAGTAAAGTCGCTACAGAAAACCCCACTAGTTTTAAAATGTAAGCAACCATTGGTGGCTACTCTGGCTTGTGTAAACTCTTGCCCGTAGTAATCAAACGTAAACCCTAAAGCAAAAGCGTTAGACACTCCATCATCAGAAACTCCGAGATTGGTAGTACCTGTAGCGTTGGTTAAATCTATTAAAGATTGGTTTGCTTCGTAAGTGTAAGAGGCTTCTGTTTTAAGGGATACTAAAAGAACTAAAAAACCTATTCCAACCATAGCTCCAATTATTAAGAGCTCGCTTAGTTTGTTCTTAGGCTTTTGCATCAAACTCTCTTACGCAAGTACTTTTTGATTTCTTTTTGCCGTTAGAGTTTCTTGTTTTTTTACATCTTTGAATATACGTATTCTTTACTTCTTTGTAATCCGGTCTGTCTTCTACGTTATTAGCCCACGACTTTATAGCTTCTTTACCTATTTTACCTTTGTATGGACAAGGAGTTCCTGCCATTTCCATAGCTTTAAATACTCTAGAATCCTGGCAAAGAATAGAAACAGAAGCTACTTTCATACCTGTGTCATACAGATACTTAGAAAGTTTTAGCCTTTCACAATTTTCATCCTTTACCGTCCCCCCGGTAGAAAATCCAAACACTTGACCTTGAAATGCTCCTGACCTACCTACTGTGCATAAGTCCTGAGAATAAGACATGATGCTTGGTGCAATTGCTGAGGCAGGCGGAGCTTTACTGGTTACATTCTGATTAATGGTCTGAGTTGAATTGGATTCATTAATATTCTTATTAGTATTTTCAGATGTTGAATTGTTGTTATTTTGATTTACGTTATTTGTTTGAACATTAGAATCAGACTTAGACGTATTAACGTTAGTATTTTTATTTGTATTACTGTTGTTAGCAGTAGAACTACTGGTGTTTGTAACGTTTTGATTAACAGTAGAATTTACTGTTGAATCGGAAGTTGAATTGTTGGTACTAACGTTAGTATTGGCGTTTGTATTTGTACTAGTGTTTGTAGCATTTGAATTGTTAGTATTAACGTTTGTATTAGCATTTGTGCTTGTATTTACATTTGTGTTTTCATTTGTGTTTGCATTTGTACTTGTGTTGACGTTTGTATTAGCGTTTGTATTTGTATTTACATTCGTATTGTTATTAGTATTGGTGTTTGTATTTGTATTATCAGTAGTAGTCGTGTTGGTCGTGTCCAATACATTATTTTCACAATACTGAGTTCCGCTATCACAAGGCGTATCATTATTTTGTTCTGAGGATTGAGTACTAAAACTTAAAGATACTATTGATAATAATATTAATGAACGAAAAAAATTATGTTTCATTTGGAACATAAACTCCTATTTCTATTAATTTTTTACGATTAACTAAATGTTCATCTTCAACATCTGATTTAGCTTGGCCATGATAAGTAACTGCTAAATGGTTTTCTACTAGAGCCTGGTTGATGTTTACACCATCGACCCATATAGTTCCTAAGACTCTTCCAAACTTTCCTCTAGAATCTTTTAAATGAGTTTTAATAACTACTTTTTTGCCATTTTCTATGGAGTCTTTTAAAAAATACTTTGCCAGGTTACCTCTGGCTTTTTCATCAAGATCTCTAGTACGGCTCTCCGGGGTATCTATTGCATAAAGCCTAATTGTACTCTTGTATAAAACATCAAAGCCCACACAAATTATTGCTTTGACAGTATCCCCATCAACAACTTTAGTAACTTCGCAATCGTACTCGTACATTACTATTTCTTAGTAGGCCTTCCTTTTTTCTTTTTAACTTCTACAGTAGTGTATGCTTCGTTAACATCTGGTGTATCTTTATCATCAGCAACGTATTGACCTTTTTTATCTTTAGCACGAACTACCTTTTCTTCAACACCTCTATATACTTGAGATATTCTTTTTAGAGTTTCTTTGTATGTTTTTGAAAACCATTCCATTACTCCTCTCCTATGGTTTTGGTTTCTGTCTCTAAAACTTCATTTGCAACTTCTTTGGTTGTTTCTATAAAAGCATTTTTAAACACACTCAAACTAGCCATAACTTGATCCAGTTG
>Ga0115001_10001418_pt1 | contig 18494 bp, 28 predicted proteins | sample ArcticOcean_MG_C_12_FD_89869 | JGI IMG/M metagenome (GOLD analysis project Ga0115001, IMG submission 89869) | Marine microbial communities from western Arctic Ocean - ArcticOcean_MG_CB8_130 | ecosystem: Environmental > Aquatic > Marine > Oceanic | place: Arctic Ocean: Canada Basin | collected... | reverse complement strand
TCCATAGCAACTGCATCACGCTGTTCATTTACATCAATTGCGGTGTAGTCAGCGAATCCCATTGAAAGATACCATTCTCTAACACTGGTGGGTTCAACACCTTTGAGTCCTAGACGTTTGTATATGGTTCTACGCTGTTTGGCATTTTTAAGAGTTTGGTTGCCCAGTTCGCACACTGTGGGAGTTAGTCCTAGGTCATTGCGTACAGTGTCCACAGCGTGTGTGATTAAATTATGAAATCCCATGTGTTGCTCCTTGTTTGACCATGTAGTCCAACATGTCAGTGTAGTTGTTAGAGGGCGAAAATCCTTGGTCGCGGCTGTGTGTGGTGTCTAACAGTCGTGTGTGTACTCCTGTGCTTCCACCTGTGTACACCGTGCGGCCTGTGTAGCCAATTCTTGCAACAAGTCCATCTACACACTCGCCGATTGATATGTCTGCTCCTGAGCCAACATTAACCACTTGTAGTTCACTGGCTGCTGCTAGATGGGCTGCTGTTACTACATCATCTGAACGTAGGAACTCTCTGCGTGTGTCACTGCTGCCGTATATCTCAACAGTGTCGTGTCCTTCTCGATGTGCAGTGTATATCTTTTGTGTTATAGCAGGTAGCACATGACAGGTTTGTATATCCCAGTTGTCTCCATCGCCCCATAGATTGGGTGGTATCACTGATGTGAACTGTTTGAATCCTCGCTTGTGGTTGAGATACTCGCACATCTTAATGCCCACAAGTTTGCCAAATGCATATCCTTGTTTTGTGCTGTCCAGTTGACCTCTCATAAGATCTGTTTCTGATAGGCGGTCTAGACCTGCTGGATACACACAACTACTGCTGTAATAAATTGTATGTCCGGTTGCTTGAAACTCGTCTATACATTCAAGTAGATTCATAGTCATTTTAGTGTTGTTCAAAAACATTGCGTAGTCTTGCTGTTCAATACCTCCTACAACACCACAAGCAACGTGTATAGTTGAGTTTTCAATATCTTCAGCTATCATCCTAAAGTAATTTTTAGTGTCTATGTAACTGGTAGCATCAAAGTTTTTTGTGCTGAGTTGTGTACAGTTGGGATTTGCTCTTGCTATAGCACTACCTAATAGACCAGTTGCTCCTATTACTATTACGCTGTGTGGTTGGCTGGTGTGTCTAGGTTTAGGTGGTATCATCTGTTTCTCCTTCGCCGCGCATTCCGTTGAAAACTGTGGTTTTAAATTTGTTGTTGTCGTTGTCTATGGTTTTAAAGAAATCTAAGTCTAGCTCAAGTTTATCTAATAGATTGATTATAGCTCTAGTGTCTTTGGGCAAGCACATACCTCCGTATCCTCTAAGGTCTTTGCTTACGTCAAGGTACATATCACCTGCCCTACCTGTGAGTATGTAAGCATCTTTTACTCGTTTGTAGTCGCTGTCTAGTTTTTCACATATCTCGTAAAATACATTTGCAAACGTTACCCTAGTTGCTGCATAAAGATTCAAATAGTATTTGAGTATCTCTGCTTCACTTGGGTTCAATTGAACTGTGTGCTTAGGATAATGTCCGTGTGCTTTAACTATAGTGTCGTATACATAGTTGTCTTTGGTACCCACAGCTAACATCTCGTGTTCGTTAATAAAGTCGTGTTCAGCACAGCGTTCTCTCACAAACTCCGGAACAAAACATATCTGTCTATTGTTGTATTTGTCTAGCATACTCTGTGTAAAGCCTGGCACAGTGCTGCTGCGTATTGCAATAATACCTTTGTAGTTTATGCTGTCAAGCTCTGCTACTACACTTTCAACTATATCTGTGTTGCAGTCACCATTGGGTTTGCTTGGAGTAGGCACACATACAAACACACATTCTGTATGTTGTATTAGATCTATTGTTGTGTTTAATTTGATATCATGAACAACTACAGTATGTCCCAGCTGGTCAAACCCTGCTTTGTTTGCTGACCCTACTACACCTAATCCAATTATACCTATGTTCATTTTAAGTTTGCCTCAACTGTGTGTTTAAGTCCTGTCCATAAATCAGTACTGGGTGCCCAGCCTGTGAGCTTTTTAATTTTACTAATATCTGGCATACGCCTAGCAACACTGCCTTCAGGCGCATCATGCTTTTCTATTTCTTGTGTTATACCCATGTGTTCAAGTATAATTTCTGCAAGGTGTAGAACTGTTTGTTCATCGTTACTACCTATGTTTACAATTTCGCCTTTGGCAGTTTGTGTGTGCATAAGTTTTACAAATGCTTCTGCAAAGTCTTTTACATAACACCAACTTCTAGTATTGGTATATCCGTACAATGACACATCGCCTGTGCTTGCTCTTGACATAAACTCGTCTACAAAATGATTGCGTTGTCTTGGTCCGTATATGTTATTTGGACGTACTATTATATAATCTAATCCGCTTGCTATAACTGCTTGCTCTCCTAGCACCTTGCTCGTAGCATAACTCCAGCGTATGTTTTTTACATCAGGTATCACTATTGGACATGCTTCGTCAGTAGGAATTTTCCAATTGAATAGGTCAGTTGCCCCTGCTACACCTTCAGGTGTACCAGTATACATCATTAACGGCTTCTTACCCTGCTTGTTGGTATAATAGTTAACAAGATTTAATGTAGGAATTATGTTGTCGTTTATAACTTGTAGACCCTGTTTGTAAAAGTCTTTGGTGCTGTTAAATGCTGCCAAGTGTATTACTACATCTACTTCTGGAAACTCTGTAGTAGTTTTTAGATCACCTTGTGCTAAGTCCCAAGGAATAATTTGGTATGTAGGATATTGATTGTTAATTGTATCTATAATGTGGCTACCTAAAAAACCACTAGCACCCGTTATCATTACTTTCATAGTTCTATCCATTTAACACATTATCAAATGCTGTACGCATTGCTGAAATGCCTTCCCTACAATCGATTGCATGGTTGCCAACCCAAAAACCATTCTTATGTATATCTTCTGCTGCATCGTAGTTACCTTGAGCAATATGCGGTAACATCTTTAGCACAGGCTGTTCTAAGAAGTTGCCACTTGCTAAGGGTCTTGCTTCTACACCTAAAAGGTTAAACTGTTTAACTAGTTCATCACGTTTACCTTCAAGTGGTCCTTTTAGTACACATCCAAAGCTAAACCAACTGCTGTTGCCTACTTCTTGTTGTAGTGTAAGATAATCAGTGTCAGCAAATAAACTAAAGAAATAATCTTTGTTTGCTATTCTTTTTTCTAATATATCTTCCCACTTATTAATCTGTATGCTTCCTATTGCGCCGCTCATCTCTAGTGGACGTACACTATAGCCAGGAGTAATAAATGTAAAACTATCTTTAAAGAAGTCACCTGTCTTTTTAAATATACTACTGTTGTCAGGTAACTCTCTACACCAACCGTGCGCTCTTAAACTTCTAAGATAATCTGCGTCTTCTTGATTTTGTACACAGATCATTCCGCCTTCCATTGTTTGCAAATGGTGTGAAAAGAAAAAGCTGTGACTGCCCATCATGCCATGTGTACCACAGTACTTGTCGTTATAAGTTGCTCCCATGCTTTCACAATTATCTTCGATCAATAACAAATTATGTTTTTTGCAAATAGCTTTTAGTGTATCGTAATCGCAAGAGTTGCCACAAAGGTTAACTGGCATAATTGCAACAGTGCCTCCGTCTATTGCTTGTTCTATTTTGGTTACATCAATATTAAATGTATTAGGATCAACATCAACAAAGTTTAACAAGAAGTCGTTTTGTGTTACAGGAAAATATGTTGTACTCCAACCTACTGTTGGTACAATAACATTTGCATTTGGTTTCTTATGTAAATTATATTTCCATTTTAATAATGATAGCATTAACAAGTTTGCTGTAGATCCGCTGTTTACCATTACAGCATCTGTTGCTCCAAACTTCTTTGCAAATTCTTTTTCAAATGCAAAAACCTTAGGACCCATAGTAAACCTACCTGAATCCATTACTTCTTTTATTGCTTCTAGTTCTTCATCACCCCAAGTTGATGTTGCCAGTGGATATGTTACCTGCATATTAAACTCCTATATTATGTGATATTTATTTACATCCAAGACGCATTTGTATAATAGTGATTGAACAATGCATCAACACACTTGTATGCAGGATCATGTATAACAATAGTTCCGTGACTATTTTGTTTAGATAACATTTTTATTTTTTTGTTTTTGTCAAACAGCATTGCACTTAGGGTAAAGTTTGTAAAGGCACAGTATATTTCTTTTGCTCCTATACACAAATGCCAATCTTCTAGTACACCCTTACTAACATTTTCTCCTATACCTGTACTATGTATAATTTTATCTATTAGGAAATTATCGTCACCAATTAATTTTACGTCAGGTCCAATAGTACGGACTAATTTAATATAATCATCTATACTTGCTATTGTCCTATCTAATCCACGTACATGTAATATTTTAAAATTATTTTTTACTACAGGAGATTTTAATTTTATATTTTGCAATACATTACTAGATGCTAGATTCTCAAATATGTTTGGCTTCTTCCAAACATCCTGCTTTGCTGTACTAGGTAATACTTCTACAGTATAAGGTACTTCAATAATCTGACTAAGCCAATCTATTTTAACAGGGGCAACAACCTTGCCTCCTGTTCCTATAATAACTTTATTAACAGTGTTACCTGTTGTTTGTGCAGTGTATAAACCACAAAGGTATTCAAATAATTGTGTGCCTAGTGCACCTCGTATTGCAATTTCCATATTTATATTTATATGTGTGTTTGATAGGATAAATATTTCTATGTTAGTAAGTGATTATTTAAATAACCCGAAATTAAAAACAATTGAAATGAATGCTATTGAAGATAAAGAAAACTTCAGTAAGCATGTTTCTGATGCAGCTAGATTAATAATGGGAGGTGACGTTCCTGATGTTGTTTATACTAATGTTAAGAAGTTTAAAAAGAATCCGTTGTTTAGTAATTTAGATTTAACCAATCGAGGTTTGCATCTTTTTAGATATGCATTTAGTACATATGCTGCACAACATAGAGCTAAACGTAAAGACTTTATAAACAACGGACACGTAGCAGTCAACAATTTTTTACCTAATGATATGCATACTCTAATACAGCAAGAGTGTATGAAATATCCGGTATGTATTAATAAACAACACTTTAACAACTGTCAAATAGAGAGTAAAACTAATCCTGGAATAGATCACTTAGTTAATAACAGTGACATGAAAAAGATTATTACAGACTGCATTGGACTAGACAATCCTGAAACTACAGCGTTATATAATCAAAATACATTTATACAGCGTGTTGAGAATGCACCTAGTGACAACGATGAACAAAAGGATATACACAGTGATATATTCTTTCCTGCTGTTAAGTGGTGGTATTTTCCAGACAAGGTTGAATTAGGTGATGGACCCTTTAGGATTCAAACAAGTGCGCCAACGTACGATATAAACTTTTGGAATTGGTATCATAAACAAACTCAAGAACTTTGTACAGGGCGTTGGGATAAGTCTAGGCGACGCGGACATATAGAAGGCAGTTTGCGAGTTACTGATGCTGAACTTGCTTCTATGGGGATAACTGTTAGTCCTATGACGGTAGAAGCTAATACGCTTATTGTAGCCAACGTACAACTATTCCACGGCAGGGGCGAAACACATTATCCACATACACGAAATGCAATACACGGATCAATTAGAGTAAAATGGCCTTTCAGACTGCAATAGCAGTCTCGTACTTCAATGCAAATAGCATTCCTTGTTTAGAGTCTTCAACATCTACATATATGTCACATCTACAATACATGTCGCTGGGTAATGTTTGACTATTACTGTGTATCGTTACTAAATTAAATCCATCTTGATTACACTGCTTATAAAGATCGTCGCTTAGTTCTCTGCGAATCCAAATGTCTTCCATGCGTGTGCCTACATGACTCCATTTGAATTCACAATTTTTCAAATAATATCGAATCATCCTACAAACGCTTTTTCTTGTACAAACGTACCTGCTTCTTTGTTAGATCCTTCTTTGAATCCCCAACCATCAAACATATTAGCTACTTCTTTATTAAAGTCTAAATTACCACAAATCATAATCTTGTGTTCGCTTGGTTCTAAATTAGGCACAATTTCGCCTGCCTTAATAATGTGTGTAATACGTTTTCTACATCCAGTCCAAGTTGGGTCTTGTGTAACTGTTGCTGTGTACTTAATTCCTTGTTCTTGTAAGAAACTATCCCATGCTTGTAGTTCTTCTGATTTACGCACACTCCAATACACATGTATCTGATCAAAGTGATCGTACGTTGTAGGGTCTCTTAGAAGCGATATAAACGGTGCTATGCCGGTGCCTGTAGCTAACAGCCATAAGTTACCGCCTAGTGCTAAATTATTAAGTGTAAGAGTGCCTGTAGGTTTTTCGCCTACTATTAAATCATCACCTACTTTGATATGCTGTAGTTTACTTGTAAGCGGACCGTCTTGTACTTTAATACTATAAAACTCTAAGTATTCATCATAAGGTCCACTAGTAAGACTGTATGCTCTCATTGTAGGTTTGTTCTTTTGTAGTTTTTCAGACCAGTTGTCAAGACCAATCATTACAAACTCACCTGCTGTAAATCTAAACGTAGCAGGACGTTCTGTACGTATTCGAAATAGTGTGTCTGTATAATGTTCTACATCTGTAACTTTTAATATCATAATTTATATTCAAAGTTTTGACAGCTATCACCCTTACTTGCAAGTGTTGCACCATTACGTAAATGGAATCTCTCTGCCATATCAGTAAGAGGACTTAGTGTTACATATCTTGTGATGTCTTCCCTAGTATCTTTAATATGTTTAGCAACTGTGTTTACAAGTTCCCTACCAGCACCCTTGTCATAACTCCACACAGTATAAAACATTGCAGTATCTGGTTCATCAGTACGATTTAGATCTTCTTCAGTTATTGCAACACCGTTTGTATATGCTACACAGATTATTGCTTTAGGTCCTTCAAAGTCAACAGGTGCTTCAACAGCATATTGCGTTTCAAACAATCCGTAAACTTCTCTACCATCTTGTATACGCCAGTGTAATGGTAGGTGAGGACGAACAGGATCGTCCTTACAATAACCTAACCAACTATCTGTTTCTATTTTTACTAGTTCGTTCAAACTATTCTCCATCTGAATTTAAATTATTAATAAAGTTTTTAAGTTTTGTAGAGTCTGCTTCTGCTCTAATTTTGCCTACAGTATCACCTGAGCTAGGATCGTTGTTTATACTATCTTCGTTTACTGGCGTGCCACTACCGCGTTTAATTTGATCGAACACAGTTGACTTACGTTGCTGATTACCTTGATATTCTTCTTCTTCACCCAAGTCTCTAATACGCAAACTGTCTACATCAAACTCAAGATCAATCTTTTGTCCTACACCACTACTCGAACGTGTCTTCATTAACTGTATTTGATAACGTCCACGCTCACGCATAGCTCTACTTGTAAAGATACCTATCAAGTTATCTGCTGTATTAATCTTAGATATACCACCACTAATGTGCGAGTGATCAAATTCAATCTCTTCAACTGAACTTCTGTTTAACTGTGCCGCTGTAACAAAAATACATTGTAGTTCCATAGCCAAGTTACGTAGTTCTTCCGATACATACTTGTCTTTTACAAACAAGTTCTCTGCACTAATCTTAGCCGCAATAGGATGCATCAAGTCTAAATAATCTACAAGCAATACATCTACTTTCTTGCCTGTTTTAATTTCATACTCTTTTAAATAACTTCTAATGTCGTTTGCATTTTTTCCTGTTGGCATATACTTAACTTGAAATGCACCCGACTTCTTACCAATCATCTTAACTTTCATTTCAACATCATCAATGTTCTTGAAAATGTCTCTGCTTGGTATATCTGTAGTCATACTATCAACACGCATACTAACAAGTGCTTCACTAAGTTCAAACGTTAAGTATACAACGTTTAATCCTTGTAATGCCCAGTTCACACCCATGTTAGCTAAGAACAAACTCTTACCAGACCCTGATCCACCTGCAAAGATATTCAGCTCGCCTCTGTTAAACCCACCAAATAATTTCTTGTCTAATGCCGGCCACCCTGTGCTAATCTGTCCATTTTTATCTTTGATGCCTTCTAGCCTACTTCTAGGGTCTTTCCAATAGTCTGTACCCAAGTCTTTTTGTAAACCAATCTGTACAGCCTTCTTAACTAATCTTCACAAGCACCATAATCGCCTGTCTCTAATAAGTCAGCACTCTTTAGGATTGCGGCTTCTAGTGCTTTGTGTTTACTAAATGTTTCAAACTCTTGTAGTAACCAATTATAGTGATTCTCCATTAGCTCACCAGGGTGTTTTAAGTTACTGTCTGTTGCCGCATTAATCATATCAAATGTAGGTAATGCGTTGTGTTCGGTTACATAATCATTTAAGAAAGTTGCTTGCGGTTGTAACCTACGATCAAAACTTATTGGATCAAACACAGCCTGACATCTAACAAAGCTCTCAGCATCTGTCATCATCATTTCTAGATATACTTTTTGTATATCATATCCATAGTCTGTATTTTGTCTAGTCATTATTACCCTTTGTTACGACTTTTATATTATATATTATAACAAATTCTTCTGTGTCTGTCAAGTATATTTTTTCCATATCTTGTGTAATATATAAAACCACACACCATTTATACAAGGTTCAACAAGTGCTACTGTACCTGCCTCCCATATACTTGCACCAGTCATCCAGTACACAACATTCATTGCTATTATAACATGACCGCAAGTATAGATTAATGCTAAAGCTAAACTTTCGTCTAACTTGTTTTTTATTACATGAAATATACCTTTTGTAAATTCCATTTTATTAATCCTTTCTACTTAAACCATTTCTTAGTCATTAGTCTTATTTTCAACGGACTATCTTCTGCTATATTTGCAATACTATACAACGTATATAATCTTCCGTATTTACTAACAGCTTCACTGATGTCAGTTATAGTTGCGTCCCAATTAGGTAACGCCACACTCCATCCTAGTTCGATAGCACGTTCAACAAGTTTCTTACCTGCGGGATCTCTATCAGGAACTACGATAATTTCTTTCTGTAATCTATTTAACAACATTGCTTGTTGGTCAGAAATTTCTGAGCCGCCTAACGCTGTGCCGTCTATATGTATGGCATCTAATTGTCCTTCACATAATATACAAAACAATTTGTTATGACTCTGCTCATCTAAACCATATACATAACCCGGTTGTACTTCAGTTAAGTATTTAGGTTGCTTACCTGGCACTACTGAACGCCCGGTCCAGCCTACTACTCTGCCTTCAAAGTAGAAAGGTATAATTAACCTATCACGATACCCTAAACTTGGCGACCAGTAATATTGTGTATCGTCGGTATTCAAATTACGTGAAGCCATATATTCAAGTACTGCCAAACTATACTTGTTAAAGTTTGTAATGTCTGTAATTTTGACAGCATCGTCTGGCAACGGGACAGTATTGAATGTAGGTAGTTGAGATACTATTGTTTTTGCCTCAACACCCTCATTCTCTCTCATCACTTCCAACGCCACCTTGTTGATTACATCGTCAGGCGCTCCCATCCATTGTAGGAGTTTTCGTAACTTGTGTGAGAAATTTCTGCCCGGTTGCCAGCTTGCTTTGAAGCCGCAGTTAAAGCAATGATAACTTACGCCTCCATCGGGGTTGCTTATTAAGCCACCGCGTCCGCGAGTGTCTGCTGTGTGTCCATTATGATGACAACACTGTGCATTGAAACTCATCCATCCACTAGGCGTAGTCTTACGCTTGGACGGCAAGTATGTCAGAACTATATCGTTTACTACACTCATAGTACAATTATACTATAATACTATAGTAAAGTCAAGTATTATTTTTGCAATTTGAATAAAATATATTCGTTGTTGTCTTGAGGTTTAATTGTAATTGCAGGGGTTCCATCCGGCAGTTGTTTCCCTACATAATTCCATTTATACCCCTCGCTGAGTTGCTGGTTGCTTCTCTCTATAAATTCCGCATTGTCTGCAGATACTATAGACAGTAGCAACATAGTTGCTAATATGCCCATGTTAATTCCTTACTAGTATTTTTGTTATTTTGTCTGCTGGGTTAGCAGTAGTTTTAAATCGCACATAACTGAACACTCCGTTAAAGTTTACAGGTGTAGGTTCAGTAGGCGATGCAAGACTGATTGTTGTTATATCAGCCCATTTGGTATCTGATGTTATTTGATTAGCTAATGTTGCTTGCACAACTACATCACCTGTATAACTATCAGAATATATTGCAGCAGTATGTAATGCTTCGTTTCCGTTGATTGCAGGTTCTGCTGTAACGCTTTCTGATAACCAAGTGCTGTCATCCTCACCTACTACACCAGAATCTTCTGTAAATGTAGTAACACTATAAGAAGCCTTTGCTCCCGGGAAGGCGCCACTGTCTACATATATAGTAGCATCATTATCAAAATGGCTATCTGTGTAAGTTAATGTTTTACTGTTGTCTGTATTATGTACTAGGTATATATTAAATTTTAAAAATTGTGAAGGTATGTTCAGTAAATCATTTTCTGTTATAGTAACAGTAAACATTCCTCTTGTTGCACTACTATCATCTAGTTGTTGTATCGATCCGTCATGCTCAATAACTAATGTGTTTGTTTCATCGTATGCAACAAACTTAGGTGTATAAACACTAGTTGTCACCGGTTTTTGATCTGCGTTTAATAATCTAAACTGAAGCACATTATCTATGCCTTTATATACTTTTAATTGTCTTTGATACACTGGTCTATACTCCGTTATGAATCCTGCGTCATTTGCTACGATGGTTGTTAAGTTATTTACTAAATATCTAGGTGTAAACTGCATATTATTATTTATCGGAAATTATGTTAAGAAAAGATATCGAAGAAAATTATCCATTTATTAGCGTTGTAACTTATGGGGGCAACGAATATGTTGGTGTGGTTGTAAACCAAGACCAATTTGTTACATCAATGCTAATATATTCTAAACTGAGAAGTGTTGAAGAAAAGAAACTTTTACTAGACTTAGGCGAAACTTGGTGGTGGGAATCAAATAGAATGATACCAATTAACATATTTCTTAGAAAAGAAATTGACTTAATTAAGTATTGTCAAATGACTATGAACAGTAAAGATGTAAAAATAATATTAGGGCCAACTGTTAATCTAAGTAATTTATCTATAAAAAGAGTAAAAAGAAAAAACGTACAATTAATACGCAAGCCTAAGCGTTAAGTTGCTCACACAATAAGTTCATGTGTACAACTACCGCTACAGCATAGCTCACGGCATGAGCATGTTTAAAAAAGTATTCACCGTTTGTTGGCTTTGTCCATACTTCGTTCAATATTGTTTTCCAGTCTTTGTCTGCTAGATGCCTCTTTGCAGGTCGTATTATTGCTAGTGTCGCTGCTAATTCCTTTACCGACGACGGCTTCAATTGTTTCAATAGTTCGTTGTGCCCGTTTAGATGAAAGACTTTTTCGCTGAAGTCCTTGTGTTCCAGTAGTTGCCATATTGGTTTCCTTTCCATAAGTTCTTGTAAATGTGTCTCGTCTCTAACATCTTTGTATATAGACACATTTAAAAAATCTAGTTTAAAATAACCTCTGTCGTCTGCAGTTTTGTAATCAATAGTAGATATTTCATTAAACGGATTGTGTGGAATTTCTGTTACATAGACACCCGTGTTATGTTTTTTACCTGTCTCTAACTTTGCTACACGATGTTGTATCTTGTTTAAGATAATATTTCTGTCTGCAAAGTCTATATCAATATCAGGCATTAAAGATCTACTCTCAAGTTAAATGACATTGTAATCCTTTCTTCGTCTTGTGTTTGTTTTTCTACTTTATGTAGTAGCCCTGCAGGAAATATAGCAATCTCGCCAGGCGCACCGTGTAGCTCTGTAGTGTTGTTAAATATAGTAGGGTTTCCGTTACCAGTAACATATATTACACCCGAAAGTCCTTCGTTATCAGAATGTGTATGGTTAGGATTGTAGTCACCTTTTTGAGCATAGTTTATCCAAAAGTCTATGTTGTCAAAGTGATTACTTGCTTGTCTTATACTTAGTCCACGTAAACTATCCTCAAGATCAATTCCGTCTAACTGATATAAAAAGAATTGTCCTAAATAAATTAAATAAGGCATCACAAATGCATCACTACACAAGTTTCTAGGAACTGCAATTTGGAATTTATTTTCTCCTGCATTGTAGTGTTGACGTAAAAAATTTAAAGGATGGTTTTTATATTTTCTACCTTCTTGAACAAAATGTTTTATTTCCCAATCAAAAATTTCTGTAGGTAATTTACATACCATTACTGGTACACTATCTAACATACGGAAATCTCTAAAGAGATTCATAATTTGTTTCCATTTAATATTGTTTAAATTGATCATGATATAAAATGGGTAACACTATATCTACCCGTTCCTTTAATTTTATCAACTTCGTGCATCAGTATAGATGGAAATAAAACAATCCTATTAGCTACACATTCTATTATATTATTATTAAAAATAAGATTGCCGCCTTCAAACATTTTAACCTTATCGCAAAAAAATGTTACACAAGTAATCGTACCTAAGTCGTTGTGTCTTTTATATTCATCGCCGTTGTCGTAATGATTTACTTTTACTTTATCTCTTGTGCTAGATCCAAGGTATTCAAAAAAGTAGTGTTGTTGTTTACATCTTTCTATAAAACTAGTATTAAAAATTTTACGTGTGTATCTTAAAATGTCTGAAATATTTCTGTTAGGATATATTTCGTCTAACAATAATCCGCTATTCTTTTTTAGCAAAGGATTATCTTGATCTTGTATTTGCATTTTAGATTTTAAAAATAAAAGTTCTTGCCACATTAATTTATACTCTTGCTCAGAGTAAAAGTCATCATAAACTAATATAGGCAAATCATTTACTTTAATCATAAATTACTTTCCTTAACAACATCTTTTACAAGCTCTACATCTTTAGGATTACGTTTAAAACGCATAGCCCAATGTGCTGGATCTAATACATGATATATCATATCTAACTGTTCATCATTAAATTTACCTAACATGTCCTTGCCTGTCTTACGATTTAAAATTAACCAAGGTGATATTTTTCCATCTTTAATGTTCCATATTGCTGTGTTTAATCCTATGTGATGAAAGTAGTGATTCCACGGAGCAGGTGTATTTTCATCAGCCCATTCCATCATAGTCATAACACTACGTTCAAGTGCAGTTTCAACACCTTCTTTCCTAATCAGCTCGATTGCATACTTCTCATACATTTCTTCTTTGCACCAATGGTCAAGTTTTACTCTGCTTGTTACTACATAGTCAATGTATTTCTCAGGATATAATGGTCGAACATTACTAATAAAACTTCCAAACTTTACAAATGCATTATAGTATTGACTTTTACAAAAGTCTGTATAAGTTTTTTCTTTTTTTGCTCCTGCACTTAATTTATAAAATTGATTAAACGCATAGAAACCTAGTTGTACACGTTTCTCTTTTTGTTGTAAATGTCTACGTTTTTGTTCACAAATATGTACTATCAGAGTTTTTTCTTTAGAATACCCTGTGTTACAATATTCACAAACAAACGGCTTAGAGCTTGACATCTTTTTTATCCATTCCGAGTGACTCAGCGTATTGTTTAATCTCTGCTTTTGTACTAATTCCAGCAAGTAGTTCTACCTCATCTTGTTTCATGTTAGGAAATCTTTCAGATAAAAATTTTACAATCTTGCTATCTGACGACTTCTTTCCTTTTAATCCTAACCATTTATGGAATTCAATTTTACCTGTATTACCTGCTTGGCACAACAGTTGCCATTGTAACTTAGGATGCTTAGTACCTAGTTCATTCCAATTCTTGTTATAGTATTCATTAGTTTTAAATATTGCTAGTTCTTGTGCTTCTCTATTACCACTAACACTACTCACATATCTATTTAATAACCAAAAACTAACTTGCTTACGTTCTTCTTCTGTAATTTCGTCCCATACATTTTTTGCACCCATATCAATAGCTGCAAGTATATCTTTTAATGGGAGTTTTGTTTGTGCCATTTTTCTAAGTCCTCAGGAGTGTTAATTTCAATTCCGTCAAAGTCTACCTTAACTATACCAATATCAATATTATTTTGTAACCATCTTAATTGTTCTAGCTTTTCTATTTCTTCTTCTTTAGTTTTTACTAGGTTAGGATATTCCAACAGTGCAACTCTACTATATGCATATACACCCAAATGATGGTCTCCGTAATCTAAACTTGCACGACAAAACCACTTTGCCTTACTTCCGTTATGTATTAATTTTACACTATCTGGGTTGGCTCTGTCAACCGAATTCATGTCTGTATATGCTGTTAATACGTGATGATCCTTACAATGTTTCGCCAATTCAACAATTATCTCAGTAGTAATATCTGGCATGTCTCCTTGTACATTAATGTAATAATCCCATCCTAATTCTATAGCTTTTTGGGCACATCTTTCAGTGCCGTTATCTGCATCGGCAGTCATTCTACTAGGAACAATTTTTGCAATTTCTTCGCTGTCTGTAAGTACTACTGTTTCAAATCCAACACTTGCACATTTATCATATACATGTTTTATAAGTGGTACACCGTTAAGTTCTGCAAGCATCTTATTAGGAAATCTTGAACTTTTAATTCTTGCTGGTATTACTATGCCGGTAATCATTTTACATCTCCTGTATAATTAAATGCTACAATATCTTTTACTACCTGTTCAAAGTCAGCTAGTCTAAGCATATTTGGACCATCGCTTGGCGAGTCATCAGGCACAGGGTGGACTTCGATGAAGAAGGAAGTGATGCCAAGAGCAGACCCAGCACGAGCGAGACCAGGCACGTAATCACGATTCCCGCCGCTACTATTCCCCAGTCCTCCGGGTTTTTGGACAGAGTGCGTGACATCAAACACAATATCAGAATCATAATTATTAAGCATATAGATAAGACCAGTATAATCGACAACAAGAGTGTTGTAACCAAAGCTCGTACCCCTTTCTGTTATCCAAACATCTTTTGCACCTTGTGTTTTACTTAGTATACCTTTGACATCCCACGGTGCTAAGAACTGTCCCTTTTTAATATTTACTATTTTATCTGTAGCACAAGCGGCTTGTAGTAAGTCGGTTTGTCTACAAAGGAAAGCAGGTATCTGTAGTACGTCTACTGCTTCATTGTAGTAAGTTGTTATGTTTTTAACTTGCTCTGCTGTATGAACGTCTGTGAGCGTCTTACACCCCACTACGCCTTTAATCTCTTGAAAGTCTTGTAGTGTTGCATCAAAGCCTACACCACGTTTGCCTTGCATACTTGAGCGATTGGCTTTGTCAAAACTTGCTTTGAATATATATTCTATACCATACTTGTCGCATACTCGTTTACACTCTTTAGCAGTTTCTAAACTTTGTTCTAATGTCTCATGTTGACACGGTCCTGCAATAATTCTCATACTGACTCCTCTATATTGATATTACCTGATATTGATATTCTTGTTGCTTCAGTTGTAAACGGCACTGAATAATGTCTTAAGTTGCTAGGAAAAATTACTATATCTCCGTCGTTAGGCATGTATGTACAACTATCCAAATTAAATAACTTATCTTTATATTGTGCGTGTTTGTTGTATTCAAATACAATACTACCCGGTGTGTACTCGTCTGCAATGTCTTTATCTTTGTGTTCTAAATTTTTAGGTACACTCATATAAATTACAAATGATGCATCGCAGTTATTATGAAAGTGTGGAGGTCGCCATTCTCTTTGTTGCTGATAATTTACCCATGCATTTGTACAGACAAACTTTCCTACTTCTTCTTGCCCCCAAGTATGTAGATAAACATTTCGATAGCTATCGAAATATGGTTGTAATAATAAATTTATATTTGCAATTTCTTCTTTATTAAAATTATATTCTTTGTTTAGTTTACTGATATTATGATGAAAATAATCGTTTGCATTATTCATCTTTTCATTTAATTTAGACATTGCATCTACGTCTAATGATGTCTTTGTTAATAAAGGTCCCCAATAAGGAAAAGTTACATCGTTCATTTATCTTCCTTTGTTAGATAATATGCCTCTACGGCTTTTTGTAAATATTTTTTTAAAACAGGATTTGTATTTGCTTGCTTCATCATGTCCTCCCACTGTGTATAACTAAACATTTTGCCTTCTTGAATACTTATAGCTTCAGGGTCACCACCTACTATCCATCTTGGTATTTCAGGTTTGTTTTGATACCGAGCCCAAATAATACCGTCTGTGTTTTCGTAAATTAATGGTTCATCTGGAATAAGTTTACCTTTCGATTGCGACATATAGTTTACCTTTTTTGCCCAGCTCTATGTAAACAATTTTTCCATCACGTTTTTGTAAAATGTCTTGCCACCAATCCTTACCTTCAAGTATTAAATGTGCATTACGTCCGTCCATTAGAACTTTTCTAGCAGGTAGCGTATCAATACATAACCAAATATACTTTGTACCTAGTTGCCATATATGGTCTAATACATCGTGTAAACATTCTGGTTCTATATGTTCAAGCACATCATTTGAAAATACACAATCAAATGTCTGTTGTGTTATGTGTTTATATTCATCAACAGCTGGGTCGTATCCTACCCAATTACATTTTGGATATTTAACTTGTAAGTGATTTAATATTGCTGCCTTACCACAACCGTAATCTAATGTAGATTTAGGATTCCATTTTTCAAAGTATGTATAAAATGCTCCTAATGGTTTTACCTTTCCGCCAAAACCTCTTGGTCTGTCTGTACGTCCATGTAAATGTTTTAAATCATTAAGGTATTGTTTACTATATAGAGGCATGTGTTCTTTCTTGTGTTTCCCACATTGATCCGTTTTTATTGTATTCGCCGATAATGTTTATACTTCTTCTGCGTTCGGATGCACCAAGTCTAGGTGTGACACTGTGTACACTATTATGTACATTTAAAAACATACAAAAACTATTTGCTTTGTATTCAATTTCTTTTACAGGATTGCTAAGTTCAACAGCACGACCACCTTGTTTTATAACCCAATCCACTTTAGGTATATCATGTAATGTAAAATTACCACCTGTACTATTATCTGTTGGCTTTTTCATATACAATAGTCCTGCATATATTTCTCCAGGATTATCTAGGTGTGGCGTTCTACTTGTTCCTGTTTCATCTACAGGCTCATGCACAACAAACTGACAGTCAGTAACATATGTTGTTTTTTTACTTAGTTTACGTACACCAACTTCGCCTAATTTAAAACTTGTAAATAAATCTTCATCGTAATATTTTACAAACGATTCTTGAAAAATGTCTGTTACGTAGTTAAAGAATTCTTTACTTGTATGATACTCAAAAAACTCTTTCCATATATTAGGTGTTGTATCTGTAACTATTGCAGGATTAGATTTATATCTATAAGTTATTCCGTTATCTAATACTGGAGTAGAACAAACAATGTCTTCCGGAAAAGAATGCACAAGTTCATTGTACACATTTTCCGGAAGTGCATTATCTATGCAAAGGTGTGGAAACGGTTGCATCTCCACACCTTTAAAGTTTTGTAAAACACTGAGTTGCATTACCCAGCTTTCTTTTTAGTAGCTTTCTTTTTAGCTACTGGCTTAGGTTCTTCTACAATTACTTTGTCTTGCATCCATTTTAACAATATACCGTATGCTGGAAGGAACACAATCAAGCCAATAACAATCTTTGTTAAGGTATTATTAAGTGCTACGTCTGCAACCCACGGTGCTGGATAAAATGCTGTGTAGAAAAATGCATATGTGTCAATAATGTTTGCGGCAACAGTTGATACTGCTGGTGCAATCCACCATGCATTCATACGCTCACGAATGTATTGAAATACATATACGTCAAGCATTGTACCTACTGCATATGCTACACCCGATGCTAAACCTACTCTATAAGCATGTTCATCACCTAGTGCTAACAGTACAAGTACCGATGCTGCAATAGCTGGAATAATAGCCATTGCTACAACAGCTCTACCTGCTTGCTTACCTACCATACGTACTGTAAGGTCAGTTGCAATTACTACAATTGGAAATGTAAACGCAGCCGCTGCTAATGGAAATGATCCAAACAAGGGCAATTCTGCACCTGGAAATAAATCAAATCTAATTGTAACTAGATAGTTTGACACAGCAATAACAAGCGTATGCAAAATAACTAGTTTAGTTACAAGTGCCTTATCGACACCGTGTAAAAGTTTTGTGAACATCAGTTCCTCCTTTATTTTGGTGCCATGCACCTTTTAATACAGTTATCTGTATTAAACTTTTTATAGATTACGAACCTGCCGCAAATTGTTGTTGCAGTTTAACGTTGTCAATAAATTCTTTTTTAGTTGCT
>Ga0115001_10001415_pt1 | contig 18516 bp, 13 predicted proteins | sample ArcticOcean_MG_C_12_FD_89869 | JGI IMG/M metagenome (GOLD analysis project Ga0115001, IMG submission 89869) | Marine microbial communities from western Arctic Ocean - ArcticOcean_MG_CB8_130 | ecosystem: Environmental > Aquatic > Marine > Oceanic | place: Arctic Ocean: Canada Basin | collected... | reverse complement strand
TTTTGGTAAAGAAACATATGGTAAAGGTTTAGATGAAGGTTTAGATGAAGATGAAGACGAAAGTTGATTATTCAAATTTTAGCCTTTTTTTAAATTCAAAAGGGCATAAAATTTAATATATTACGTTATGTTTTAGTTTTAATTATTTATGAAATTACAAAATGTTAAAAATCAAAAATAAATTAATTATTTAATTTTTATTAAAATAATATAAAATTAAAATTTATAAAAATTACAAATATTAATATTTAATAAAATTTTCGATAAAAATTGAAAATTTAAAGAATCTATAAACTATTTATCTTCATCACTAATCCTTTAAATGCTTTTTTACTTTTTATGACACTGCTTTATTTAATTTAAGAGTACCTGCGACTTCATCTATAAGTTATAACTCTGATCCTTTATCATGATCATCTTGATTTTGACAAAGAGCCATTTCTTTTGGAAACCATTCGGTTAATCTGTTACTCTAAGGGCTAGTCATTTCAGCGACATAAGATTCAATACCATCATATTCTGTTGGATCCATTTTTTTAATTCTGTATAGATAATAGATATAATTCCATGCGTTATGTTCTACTTCTGTATGTCTATCAAAAGGTGTTCCAGTTCTATAAATTTACTAGCTACTTAGATTACATATAAAGCAAACATTTTTAATATTGTTATTAACAAAGTTAATGACATCTCTTTATTCTGAGAAACTATCAATGATTATACCAGCAATCAAGTTATTGAAAATAATGGTTATAAATATAAAGAAGAAATCAATATAGAGTTCAAATAAAAAATATCTAGTTCTTTAAGCTTCTTCATCTCTATATGATTACGGTACTATAGTATCTCCAATACCACCACCATTTCTAATACCCTAAAATACAGTTAATTAAAACAATAAATAAACTTACATAATTTATAGTGTATAGGAAACATTACCAAACATTTTAACATACTCTTTCTCCAATTGTTGAATCAAAGTATGTTTCATCAAGAAACCAAAAAGCTACCATAGCTTGGAAAAATATAACTAGAAGTCCATAAATAAGAGTAGCGTTTAATAAAGATATTTAATCAAACAAAGCTTTAAATATAATGATTAATTTACTGAATCTTTACTAAAAAAGGAGTTAATTAATTGATAATAAATTGAATTACAGCAAAGTAGAATAGTAATAGTGGATAGAACAGTACGTGGTATATTAAACCCATAAAAGAAATTAATGTATGAAGAAGAACAATCAAAACATCTTAATCTGAGAACACAAAACTAATAGATGTAATAACATATTCTAGTTCTAATTAATAATCTTAAAAGCGTGGAGTATTATCATTTTCTGGATCTTCTACAAAGATTTTAAAGTAAGGTCCTCTTACAAATAGTAATTTTCTTTTTTATTCACGATTAAGATCATTTATATCTTGAACGTCTTTTATTTCTAATGTTTCGGCATATTAAGTTTTATATGGATCATTTTAAATCAAAGCTTTATTATTTTATACCCAATTATCCCAACCTTTGCTTATAATTAATTTAACATTAACAACCATGTATGTTATAGCTCTTAAAGAACTAAATATTAAATGGAAAGCACCAAGCATTATTCTTATTTGTGTTGTGTTTATACCATAATCCGTCCAAATAGATTTTCCACTAATTTTAGTATAAGTATAACCATCTCTTACTCCTTTTTAGTATGTAAACATTACTAATATATTTATTGTAAACTCTAAAAACATAGATAAGTACATGTATAATTAAATTCTAGCTGCTGTGAATTTTATTGGACTATGATTAAGTTAACTTTTCCATTCAATTTCTTAAAATACTTTTCCTTAAATATTTAGTAATCCCTAATAAGTTTAAATATTATCAAAATAAAAATTACTTAGATTTTCTCATTTAAAGAGTTTCTATCAATTTATTCAGGATCATACATTATTTCTTTTTTAGTATCTTCACTTAAATGTCTACATTTTGTATCTAATGGGAAAAATACTCTATATAGTTTTCCTTCTTCTTCTCTAACAAAATTTCCTTATTAGTCTTTTACTAAATCTTTAAAATAGACTTCAATACTTCTTGTGTTTTAAGGATAAAAGTTTTTTCTACAATTTAATTCTATTTCTTTTAAAAGTTCGACACTTAAATCTAATCTTTAGCTCAATTATTAAAGCTCTGAATTATGATTAGCAAAGTCATCATTGTAAACTTGTTTAATTTTTGGGAATTTATCGGATAGTTAGATCAGTAAAAAGAATAGAGGGAAAGCATCTTCAATAGAGCCATCATACTATTCCATTGATAATAGTTTTGTAGTTACTTATTTATGTGTAGCAGTAACTTCTAATTCAAGTGTATCAGTTACATATGTAATGTATTCTTATAAAAGCTTTAATCTCATTGTTTTAACATTGATCCATTAAAGTTTACTGTAAATTTGTTTATCATTATTTGCTTCAAGCAAAACACTTAAAACTCCTATACTTTTAATCATTAGATTATCCATATCTTTTTATGAATCCTTAGTTAAGAATCCTCTATTTCTAAATTCTTATTGGATTGAAAGTAACTCTAAGAATTTTTTAACAAATTCAACGATTTTATTATCAGCAAGATTTTTTTGATTTTCTTTACATGGACCTTAAAGAGCTTCAACTAAAAAGTCAATAATACTTTCTCCTAATTCTATACAATCAATATTTGCAAATTTATAATAAGATCCAAACAATGATGAAGTGAATTTTATGAAATTAACAATTTTTCCTGTATGAATAACTCTTCCTTCTGTTTATTAGGTTCTTAAATAGTTTTACAAATTATGATTATGGCCTTCACATAATAGTTAAAGGACTTAAAAGATTTTAATGACTTGGTTCATAGATTTCATAGCATCAATATAATAAACTTTTTCCATTTCTACTTCAGTCTATTTTTAAATAAAGTCATAATCAATTTCTTTTATATTATTTTATTTTTCTTAATCCATTATTTTTTCAAAGAATATTTAATTTCTTTTTTCCATGGCTTATTAAACTTGTTTAAACAATTTATCTATAAGGTTTCTAATTGTGATTAAGCATTCATTATTAACTTCTTTATTGAAGAATTCTAAGAACTTTGATTAAGCTTTTTGATTTCCACCTAATAGTAAAGCTATTGAAAGATTAATGGTTTCAATTTTTATTTATTCAGTTACCTCTACTTTACTACTTGAGATTAAGTTTCCTATAACTTCTACTAATCCTAAATCACATAATTAGTCTTGTCTTTATTTTACATCATTTTTGTAATCATCCCAATTATCTGGATCCCATTCGTAACATGGTTTATGTTCAAAGAATGCTACATCTTCTTTATTTTCAATTTCAATTAATCTTCTTAAAATTTTTAAGCCTGAAATTTCAGATTCTTCTGAATGTTAAAGTTAATCTTATCCTGTAATATCTAGGAACTTAATTAAACTATCACCGATTTCTTCGAAATAAATTGTACATTTATCTTTGAATTCATTAAATGTATTTTATTCAATATTTGAAAAAGAACTGACTAATTCATCAAATTCTCTCATTTTCCTTTCTATCATTTTATCACTCACGTTTAAATCATCTAAATCATATTATAAATTCATAATATGTTATTCAATTTTTGGTCCCAATTATTATTAATCTTAAAGTAAAATTCCCATTGTTTATTTTGTAACTATTTATCTTCTTTTATTTTTATTTTTTGTTTCGTGCTCTTATTATAACATTTAAGTTGGGATTTTTCTTTTCCAATGATCGAATAAAGCTTCGTCTTTTGCCTTTAATTATAGTACAAGTTTTCCAAGTTGTTTTAAATGTTTTTATTATTAAATTTACTTTGATACCCTATAAATATCCTCATAAAGAACGTCATATGTTTTTCGTTCGATTTATTTGTATAAGTTTTACGAAATAATTTCATTCAAGCATAAAGTTAAAGCATTCACAAGATAATCAATTTTGACATCTTGCATTGGGAAAACTCCTCTTTAAGTTCTGATTTTCCTTTTTTCAGAAAGATTTAAACAAATATCATGGAAATCATCAATGATATGTCCAATCATTAGATCAATTTCTTCTTAAAGTTCTTTAGAAAATTCTTATGAGTTTGAACAATAAACGTAATAAAAGAATAAAATAACACTTTTTCTGAATTCCCAGCATTTTGCTCCATCTTTTAGGAATTAAATTAGTGTTCTTAATGGGAAATAGTTTTTGCATTTACTTTGAGTTGCAACATAGTTTCCATCACTTAAAAAGGCCATTAGTCTTAATAGAGTTGATAAATAACTTAAAAAGTGTGGAGTATTAATGATATATACATCATGATAAAGTTATTCTTAATATTCATCAATTGCTAATTTACATAAATTTTTATGTGATTCACGTGTTTAGAAAATTAAAATATTTTTATATTCTTTAAATGATAAAGCATCGAGAATTATTCGTTGATTCTCAGGTATTGGAGTTCCATGATAATAAATAAAGTTTTTAAGTGAAAATAGAATATGACTTCTTTAATAAGTACTTTCAATTGTATTATGTAAGATTGTTGTTATTTTTTAAACGATTAGTTAGATCATATCGGGTTTATGTAAAAGGAATTTGTTGTCTCTATGTAATTCAGAGATTAAAAAGTAAACTGGGACATCTCTTGGATCATCTAAATGATCAATAAAGATATCAATATATTATGATAGAATTTGTTAAGTTTTTTCTTGTTTATAAACGATTCTGGAAAGGAATTTATAAACACTATGAAGGATTGTTTTAGTTTTCATTGACATTTCTAAATCTCCATATTTACCATCTTAAAGATCATATTAAAGAATTTGAATAGCAGCATCATAAGCAAAGATATTTCTAAATAGAATCTAATATTCTTTATTTGGTTATTCTGAAGGCTTGAATAAAAGATAATCGTCATCTTCAAATTCGTTAAGAGTATCAAATAAGTTTGTTGGATTTTCTTCGATTCCTTAGAAAGTTTCTCCTTCAGTTTAAGCGACTTCTAATATTCTTTTATCGAATCCTATGTCTGTCAAAGCACAATAATTACTGAAGGTTTCAAAGATTTGAATCATTTCAGCTGCTTTATGATATTCATTGACGTTATCACAATATGGATACCAGTCTTCACTGATTTTTGAAAGAAGAAGATTTCTATTATTATCTGCAACCAATTTCTCAAAATTAGCTTCAATCTCTGCACTAGAGATGACTTAAGTATTTTTCAAAGATTCCATAATAATCTCATTTTAATGGAAAGTTTTATGAAGCAATTCAAATACAGATTTTGATAAATATTCATCGACATAAAGGAATAAATCCAATAATGTGGTTACAAAGTCCTTTTTACTTAGTTCTCTAAAGTTAATTTAGGTGTTTACAGAGATAATACTATCTAACCAATTAGACATTTCTTTCTAAATATCTTTTTTCTTTAGATTTTGATTGTTTTCTTAGTATTCTTTAAACATTCTGAAAAATCTAGTAATTCTAAATTCGTTTCTTAAATCATAGAGTAATCCAATGATATTTGAAATGGAATTTTTAATATGTTGAAGATTATCAACACTAAAATTACCTTTTACATATCTAGTTCTTAATCTGTAGACCCATTTATCTTAGCCATGAATTACGATTTTTTTATTATTAATTTGGAAACTTGGTTTTTAAAAGTCTTATAAATTCAAATTAGCTTCTTTATCATCCAATTGACTTACATATTTGTTTTCTAATGCACTTGTTACATCAAAACAACCGTTAAGTAATTAAAGCAATCCAACTAAAACATCTGCTTGAGAATTTCCTAATTCTTCTGGGTCTTAGTAAAATCCAAATAATAGAAGTTTCCTAGAAAATTAATAAAAATATGATTAAAAAATTACTCAAATAAATCTAGAACAGATTTTGTTAGATGATTTTAATGATCATATTAATCGAAACCTTTTTGATAAATTTATCCATCATTATTAGTAATATCTATAATATATTCCATAACAAATCTTTTTAAATATCTATATTTTGCTTTATCTTTTTCTCCACTCATATTCTAAGCAAAATCTAATTTATTCCAGATTCTAATTCTGTTTGGCAAAATAATTCTAGTGTTTTCTTATCTATCAATCCATAAAGTAATCATTAATCTAGTAAAAGCATGTCTAACAGTTAAACCGTAATCATTCTTATCAATGTCATCTTCATCTTCTTTGATACCATTATTAATAATTTCAAAGCAAAGTTCAAAAGAATATTCTTTTTCTAAAATTGAAATTGATTCTTCATTTCTGTCTAAACATAAATCTGAATAAAGAAGAATCATTGATGTGAAATATTAGAAATATTAAGCACATCTTTCTTTATACATTTCTTAAACACTATTTGATTCATCTTTGAATACTGTTAAATCTTCCCATCTAATTCTGCTTTCTTCTGGGATGTATTCTTTTTCAATTTCTACAACTGAGTTTTCATTTCTGATTTGGAAAAGAAGGTCTATTTTAGCAGCTGGATCATTCAATATCATTCTACTGATTTAAATTTAATTGACAGCAATTGCTCGGTTGTCACAATTAACAAGAGCTCTTAAAATTTTAACATATTTAGCATGTTTGTTTTCTCCTCTTAGCATGTTAATAAGTTTTATAATTGTAGTCTCTGAGATTCGTGATTCCAAAATCTTCTTGTTATTATCAATTAGTTCTGTTAAAGTAGCTTCAGCTTTAAGATCTACTTTTTCATTAGTTCCTAATGTGTGGTTCATAAACATATTAATCCATTGACTGGCATAAATTTCATTTGGTCTATACTCTCTGATAGTATGTTTAATTAATCGATAACATAATTAATGAATTTTTAACAAATCATGATTAATATAAAGATCTGACAATGAAATTAACTTTGAAGGACCTGTTGGATAATACAAAATATCTGTAAGGATTTCAATCACTTTCATATCTTTAATTAATCTTTACTTGTCTGCTGGTGGAATTCCATCAAGTTCAACAACTGATTTGTTTTCTTTTTCTCTGGCAGAAGAGGAGTAGATATTATCATCTTGATATAATAACCAAAGAATGATACTTTCCAAAATGTTGATAATTTTCTTCATAAATTGATCTGTTAGCATATCATTTCTTTTCATTTTAAAGATATCTACTAATTTACAAAGATAAGGAACACATGATGCAACGAAATAACAGTTTTACTTTTCTTAATCAGTAATCTTTGTAATTCTGAAAGCATTTTTCTCTGATTTCAAATTTGTTAAGTTTGTTTATAGCCATCTTGTTTCGAATTCACCAATTGGTAATCTTTTAAAGAAAATTTCATTGTTTGCTTAATCTTTTAATAATTTCTCGATTTCATTAACACTTAGTTTAGAGTTTTTTTGTAAATGATCTTTTTTAGCTTGATAACCAAATGTGCTATCTCTTTCTGAATCAGATACTCCTAAGTACATGCCTCTTGAATCTTCTTCTTCGTGTTTTCCAAAAGTTAACATATAGCAACTTTTAGCGGTAACATAGTCTTCTTCTTTTAGTTAAGTTGATTGGAACTCAATTAATGAATCTTTTTCAGTGTGTTATCCATATAATTCATCGATATGATAACCTAAAATTGGATTTGGAACTCTTTCTTCTCCATTAAATTAGTGTTCGAAAGATAAGACTCTTCCAGTTCTGAAATGTCTTAGACGATATTTTTGTTTGAATATTTTATCGTTTTCTTTACTTTTTTTCTTATCAATTAAGAAACACAGATTACCTCTTGAAGAATTTCTATCAAGTTCAATCTCCCAAAGATTATCAACGTTCAAATGTTCTTATTGATATTCTCCATCATAACATCTAATGCATACATTAGCATTTTAACTGTAGAAATTATCAGAAGATAGATATCCTTCTGTCTATGTTGATTACAATCTTATCAAGTCTCCACCTTTAATATGATCAGCTCTTGGATAGTCTTCATTATCTTATTCAAAAAGATACATTCTATAAGTAGTGGTTTATTCTTCTGAGAAATGACATTCGAATCTTTAACTTTTATTATTGATTCCTCTAGATTCATTTAATCCGTATTAACTAATTACTTAAGTAGCATCTAACTCTTAATCTAAATCAATTGAAGTGACTTCATCTCTAATTATTTGAGTATAATTTAAGAAAAGATTCATTTCAGTACTGAAGATTAATAGTTGATCTCCAAGTTCTATTTTATACCCATCTTTTCTTAATTTATATTTAGGTTGTAATTTGAAAAGCATACCACTGTTAAATTAATTGGATAATAATACTCTGTATGTTGATTTATCTATATCAGAAGCTTACTAAGTTGCTTAAACAAAATCTTTGGAGATATAATGCATAAGTTAAACTTCTTTTCCGTATTTAACTTCTTATCCCCAATTTACTCTAAGTTATTTAGAATTGGTACTTTTTTCATTCTCTAGTTCTTTTAGCATTTGACTTAATTTTTATTCTAAAGATTCCAAATGATCTTTAATTACTTAAGTTTTTTCATCTAAATCCTCTTCTTCTCTACCTGATTTTTCTTATACAAAAAAGTTTAAATCATTATTTTAATATGCTTATTTTTTCTATTTTTCAGTTTCTAATAATTTACTAGTTTTAAATTTGAATCTCCAATGATCACATTGTTCTTTTAAATTATAATAAGCCTAATGGGCTTCGTAATTAAGTTTTGGCCATATTTAGAATATCATTTAGTTGAAATTCCTTATTCCAGAGCTTATTTTTGTTTTTTAATTCCTTTTGGACTTCTCTTCTCTGAAGTCAACGTCACATAGTTAAAAATTGAGACTCTTATCTGCAAATCTAAAACATTTAAATATTGAAAATAAATTTACCCCATTGAACTAATCACACCTTTTTACCAGACATGATTTAAGCGTTTAAATCCTTTTATGATTACTAACTGTCCGTATTCAAGAAAGTTTTTCTTCTTGTCTTCTTCTTTTTATAGTTTCTTTAGTCTAACGTCTTAGCTTTAGTTTTTCTACATTTTTGAAAGTAAGTTATAAAAAATACTAAATTTAAAAATAAACGTTTAAAATTAAATTTTAATTTAAATTCCTTGATTTTAAATTCAAATTAATATATAATTTATATTTCTGAATTTTAGTTAGATTTAAAATTATATAATTTAAAAAAAGTATACTAAAATTTAATTTAAAAATGGAGGTAACAAGATCAGGAGATAAAGATAAAGAGTTATAAGATGCTAGGGAAACATTAGATAGTATATTTTTCTAATCTATTAGAGCTAATATAATTAGTTTTAAATGAAATATCGTAAATATTAAATACAAATTTAGATAATAAAACATTAAGTATATTAGTTAGTTTATGTGAAAATGGAGTTAATCCGGAAGCATTAGCTGCTATCATGAAAGAGATAAAAAAAGAGTCATCAGCATTAAAAGTAAATAAATTAATAATTGATTAAATTTCTAGAATTAATAAGAAAATACATTTTGAGTATATATTTTAAAAAGATTTCAACTATTTTGGTAGAATAATAATAAATATCACAAATTTAATTAATACATAAAAATCAAATTAATTAATTTTATTATATTTTTAAATATTAATATTAAATATTTAAAATTTTGATAATTTCTTATTTTTTAAAATAATTTTATATTTTATTTATTAAAATGTTTAAAAATCATTCTTCTTCATCTAAATTTTTTGCTTTTCCTATAGGCATAAATCTATCAAATTTTTAATTATTTGGATCTTAATACCACTCCTCTTTAACCCATTTTTCTATTCCATTACATTTATCTTTTTTACGATTTTTTATATAAAGCATAAATGCTAGATAATTATATACGTAATGATCTCTATATATATGTGCATTCCAACCATCACCTTTTTATCTAAAATTAATTAAAATATGTTTGTTAGTTAAATTTACTTTTTTTCAAATTTGTTTTTTTCTATTCCACAAATATAACAATTTTATTCTATCATTGAATCACGTTCAACTCTATCTCCTCTTAGTTATGCAAATGTATCAATAATAATTCCTTTTTTAAATTAAATAATAAATTAAAGTTGTTACCTGAAACTATATTCATGCAAAAAGTAATAATTAGTATATAATATAATATATCAAAAACCCATCTTGTATAATATTTTGTATTTTACTCTGAAACTTCTGTTTAATTATTTAATTAAAAAGATCCATTTTTATAATAAGTATATTCATTTTCTATAAAATATTAAAATTAAATGCAAATAATCTTACTGTAAGGAACTGCTGTCATAACTTTTCCTATTCCTCCTTAACTAATTGCTGTTAATAAACTACTCATAAAGCATATAGCTAAAGTTTCACAATATGTACTTTATTCCTAGGAAAAATTAGTTTTTCTAAATATAAAAGTTAACTGTATCATAATTATCCCATAAATTTACAAATCCAAAAACAGTAAATACATAATGAATAACTAAAGTTAAATATAAAGTCATAATTAAATTAACTCCATTTTAATAGACTGATTAAAGTACTAATTAGAGTATAGGATTTAAATATACGAAATCTAATAATAAAAATGGCATCCATAATTCATGACCGAAAGTACCCAAAATTGAAAAAATAACATACGCTAAATTCCAGGTATTAGTTGGATCACACATTACTGCTAAAAACCATGCTATAGGTTTAATCGTTTTAAAATAATCTAATATTCCTTCTGCATCTATTAATCCTCTAGTTGTTATAGAGTTTTCGTATTATACACCATTATCTAATATATCTACTGCATTAACCTTGAAAATTAATTAAATAACAATAAAAAATATCTTACTATATTACTTAATCTAATTGGATATGTATCTAACATGCAACTAATATAAATTATAATAGCTAAAACACATTGTATGTATTAAACAATTTTAAATCCAATTAACAAAGACGTAATTGGCTTTTTTTCTTCCCATTATATATAAGTCCAATTACCCGTATCAATAGTAGAATCAATATCTCTATGCGTCACCATTAAAATAGATATATTAGAAAATAATACAAAGCAAAAGCATATTTATTTTAAAAATACCCATTGCATGAATATTTTTCCTATTTTTAATTTAGACCAATATAATCTCCATTACATTTATTCATAATAGCGATTTATATTATCAAAAAAGAATTGTAACCTTTCTTAATCAGATCCTCTTTCAGATTCAAATGTTAAATGATATTTTATTGCATCAGTTATATATTAGAAATAAAAAGGTAAAATAAAATGACAAGTATTTATTGATTAGTCTTTACCCATGATTTCTACAGAATGAACCCATGTTTTAAAGAATTTTATAGTTCTGTTCATTAGTTTTATTGGAACATCTTTCGGTTTATTTTTTTCTTTTATTCTTTTAAAAAGTTTTTTAGGATGAACTAAACTTTTCTTTTTTATATCTTCAGCATTTACTAAATATTTTTCTTCTTAAATTTTAAAATTCTCAAACTTTTCACCATCTTAACATTATTTTAATAAAATTAGATTTATATAAATTTAGAAAGCAACAAGTAATATTTTTTATTGATTTTATTCAAATGCTTTTTATTGATTTTATTCAAATGCACTATCTATAACTGCTTTATCATCACTATATTTATTAACTAATTATTATTCTTTATCATTAGTAGGACATAACTCTCCATAAATAAATGTAAGTTTTTAAATAAGCTCTTAAATATCTAAATGCTATATAATTTCTTCAAGAACTTTAGGTTCTGTATTATGAACAATAATTGAGGAAAGAAATTCCAAAACTGAATTAAAAAGTTCTATTCTAATGTTGATTAATTTAAATATATTTTCAGATTATTTTTATTTAGTAAAGTCTCCTTCCTTAAAAACACATATTTTTTTGATATAAAAGTTACAACATTCAATTAATCTTTTATTTTTACCTAAAACTTCTTAATTTTTTAGATTAGGTCCTAAACAGAAATCAGTTAAAGTTGAAAATGTTTATGTAATTAATGGTACAAGACCTTATGATTCTTTTTAATTTTGTATTTTTTCAATAATATCTTCTTCTTTTTCTGAAAGTATAATTATAAACAATGCAATTTAAGTAACAATATTAGTAGATACAAAAAGATTTTTTTGGTCCTAATCTCTTAAAAAAGTTTAAAAATCAGAAAAGCAATTCTCGCATAAAAGTTAAATGAATTTTAGTATATCTGAAGCATATTTATGAGGACTTATATCTTCTTTTAGTCTCATAAAAGGCTCAAAATTATTTTATAAACTTACGTCATAATTATCAGCTTTTTCTTCTACAAGAATTATTTATGAACAATTCATAAAAGTATATTTAAAATATTTAAAAATAGATTCAGTAAAACTTGGATTTTATCTTAAAAGTTCGAGAATTGTTTATTGAACTTTTTAATTACTAGGTTCAAGTAAAGAAATAAGTAGTTATATTGATTCATTTACTGTATATTTTGATTCTCTTTAGTTAATTTTTGATAAAGCCATTTTTGTAATTCCTGCTGTATTATAACAAATTTACATATTTTTATATTTTTCTTATTATTATTTTCTTAGATCTTCATTTTTTTCAGTGATTTTTTCTGGTTTAAATTTTTAAAGAGCACCATTTAAAATCATTAATAGGTATATTTTATGAGTAGGTTTTCTAAAAATCTTTTCGACTGAATTTACGTATATTTCCATTTCTTCTTTATATTTTTGTTTTTTATTGTCTAAAAATTTATTTAGTTTGTAATGAATTCTTTAAACTATTTCATCAATATCAGCTGGATAAGCTTACTAACAATGATCAGGATCAGATATATATTTTTTAACTTAAGTAATATATTAATAGAAATATCTTGATATTTCATTTGATTTTTTTAATTAATGCTCCTTGTTTATTGTTTTTTTAACTTTTTTAGCGAATTTTTCAGGTTCATGATATTAACTATGTTTTAACCATTTTGCTAATTTTTAAATGATCATTTTAAGATTTAAATCATCATTTTATTTAGCACCAATAGCAACGTTTAAAGTCCAATCTTTTAAATCTTCTTTATCCGAAGGAGTAGTATATTATAATAATTGAGTTAATTTATATTGGAATTTATCTTCTTTGATAAAGTAATCTCTTTCACGTAAAATTCTATATAGTTAATCAAAGTCAAGTGAATGCTAAATCATGAAACAATTAATTGAATTAGTGATTTTAGGATTAATATCATCTTTTTATGATCCTTTTTGTTCAGTCATTAAAATTTAATTAGGGTTTTATTGATTTTCAGTTATTTTTAATTCTTGTTTTATTCCTTCTTATTTTAGTTCGAAGTATTAACCTACTTTTATAATATGTTTATCTGGGTATCTATTCATTGCTTCTTTTATCAAATAAGTATATTCTGATAAATCAACAACTAATTCTATTTCTTTCATATTTAAAACTTTTAAAATTTCATCTAATTTATTTCTAACATCTTAAGCAACATCTCTTAAAGAATCGTTTTTCTCCCAGTCAAGTCTTGATTGTTTTTAGATTTCAAGAAAACATTCGATAATAAATCTTAATAAACCATAAGAACTTACATCCCATGAATCACCACCTTCTAAATATTTCCAATATTCTACTTATTTTTATGGAACTTTTTCACCTTTTTCCATGTTCATAATATTTAAAGCAGCATGGTATTTTTTCTGCATCTATACTTCTTTTCTTGTATAAAATTTTTCTTTTTTTAGGTTTTCAATTTTTTTAAATTCAGAAAATTTTAATTCTACAAGTCCTTTTAAATTATCTTCGAATTTATCTAAACTTGGTTTGACTATAGTTGAAAGAATATCAACCATATCTATGCATTGGAAGGTATTTCTTGTAACGTAGATAGTGTATAGAACTTTAAGGTAAACTTTTCTTAAGTAGTAAGGTTCTTTATTTTCTTCTGCTTAATTAAGTATCTATTTCACAAATTCTTCAGATATAATTTTTTAGGCTTAACTAATTCCAAGTGGATAATATTTGGCTAAACATGGTATTAAATAATATGTTTCACAATGAATTATATAATCAAAATGTTATCTATCTCCTTTACTAGGATCAGGAGTCTTTTCTTATAATTAGATTTTTTATATTAGATTCATAAAATAATCAACTTTGAATAATTTTCTAATAATTCTTTTTTAATTTTGAACTAAGAATATAGAGTTTCTAGAAAAATTAATAAAAATGATAATAATTGATACTTATTAATGGCTTTTCTCTTGGTTTTTTAAAGTTTTTCAAATTAACCAGAATCATCTCTTATTAATGCTCTTAATATTTTAAATAAGCATTTTATTATATCTTCTTTATCTTTATAATTTTTTGGTTCATCACCAGCGCCTAACATGTATTCTTAATTACCCATTTTTAAGAAATTAAAAATAATGTCAATAATTTCATGACCTATTTTATTATCTTTATATTATTCTAAAACTTCAATTATTATTTTTGATGGATCTAAACCATATTTAATAAGACCTTAAAGTTTAATAAAGAAATCTTCAAAAGTGTTTACTAATTAATTGTTTTAAGTATGGTTTAAGTAAGTCTTAATTTCTATTATTCTATTCACAAAATTCATACAAAAAAAGTAATAACTCTTTAAACATCTTTATTAAATTATTATGAAATTCCCATGATTATTTTTTAATCAAAAAGATATCTTGCATCTTTATTAAAAATAAATTAGAAAAATTAATTGGTTTTTACTTCCATATGTAAAAGTTTTAAAGCACATGTATGTATTCCTAAATTTCTTAATATATTCTACATTCTTATTTTTAAACGGTAATTCAAATTTTATAATTTCCTTTTTAAAGTTTATATGGTTCCTGTGATTGTAATAACAAGTTCATTATCTTATACATCAAATTTTTCTTCATCATCATTCTCTACAATTTAACTTTAAATAACTACTCTTTCTATATTTTAATCAAATATTGTAAGATTAATAAAACTCCCACCTCTATCTCCAGGATCTAGATGCCAATATAAATCTATTTCATCTTATTCACTCATTATTGCTATATTTTCAATGAATTAAATAACTATTGCTTTTTAATTGAAAGATTTTATTAAATAGTCTAACATTATATCACTTAAAATTATATTTTCTTTATCTTAGTTTTCCATTGCATTTTTTAGAGTATTGAACAAAAAGTAGTTGTAAGTTAATTTATGTTTATTAGTTTACCAATTTTTTACAATTGTTGAAGTTATTGGTTTTTATTATTCTTGATCATTTTACTCAGATTCTGAAGAACTATCATGAAATGAAGATTCTTTATCATTCTCATTATCAACTTTTAATAATGTTTAATTTTCTTCATCATCTTCTTCAAGTTACTATTCTTTATTTTACTCTATTTCCATATTTTTTTAATCTTCAAGAAATGTTATATCTTAATTTAAAAAGTCAAATTTTTTCTTATTAACTTGGGTATTTTTATCTTCCTCTAATAATTATTAATAAAATAGTTGAAAAAGTTTTACCTTTTTAATAAACATTGATTTTTATGCTATATTTATCAAATATTGCTACAAAGTCTTTACAAAAATCTTCTTAACTATCTAAATCTACTGCATTAGTAAAATCATTTTTAAATTTTTTCAAAAAACTCATGGTTATCATATTTTAAGTAAACCTTTATATCTATTTTAATATTGTTAATGCTTCATTATAAATCTCAGTTAAAACATTTTTATGTCTTTCTGATTATCCTTCTTATTCTATTTATAAAAAGAATTTTGCTAACGGTAGATTCTTCATGAAAAATGGTTCATTTTTATTATATTTTGCAAACAAATGTGTAAGGAAAACTAACATTGATTCATTAAATTTCCTTGTTGTAAATCCAAATTCTATAGCAGATTTTGTTAATTTCATACCAGCTAAAAGTAATTTTAAAATTTCTTTTACTTTATTTGGATCTTAATAATCAATATCTGTTGTTTATTCTTCTTACCAAAAATTCCATAAAAATGTGCTTATATTTTTTATTCTTTTTTGTTTAACTAATATTGCGTTTTAAATTTTTTCATTTTTAAGTTTTTCTCGTTCATTTCGAATTTTTTTATCATCACCAACTTTATCTATTTCATTTTAAATTTAAGTGTTTGTCCATTTGTATGCTTTAGTATCAAAATTGATTTTGTCAATAAAGTCCCATATAAAACAAGGATTATAATGAGTACATATTGATTAAAATGGTTCAATATCAATGAAAAGTGATTCAATTAACCTCATATAACCTCTTTTAAGATTATTATTTAGATTGTAAATATCTAAACACTAAAAAATGTGTAAATCTGTTAGTCCTATTCCATTTTCTCCATATATTTTTCTAATAGAATTAACATTTCTACCTTTACATAAATTTGTATAAAGATTTAAGATAGCTGCAACGTAATTTCTTATATCTTCATATATTTATTAATTATTAGTCTTTTTATAAGTTCTAGTTTGACTTAATGAATCAATCGAGAATATAATATTTCCATCTTTCTCTTCAAAATCTAATTATGATAAAGGATCATTGTAAAAGAAAAAGTCCTAATTTGTTTCCAATATTACTTTACAAAATGATAAATAAGGAACTAATTCAGTTTTAGGTCTTAATCTTTCACCTTCATCTTCTATTTTTCTTTCATTGATTCCAAAACTTAATAGTCCTGATTTAACTCCTCCAGTTTGTTAAAACAAATCAGCAGAAACAATGTCTTAGATTTTTTAAATTCCTCTATCATATCGATCTATACATGCTGAAGCAATTATATTTAAATATAATGTTTAATCTTAAACATTAACGTTTCCAATTGAATCTTAACTTTCAGTTCCAGATTTAATCATAACAATTAATTATAACCATTCTTTTATTTTATTGGTAGCAAGATTAACATCATCATGACCCATAGTATTGTTAACTATTTCTTAAATTAAATCAGAAACTTCTGATCTGTAAACAGCTAATTAACCACTTAAAAAAGAATCATGTTAAATCTATTGATATTAGTGTTCTAAACCATTAAAATTATCTATCTTTTTTATTTCATCTTTTATAGGTTCAAATTTTCCTTATAAAAGATAATGTGATACGTTTGTATTGTCTTTACAAAATATGAATAATAGTTTATATATCTCTTTAATGTATTACTCTAAATATTTATTAGCTAGTTTTTATCTGTTTTGTCCTTCTTCTATTCTATTTATAATTTTATCTCTTATATTAGATGCTACAAATAAACTACCAGCTTTGCTTACTTTCTAGTCTAAAAATAAAGTTCCAAATGTTTTATTGTCTATCATTTTTGCTAATAAAATCAAAATTTAAATAATTTCTTGTTCGTATACTATATCCTGTTTTTCTTAAAAACTAAAATTACTTTCTTCTTAAAAGAATTATTAAAGATTTTAAAAACTTTCATGAAGAAGATCTAATTTATATTCTAAATCATTTTCTTATTACATAACACAATCTTTTTTATACATATAAGTATGACTATGCATATCTTCACAACCCCATTCTTAAAAAAATACATAAAAATCGTAGAGAGTTTCAAAAAGTGAAGATATTCTATTTACAGCGTTTCTAGTTTCAATATTAATATATTTTAATTACCAAAGCATTTTAGATTTCAAAAGACATTAATTAGATGCTTTTAAATCATATTCAATATGTCCATCTCCATCTTTATCTTTACCTTCATTTTTAATTTATAAATATTTTTTATCAATACTACTTAATCTTAAGACATTTTTATAATTAATAGCTCCATCTTATTTAACATTTGCTCTTGGAATAAATTAAAAATAGCATTCAGGTTTGCTACCATCTTTAGATAAACTTATTTTATTTGGAGATTCTTCATCAATTGCAAGAAATAATCCTGTTGAAACATTTTTAATTCTAAAATAGTTTTTATATTCACATTAATAACCATCAAAAGTCTGACTTTTTTATATTTCCCATTTTGAATATAAAGTTGTCTTAGTTGTATATTCACAAAATACAGCATGATTTATATCTTTATCATTCTTTAAAAACTCAACTACAGCACTTTTTTGTTTTGTTTATCCATTTTCATCTTCTTCTTAAAATATAAGTTTTCTATGAAATTAATAAACAAAATAAATTATTAAGAATTTTACTTTAATTCTACGCATTTATTAACCTCTTTAGGTGATATTGTTAAAAAAGCACCTGAATGTTTGTTATTTATTTAAACAATATCTCCAGATTATAAAAATTACTCTTTTTCTAATTAATTTGAGTCTTCTTAATGATCATCTTTACAGTTTTCAAACCATTCTAAGTCCCATAAAGTCTTTCTTTCAGATCCATTAATTTCTAATTTGTTCTTGAAAGGGTCTTCGTTTTTAACTATTAATATTAATTATATAATATTTAAAATGGGAACTTTAAAAGTC
>Ga0115001_10001414_pt1 | contig 18518 bp, 14 predicted proteins | sample ArcticOcean_MG_C_12_FD_89869 | JGI IMG/M metagenome (GOLD analysis project Ga0115001, IMG submission 89869) | Marine microbial communities from western Arctic Ocean - ArcticOcean_MG_CB8_130 | ecosystem: Environmental > Aquatic > Marine > Oceanic | place: Arctic Ocean: Canada Basin | collected... | reverse complement strand
GAGGCATTCGACCTCGTGCAGTCGCTGACCACTGCTGACACCCAGGCATCGATCAGCGAACTCGGAGCCAACATCCCGAGCCGCCAGAGCGCCGCTGCAGCCGAGGCCTTCCTTGGCTTCACCCCGCCGGAAAACGCGCAAGCGTTCCTCAACGGTCTTGCTGACTCGCCGACAGCTGAAGGTCCTCTCTGGACCGGCAGCCGCACCGAGTTCGACAATGTCGTGGGTGCTGCAGTGACCGCAGTGATCAACGGTGAGCGCACGATCGAGGACTTCGCTGCGAACATTTGTGCCGAGGCTGAGATCGCCACATTCGGCGGCTGATTACTTCCTGACCGTTCCATCTTGTGCCTCGCACCAGATGGAACGGTCAGGGCTTTGCCCGTTCGCTCGGGACACCGACCATCACACCTGGGGGACTTGTGTCGGACACGATCACTACGGACACCGCCGACAGCGCCGACGCTGAGGCCGAGCCTCGCAACGCGCTCGGCACCGGGCTTGGCCGGCAGCTGAAGCTGCTGAGCCTGTGGCACCTCGTCGGTGCCGCTGTGAGCGTCGTGGGCATTCTGCTGGCTCGTCGCGGTGGCGATATCGAACTGCCGTGGATGCCGCGCTACGCGCTGCAGGGCTTCTTCAGCTTTGCTTTCGTTGCTCACATGGCGAGCGCCTACGGCATTGGTACCCGCGCACGTTGGGTCCGCCCGTTGTCTCTCGCTGTCAACTATCTCCTCACTCTCGTTGCCGCCGCGGCAACCTTGCATCTTTTTAACGCCTTTCGGGCCCTCGGCGACCTCGGCGAAGGCTTGTACAAGGCATTCGTCCCATTCGGCGTCATCTGTGTCGGACTGCTTTGGGTACTTCTGAGCGGCCAAATGTTGACCAACCGGCCAACGGCAGTCGGGCCGCAGCGCCTGCGCACAGCTGGTTGGAGCGTCGCCGGGCTGGCCAGTGTCTGGTTTGTACTCAAAGCAGACCCCTCCGGCCTGATTTTGTCCATCGGCGACTCGCTCACTCGACCGCTTGCGCTTGGCGCTATTGCCTTGACCGTTGGCGCCGCGCTCGCGACACGGCTCATGTGGTCGCGTGTCGCAGCCAAGCACTTCGGCTCCACTCGAGCGACCGACGAAGCACTGAGCGGCCTCGCCTTTCTGTCGCCCAACCTGCTCGGGTTCCTCATCTTCTTCGCGTTCCCGCTCCTGTTCTCACTCTGGGTCAGCTTCTTCGACTGGGATACCACTAACACGACCCGTGATTTCATCGGGCTGGAGAACTACATCCGAGCGTTGTCGATCGACTTCGCTCACTCGTCGCAGAGCAACTCCGGCACCGAGGTGCTGAAAGGCGGCTATCAGGTACTGGCCAACCTCGACTGGTTCGGCCAACACTGGGTCATCGGCGCACGCGACGTCGAGTTCTGGCTGTCGTTGAAGAACATCATGGTCTTCCTCTTGCTGGCTGTACCTCTCGCTGTACTGCCAGCCCTCGTGCTGTCCAGCGTGCTCGCCTCGAAGCTGCCCGGAATGAAGATCTTCCGAACCATTTACTTCATCCCCTCGGTGGCGGGGGTGATCGGCGTCGCGATCGTGTGGGGCCAAATGTTCGACGCCACAATCGGCTGGATCAACTACCTCCTCGACCTGCTCGGCGTGTCCGAAGCGGGCCAAGGCCAGGGCTGGCTCACCCAGCCGGACACAGCCTTGCTCGCAATGGTCATCGTCTTCGCCTGGATGAGTTTCGGATTCAATACGGTGCTGTACCTGGCTGGACACCAGGCCATTCCGAAGGAGTTGTATGAGGCAGCTGAAATCGACGGCGCAAACACCTGGCAGATCTTTCGGCGGATCACGGTGCCGCAACTCCGCAACACGACGTTCTATGTGGTCATCACAACGTCGATCCTCGCCTTGCAGCTTTTCGACATCGTCTGGATCCTTGCGCGACCGATTGCAGGCGGACCGAACTTCGCCACGCAGACACCCGTGCTGACCTTGTACCAGGAGGCGTTCACCAACAACCGCCAGGGCTACGCCTCGTCGCTGGCCTGGGTGCTGTTCATTATCATCTTCAGCTTCACCTCGTTCCAGTTCCGACGACAACGTGATGAAGCCACTTCGGGAGGCGTGTCATGAGTGTCCGTCGAAAGGGGCCACGGGCGACCATCGTTCGCGTCTTCACCTACCTGTCTCTTGTCTCGGTTGCAGTCGTTGTCATCTTTCCCTTCGTCGTCGCCTTCGCGACGTCGACGAAGAACAACCAAGACATCTTCAACTATCCGCCAACCCTTATTCCTCAAGAACCCCAAACCGTTGACGCCACCGAGTTGTTGCTCCCCGATGACGTCGATGTAAGTGATGAATCGCTTTCCCTTTTCACATTCCCGGATTCCAGCACGCGTTTTGCACTCGTCGACAACGACATCTCGGTCGCTGAGTTCCGACCCCTCGACGACCTTGATCGAATCATCCGATTGGACGTGTCGTCAGGCGACAAGACAGGAGACGTCGTCACCATCGACGGTGACGAAGAAGACGTCTTCGCCATTGAGGTCGACGGCACCACCATCGAGGCATATCGATCGCGGCTCACGTCCGGTGGCCGATTCGTGTCGCTGGATGACCCAGCCGACGAGCGCGTCGAACTGGTCAACTTGGTCGAACCCGTGCAGCAGTTCGGCCCGCGGCTCGAGAACTTCGAAGAGGTCCTCATCGACAAAAATCTCGGCCGCTCACTGACCAACACAGTGTTGGTGACGATCGTTGTCGTGTCCGGCCAGATTGTGACGTCGATCCTCGGCGGCTACGCATTCGCTCGAATCAAGTTCAAGGGACGCGGGCCATTGTTTCTGCTGTACCTCGGCTCGGTCATGGTGCCGTTCGTCGTGCTCATCATTCCGCTCTTCCAGCTCATGCTCCAGGTGGGTTGGCTCGACAATCTTTCGGCGCTGATCATTCCGTTCATGTTCAGCGCCTATGGCACGTTCTTGATGCGACAGTTTTTCATCAGCATTCCCGTCGAGATCGAGGATGCCGCGCTGCTCGACAATGCCTCACGCTGGAAGATCCTGTGGCGCATCATGGTGCCACTCGCTCGCCCGGCTATCGCCACGCTTGCGACGTTCGGATTCCTCTATGCCTGGAACTCGTTCTTCTGGCCACTGGTCATCATCAACTCTGGCAACCCCGACGGCCGTGTGTTGTCGCTTGCTCTGTCAACATTGGGCGGCCGATCGAGCACCGATCTCAACCTCGTGTTTGCTGGCGCGATGATCGCTATGACCCCACCCATCCTCGTGTTCCTGTTCGCCCAGCGCTATTTCGTCGAGAACTCCGCTTCCAGCGGGCTCAAGTAGGGAGTTACCCATGGCAGAAGTCACCTTCCGCTCCGTCAGCAAGCAGTACGACGGCGATGGCCCAAAGGCTGTCGACTCGCTCGACCTCGACATCAAGGACGGTGAATTCATGGTACTTGTCGGGCCCTCGGGCTGCGGCAAGTCGACCGCGTTGCGCATGATTGCTGGGCTCGAAGAAGTAACCGACGGAGAATTGCTGATCGGCGATCGCCTCGTTAACAACGTCCCACCGGGCGACCGCGACATCGCAATGGTGTTCCAAAACTACGCGTTGTACCCGCATATGACCGTTCGCGAGAACATCAGTTTCGCGCTGGAAGTTGCCAAGGTCAAGAAGGCCGAGATCAAGGCACGCACCGAGGAGGCCGCTGAGATGCTCGGCCTGATGGACTATCTCGACCGTTTGCCGAAAGCGCTCTCCGGTGGCCAGCGTCAACGCGTCGCCATGGGTCGCGCAATCGTGCGCAGCCCACAGGTGTTCCTGATGGACGAGCCGCTCTCGAACCTTGACGCCAAGCTGCGCGTTCAGATGCGCTCGGAGATCATCCAAATTCAGAGACGGCTCGACACCACCATGGTGTACGTGACCCACGATCAGATCGAGGCCATGACGATGGGGCACCGCGTCGCTGTCATGCGCCTCGGCGTCCTCCAGCAAGTCGCCGACCCGCAAGAGCTGTATCAGCGACCAGCCAACTTGTTCGTCGCCGCATTCATTGGCAGCCCGGCAATGAATCTGATCAACGTGACGCTCGGCGGGACAGCGGAACGGCCCACGGCAAGCTTCGCCGGCCATACCCTCGCAATCGACCCACGGGCAGTCGAGCGGTATCCCCAGGTTGCAGACCGCATCGGGTCATCGGTGGTACTCGGCCTTCGTCCCGAACACTTCTCGATAGAGGGCGACTTCGACCTGCCGGCAGATCAGACCGTCGAGTTCGAGATCGATCTGGCTGAAGCGATGGGCGCCGAGGCACATCTCCACATCACACTCGACGTGCCGGTCGTCGAACTCGATGGCGCCCCCGTCATCGCGGAAGACGGCGATGACGTCTCCACGTCAACCACCAGCGTCATCGCTCGGATCGACGGCATTCACTTTGTTCGCAGTGGTGAGGTCGTGAAACTTGGTGTCAAGACACATCTGGCGCACTTCTTTGACCTCGACACCGGCCTCCCACTGAACTAATACAAACCGGGGCCACCGTTGAGCGCAGCGAGCTCGCACGCCAGTCCGAAGACTCACAACTGCCGGCGAAGACGGCCAGCGACGACGTCGCTGCGTTCCGCAGGAACGGGTTGTGACACCTCATCTCTAGGGTGGCACCCATGGCCAAGTCGAGCGGCAAGATCCGCATTGTCTACGCGTGCAGCGAGTGTGGTTCGTCGTATCCCAAATGGTCGGGCCAGTGCGGCAGTTGCGGTGACTGGAACACCCTCTCCGAAGAGATCGAAGGGCCTCGCGACGCCCTCAAGGCTCCCCCGCCACCGACCAATCGTCCGGGCCCGGTGCTCATTGGCAACGTGGGCACCGAAGCCGGTCAGCCGAGGCCGACCCAGATCGACGAACTCGACAGGGTGTTGGGAGGCGGCATCGTGCCCGGCGCCGTCATGTTGCTCGGCGGCGAGCCCGGCATCGGCAAGAGCACGCTTTTGCTGCAGCTCCTCGCATCGTGGGACGGGCCAACGCTGTATGTCAGCGCCGAGGAGAGCGCCCAGCAGGTGCGTCTACGCGCCGAGCGGCTCGATGCAGTCCGACCGCAACTTTGGCTCCACGCCGAAACATCGCTGCCGCACATCCTCGAGTCAATCGAAGAGACCAAGCCCGAGCTGGTCGTCATCGACTCCATCCAAACCGTCTTTGACCCATCGCTCGGTTCGCTGCCCGGCAGCGTCGGGCAGGTTCGTGGTTGCGCCCAGCGACTGGTCAACGTGGCCAAGGAACGCGACATTGCAATTGTACTTGTTGGGCACGTCACGAAGGACGGTGGCCTCGCCGGGCCGCGAGTGCTCGAACATGTCGTCGACACCGTCCTCCAATTCGAAGGCGACAAACATCATGCCCTCCGGCTGCTGCGAGCTTCCAAGCATCGGTTTGGCCCAACCAACGAACTCGGCATCTTCGAAATGGCAGGCGTCGGCCTCATCGGCGTCCCTGATCCATCGACGATGTTCCTCTCCGATCGCCGGACCGGCATCGCGGGTTCAGCGGTCGTGCCGACAATGGAAGGGCAGCGGCCGATCGTGGTCGAGGTCCAGGCACTGACCTCACCGGGCGTTCCAGGCGTGCCGTCCCGACGGAGCGCGCTGGGCCTCGACGGCCCGCGCCTGTCGATGCTGATGGCCGTCCTCGGGCGCCGCGCCCGGCTCCCCGTTGCCGAGAACGACGTCTATGCATCCACCGCCGGCGGCGTGAAGCTCGTCGAGCCCGGCCTCGACCTCGGCGTCTGCCTCGCGGTGGTTAGCGCACTACGCAATCAGCCAATGCCCGCCGACGTCGCAGTGTTTGGCGAAGTCGGCCTCGGAGGCGAACTCCGTCAGGTCGGCCAAGCTGCTCGTCGACTCACCGAAGCTGCACGCCTCGGGTTCTCTCGCGTCGTCGTCCCCGCCAATTCACCCGACGGCGACGGCGCAATCCGCGTCATTCGCGCCAAGACGCTGAGCGAAGCCATTGCTGCGGTCGGCCTCAACGGTGAGGGCTGAGCGTCCGCCGCCGACACGTTGCCGTCCAAACCCAATTCACGACACCGCCATTCACGACACCGCCATTGACAGAACCATGTGCGCTCATCTCGCGTAAGATGCGATTGTGGAGTACCGGTACAAAGGGGCAAACGAGAAGATGCGCAATGCGCTCGCTCGCGTCTCGCCTGGCACTCCGCTGCGCGACGGCATCGACCGCGTGGTGCGGGCAAAAGCCGGCGCGCTCCTTGTCCTGAGCGACGAACCTGACGTTCTATCGATCTGCTCCGGCGGGTTTCTCGTCGATGCCCCGTACAGCCCGCAGCGGTTGTCCGAACTGGCGAAAATGGATGGCGCCATCATTATTTCGAACAAAGGCGGGCGAATCGCTCGAGCGAACGTGCACCTCGTCCCCGACCCCACTGTCCCGACCAGCGAGACCGGCACCCGCCACCGCACGGCCGAGCGCGTCGCACGGTCGCTCGACGTACCCGTGGTCTCGGCCAGCGAAGAAATGGGCGTGATCAACGTCTACGCAGGTGGCGAAAAACGTCAGCTGCAAGAAGTCGGCCACCTGCTTGAGCGCGCTAACCAGGCACTGCAGACCCTTGAGCGCTACAAGACCAAGCTCGATGACGGCATCAACAACCTGACGGCCGTCGAAGTCGAAGATGTCGCCACATTGCGCGACGTGGTTGCTGTTGTCCAGCGAGGCGAAATGGTCCATCGCGTCGCCGACGAAATCGAGACGATGATCATCGAACTCGGGATCGACGCGCGCCTGCTGCGCCTCCAGCTCGACGAGCTCTACGAAGAGATCGACGATGAACTCGACCTCGTGGTCGCCGACTACATGCCTGCTGACAAGACCGCCGAGCAGGCCATGTCCGACATGTCTGAGCTGTCGGACGACGACGTTCTCAACCTGCGGGTGACCGCCGACGTGCTTGGTCGCGCCGGAGACAACGACGACCTCACCCAAGAAGTCGCCCCCAAGGGCCTGCGCTTCCTGCGCCGCGTGAAGCGACTCGACGTCAACATTGCCGACGCCGTCGCCAACCACTTCGGTGGCTTGGCAAAGATGCAGCGGGCAACTCTCGACGACCTGATGTCGGTCGAAGGTGTCGATGAGGCGATGGCGCGCAGCGTCCGCGACACGCTCACTCGCATCACCGAGTCGACCATCCTCGACCAGTACTAACCATCCTCGACCAGTACTCACCATCCTTGGCCAGTACACGCCATCCTGGACCCGGCACTGTTACCCGTACTCGGATTTCAGATGAGATTTCCGGTCAGGTGAGCACCCCTGCCAGATTACGGGTTCTCCTTGGTCAAGGTCGGCAGGATTTGATCCCACACCGCGTCATCTTCGAAGCCGAGCGCCCACAGCGACACACCGTCCATTTGGTACTTGCGTGCGAGATCCATCCGCAGGCGGACGCCGTCGCCGTCGACGTAGTGGACTCGGCGGCCCTGGAGACAAGTGGTCGTTCCATCGGTGACCTCAAGGTCGTAGTCGAAGGTCCACTCGCCGGTCTCAGGAACGGCGATGGGCGTCGCTTCTCGCAGCACGATCAGCTCGTCGACCGAGCGCGCCGTGACGCTTGTGCGACCCTGCAATTCCGACGCCGGGCAGATGCCTGACTCACCGACCGGCCAGTTCCGTCCATATGCGGCGAGCCCGAGCACCAGCTTGTCGGGCTGTCCCGTTGCTTCAATTGCTCCCTTGATCGAGCGCTCAACAAACTCGAGCGGCGCAATCGGCCCCGGATTCGTGACCGAAAAGTCATAAGCCATAATGCGAATTCGATCGACATGCGGCGCAATGGCGCCGTAGTCGTAGACCCAAAAGCCGCTTGCTGCAGTCTGGCCGGCGTCGTACACCGGCGGAATGCTGACCGTCAGCGTTCGATCATCTGCACGGAGCGCCGCGCCGAGTTCAGTGATGAACGCCACCCAGTTCGGGCGAGTCGCTGCCCAGGTGCTTCTGCCATCGGCGAAGGCGAACTGTTCGTAGTCGATATCAATGCCAGCGAAGTCGTCACTCGCCGCGAACTCGACGATGGTGTCGACGTGCGTAGTGCGGGCGGCTGGGTCGGCCAAAATTGCCGCCATCTCGCCAGCAGGCAACGCGTCGACGATCGATGGCACGACGTTCGCCCCCGCCTTGTTGGCAATGGACATGAACTGCTCGATGTCTTCGTCGCGCGCGTTTCGGTCGATCTCGATCGTGGAGACGCCGGTCGCGTTAAACCAGAACGGCGAGATGTCTCGAAGCAACCCGACACGCTGCTCAAACTCAGGCAGGGAGTCGTCGAGTGCCCAGTAGGGCGCCCAGGCGTCGAGCGGAATATCCGACTTCGGTGCGGGAACCAAAGCTGGCCGGGTGACCGCGAAGACAGCGCCCCCCAGCACGACGACGAGCACAGCAACGAGCACTCCCAACGCCGAAGGACGACGCGCTGTTGCCGCTGGTGTTGCCGCTGGTGTTGCCGCTGCCGCTGGCGTGTCGTCAAGCGTCATTCAAGCAATCCGAACGGTCGAAGATCTGCGGCGAAATCCGTTGTCAGGCAAGAAGCGCGCGTAGATCGTCGACGGTGACGCCGACCAGGGTGTCGCGAATCGTGAGGTTCTGAGCGGGATCGAGTTGGACGACATGGGGGATGCCCAGCGTCGCACACCCGGCAGCCAGAGCTGAGGCAGCACCAGTACGAGAATCCTCGATCGCGACGCACGCCCTGACGTCGACGCCGAGGCCCCGAGCCGCTGCTTCATACGGTTCAGGGTGCGGCTTACCATGGGCCACTTCGTCACCAGTGATGATGACTTCGAACGACCCGTCGGGGCAAGCAATCAGAATGGCCTCCGCAAAGCGGCGCCACGACATCGTGACAAGGGCGCAGCGAATGCCGGCTGACTGACACTCGGCGAGCAGCTCTCGCGCACCGGGCCGCCACGGCAAATTGGCCTGGACGCGCTCGATCACGCCGTCCATCAGGCGATTCACCAGATCGACCGGCTCCATGTCGACACCCGCTGCTCGCAACACCTCTGCCGAAACGAACAGGTCAGATCCAATGAGATCCTCCGCCTGATCATCCGACCAGGTGCCGCCGTGTTCCTCGACGAGGCGCTGCTCACACTCGATCCAGTAGGGCTCACTGTCAACAAGCGTCCCGTCCATATCCCAGAGCACAGCGGCCAGTTCCGTCATGCCCGAGAGTCTGCCAGCACATTTCGTTTGCGTCGAAGAATCTGCGGTGTGTTCAACGAGAAGTTCGACGCAAACAAAATTTTTGGGCGGAGTAGGCGCCGCGGGCGTGTCAGCTTCGGAAGACGGTGATTTTGTCTTCGCCGATGGCGGCGCGGCGCTCGGGGTCATCGATGCCGAGGCCTTCGCCGGGTGCGAGGCACAAGACGCCAAGCTTGCCTTCGGCCTTGTTGTGGTGGACCGCCAGCGATGCTTCGCCGACACCGTCGAGTGTGTAGGTGTCAGTGAGGAGCGGCTGGATCTTGCCTTCGCAGAGCAGCTTGTTCGCGGCCCATGACTCGGAGTAGTTGGCAAAATGCGACGAGAGAAGCTTCTTGAGCTTCATCCAGAAGTGCCGGTTGTCGAACTCGACCATGTAACCCGAGGTGGCGGCGCAGGTGATGATTGTCCCGCCGCGCTTGGCAGCGAAGACCGAGGCACCCATCGTCGACCGGCCAGGGTGCTCGAAGACGATGTCGACGTCTTCGCCATTGTTGAGCCCGCGGATGTCTTTGCCGAAGCGGCGCCATTCCGACTCGTCTTGCGTGTGCTCGTCCGACCAGAACTGATAGTTGGCGGCCCGGCGATCGATAACTGCCTCGCAACCCATTCGGTTGAGGATCTCGGCGCGCTCGGGTGACGACACGACCCCGATTGGCCTGCCGCCGCCGTTGAGGACGTACTGCACCGCGTAGCCGCCGATGCCACCCGTGGCGCCCCAGATCAGGACGCTGTCGCCTTGCTTCATACGGGCGCCGTTATCGCTGACGAGCATGCGGTATGACGTCGACGAACAGAGTCCATTGACGGCAGATTCTTCCCAGGTGAGATGCGTCGGCTTCGGCATCAGTTGGTTGGCGCGCACCACAGAGAGGTCGGCAAGCCCGCCAAAGTTGGTCTCAAAACCCCAGATGCGCTGATTGTTCGCCATCATTGAATCGTTGTGGGCAGTGTGGTCTTGACCGTCGACGTGGTTGCACTGCACGGTGATTTTGTCGCCGGGCTTCCAGTTGCGGACGGCGGAACCGACGCGGAGCACGACACCGGAGGCGTCGGAGCCAACAATATGCTCGTCACGCTGGTGGCGCTTGGCCCAATCGGACTCGCGAGCGAGACGATCGAGGAAGCCGAAGGTGGGCATTGGTTCGAAGATCGAGGTCCACACGGTGTTGAAGTTGATGCTCGACGCCATAACGGCGATGTACACCTCGTCGGGGGCCAGGTCAGGAGTGCGTACTTCGTCGACGTGCAGTGACTTGCGCGGATCTTTGTCCCACGAATCAAGGCCTTCGAACATGTCTGCTTCGTCGCGCTTAACGAAACATCCGCGGTAGCTCTCAGGGATCGGGATATTGGCGATGTCGTCGCTACTGGCGCCGGACTGGATTGCGTCGAGAAACTGCTCCATGCGGGTTGACATTACCGATCGGTAACCGAGGGCTCCAAGCTGCAGAGTGCGGATGTGTTCGATTCCACAGCGTCGCGTCACGGCAACTCACCCATTCGGTGAAGAATCTGGGCATTCCGTGCGCAACATAATTCCGCAATGCCCGGTGATCTGCTGTTTTGTTCTCCTCGTGAGGTGTGCGCCTATCCTTTGCCTATGGCCGCAAACAACTCCGTCATTGTCGCTGGTGCACGCACCCCAATCGGGAAGATGAGCGGCGCGTTGGCGTCGTTCTCGGCCGCAGATCTCGGTGGTTTCGCAATCAGCGCAGCGCTCGAACGCTCCGGCGTCTCACCCGAAGAGGTTGACCACGTCATCATGGGCCAAGTGCTCATGGCCGGCCAGGGCCAAGTACCGGCCCGTCAGGCTGCATCGAAGGCCGGCATTCCGATGAACGTCCCGTCGGTCAACATCAACAAGGTCTGTCTCTCCGGCCTCAACTCGATTTACCTCGCCAATCAGATGATCGCCACTGGCGAAGCTGACATTGTCGTCGCTGGCGGTATGGAATCAATGAGCAACGCCCCATACCTCGCCGACGGCGCGCGCAGCGGCTTCCGCTATGGCAACACCGAGCTGCGTGACGCAATCATCGCCGACGGCCTCTGGTGCGCCTTCGATGCCTGCCTGATGGGTCTCGGCACCGATCGCTACACGGGCGACAGCATCACCCGTGAGCAGCAAGACGAGTTCGCTACCCGCTCCAACGAGCTTGCGGCCGAAGCGATCAAGGCCGGCCGCTTCGCTGACGAAATCGTTCCGGTTCTCGTTCCGCAGCGCAAGGGCGACCCGATTCTTGTCGAGCACGACGAAGGCGTACGGCCCGGCACCACCGTCGAGGGGCTCGCCAAGATGCGCCCGGCATTCGACAAGGATGGCACGATCACTGCGGCCAACGCGTCGCAACTCTCCGATGGCGCCAGCGCCATGGTGTTGATGAGCAAGGCTGAAGCCGAGCGACGCGGTGTCAATCCACTCGGCGAGTTCGTGTCGTACGGCATGGTTGCCGGCCCGGACAGCGCCTCACTCCTGCATCAGCCCAGCCGAGCTGCGATGCTCGCTGCCGAAAAGGCTGGCATCGCCATTGCTGATCTTGACCTCTTCGAGCTGAACGAGGCTTTCGCCGCTGTTGGTATCGCGTCAACGGCCGATCTCGGAATCGACCCCGACAAGGTCAACGTCAACGGCGGCGCAATCGCCCTCGGCCATCCGATTGGAATGAGCGGCAATCGCCTCGCACTCACACTGCTCCACGAGCTCAAGCGTCGTGGTGGCGGCGTCGGCGTTGCCTCGCTATGCGGTGGTGGCGGCCAGGGCGACGCAGCCATTCTCCGTGCGCTCTAGTAGCTCGTAGCTTGCGATCACATTGTTCGCTACAGGTAACGAGGAGCTCAGTCCCCAACGGAGCGCGGCGCTCAGCGTTTTCAGCCACCTCTTCCACTATTTCAGGCCATCAGCGCAGCATGCAGAGCATCAAGCCCGTCCAAACAGGTCTGGCGTCAGGTTGTCTGCCAAAGAGCGACCGATCAATCACGTTCAGTGTTTTTTATCTCAAAATTATTACCTGAGGAGAGATTTGCTCCGTGATGGCCTTGACGGTCGGCCTGCAGCTCCCTACCGTAAAATCCAGCAAAACATATCGCTTGGGCGACACCGACGGATTTATCTCGCACGGAGCGACCAACAGTATCTGGGGCATTGTTGAAGTGAGTGGGGCGTCCTTCCGCTCCCCGCTCATTGCGGCAACGTCCCAGAATTTCTTTCTTCTTCAAGTTGTCAAGAGTCTTCATCTTGAAGGGGAATCCCAATCGAGAGCATCAGCGTTGACGAGACGGCCCGCCCCGACTCCCAGTGCTGGTGCTTTCGGACTTTTTCGGCTCAAGCGTCGCTCAGTGAGAGAGCGAGACGGGTACTCAGACCGTCGGTTAGTCAAGCGTGCGTCGGCCTTCGAGCGCCCGTCCAAGCGTCAGCTCATCGGCGTACTCCAAATCGCCGCCGACCGGCAGGCCGCTGGCGATCCGGGTGACTGTGATGCCAAGCGGCTTCAACAGTCGACCGAGGTACATGGCCGTGACCTCGCCTTCGGTATTCGGGTTCGTGCACAGGATCACCTCGGTGATCTCTTCGGGGTCGAGTCGAGTCAGCAGTTCGCGAATTTTCAACTGCTCCGGCCCGATGCCTTCCAGCGGCGACATGGCCCCGAGCAGCACGTGGTAGCGGCCGCGGAACTCGCCAGTCTTTTCGACGGCAACAACGTCGCGTGACTCTTCGACGACACAAAGAACATGTGGGTCTCGGCCACCGTCTTTGCAGATCGGGCAGAGGGTGTCGTCAGCAACGTTGAAACACCGCTCGCAGAACCGGACACGTGCTTTGGCGTCGGTGATTGCGTGCGTCAACCTCGCGACATCATCTTCCGGGACCTTGAGGAGATGAAACGCGATCCGTTGAGCCGACTTCGGGCCGATGCCGGGAAGGCGCCCGAACTCGTCGATCAGCGCTTGGACCGGGGCGGTGTAGGTGGTGCTGCTCATAGGTCAGTAGTTGTCGTCGACGAGTTCGGAGCCGGGGAACGCTTCGGCCAGCCGGTCGATCGGCGTTTTGACTGTTTCGGGCGGCGCATCGACGAGCTCGTGGAGGTCGATCTCGTCGTCGGACGGAAACGACTCGAAGTTGGCAACCGACGGTTCATAGTTGACGTCGTCTTCCGGGAAGGGCGACACACCAGCTGCAGCGGCTTCGGCCAGTCGGCGTTCGGCCGCCTTGCGGGGGGACTCGGTCGGGGCGAGCGCCACCACCTTGGCACCGCCCCCCGAGTCAGCTGACTGAACAGACGGCTCACTCGATACGGCCGGAGCAGCCTGTTGCTGTTGCTGTTGCTGTTGCTGGGAGGGCGATGATGCCTCGGCGGGGGCTCCGCCGGGGATGGGTTCGCGTGGTCCGCCGTCGTCTCCGCCACCGAGGACGAGTTCGAGTACGACCGTCGCGCCTGCAGCAGCGGCGAGCGCCTTTTCGACAGCGTCTCGGTGTTGTTCGCACTTCTCGCGGTGGATCGGGTTCGGAAGCGACAGCGTGAGCTGACTGTTGGTGTTCGAGACATAGACCGCCGGGGAAAACACTGCGCGGGCCATGCCGCGCAGGCTCGGCTTGACGTCTTCGTCCCAGACCGCCCGATGCATGACGCCGCCTTCAGGGGGCGCCGGGGCTGGCGGGGCTACATGCTCCGATGGAGCCGGCGCAGCAGGTTCAGGTGCAGCCGCCGGCTCTGGAATTGGCGTTGCGACTGTCGATGTCCCGGCAGGCTCGGGTTCGTCCGATTGCGCAGCGCGAGCAGGCTCAGCTGCAGCGGGCTCAGGGGCCGGGGGTTCGTGTGCCGACACGGCAGAACGGCGGGCGCGCCCTCCGAGTTGGGCGCAGCCGGTCTTCGGATCGGTCGGCGCCACAGCATCAGCAGGCGCCACAGCATCAGCAGGCGCCACAGTCGCAGTCGCCACAGTCGCAGTCGCTGCCGGCGCCGCAGCGTTGGGCGCAGCCGCAACTGGGGCGGCGGGCGCACCTGCGGCAATCTGCTTTTCGAGCTTCGCGACGCGTGCCGTCAACGCTCCTAGCGCTGCGCCGGCGTCTCCGGAGGCAGCGGCATCGGAGGTGAGCTTGACGATCGCGACGTCCAGCAAGACCCGCGGGTCGGGTGCATTGCGCATCTCGGTCAGCGCTTCGCCGAGCTGCTCAATCCCCTGCACGAGTCCGGCAGCGCCAAGTCGCTGGGCCTGGTCTGACAGGGTCGAAACATTGAGCGACGGCAACTGGACAAGATCCGGCGCCATGATCGAAAGGAACCCGTTGCGGAGGTAGCCAATCAGTTCTTCGGTCAGCGTCCGCGGATCGCGTCCAATGGCGATGGCCCCAGCCGCCATCGTCAAGGCCCGGCCGGCATCGCGCTCGATCATTGATTCGACGAACTCCCCGAGGGGCACGGTCTCGGCACCTTCGCCACCGGTGTTTGCAACCAATTCGAGGGCTGACAGCGTGTCGCGCGCCGAGCCGCCGCCTTGCGCAAGGACCTGTTCGATTGCAGCGTCCGAGACAACGAGGCCGGCGTCATCAGCAACCCACCGAACGTGCTGCTGCAACGTGTCTGCGGGCAGCAGGTGGAACTGCAAATGCTGTGTGCGGCTCCGAATAGTGTCGGACATTTTCTGCGGGTCGGTGGTTGCCAACACGAACACGACGTGCGGCGGCGGCTCTTCGAGCGTCTTCAGGAGCGCTGCTTCAGCTGGCTTGGTGAGCATGTGGACTTCGTCGAGGATGTACACCTTGTGGCGACCCGGCGTTCCGAGCGACGCCTTGTCGATCAGGTCGCGCATTGCATCGACGCCGTTGTTGCTTGCCGCGTCGAGTTCATGCACGTCGTAGCTCGTGCCGCGTTCGACCGACAGGCACGACTCGCACTCGCAGCAGGGCTCGCCCTCTTGAACGTTGGTGCAGTTGAGGACCTTGGCCAAAATGCGCGCCGAAGTCGTCTTGCCTGTTCCCCGTGGGCCTGAGAACAGATACGCCTGACCCTCGCGCCCTTCCGCAACCGAGTTGCGAAGCGCCTTGACGACGTGGTCTTGACCCCTGACTTCGCCGAAGCGACGGGGCCGATATCGGCGGTACAGCGACTGAGTGGCCATTGCGCTCACGATAGAGGGTCCGCGCACCTCCGCCATCGTGCGCGCCGTAGGGTTCGGTCAATGTCGACTCCGTCCTCGGTCCACGGCTTCGGCGCGCGCCTCACATTCTCGTTTGCAGTCGCTGTGGTCGCGGCCTCCGCCACAGCATGCGCAACCGAGTTAGCCGTGCCGGTTGACCCGGTGGCATACCGCTCTGAAATCAGCGCCATTTGCGAGCAGACCAAGCAGCAGCAAGCGGCGCTTACCGGCCCGGTCGATGCAGCGACAACGGTTGGGTTTGCCAAGCAGGTGTCCACCATTTTGACCGATGAGGCAAATGCCATACGGACACTGCAGGTTCCGGCCAGTCTCGACAACGATCACCGCGCCTTCATTCAGAACACCGACGATCAGGCTCGAAAGTGGACCCTGCTGGCCTCGACATCAGTCGATGACCCAGCTGCATTCGGCGATGTCCAGACCGCGATCCTGCAGCTCACGCTCGGGCGCGATGACCTCGCTGCGACGATGAACGTCGATGCTTGCCGAGCCGCTGGAACCGACGCATCTTGATGTCGGCACGACGTCGTGCCGCCGAGCCTCACCCCGTTCACGGTGAGCCCGCAGTAGCCTCGACGCACTGTGAGTAAGCGCACTTCTGTTCCCAACGGCGGCCGCTTGGCACGCCTGCGAATCAACCGCCCGATGTCGGCAACCGCTGCCGCCTTCACTGCCGTCCTGATCGGTTTACTCACGCTGCTTCCCGGCGTCGCCCACGCAGAAAACGAGGTCGTCACGTCTGAGCCGGCTGACGGCACCACCCTCGCCACCTCGCCAACACAGATCGTTATCAATTTCACGGAAGAAATCGGCGAGTTGCGCATCGTTTCGCTTGAGTGCAACACGGATCCAATCACCCTGCCGGCGCCGACGCTAAGCGGAAACTCGCGGGTGATGACAGTCGCGATTCCCGATGCGCTTCCTCGTGGGCTCTGCGTCGCCACGTGGCGCGTCAGCGATTCCGACGGCGAGCCGAACGGAAGCTCGTTGCTCTCGTTCACGGTCGATGCCGAACCGGCCGCCACGACGACTCCAGCTGACGAAGATGCCAACACCTCGAGCAACGGTTCAACATCGGCGTCGGCTCCGGCAACAACTTCCGGCGGCGACGCCGAAACCAAAACGGTCGCACTCAATCGCGTCGAGACCGGCACCGGCCCGCTGTGGCTTGGGCGTGTACTGTCGACGCTCGGCATCGCTGCCGTATTCGGCGCATTGGTCCTCATCGCTGCCGCGTGGCCCGAAGGCGTCGAATACCTGATCACCGTTCGCTTCTTGCGCGCCGCATGGGTCCTTGCACTCATTGGCACCGTGCTCTTCACCTCGGCTGCTGCGGCCGCGGTCACGGGAAGTTCGCTGGGTTCGGGTTTCAGCCCGGGAGCCTGGTTCGACCTTTTGGATGCAGGCTGGGCCGGACGCGCTGCACTATTCCGGTTGATCTTCGTCATCGCATCGGCGTGGGTGGCATTTCGTCCGGACCGAGTCCTCGATCCCGCCACACAGGCCGCGGCGCTCGGTATCCCCGCACTCGCCGTTGCAATGATCGGTGTTGGCCGAGTCGACGGATCCCTCGCAGCGCTCGGCCTACTGCTCGGTATCGCGCACGCGCTGGCAATGGCGGTCTGGCTCGGTGGTGTGATCCTGCTGACACGAGTTGTGCTTTCCGGGCCCGGCGACGAAGACCTCGTCCACGCGGTCCGCGGGTTTGCGCGCATTTCGGTCATCGCCATTGTCGTCACGATTGGAACTGGGCTTGCCCAAATGCTGCGCCTCGACGGCAGCGACCTCTTCGGCAGCGCGCATGGCCTCTGGACGGTTCTGAAGGTCTTACTGGTTGCCGCAATGGTGTTCGTTGGCCTGTCAGCACGTCAATTCGCTCAAAAGCGCCTCAATCGAGCCCACGAATTGACGGTGCCGATGGCCGATCGTCTTCGCCGCGCTTTTGGAACCGAAGCTGCTATCGGGATCGTCACATTGCTCGCGAGCTCATGGCTGCTCTCGCTCACCCCGGCAAACGTCACCGCCGAACCGAGTATCAACTATGCGATCACTCGGACCATCCTCGTGCCCGAAGCCGACCTCGACGTCACCGTCAAACTGACTCGTAACAGTGTCGGAAACAGCGGCCTCGAAGTGACCATAAATTCGCCAGCCGAAGGCCTCACCGGGCTTGAGGTGATGCTGACCCCGCCGTACAACACGGTGACCGGCGCCATCGTTCAGCCAGTGCCGCTGCCAGGCGCAGGTGTCGCCACCCGCAGCGAATCAGTTGGCCTCCCGATCATCGTGCCCGGTGACTGGCTGCTGCGGATCAACGCACAAACCGCAGCTGGCGTGGTGCAGAGCGACCCGGTGCTGATTTTGATCCTCGACGAGACCGGCGCTACGCCAACCACGTCGATCACGATTCCGGAGCCAATCCTGGTTCCAATCGAGACCCCCACGAGCCCCACGAGCCCCACGAGCCCCACGAGCCTCGCTGAAGGCTGACGCCTGCCAGACGGTTCAGACGACTGCGCTGCTCGCCAGCAGTCGATCGACTTCGCTGAGAAAGTTCTTGTAGTCGGTCGGCTTGGCGACGTAGCCGTCGCACCCTGGGTCGATGATCCTCGACTCGTCGCCGCGAGCTCGTCGGTGCCTGGTAGCTGAATACCCATCACGATCAGGCCGGTCAGCGCAAGGGTGAACGCAATATCAGCCTCGACCTTCACCCGCGTGTCGGGCCACGCTCGGGTACGAACCAGAGGACCCGCTCGGGCCGTTCCCACTCGACCTGGTCCATCCAGCCAATGAGAAACATATGTTTGCTTCAACATAATAACTCGAACAGATGTATACTTATATATGTCATCAACCGATGAGCTGGGGTGCGAGGTCAACATGTCGTTCAACGACATTGTTGGTGTGCTCAACTCCCAGCACGCGGCCCTGGTTGATCGGGTTGTTGTGCTGTTGGCTAACGGGCGGTTGTGGGCCGGTGAGGGCATGACGTCGATGTCGGCGTGGGTTGCGTGGCGGGCTGGGATGTCGCCGGCAATGGCCCGCTCGATCGTGGCGATTGCCGAACGAGTC
>Ga0115001_10001410_pt1 | contig 18558 bp, 20 predicted proteins | sample ArcticOcean_MG_C_12_FD_89869 | JGI IMG/M metagenome (GOLD analysis project Ga0115001, IMG submission 89869) | Marine microbial communities from western Arctic Ocean - ArcticOcean_MG_CB8_130 | ecosystem: Environmental > Aquatic > Marine > Oceanic | place: Arctic Ocean: Canada Basin | collected... | reverse complement strand
TATGCACACGAAGGACAAAAATATGAACCCGAAGATTCAGAGCAACTAAGTTCTTACAAAGAGAAAAAAAGTGGCCAAGTATTAGAAGAAGGAATAACAGAAGCTGGGGCTATGTCCTCTTGGATTGCGGCGGCAACTTCCTACACTAATCACGACATAGAAATGATCCCAGTATATATTTTTTATTCAATGTTTGGATTTCAAAGAATTGGTGATTTGGCCTGGGCAGCAGGAGACTCACAAGCTAGGGGTTTTTTAATAGGGGCTACAGCAGGAAGAACAACGCTTGCAGGTGAGGGATTACAACATCAGGATGGCCATAGCCATATTTTAGCTTCCACAATCCCAAACTGTGTTTCTTATGATCCAACTTTTTCTTATGAGATGGCAGTTATTTTTAGAGAAGGTTTAAGAAGAATGCATGAAAAAAATGAAAATGTTTTTTATTATATTACAGCGATGAATGAAAATTATTCTCATCCTGAAAAACCAGAGGGTGCTGATGAAGGGATTTTAAAAGGTATGTATTTATTTAAGGAATATAATAATAAAGGAAAAATTAAGATTCAATTAATGGGCTCTGGTACAATTTTGAGAGAAGCTATAGCGGCAGCTAAAATACTGTCTGAGGAATATGGTGTAGATTCTGATATTTGGAGTGTTACTAGTTTTAATGAATTAAGAAAAGACGGAATGGAAATTGAAAGAAAAAATCTTTTAAACCCAAAAAATAAAAAAGAAAAAAGCTATATAGAAAAATGTCTAGAAAAAAGAGATGGTCCAGTTATAGCTGTTACCGACTATGTTAGATCGTTCTCAGATCAGATTAGACCCTACACTGATAAATCTTTTTATTCGTTAGGTACAGATGGCTTTGGAAGAAGCGACACGAGAAAAAATTTAAGGAAATTTTTTGAAGTAGATAAAGAACATATAGTTGCTTACACGCTAAGTGCTTTAGCAAAAGAGCAATTGATAGGCTCCGATGATGCAGAAAAAGCTCTCAAAAAATATAAAATCGATAAGAAAAAAGCATTTCCAACAAAACTGTAATTATGGCTGAACAAAAAATTATTGTTCCAAATATAGGTGACTTTAAAGAAGTAGAAGTAATCGAAGTTTTGGTGAAAGAAGGTCAGAAAGTCAAAAAAGATGAATCAATTATTACACTAGAAAGCGATAAGTCATCTGTAGAAGTTCCTTCAAATTTTAGCGGAATAGTTAAAAAAATTAACATCAAAGTAGGAGATAAAGTTGCTGAAGGAACTGTAATTTTATCGTTAGCTAGCACAGAAGATGAAGAAAATAAAATTCATCCAGTTTTAAAAAATCAAGTTAATAAAGCTGAAAATGAAATTATAAATTTTCCTAAAAATAAAAAAAAAGATGTTCTCTCGCTCCCACTAACTGAAGAAGAAAATATAAAATCAGCTAGCCCAAATGTACGAAAGTTTATAAGACAATTAGGAGTTGATATTTCTAAAATAAAAGGCTCTGAAAGATCTGGCAGAGTAACTAAAGATGACGTCAAAGTTTATGTAAGAGATAAACTGACAAGCTCACCTTCTGTAACGACTCAAAAAAAAATAAGTCCTAAAAATGAATATAAACATAGTGAGTTTGGTGAGACCGAAGTAAAAGATATTCCAAGAATAAAAAAACTTTCTGGGCCTCATCTTGTTGCTTCTTGGAGAGAAATTCCACACGTTACTCAACATGAGGAAATAGATATTACAGAAATGGAGCAATTTAGAAGTTCTCTTAAAGATTTATATACTGGACAAAAAATATCTATCACTCCATTGGCTTTTATTATGAAAGCTATGGTAAACGGTCTTAAATCTTATCCAAATTTTAATGCCTCGATTGACCCTGAAAATGGAAAAGTTACTTATAAAAAATATTTTCATATTGGTGTAGCTGTAGATACGCCGCACGGCCTAATGGTTCCAAAAATTAGAAATGTCGATCAATTGGATATTAAAAGTATAAGTCAAAGACTCAGAACAGTTAGTAAATCATGTCGAGATCTTAAAATTGATAAAAAAGAGTTTTTTGGCGGGTCAATGACAATCTCTAGCTTAGGGGGTATTGGAGGAACTTTTTTTACTCCTATAATCAACCCACCAGAACTATCTATACTTGGAGTTGGCAAATCTTATGACAAATTAGTTAAGAAAAATGAACAAATTGTTACAAGAAAAATATTACCTATTTCTTTGTCCTATGATCATAGATTTATAGATGGTGCTGATGGCGCAAAATTCTGTGTACATTTAAGCCAGAGCTTAGGAAAAGACTTTGCGTTCAAACTTGCTGTTTAAGTAAATTTACAATACTCACTTTTTGTGAATAAAAATATTTTTTCTCTTATTTGTGCAATCGTAACTTCAATCTTGTGGGGTTCTGCTTTTGTTGCCCAAGATATGGGCATGGACTTTATTGGCCCACACACCTTCAATGTCGGTAGATTTCTAGTTGGATTTTTATCGTTACTTCCTTTTTTTCTTTTTTTTGAACTTAAAAAGATAAAAAAAAAAAATATTGATATTAAAAATGTTTTTTCTTATTTGCTTATTTTAGGGTTTATATTGGGTGTAGGTCAAGCGTTACAGCAAATTTCACTAATATATACTGATGTTGCAAACACCGGAGTTTTTACCGTCATGTACGTATTGATAGTTCCTCTCATATCTTATTTTATTTTTTCAAAAAAAATTCATTGGTCTGTCTGGCCTGCTGTTATTCTCTGTGTTGTTGGAGGATTACTTTTGAGTGAATTAAAAAATATTTCCGTAAGATACGGGGATACACTTGGTGTTCTAAGCGCTTTTTGTTGGGCTATCCATATAATATATATTAGTAAAACAGTTAAATTTTTTAATTTTCCTATAACAATTGCAATGTCACAATGCTTTATTGCTTTTTTATTTACGATTTTACCAATGATTGTTTATGAAAACCCTTCCTTGAGCAATATATTTAAGGACTCATACGAAATACTCTATGTCGGTGTCTTGTCTAGTGGTTTGGCATTTTTATTACAAACTTATACTTTACAGAATCTAACCCCTGCCCCTGCAGCGATTATATTTTCTCTAGAGGGAGTGTTTGCAGCAATTTTTGCTTGGCTGATTTTAGGCCAATTTTTAAACGAAATTAAAGTAGTGGGAATATTTTTAATATTATCCGCTGTAATATTCTCACAAATAATCCCAATCTATGATAAAAAAAAATATGGACGAAACTAAAATAGGATTTGTGAGTCATAATGGTGGGCAAAATTTAAAAAAACTTGACATAAACAATTATGAATTTTCTGTCGTTATTAAAGAAATTCATCTTAACAATGGGAAGACAGCTCATGGTGGTTTTCTATCTACAATAGCCGATACAGGTATGGGCGCAGCAGCAGTTCACCTTCTAACAGAAGATAAGAGATGTGTAACAATTTCTCTTGAAATTAAATTTATTACTGCTGCATTCTTAAATCAAAAATTGACGGGAAAAATTAAAATTCAAAAAAAAACTAAATCTCTTATTTTTATAACTTGTGAAATATCTAATCTTGAGGATATTGTTGTAACAGCTTCTGGTGTTTGGAAAATACTATAATTTTAAAAACTAGAACATTTGACAAAATGATTCGGTCATGTTTTAATCTTCGTTTGTTCTCACTTTAAGTCTACATATAGTATTAATAAAAAAATCAAACACAAGAATGAAAAATTCATCAAAGAAAATTATTGCTCTTTTAGGGCCAACTAATACCGGCAAAACTCACGATGCAATTGAGAAAATGCTTGAGTTTGAGTCTGGAATTTTTGGATTACCATTGAGATTATTGGCGAGAGAAGTTTATGAAAAATGTGTAAAAAAAATTGGTGCTAATAGAGTGGCATTAATAACTGGCGAGGAAAAAATAGTTCCAAATTCTGCTAGTTTTTTTATTTGCACCGTAGAATCTATGCCAAAAGATAAAATTGTAGATTTTGTAGCTATCGATGAAATACAAATGTGCGCAGACAAAGGACGTGGGCATATTTTTACAGATAGATTGCTTTATGCGCGTGGAATGAAATTAACAATGTTTTTAGGCTCTCAAGTAATGAAAAGTATAATTCGTAATTTAGTTGAAGAGGTTGAGTTTGTTAAAAAAGAAAGATTTTCAAAATTATCATATGATGGTTATAAAAAAGTTTCAAAGTTGGATGGTAAAGCAGCAATAATTGCTTTTTCAATAGAGGAAGTTTATGCGATCGCAGAACTGGTAAGACGTCAAAAAGGTGGGGCAGCTGTTATTATGGGGTCGTTAAGTCCCAAGACTAGAAATTCACAAGTAGAATTATATCAATCAGGAGACGTTGACTATTTAGTTGCAACAGACGCAATAGGTATGGGGCTCAATATGGATATTGAAAAAATTTATTTTTCTAATTTAAAAAAATTCGACAGAAAAAAAACAAGAAGATTAAATTTAGTAGAACTATCACAAATTGCTGGTAGAGCAGGCAGGTACAAGAATAACGGTTTTTTCGGCACAACAGGTGATTGTGAAAATTTAAATTCAGACGAAATAGAAAAAATTGAGAATCATAATCTACCAGATACAAGTATGCTTTACTGGAGAAATTCAGATTTAAATTTTGATAATGTAGAAAAATTAATTTCTTCCTTAGAGGTTAAGCCTAATAATAGAAACCTTATTCGCTCAAATGAATCTATAGATGAAATAGTATTAAGATTTTTATTAAAAAAAAATACAGAAAATAATATCTATAGTAAAAATTTACAACTTTTGTGGGAATGTTGTCAGATTCCTGATTTTGAAAAAAAAGCGTATGGACAACATATAAATGTTGTTGATGCTGTGTTTAAATTTTTATCAATTCGAAAGAAAAGAATTCCAAATGAATATATGAAAATCCAACTTAATGGATTAGAAAAAAAACATGGCAATATAGATGTTCTAGCTAATAGAATTTCAAACGTAAGGACATGGTCATACGTAACTAATAAAAAAAATTGGGTTGAAAATGCAGATTATTGGATACAATTAACGAAAAGTATTGAAGATAATCTGTCAGATAGGCTACACGAAGAACTAACCAAAAGTTTTATTGATAAAAAAATTAGTATTTTAGCAAGGGGTTTAAAACAAGATATGCTTTTAGAAACAGCTGTGAGTGAAGACAATAAAGTATTGATCAATAAACAGTATGTGGGTGAGCTTAGGGGTTTAAAATTTATTATAGATTTTAATTCAAAAAATTTAGATACAGATCTTAAATCAATTAAGAAAGCTGCTCGGAGAGGTGTCGAGGTAGAACTGGTTAAAAGAGCAAATATTATAACAAAAGAAAAAAATCTATCTATTAATTGTGAGAATAAAATTGTCTGGCAAAATAACCCTATAGCAAAAATAAAAAAAGGTGAGAATTATCTGACTCCAGAGATAGAAATTATAGCAGATGACGCACTACCTGCGGATAAAAAAAAAAAATTAGAACAATGTGTGAAAAATTGGACATCTTCACATGTCAATGAAGTGCTAGGTGACTTAATTAATTTAACAAAAATGAAAATTGAGAATCAATATTTGAGAGCTTTAGCTTATCAGCTGTACGAGGATAATGGTGTGTTAAAAAGAGAAAAAATTAACGAAATTATTAAACTTATTTCAAAAGAAGAAAGAAAGAAGCTTTGGAATATGGGGATTAAAATTGGACGCTACCATGTTTTTCTACCTAAGATGCTAAAACCAAAAGCAGTGACATTAAGGACATCTCTTTGGAAAATTTACAATGAAATTTCATCTAATTTAATTATTCCAAAGTTTGGATTAAACTTTCTAACAAATGAAAATTTTAACGAGAAATTACTATTGTTGTGCGGCTTTGAGAAATTTAAAGATTATTTTGTTCGTATAGATATCCTTGAAAAATTATTTATAAGCATTATCGAAAAAACAATAGATAAAAAATTTAAAATATCACCTGAAATGATGAATTTATTAGGATGCACAAAAGAAGATTTTTATAAATTACTCGATTTAATGAGTTATAAAAAATCAAAAGATAGTGATACGTATTATTTTACTGGCGATAATAGAAAAAATAATAAAAAGCTAATTATAAGTAAAAATAAGACCAATCCGTTTAGCAAATTACTTGCGCTAAATATTAAATAGTTTAATTAAGATATTTTTATGACCTATATTGTTAAAGATGAATGTATAAAATGTAAGCTAACTGATTGTGTAGAGGTGTGTCCAGTAGACTGCTTCTACGAAGGAGAGAATATGCTGGTCATTGATCCTGACGAATGCATTGACTGTGGGGTTTGTGAACCCGAATGTCCAATTAATGCAATAGTTGCGGATAGTGAAGATAAAGATAGTGATAAAGATAAATGGTTGTTGCTAAATAAAAAGTTTTCTGCAATATGGCCTAATATTACGAAAAAAAAAGAACCAATGATTGATCACGAAAAATTTAAAGACATTCAAGATAAACACAGTAAATATTTTTCAGAAAAACCAGGTAAATAAAATGCCAAAAATTAAAAAAATAAAGAAGATCAAGAAGGTCAAAAAGATCAAGAAAGTGAAGAATGCTAAAAATAAAGTTGAAAAAAAAAATAAATTAGAGCCATCAAAACTAGTAAATAAAAATACTTACACTCCTGAAGAAAAAATCGTAATAAAAAAAATAAAAAAGCAAGCTACTGAAAAAAGATTATACGATATTAAAGATTTTGTGGTTTACCCAAAACATGGTGTTGGAAAAATTATTGCTGTTGAAAAAGCAACTATAGGCCAAATAGATATACAGTTTTATAAAATTTTTGTAGAAAAAGAAAAATTGATTTTAACCGTTCCTATTAATCAACAAGGAAATTTAAGACCTATTTCCACTGTTAACCAAATAAGTAAATGTATATCAATTTTAAAAAGTAAGCCCAAAATTAAAAGGACTATGTGGAGTAGACGAGCTCAGGAATATGACCAAAAGATTAATTCAGGGAAAATTTATGAACTTGCCGAAGTTGTAAAAGATCTTAATAAAAATTCTGATATTATTGCTGATCAATCATATAGTGAAAGGCAGTTGTTTGAGAAAGCATATGAAAGATTAAAATCTGAGTTTGAGGCAGTTCTAAAAATATCTCTTGAAGAAGTAGCAAAAAAAATGGATAAAGCTTTGGGAAGAAATCAAAAAATTACGGAAACGGAATAAAAAAAACGCCCTTTTAATCAATCAATCAAAAGGGCGTTTAGTTAAAAATAAAACTATCTTCTTCTTTTTTTAGCTTTTTTTTTAGTTTTTTTCTTTGCTTTTTTTCTTTTAGCCATTTTTATCTCCCTTTTAATTAAAACAAATCTTAATGATTCGTTTATATACTTAATCTTTAAGTTTTTTTTCTTTTATGTCAAACATAAACTTATACTCAACTTCACTACTTAATTTTTTATTTTTATAAAAATTATTTTTAAATTTTTTTAAAAATTTAAATTAAATTAAATTAATTAAAAATGTTTAATACCAATACTTTTAACCACATAAATGTTTAAATTTAATAAAGATTTTCTATTTGTTTTAAATAATTATTAATAATTATTTTTCTTTTTAACTTTAATGTTGGTGTTAGCATTCCGTTATCAATTGTAAATTCATCATGAATTACTATAAAATTTTTTATTTTTTCTATCAAAGTTAAACTCTCATTAATACTTTCAATTACAGGTTTAATTTTTTCTTTATCTATTTCTTTGTCGCACACAATGATTGCTACTAAGAAATTTTTTTTATCCCCATAAACAAAACATTGTTTAATTAATTGATTTAAACATAAAATATTTTCAATTTTACTTGGAGAAATGTTGTCTCCTCCAAGATTTATAATAATATCTTTTTTTCTATCTGTTATTTTTAAATAATTATTACTATCAAGTTCTCCAATATCTCCTGTGTGTAACCATCCATCTTTAATAACTTTCTCTGTTTCTTCTTTCTGATTCCAATAACCCAACATTACATTTTCACCTTTAATAAGAATTTCACCATCATGAGCAATTTTAACTTCATTATATCTAAATGGGGGTCCTACGGTCTCGACCTTTACTAGATCTGGTAGATTGCAACTAACTACAGGAGATGCTTCAGTGAGACCATAGCCCTGTAAAGTTGGAAGTCCTATAGCATTCAAAAACTCTCCGATATTTTTATCTAACGCACCTCCACCTGATATAAAAGCTTGAAGATTTCCTCCAAATTGATTTTGAATTTTTTTTCGTACTAAAAGATTACAAATTGAATTAACAATCTTTTCACCAAAATTCATTTTTTCTCTCTTTAGTATTTTTTTCCCTAAACTCAAAGTTATATTGATAATATTTTTTTTTATTCCCTTTTGTTTTTCAAAATTTATATTTATTTTTGTGAATAAATTTTGATAAAATCTTGGAACTGCTGTCATGATAGTTGGTTTAGCAAACCCCATATTTGAGATAAGTTTCTCCAAACTTTCTGCATAATAGACTTCTGCACCTAAAATGATTTGAATAAATTGAACCGTATGTTCATACGAGTGTGACAAAGGTAGCCATGTTAAAAATATTGGATTTTTTTTTTTTGTTAATGGTTTGAGTAATTCTGTTGCTCCTTCACAATTGGATAGAATACCACCGTGACTTAAAACTACTCCTTTAGGATTACCTGAGGTGCCCGATGTATAAATTATACAAGCTGGCATGTTTCTTTTTAAGCTATCATTAATTATTTCTTTATAACCTTCTTCACTTAGAATATCTTGTATTAATAAACTCTCAATTTCTATTTTTTCGAAAGATATAATTTTCTGATTATCTACGCTAACATATTTTTTTATTTTTTGAAACTGACTGTCATTTGAAACAATAATCAATGAAGGCTTGCAGTCATTTAAAATATATTTGTAATCATTAGATGAGTATGTTGTGAAGATTGGTACTGAAATACCACCTGCGTTCATTACTGCAATATCTGATATTAACCATTCAGGTCTATTTTCTGATAAAATTAAACATCGTTCTTCCTCATTTATCAGAGATTTAATTTTAAAAGAAAGTTTAAAGATTCTCTTTCTTATATCTCCCCAGCTGTAGGTTTGTTGGTTTGGTTTTAACCATTTTAAAAAATTTTTTTCATGATCAACTTCATCACATTTTTTGAAATATAATTCTACAAGACTATTTAATTTACTTATTTTCATAATTTGGTGGGCGAAGAGAGACTCGAACTCTCACAGTATTGCTACCACCGGATTTTGAGTCCGGCGCGTCTACCAGTTCCACCATTCGCCCTTGGTAATTAAACATTTAATGTTTATATTTAAATAGTATTCAAATTTTGTTACTTTATAAATAAAAAAATGTTACGTATTCTTTTTGATAAATGTGTAAAATTAGCATCCAGTAGGTTTGCTAATTATAGCTTGGCTCTAGTATCTTTTATTGAAAGCTCCTTTTTTCCGGTTCCGCCAGATATTATGATTGTTCCCATGGTTGTGGCTAATAAGAAAAAATATTTTAGAATATTTGTAATAGCTACTTTATTTTCTGCGTTAGGTGCTCTTTTAGGTTATTTTATAGGATTCCTTTTTTTTAATGAACTTGGGCTAAAAGTATTTAAGTTTTATGGGCAACATAATATTGAATTTTTAAAAGAGAAATTTCAAACCAACAATGGTGTTTTCTCTTGGCTAATGATTTTATTCACAGCTGCATTTACTCCGTTACCGTTTAAGCTAGTAACTATTTTTAGTGGTTTTATTCAATTTAATATAATTTTATTTTTTTTTACCTGTTTGTTAACGAGGGGATTAAGATTCTATATAGTGGCCTATTTATCCTTCAGATTTGGTTCAACGTTTTCTTCTTTTTTAGAAAAAAAAGGTGCTTTGTGGGCAACTATAATTGGTCTTATTATAGTAGTCCTAGCTTTGATCGTTTATCTAGTGATTAAATTTTATGTTTAAGTTTTTAGACAACAACATGGCTGCTGTATTTTTTTCTATTAGTACTTTAATTCTTTTATCTGCATATTTTATTGAATATGTCCTTGGTTACGAGGCATGCAGTCCTTGTTTGATTGGAAGAATTCCTTATTTTTTTATTACTATTTTTAGTTTAATATTTTTCTTTTTTAAAAAATTTAAAAAAATTTTATTAATACTTATTTTTATAAGTTTTATTTTTAGCGTTTTAATAGCATTTTATCATTTTGGAATTGAGCAAGGTTTTTTTGATGAATCTTTTGTTTGCCAAATAAAGGGGCTAAAGCAAAACATGTCAGCTAGTGAATTGTTACAAGAATTAGTAAATAACAAGTCTAAATCCTGTAAAGATGTAAATTTTAAAATTTTTGGCATGTCGCTAGCGACAATAAATTTATTTATTTCTTTAATTTTATCAATTATTACTTTTAAAATTATTTTTAAAAATGAAAAAAACAAATAAAAAGTTTTTAGAGGAGTTAATAAGAGTTGATCATGCTGGTGAACGTGGCGCCATAAAAATTTACGAAGGACAACTTTTAGCTCTTAAAACTTTTAAGCAAGATGAAAATTTAAAAAAACAAATTGAAGAAATGAAAGAACATGAAAAAGAACACTATGAATTTTTTGAGCAGGAGATTAAGAAAAGAAAAATAAAGCCAACTAAACTACTACCTCTTTGGGACTTGCTTGGTGTTGCCTTAGGTTTTGGGACGGCAATGTTAGGCAAAAAAGCTACAATGCTTTGTACTGCTTCGGTAGAAGAAGTAATAAGTGATCATTACAAAAATCAAACTTATAAGCTTGAAGAAGATGAAAAAGAATTAAAAAAAAAGATTGTTAAATTTAGAGACGATGAATTAAATCATAAAGACATAGCCTATGAAGGTGGTGCTGCTAAAGATGGTTTCTATGGATTGCTAGACAAAGTTATTAAAACTTCATCCCGTATAGCTATAAGAATTTCTGAAAAAATCTAATCAAGCCTCAAGCTCAATATCCCAATACAAATAATCCATCCAGCTTTCGTGCAAAAAATTAGGGGGGAAATTTCTTCCATTTTTATGCAGAATATCAACTGTTGGCCTAAACGGTTTTTGAGCAAGTATAAGATCGCAGTCTTTGTAAAGTTTTCCTCCTTTTTGCACATTGCAGCTTGAACATGCTGTTACTACGTTTTCCCAATCTGTCAAACCACCTTTTGATTTTGGAAGGAGATGATCAAAAGTTAAATTTTTTCTCACACCACAATATTGGCAAGCAAATTTGTCTCTTAGGAAAACATTAAATCTTGTAAAGTTAGGGTCCTCTGATGGTTTAATGAAACTTTTAAGGGCAATTACACTTGGTAAGCTCATTTCAAAAGAAGGACTCCTTATTTTTCTTTTATAGTTTGATACTATAGTTACCCGATCTAAAAAAACTGATTTAACAGCATCTTGCCAACACCAAAGTGACAAAGGATAATAACTAAGTGGTCTAAAGTCTGCATTTAAAACTAATGCAGGACATTTTTCTAATGGTACTTTCACATTAGTTGAAATTATCATTTTAAAAATTTACCTGATAAATAAAATGTTATCAAGTTATAAAATTGTTACAATTTATAAATATTAATATAAATTTTTTTTCAAAAAATCTAATCCTAAACTTGATCCTTCGGTTGGAATACGATGTTCGCAATTTTTGAATATTTTTGTCTCAACTTTATAATTATTTTTATTAAAAAATTCTTTTGCTTCTAGCAAATAACTTACTGGTACAATTTCATCTTTGTCTCCATGCATCAAAATTATCTTAGGGCGAGAATTAATACTACTTTGTAAATGTTCCACATCAATGATCTTTCCAGAATACCCTATTACAGAATTAATCTTATCTTTTCTTTTAAGGGCTGTCTGTAGACTAATCATACAACCTTGGCTAAATCCTCCTATAACAATTTTTTCAGCGGTAAGGTTATTTTTTTTTATAACTTCATCTATTAAAGCATTTAATTTAATTTCAGCTACTAAAGACTTTACTAAAATTTGATCTTTAGTCTGATCCATTAAGTCAAACCATTGAAAGCCTGTGCTGCTTACTGCACATTTATCTGGAGCGTCAGGACAAACAAACAATGTGTCGGGTAAATAAGTTCTCCAATAACTAGCTAACAGTGAAATATCTTTACCATCACCCCCATACCCGTGACAAAGAATAACAGCATTTTTTGGTTTTTCCTTAGAAAAAGGATTTAAAATAGATGTGTTTAACGAGTAGCTCATGATAGTTAGTTAGTAGTCAGTTATGTCTAATTTTTTATTTAATTTTATAGGTTTTATTTTACTTGGTTCTGTTGCTGTTGTTTTATTGCTGGGTATTTATACTTTATTTAAAGGTGGTGATACTAGCAAAAAATATTCAAACAAACTTATGCAGCTTAGAGTTCTTCTTCAGTTTTTTGCTGTAATAGTGTTGGTGCTTATGGCCTATTTTTTTAAAAACTAAAGATATTTCTTTAAAAAATTAATAAAAGATTCGTCCAAAAAATTTACCTCACCTATAACCCTAGCAAATTCTTTGCCATTTTTATCTATCAAAATACTTGTGGGCACTCCTCTCATCTTGAACGATTTAACTAAAGAAAATTTAGGATCAAAATATATGTTTAATTTCGAAATCTTTAAATCTGTGAAAAATTTTCGGGTCTTATCTTGATTTGGTTTCTCTAAGTTTATCGGATAAACTAGAATTTCTGGATAATTTTTTGATAATTCATCTAAAGATGGCATTTCTTTTTTGCAAGGCACACACCAGGTGGCCCAAAAATTAAGGATCATGATGTTGCCTTTTTTTTCAGTTAAATCAACTTCATTAAGATTAAAATCTTGAAATTTTAGCTCTTTAATTTCTATAGGCTCTTTGTGGACTACTATATTTTTAGAATAGGTAACTTCACTTAGGAGTTGCTGAGCAAAGAAAAATATAGCAAATATGTTAATATAGATTTTAAAAGATTTACTAATTTTCATATTAATTTAAATTACAATTAACATAGTAAAATGAAAAATAAAAATAAAAATAAAACAGTGTGGTCAAATAGACTTAAGGGCAAGTCCTCTAAATCTTTTCAGAGAATTGGGTCTTCCGTTAATATAGACAAGAGACTCTATAAGCAGGATATCTTTGCTTCTACTGTGCACACTCAAATGCTTATGAAGCAAAAAATTATACCTTTCAGTGAGGGGAAAAAAATTATCAAGGGTTTAAAAAAAATAAAATCTCAAATTGATAAAGGTAAATTTATATTTCATGAAAAATATGAAGATATTCATTTAAATATAGAAAAAAAATTATTTGATATCATTGGCTTATCTGCTGGATACATGCACACGGCGAGATCAAGAAATGATCAAGTAGTTACAGACTTTAAGTTATGGGTAAAAGAAGCGTCTAAAGATATTTTAAAAGATATTACAAATATACAAAAGATATTAATTAAAAAAGCTGATCAAAATACAGATACAGTCATGCCTGGATTTACGCATTTAAAAAATGCACAGCCTATTTCATTTGCACATTATCTTTTAGCTTACTATGAAATGTTAAGCAGAGATAAAAAAAGATTTCAGAATAATCTAAATCTTTTAGATGAGTCTCCATTGGGTTCAGTTGCTTTATCTGGTACCTCATATAAAATTGATAGATATTATACTTCCAAAAAACTTGGCTTTAAAAAACCTACAAATAACTCAATCGACTCAGTCTCTGACAGAGATTTTGCAATTGATTTTTTGTATGCATCGGCTGTTTGCGCAATGCATTTATCAAGACTAGCAGAAGATTTTATTATTTTAAATTCTGATGCTTTTAAATTGATTTATTTTAATGATAGTGTGCTAACTGGTTCCTCAATAATGCCTCAGAAAAAAAATCCTGATCCTGCGGAACTAATTAGAGGAAGAGTTGGAATAAACTACGGAAAGTTAAATTCAATTTTAACAATAATGAAGGGTTTACCCATGTCTTATTTTAAAGATTTACAGGACGATAAAGCATTGGTTTTTGAAGGTTACGATACACTGAAAGACACTTTAATAATGTCTTTTGAGTTGATTGATAATTTAAAAATTTCAAAAGAAAGAATGTACAAGATGGCTAATGAAGGTTTTACTACTGCTACCGATTTTGCTGATTATTTAGTTAAGGAAAAAAAATTAACTTTTAGAGAATCGTATGGCATTTCTTCTCAATTAGTTAATTATGCAGAAAAAAAAGGGGAAACTTTAAACAAAATTTCTTTGGCCGAATTAAAAAAATTCTATAAAAATTTAGACAAAGATGTTTTAAAAGTTTTTGATGTAAAAAATTCAATGAATTCAAAAAATTCTTATGGTGGCACTTCTTCGAACACCGTAAAAAAGATGATAAAAAAATATAAGAAGGATGCTAAATGAAACTATTTTTTCTTTTAATTTTAAGTGTTTTAATTTTAGAGAGTTGCGGAAAGAAATCTAATCCGCAATATCAGAGTAAAACTAAGCACGAAATTAGAACTACTTCATAAAATATATGTCACATTTTAAATATTTCAAAAAAAAATTATTTATTGAGAATACGTCTGTATTAAATATTGCAAAGAAAATCAAAACTCCTTTTTACCTTTATTCTGGAAAACAAATAGAGAAAAATTATATTAATTTTGCTAAAATTTTTAAACATGTAAATCCTCTTATATGTTTTGCCGCTAAAGCTAATACTAATCTTACAATCATGAGGATGTTAGGAAAACTGGGCTCTGGAGCCGATGTGGTATCGGGCGGGGAGCTTCTAAAAGCTTTAAAGGCTGGAATAAAACCAAGTAAAATTGTTTTTTCAGGTGTGGGGAAAACAGAAGATGAATTAAAATTAGCTATTAAAAATGAAATATTATTAATAAATGTTGAGTCAGAAAGCGAGGCAATATTAATAAATAAGATAGGTAAAAAAATTAATAAAATAATATCTATCGGTTTTAGAATAAATCCAAATGTAGATGCAAAAACCCATAAAAAAATTTCAACTGGTAAAGCTGAAAATAAATTTGGAATATCTATAACAAATTTTTCTTCTTTTTATAAAAGCATTGAGCAATATAAGTACTTAAAAATTAATGCGGTAAGTGTACATATAGGTAGCCAGATCTTATCTGATACTCCTTACAAAAAAACGTTGGATGTTCTCTCAAAAGTTATAAACGATTTAAATATAAAACTAAAATATGTAGATCTAGGTGGAGGTTTTGGAATTAAATATAACAAAAAGGATAAGCTGGCTAATTTAAATAATTATGCAAAACTTGTTAGTGATTTTAAGAAAAAATTAAATTGTGATATTATTTTCGAACCAGGTAGATCTTTAGTTGGTGATACGGGAATTTTAGTGAGTAAAATACAGTATATTAAAAAAGGTTTACGTAAAAATTTTATAATTATAGACGCGGGTATGAATGATTTTATGAGAACTGCTTTATACGATGTAAGTCATGATATTGTACCGGTTATCAAAACAGATAAAAAAAGTCAAAACTCTGTAGAGTTTGTTGGTCCAATCTGTGAAACTACATGTAAATTTGTACAATACAAAAAATATCAAAAAATAAAAGAAGGTGACTTTGTAGCTATAACTAATGCAGGTGCTTATGGATCTTCTTTATCTTCCAACTATAACACCAAACCTCTCATCGCCGAGGTTTTAACTAGCAAAAATAACTTAAAAATTATTAGAAAAAAGCAAGATTTATTAAAACTAATAAACTCTTAATGCAATTTATAAAATCTTTAGCTTTTAATATTTTTTTATATATTGGTATAGTTCTAGTCTTTATCTTGGCTATACCAACTTTAATTTTACCTGCTAAGTTAACTCTATATTGTGGAAAATTTTTAGCATATTACATAATATTAATTCTGAGATTATTTTTAAACACCAAAGTTATATTTCATGGACTAGAAAATTTAAGAAAAGTTGAAAAATTTTTTATTGCTTCAGCACATCAATCAATGTTTGAAACATTTGTTCTTCAGGCCCCGTTAAAATTTCCTGTTTTTATTTTAAAGAAAGAGCTTTTAAGAATACCTTTATTTGGTTGGTACTTAAAAAAAATTGGATCAATCGAAATAATTAGAGGAAAAACAACTAAAAAAAATTTAGATTTTTTAGATAAAATAAAAAATACTATTCAAAAACATAATCGACCTCTTTTAATATTTCCTCAGGGTACGAGAGTAGAGTTTGATGACAGAAGTCCTTTTAAAAAAGGGGTGGGTAGAATTTATGACTCTCTTAAAATACCATGCATTCCTATTGCTTTAAACTCAGGAAAAGTGTGGCCTAAAAATAGTTTTATGAAATATCAAGGCGATATTCATGTTTCTTTCTTAGAGCCAATTCAGCCTGGTTTAGAAAAAAATATTTTTCTCGAAGTTTTGGAAGAAAAAATTTATTCTGAAACTAAAAAGTATTCTTAATTTTTTTTTCTACCAAAATCTGGTTTATCTGTATCTTGGCCAGCTTTAATAATTTCTTTTCTTACTTCTTTAGTAGAATTAAAAATTTGATAAAGTTTATTTCCATTTTTGTCGTTTAACGCTTTTTTTAATTCATTAAGTTTCTCGATGAAACTATCAATTCCTTTAGACACATTTTCACTATTATCTAAAAAAATGTCTCTCCACATTAATGGGTTGGACGCTGCTATTCTGGTAAAATCTCTCAAGCCACCAGCGCTGTATTGAATTATTTCTTGTTTTAAATCATCTTCTACGCTCATTACTGTTCTGACGATATTATAGGCAATTGCATGAGGTAAATGACTGGTCAAAGATAAAATTTCATCATGTTCTTCCGGTGTCATAATTTTAACTTTACTACCTATTCTTTCCCACATAGCTTTTAAGCTTCTTACTGGTTGTTCTGCACAATTTTTAGATGGGGAGATAATGCACCAACGATTTTTGAACATTTCAGCCTGTCCTGCCCTTGGACCACTTTCTTCTGTTCCTGCAATTGGGTGTGAAGATATCCAATGAACATCTTTTAAATTAATATTATGAATTATCTTCATAACCTCTTTTTTAACAGACCCTGTATCTGTTAAAATAGCATTTTTTTTCAAACTATCTTTTATCGATACAATAATTTCTTTATAGCTACTAAGCGGTGTTGCAATAATTACTAAATCTGAATCAGTAACACACTGGTGAATGTCACTGGATATATTTGTGCATATATTTTCCTTTTTTAAATATGCAGTAACTTCTTTTGAATTATCAAAAATCTTAATTTTTTTTGCTAGATTTTTATTTTTAATAGCTCTTAAGATTGAAGATCCTATCAAACCGCAACCAATTATAGAGATAGTTTCAAACATTGAGAATTTTTTTTAATTCGCTTATTAATTTTAAATTTTCTTTACTGTTGCCAACGGTAACTCTTAAAGAATTCTTTATTGAGTATACATGCATTTGTCTTAATAAAATTCCTACTTTTGCTAGGGCATAAAAAACTTGTTCTGATGTTTTTTCAACTCTGTCAAAGTTAATTAAAGAAAAATTTACGCTGGTACTGCTTGTATGAATGTTTAATTTCTTAAAAATATCATAAAATTTTTTAGACCACTTTCTTACATGTTGTATTTCTTTGTTTAGCCAGGCCACATCTTTTATCGCAACTGCAGCTACATATAGTGCTGGATGATTAACATTGAAAGGAGGTTTTATTTTATTTAATGAATCAATTATATTTTTTGATGCATATCCCCAGCCCACTCTTAATCCAGCTAAACCATATATTTTCGAAAACGTTCTAGTTACAACAACATTTTTAAATTTAGAAAATAGTCTTAGTCCACATTCGTAATTTTTTGAATTCATATACTCGAAATATGCATCATCAATAACTAATAAGATATCACTTCTTAGTTTTTTTCTTAATCTCAATATTTCTTTCTTACTATTATATGTGCCTGTAGGGTTATTAGGATTTGCGATAAAAACAATTTTAGTTTTTCTGGTTACACAAGAAAGTATATTGTCTATTGAAGTTATAAAATTATTTTCTAACGCGTAAACTACTTTCGCAGAATTAAGTGCGCTATAGATTCTGTAAATAATAAAACTATATTTTGACATTACAACTTCATCATTTTTGTTAAGAAAAGCTTTGCAAATGAGTTCAAATACTTGATCCGAACCATTACCTAAAATTATTCTACTTTGATCTAATTTAAATTTTTTAGCTATAGTTTTTCTTAAAAAAGTCCCGTTTGAGTCCGGGTATCTCTTAAAAATTTTTGAAACTTTAATGTATTCTTTAACTGCTTTTGGACTTGGTCCTAACGCAGATTCATTTGCAGATAATTTTATTTTGGCAGATTTTTGCTTGAATAAACTTAATCCAGCTGCATATTTTTCAGCGATAACATTTTTAGCTTTTGGTAATTTCATAATTTATTTAAGTCTTACCTAAAAAGCTTTATTATTTCTATGTTCATTTTAGTTT
>Ga0115001_10001409_pt1 | contig 18562 bp, 21 predicted proteins | sample ArcticOcean_MG_C_12_FD_89869 | JGI IMG/M metagenome (GOLD analysis project Ga0115001, IMG submission 89869) | Marine microbial communities from western Arctic Ocean - ArcticOcean_MG_CB8_130 | ecosystem: Environmental > Aquatic > Marine > Oceanic | place: Arctic Ocean: Canada Basin | collected... | reverse complement strand
ATTTCCGTAGCATGGCCATCACAATCGATGCCGTACCAAACACCGCACATTTCAATGACGCGCGTTGCCCGATCATGCAATATTAAATGTACACTGTATATCAAGAATACTACCGTTACTACCGTTGCTCTGAACATAAACAACGCGCATTCGAATTTTGATATCATATTTTGATTCGTCATATTTGATATCCACTGGGGTTCTTATACTTGTTAAAGGGGTTCTTTAGGTTTATTTTGGCAAAATCCACAACTGTACGCATTTTATAGCAAGATCGCGTGTGCGTTGAATGGGTTCGTGCACAATGCGGAAACAGGTGGAACGAAGCTGTTGATGTCTATGCGATTTTGGCAAAATACGTAGATTTATTTATCAACACATCCCAAGAAATCTGTCTCTGTTGGTGTTGGTTCGTCTTTTGTTCCAGCTGTTAATGCGAGACTTCCGCCAATAATTATTAAAATAGCGCCACTAATCACACTAGCTACTGACTTTTGAAAATGTTCTTTATACACGAAACCTAATCCTGCCCCTCCAAGAATGCACAAAATAATTCCAGCAATTATTACATTCATGGAATCTTGAAATGTCTTATTATTTTTATCATATTCAGCCTTCTTGTCATACCATTGCTCGGAAAATTTTGCTCTTTTACCCTGTGATTTACAATCCCTCACGTATGTGTTTGTCATTATTTATAATATGATATAAAAAAATTAACGTTTTTTATTCTTGATTCGTGCAATGTACATGGCCCCTATTGTGAGTAATCCTGCTTTAAGAATCGTTTCTTTGACTCTCCATGGTCTCTTGATGTGTTTCTTGGGTGCGAGCCCTGATTCATTGAGAAAATATTTTGCCGTCTCTATGGCGGATTCATAACTCGTGAAAGGGAATTTTCGCGGATTATGGCTCCCCACGTATGCGATACCTGGAATGTTGTGGATTGATATCGTGTCGTTGTTCTTGTTTCTGTAATACGCCCCATTGCGACATTTCCATTCGCCTTGTGAGTTTTTGTACACAGTCGGTGTCACGGTGGCTCTGGTGTATTTTGGGAGTTTTGGCATAGCTTCTTTAAGTTGCTTCCAAGTCATGTTGATGAGTTGCCGCTTGTTTGTATTTGTTGGTAAGTCGATATTTAGAATGACACACGAAATAGTGTGCTCTGATTCATTGTAACTACTGATGATTCGTAGGGACCCTACGGTGGTTGTATTAGGATGTGGTATAGACTTGGGATCAGTGGCTTCGTTGTAATGGAATTGTACGCCTATACCGGTATATGTCATCTTTTGTGCTATTGGTTTCATAGACGGATATACTTCCGCGAGTTGTTCGGGCGGAATGCATACAATGAGTTTGTCGTGTTGTGGCGTGATTGTTCCTTGGGGTGTAGAGAATGTGGCGATGTTGGTTTCTGGGTCGTGCTTCAAGAATGTATGACTCGTTTTGATATTGACGTTTTTAAGGGCTTCCTTTATCTTTGTGACAATGCCGTTTTTCGACGTGCTTGCTATTTTAGGTTCATACATGGTAGAAGGGATGATCGCGTCGAGCGTTTCAAAGAATTCCATCGCAGAAAGTTTCTCAGGTGGTTGCCCGTCTATTGCGTAGCAGAGTTGTGTGATGTGTTCTCGCGCGCTTGGTGATAAATTATATGTATCCATGACACTTTTCATCGTATGACAATTCCACGCTATTGAAGGATATAAATAAGCTATGGTGAGAGCAGTGATATCCCACATGGTGAAATGTTTTGCATCTTTGAATGATTTCTGGAAGACGCTGTAGACTTTTTTGAAGTTTTCATCGAAATCTACTCCGATTTCCTTGAAGAATTCTTTCGTATTCAGGTAATTATCGAACACAACACGTGGTGCGTGCTCTGTAAAGGCACCGGATGTGGTTCTTTGGACACCCCAGCACCCGCCTATATCCTCTTCTCTTTCGTATAATGTTACTTGGTGTCCGGCTTTTGATAATTGATATGCGATATACGTGCCACAAGGACCACCACCGGCGATACCGATGTTCTTATGCATCAGATGCATTATTATAAGTTTAACATTAATCTTTTCATTTTCCTTTAGTTTATTTTTGGTAAATATAAATGTAGTCCGATGAATAGAGGGAGTTGTACCGTGAATATATGCGCAATATCTTTTGCTGTTTCTTGGATTTTTTGTTCTGGCGTATGGGTGTTGTTCATGAAACCTATTGTGGCTATGATGGTCACGAAAAGTATCCATGGGTCTCGGGCTTTTGTGTTGACATACATCGTCAGGATGACATTACATATGATGTCGTAATATTTAATCAATGGGGATGTTCTGAAGAATGTATGAAAGAGTAACCCGTTGAATGCGACTATTTGAGATATCCTTGATTTATGGTGTGTTCCTAGTAAGACGAATGGGAGTAACCCGAGTATACCGAATATATTTGGATCCGGGTTCGGCATATTCTTATTAATTTTATTTTGGTCAAAATATTACATTTTTAGTTTTCAGGATTTTATCAACGAAACATAAATGACTTTATTTAACGAACTGAATGGGTTTAACACCGGTCGCAGGTATTCTTGTGGTGATGGACCATACAAACCTGGGAGACCTAAGAAAGATTGCACGAATGTCCTCAAGTCACTTCGTGCGCTGTGTAAAAAGATGGAAGGACACACGTACCAAAAGCGTATATGCCGTTTGAAGTTGAAACCTGGGCGTAAACCAAAGAACATGATGAAGGTGTTTAAAACAGCCGCGATGGGAGCCGCCAAGGCGATTGCAAACGTTCGGAAAACGCCTAAGGCGCCCGCAAGTGCTCGGAAGTCGCCTGTCAGGGTTGCGAGTCCGCGTGTGGCCGGATGTCATATGATACGATACACAGCAGATGAAAAACGTGCGCTAAGGGCACCTCGAACAACGCCAGGAAGTCGTCAAACGTTGAAAAATAAATGTACTGCGTTCAAGAATGATAAAGGAAGGGTATGCAAAGTAAACATTCCAAAGGGTCTTTGTAAAGCCGCTTAAATTATTTTACCCTTTAAATATTGATGAATAATAATGGACGTGTCCGTATTTAACACTTTGAAAAAGGATAATGTACGATATGTTCGAATGCGAAATATGGAAAAATGTGTTACTCGCTCACGATGTGTCACAAGTAGTGGCTACCTGCGTGTGAAGGGGGTTCCGCATGACGTATTTGTAAAAGTATCACCTTGTATGTATGGAAGGGTGATAGCTGATACCGAAAATAAAGCTAGGAAAACACCCCAATATATCGAAACACGGATGATGAAGATAACGAATCGATTGAACACGAAGCATGTATGTCGTTCTGTTGTATATTGTCACAACAAGAATGCGTTGAAAAAGAATGTAGCCATGGTTAAAGGGGTCGGGTTTCATTCAATACTTGTGACAGAAAATGTACGCGCATATATGCCTTTTGATGATTTTTTGAACTCTATAAACGATTCTGATGGTATTGCGAGTGTTCTTTTTCAGCTCGTATATACATTACAATGTATGAATACGATTCGTTTGACTCATACTGATCTTCATTTCGGAAATATGTTTGTGCGTCATCGTCCAGAACTCGAGGGATATTATGATACGTATGAATTCAGATATAACAAGGGATACCACAAGGTGAAAATACCATGTAAATACCAACTCAAAATTATCGATTTTGATGGTGCCCACAAAGGACCGATAACTGGATTGCGTCAATTAAAAATATACGATCCTATGTTTACTAAAGAAATCAAGAATACATTTCTCCCTTGGGGAAATCCAAAAGTTGTAAATGTTCGATTTGATATAATGAAGGTTATGTTTCACTTACAAGATACAGTTCCTACTACAAACTTTAAGAAATTACTCAAGGCGTTGGGGTTTGTTAATGCGAATAAAAAGGTTCCGTACTTTGACTTCACACCAAATGAAGATTTTCCAACGCGTAACATCAATGGTGCTAATGATTATGGAATGTTTTATAACAAAAATGGGGACTTCCTAAAGTTGACAGATACACACATTCGTCGCCCAAAAGATATTATTGTACAGTGTGCCATATATATGCACAGAGCTAATAAAGATAAGAAAAATAAGGAATTCGATAGATTTTCTCAACGAGGTCTTGGTTTAAGATTTTAAGTATATATTCATATATAGATATAATATGACTCGATGCGATAAGTGTAACAAAAAGGTTGGCATCCAAGGTTTTGATTGTAAATGGTGCTCGGCACATACATGTTTAGGGTGTCATAAGCCCGAAAAACATCAATGTGTGGGTATGAAAGAGATGAAAACGGCGAAACAAGAGCTGTTGGCCGATGGTTTGATGAGCGCTAAGATGAACGCGCAACACAATTACGAGGCTTTCTAAATACTTGTTCACACTGTCGTGTCGTCGGAACGCTTGGAGGGAGTTGAGGGTCCGTCGAACATATCCATTTGTCATTGTAATATGCCCTCCATTTTATATTATATTTATCAAGGGCTTTGCGACATAATATGCATGGGAGTGATGTTGCATCATCTCCGTTTGCGTGTTGTCTATGAATTAAAAATTCACCTTCGTGACGATGTATCCATTTTATTATATTATGTTTTTTAATTCCTTTTTTTCTTGCGATATGTACCAGTTTATCAATGTGGCGCCTCTCAGCGCATGTTGATGGACTGTTGATTGTTTCGGTAGCCCACTTTGGTATGGCACGTGACAGTCTTCATTTTGTTATGATATATAGTAGTCTTGTCTTTAAACGCTAATGAAAAGTATCGATATGCGTTTCTTCTCGGTAGTTCTCATGCACGTGTACTATTTTTGTCTTGAACTATCTGTTTAGCCATTTCTTCGTCAATATTTTCTGTTCTAAAAACGTTACATACATAACGTATTTTAGATTTAAAAGATTATGCCATATGATAAGTAATGATTTCTTCTGTACCGATGAAGGCACCATGGGGCATTGGACTCAGTAAAAACTTGAAACGTGGGAAAATTAAAGACGTCAAGATAGAAGGTCATAAATATGCGTTATTTAGAGATGATTTGGGAAAGGTATCTCTCATAGACAGCGTATGTCCTCACAGAGGAGCGGATCTCTCTAAAGGGAAATTAATAAATGGTTGTGTACAATGCCCATACCATGGTTGGGAATTCGATAATTCTGGCACATTGATCAAAGTCCCGTCACTGACAGACAGGTGTGGTATCCCAACAAAAGGTAACGTGAAGGGGTATGATGTCAAAGAAAGCGGGGGGTTCATATGGCTTGTCGATTCAGTCGTTTCTGGTGAAAATGAGCACCTGCCAACAGAATTGTGTGATGAATTGTTTGATAAAGGATGGACGCGGGTATATGGTTCTAAAGTAATGGAAGGGAATATTGTTGATTGGATCATGAATGGCGTAGATGTGTCACACATCAACTATGTACACGATTTCGCAAATGAAGATAATGGTCGTGTAGACAATGTTCGCATACAATCTCGTTATTTACAAGATGGTGCGAGTTATGTAGATTGTTATGCCAACGTAAAACCAAAGGCATCGAGTAGTTTAACAGAACATATGCAACCTGATAATGGTTCGGAAATACACTCGCGGTTCATAGCACCCAACACTACATCGATTCGTATTAAATTGCGAGATCCATATGAGTTCATTACATTCACAACCCTGCTTCCAGTTGATGAAAATCATACAAAAATGTCATGGTGTCTTTTATATCCCAAAACATTTCTACTCGATTTACCATTCGTGTTCAATCGATTTTATAATGAAATGTATCGCACAGTTGCGCAGGATGAGGCCATCATTAAGAATATTAAAAGTCTTGAAATGCCGTATCTTGTAAATGTCCCATGTGACTTGTTTCAAATAGAAGCTTTGAAGATGATCGGGTTTGATACGAAAAAGTCATAGTATTTTTTCTGAAATGGTAATAAGCATGGAATCTTTCATACCTACAACAATCGCATACGTAACTTCTCAAATGTACTGTTATTACAAAAAAATACCGTTCTTCGTGGATGGCACCAAAAGTATCCCCAAGAAACTGGCTATAAACGGAAGAAACTTATTAGTAGGTATGTTTACTACAAATACTATTATAGCGTGTGTACATGGATTTTCCCATGTACCACCCATGTCTCTATTGGAAGAAGGGGTTCGGATGGGCATATATTCGCTGATGGTTGAATTTTGGTTCTATTGGTCGCATAGATTGATGCACGAAAATCAATGGATGTATAAACATGTCCACAAAGAGCATCACCTTGAAACAACCCCATCCCCTATAGATGCGTACATTCTAACAATAAGTGAAAGTATAAGTGTAACAATTTCTTTCATATCACCAATTTTATGTGGTTTTATGATCACACAACGTGGAGCTATTTTTGTGCAAACAATACATCTGATTTATGGTATATTAGTACACGGGGGATTACCCGGGATTACCCACCACATGGAACATCATAAATATTTCAATGGAAACTATTGTGGTATATACCCGTTGTGGGACAACGTTTTTGGTACAAGGATACCCGAAATAATGACTATCCGCCAAGAGAAAGAAAAAAAGGTGAGTAGTGTCAAAGTACACACAACAAAGTCGCGAAATGTTCCGATATCAAAACCAAAAAGTCAATTAAAAAGGTACAAAAGTACCATGAAACCCATAAGACACATTGAAGGGAAACTTCTCAGTGTGAATGTGTGTTAATGAACTTGCTAAGTAGGTGTAAATGTTTGTACAATTTTCTCCATGTGTTATTACAAATAGTGTATTGTCATATAGTACGGGCTCTTCAAGAACTTCGTCACCAAACTCGATTGTTGTCATTTTATCAGTCGTTGTATCACATTTTACAAGTGTATTTTTATTTATAAGAAATATATTTCCATTATTTTGTACAGGCATCTCGCAGTGTATGTTTGATAATTGTGTTATACTATCAATTTTACTGTTTATGATAGAGAATTTATGTAAAAAACATCCTTCAAAATCATACACAGACTGAATATTTGAAATCGAGAAAGACGAAGGTATCAAAGACATGTATATATCCAAATCTTCTGATGATTTTTGATGCACATGAGCGATGTGTAAAACAGGTCTATCGAACGTTGGCGGGATGTCAATATATGTCCTCTTTTTTGTTGCCTTATCGACCATTAATATTTTATTATTTGTGTTAAATGAAACTCCGTCGAGGACTGTACCGTCATTTATGTACATGCGGGGTATATCTACATCTATGTTATTCAAATAAATAATGTAATGCGAATCAGTTATGGAAAAATCATGGAAGTAATACTTTTTACCATCGCGAAACTTCTCGGTGAACAATATACCGTCATCGTCAAATAGGGCCATCAAGAATAATAACCCAGATGCGTTTACCACTTTACCGTGGTCCATCTTTGGATGGGCAGTTATTGGGAAATAAGGAATAAACGGATGAATGTGTTTGAATTTTCGCCCAACTGTTTTCATGTCGTTTATGTCGATCAAATACGGTATACCTCCCTCGCTTAAACTTTGAATTTCGTTTCTCGTTGTATCATGAAAAACAGATATGTTACTGAAATTTTCTATAAATAACGGGTTATGTTGTACATTTGTATTGAGACCCCTGAATATTTGCTTATTGTACTTTTTTTCCATTTTATAATGTTCTGTTTTTACTCTAATCCCTTTATACGTCATTTTGCCATCTCGTATTTGAAACGTATTGATTAAACCATGTCCATCAAATGGATGATTATACTCGAACCCGTGAATAGGTTTACAACTGTTCTTCAAGATTGTTCCGCTGGGCATCATTATTTTCATGTATGAATATATTTTTTGTTTGTATCATCTTTACGCGAATGCTCTCTTGCGTCTTAGAAAAACGTTTCCAGACGGGAATATACTTTTCCATCTTAAAGCAGGAGGATGCAACGGCTTTCAGTATCTCTTTTCCAAAAAAAGTATACACGATGATGATATACTTGAGAATCACGGAGATATGAATATTTTCATTTGTAATAAATCTCAGATGTATCTGTTAGGGACAAAAATTGATTGGATTACAGAAGATATGGGTGATAGATTTACGTTTGATAACCCACTAGCAACATCATCTTGTGGTTGTGGAAAAACATTCGGTATTTAAAGCTTTGGATATTGTATATGAGATAATACAATGAACAAAATATCAATACAAGATATTTCATCGAAAGGTGAATGGGAAATACCACCGACCGAAATTCACATAGAACGACAAATTGGAGGTGGAACATTCGGAACAGTTTTTAAAGGGGGATGGCGTGGTACAGAAATAGCTATCAAAGTTATTAAAAGTGACGTAGATACAACAGAGTTCGAAATTGAGATGGATATTATTTCTCGGCTTCATCATCCGAATATCCTTCAGTTTCTTGGGGCTTGTACAATTGTATACCCACACATGATTATCATGGAATATATGTCTAATGATACACTCGAGTCATGTAATACACAGCTTACACATGGGCAACGCATTGGAATAGTAAAAGATATCGCAAAAGGGTTAGCCTATTTACATAATAGAAAACCAGAATGCATCATTCACAGGGATTTGAAACCAAATAACATTCTGTTGACGACAAGCTTTAGAGCAAAAATAGCAGATTTTGGAATTTCTTGTATTCGACCTACAAGTGACGAGGCTTATAACATGACCAGCGAAACTGGTACGTACAGATACATGGCACCAGAGGTACTCATGCATAAAGAATACAACGCAAAGGTTGATATTTGGTCTTTTGGAATGATACTTCTTTTCATGTTCAGCCAACTTCCATACTCGGGTTTACAGGTGGAACAATTAATTCATTCTATTGTCAACTATCAAAATGTTTTCTATACCGGGGGAATGTGCGATCGCATTAAACACGTATTTCAGAACTGTGCACTTTTCAACCCATCAGAAAGATGGAGTGCCCTCGAACTTGTACAACATTGTAACACAATTCCCGATTTTTTTCCAATAAAACACACATCACTAATGCAAATGTTTCGTTGTCTTCGGCGTTAGACTACATTCTATACAACGTGTTCAATTTTTTCTTGACTAGTTGTGCGATCTTTTTTTCATCCACATCTTGGGTAGGTATTTTCAAACTCCTCGCGACATCGATCACAACATTTTTAGAAACATGCACCTTTTTCCGTAATTCTTGTACAGGTTTTGTAATTTCCAGAAAAAAATATGAAAAGAACATGACATTATACACGAACACGAACAGCAACAGCATCACTTATACATGTCATCATAAATTTCAAAACACACATACTCCCTCTTTGACATGGTTTTCAAAAATGGTTTTATCATTTGTTGTAATTATCTTAAAGTGTAGGGTTCTGCACAGATGGTTCCTTTTCGTGCGCATCCTTTTTCTTTAAATTCTCTTTGCAATTTTTCTCATGTTGTTTAAAAATTTTCACTTGAAGAATACAAAAAGCAGGTTACAAACCAGCACCGCATCTTTCTACACAGGATGTTAGAAGTGTCAGTCGGACCCATAAAAAGCATGCGTCTCAGTCTGACTACACATTAACTTTTTAACGACTCACCCTTCACTTTTACATTACAGAAAGAAGGATTGTCGTCGTAACCATGGGTGTAAACTCGCAGATATCAACATGGACGAGCTAAAGTTCTGAAACAGTTATGATGTTTTCTTCTAGCGCTCTCTTGATAAGCGTCATGAATACATGCCAGCATTTCCTCATATCCCTATATCCTTTCGTATTGAATAACTGAACTTTCCCCTTATGGTCAAAAGAAAGATGCATCTTTTCATTGTCTTTAAGATATAACTGAATAGCAAACGCTCTTGCGCGTATCTCTGGTTCCATTCCCCGTACATAAGAAAACAAGTCACGCGCTTCCTTTTCAGCAAACAGAGATAGTTCGTGAATACCCTGTATATGAAACCCAAAGTCGAACTGTCCGTGTATGATCCCTGGCTCGAAACCGGCTTCGAGTGGATCTGCTCCTAATATCTGACACGCACAGTCTTTCACTTGATCCATGTATGCTTGCATGGCATCATGAACTACATCATGTTCCTTTGTAAGGTCGCACTCCCCGTCACCGATGAATGCACTGGCAGCTAAGAACGGATCGATCATCTTTCCACATAGCTTTATCTTTCCGTTCCCGAATACGAACACAGATACTTTGTGGTTAAACGGAACAGTCTTACACGACAGCTGTATACTACCAACGTCACGCATGATTTCTTTCGGTACTTCTATCATGCCAGGAAAGTTCCACATGAAGAGAACATCTCCGAGTCTTCCCTTACGAGCATACTTCACCAGTTCAATGTGTAGCCCGTTGATGACGCTTCCACTGGTCCTACACCCAAGTCGTTTATGCGAGTCCTCTATACACGATGTCGCCTTCTCAAGTGTTACATGAGCTTCGAACGAACCTTGGAACAACCCACACCGAAGAGAAACAAAGTCGTTCATGTTTTTGTGATTATTCTTTTCCCGAATGGTGCCGGCTGGCTTCAACCCTGTGGGTCGATACGAAAAAGCTTCGGCTTCAAGCCTTGGTTTCAAACTTATCTCACAGCCCGTCAGGCCAACCGTGCGTCTGTTTTTAGTAAAGTAGCATGAAAAGTCGAAAAAGTGTTCGGAAGGATATTCCTTTTTATCTCGACAAAAACACGATAGATCCTTTTTCCGACCGAATCTTTGTTCTCTCTCTTCTGATAGGTCGATAGATCCTTTTTCCGACCGAATCTTTGTTCTCTCTCTTCTGATAGGTCGATCAAATGTAACAAAATCAGAAAGCTCCATCGAGACAAATCAGAAGCTTCGAGACAAAAGGTATTCGAGACAAAAAAGCTCCATGTTTTTTGTCTCGTCTCACACGTCGCCACTTGCCTCACTAAAAGAGACACAAAAAAACTCCCCCGTGATCGTCTTGCTTCGATGGAGGAGTCGTGTGTTATATGCACGGGACCCCTTACTGAAGATGTATACGAGCTACAATGCTGTGGAAAAAAAGCCGTTCATGAATCGTGTATGAACCAACATGCGCACTACGTCAGGAAGGAATATTTTAAACAACACCAGAACTTGGAAGGGTTACACATATTTTGCATGCTATGCAAGCAAGATAGTAGATACACCATAACGAAGGGGCCCTCGGTCAGCATTCCATCTACGTTGCCGAGCAGCACCTCCATTGATACCGTGAGTGGGTTCACGTCTCTCATCAACGCTGGCAGTGACAGTGGTGATCCGTCATACGAACCGGAGGTACCCCTGAACGATCATGAAGTTCATACGATCGCCGACTCACAAGTGCCTGGCCAAATCTACTGTGCCTGTTGCTTCAAGTTGATTGACCCCTTCGATGATAAAGTCTCGCTGAACTGCTGCGGAAAGCTTATGCACGAGTCTTGTCAATCAGTCACAACCACCATCCTGCAAAAGTTAGACATGAATAAGTCATACAGAGGTGCGTCTTGTATCGTGTGCGCTTCCTCGAGATACATGATCTCAACAGAATATACGATGATTGCCCAAGCGTTTGCCTTAGGAATGGAGCCCGATAAGGCGATGCACCCCCTTACGGCGAGCCCCAGTGCTCACTACTTGATTACGAGATGTGTGCTTTATCTTTACGGGTACAACTTTCAAGACACAAACCCATGGTCTTTGAAGTTGCTTTTCGAAAGGGAACCTGACCTACTGACAGAACTCGACAAAGCAAAGGTTTTTTTCGTAGAATCACCAAACGACATGGAACTTCTCCAGAATATTTCTACGACGACCGTGCACAAGCACCGAAACGTTTTCTTAGATCCTGACAGAGCCCTTGACATTTTTGGAAGAATTCCGAACTGCGAAAGCATCATGTTCGTCTTATACAAGATACACCGCAACGCTCGCTTGATGTACCCAGATATCTATGATGCTCTTATGGGTTTTCACACTGAAATCGTTGAACGAATTGAGAATGTGACGAGAAACACGATCGTACATCCACCCAAGCACACATGCATGAAGCCATGCTCTAGAACTATGTGCGTGGAAGCTCATCCGATCATACGAGTTCCAACTGTTGGTTCTCTACCCACATCATCCGCACCGCAGTACGTACATCTAGGTGTTGGTTCATCCAGGCGACCGTTTCCATCATCTGTTGCCGATGTCGCTAGGATTGACATCACTGCTGTCAACACCACTGCTGTCGTCACCGCCCCCGAGGCTGGACGGTTCGTGACTTCAGTTGCGCAAGATGGTGTAGCGTCTTGTATCGTTGCGCCATGGCCCGTTGCCGCCACTGCTATTCAGAAAACGCCCCCTCGTGCACATAGTGACATCCAAGGGAGTTGTGTCAACCCCATGAGTCCAGGTGAAACTGATTCACCAATTCGAGACACGATTGTGTCCAAATCTCAGTTTTTGATGTGTATCCTTAGTCAATCTGAATTCACTTGGTTATCCACACTCGCAAAGACCCTTAAAGCATTGGGTAAGATGGATGAGAACAGCAAAGAAGATCAGCAGACACTTCTGAACGTTATCATATCTACTGATGACATTGAGGACCTACAGTTCTTATACAAGGCATTCTGCGCGTGCGGTGGTAACCCTAAAAGAAAAAGGGGTTGAACGTCTTGCAAAGCGCCCATGAAGCTTTTCAAGCGCCCACGTAGCTCTCCCAGATTTAATCATATCATCTGGGAGAGCTACGTGGGCGCTTGAAAAGCTTCATGGGCGCTTGAAAAGCTATGCGTCGCAGTACGGCGCCCTCGGCGGGGGAGCGACGTTATTCATTCTATTATTCATTCACTGCGGGGAGGAGGGCGGCCCCAAGCTGTGATCAATAATATTCAATAAAAAGCGCGGTCAAGGAAGGGAAGGAACCCCAGTGTCCTGCGTGGCGCTTGAAAATCTTCGTAAATACAAATGTGAACCGATTAGAGTTTAACTCGTTGTAAGGTTCATACTGAAGAAATTAGGACCATGTTTGATTGCAATATTCATAAATCCCTATTTGTCTTAAATTTAACGTTTAACGTTTAAAAAAATAAGCTTTGTACATATTACGAAAAATGATTGCTTCTAGGATTCTTACTCCCGTGCGCGTTCAAGCTGTAAACAAATCTGCTTATCAAAAGTCTCGCGGTATGGTTGTATGCCAAATGAATAAAGGAGACCCACCTAAGAATCCATACGAGCTTTTCGATTCTACTGTTAAGTTGGTGTCTTCTCCTGCTACAGCTCCTCTCGTAGAAGAAATGAAACGAACGAACGAAGCGCTCTATAAAATTGTAGATATTCTAGAAGAATACAAATTACGTACACTCTATGGTCTTGTTCCAACCGAACAGTCGGTGGATAATAAACCAGTCGATAAATAACGAACGTATTATACTTCATTGATGTACTCTAATATCTCACCTAATTCTTCAATATCAAATTCATCATCTTCGACGTCAGCTTCTGGATATTCTCTTTCATGATCAAACCAAGTAAATTTCTTATTTATGTAATGACCATTATGAGTAACAGTTTTCTGTATTTGTCTATAGACCCGACTCCCTGTTTCAAATCGAGGTTCACACAAGGCTCTGTGCATATGAAGTTCTACAGGAGACAAGAGATCCAAAAACTCTTCAAATTCTGAGTATTTCGTCAATTCTTTCCATTCTTCATCCGCAAGGTACTTGTAATTCCTGTATGCCAATATATAATTATCGTTTACTATATCCTGACATACAAGTTCCAAATTCTCACGAACATATTTGAAATCGGCGTCTGTCGGCTCAATCACATTATTTTTTTTAAGATGATGTTTGAAACAAATATAAATTATTCCATCTTCCCCTGTACCTTTCGGTGGTTTTTCATTTTTTGCATACGCGTCATACAAATCATTGATGCGTTTCATAGTCGCATCTGCTTCCATTGCCAACCTAACATGTCCTTTCCATTCCACGTATGTCTCCATGATGGCATCCCACTTACCTTTCTTATGTACATCTTTTTCATTATGAACCTTCTTTAAATTGTTGCATATATCCAAATAATCGCCCTCTGAGATGTTGTCATGGTTCTTGTCGATGATGGTCATGATGTGTTTAAGTGCGTCCATTTTTGATATCTTAGGACGAATCTTTCATTAGGTGATAAAAATAATAATGTTAATAATAATAATGTTTAACAATCTTGTGATAAACAAAGAAGAACGCTCTATGGAACAGATATGTAAACCATCCGCTTTTGGGTATCAAAAGCATCAGCAATTCGTCAAACGATGGTTTAAAAACGGAAACAAGAAACTCTTGCTTTTCCATGGAATAGGTTCAGGTAAAACATGTTCATCCATCCTCGCCATGCAAGCGCTCATGGATACATCGGTAAAGCGCGTTTTTGTCGCCACACCAGCAGCCCTTCAATCAAACTATGAAAATGAATTGAAATCCGAATGTGGTAAGATGAAAACCATTCCGAAAAAGATCTCCGTATTGAGTCATCAGAAATTCATCAAAGCCATTCACGAAACCCCAAAAATACTAGACGATTCCATCGTCATCATAGATGAAATCCAAAATATCGTATCCGCGGTTGGAACCAGCTACCGCGTATTACTGAACAGTCTCGTATGCAGGAAACCAAAGGATATTAAAGTTGTTCTTTTGTCTGGTACTCCAATGTTTGATAAACCGTACGAAATCGCGATGACGTTGAATCTGTTAGACATCCCTGAACCACTCGTCGGGCCATCAAAGAAATTCAACAAACAATACATAAGTGGGACGCAAGTCATTAACCAAAATGATTTTGCTGAAAAAATTAACGGTTACGTATCAGCATTCAAGGGGGTTGGCCCGAGCGCCTACGCGAGACGAAAAAATCATAAATTAAGCCTTCCCATGGGAGAATTTCAAGATATCGCCTATGCGAGGTCAACTGATAAAGATGGTAAAAATGCCGCTTTTTACCTCGATGAACGCCAAGCCATCAACTGTGTTTATCCTCCAAATGGTTCAGCTGGTACCAAGGCGAGAGAAAATGTATCTAAGAAGGCATTGCTAGAGGCATACTCTGGGGCATCGTTGAAGAAATACAGTGTCAAGTTTCACACGTGTATCCAACATCTCAAATCATCAGAATGTGTTGGTCCAGTATTCGCTTATTCTAACCTTGTACACGCTGGGGGTATTAATGATTTCGCCATAGCTTTAGAAGCAAATGGATTCAATCCATTCAATCCCAAAAATCCGGTAAAACCCAAAAAGAATACTTTTGCTATTTTTAAATCAGGAGAAAAACAGATGAATGACATCATTATAAAAACGTTTAACAGTCAAGAAAACAAAGATGGCAGCATCATTAAGGCAATATTAGGGTCACCATCTATGAAAGAAGGTGTTTCTCTTAAAGCTACCAGAGAAGTCCATTTATTCGAACCATATTGGAACAGAAGTAGAACAGCGCAAGTCATCGGTCGAGCATTCCGTTTCTGTAGCCATATCGGAATCCCTGATTCACAGCGCAACGTTGACGTGTATCAATACGTCGGAACGAGTGCGAAGGTAAAAAATACGGCCGACGAAAAAATCTTCGCAATGGCCCAGAGAAAGCAAACAATTATCAATAAGTTTGAAGCTCTCTTGTACAGAACATCCGTGGATTGTAAATTGTTTTACAACGCAAACGGTGTAGAACGTTCAGAATGTACTTCCGCCGTGAAAAACAGTAAGAATCTTCAAGAAAAACAGAAACAAACTTGTCAAGCATTCCCATGCAAATTAAAGAGAAACGCGGTAGGAGCTTGTGCGATGCCAAATAAAGAAGATGAAATACGTAAGGCACTCATGGTACATGGGATAGATTTAGATCGAAAAAAAGGGAAACAAATAAAACAACCTTTACAAATCAATATCGGTCTGAAGCAAGGAGATAAACCATTCTTCTTCAAAAAGTACCCAGAATTAAACAATCTCGTCAAGGTAAAGTACATGAAAGGAAAGAAAGGGAGTGATGCGAATATGAACTTTGGTATCAAAAGGGTTTAAAGAACGCGTTACGAAGGTATAAAAATAGTAAAAGGGTGTTTAATGAAGGTTATTATCGACGACCGCGAAAGAGATCTCATGAAAGATATTGGTGATTCTTTTTCATACGAATCCAAGCGTCTCGATTTGGGGGATATTCATATATGTCACCCATTGGAAGAAAGGCCCATGTGCATCATAGAGAGAAAATCGATGTCTGATCTCGAAGCTTCCATAACCGATGGAAGGTATAGAGAACAAAAAGGGCGATTAGCATCCTCGGGCATCCCCATAATCTATATAGTAGAAGATGGAACTATAAAAAAACACAAGGAACCAATGGTAAAGGGTGCTATACTTAATACACAAGTGAGAGACAGAATACCGATAGTAATGTCAAAAGGTGTATCACACACAGCTACTCTTATAGGGCAATTAAAGAGAAAAGAGACGGAGTATTTCGATAACAAAGGAGTACACATAATGGAAACATACACTCCTCTGAAAAGTAAGAAATCGAAAAACGCATCAATCGATGACATTTACGTACAACAATTAACGATGATCAACGGTGTTAGCAAGCAGATGGCAGAAGATATTAGGGAAAAGTATGCATCTATGAAAATACTCATTTTAGCTTTTGAAAATTGTAATACACCAGAAAAGTTACTTATTGACATTCCTAACCCTCGTATAGGCAATGTTATATCAGAACGCGTTTTCAAAACGCTCTGTCCCGATACATAATATAGTATCAGTTATTCTTTTTCCTACTACTTTGATATTAACTATGTCCCCCACCGTATGAAGTATATTTTCAGTGTCATCTACATTATACACTTCATGAAGTGGAACAAAAATGGTCGCATGTTTATGTATTCCAAATATCCCCATCCCATTTACATTATTAATCGTAACATCAACAACATCGCCAACATTCACATCAAATAATTCCACATCAACATCTACTGTATATTCGACAGAACAAGCAGGACTATGTTGAACAATTCCTTGAGATACATTTTTTATATCATTTACACGAGTCACAAAACCAGGACCAATCAGTGTATTTTCTAATGCCAATCGTAATTTAGATTGAATTGAGTGCCTTATATTATGTAATTCTTGTGGCTCAAGAACAACCTTTTTGGTCACACGCATGATTAACACAATGTCTAATTTCTTAAATAATTGAAAATAGTCACTTTATTGTCGTCGTGTGTCAACACTGGTGAAATACCCGTCATGCTTATTGATACTACATCATCAACTTGTAATTTTTCACTAGTAAATAGTCTGAAAGGATGTGTAGTTTCACCAAAATAAAGCGTGTTTTTGTATATATATGTTACATATCTCATGGTTTCCGAAAATGCAAACAATTGCGAGTCACACTGAAAATGACACGAATCATCTATCGTACCTCTATCCATCCGAATAATCAATTGTTCGGGTGTCAAATGCATCGCACGCGTACTTTCGGTAATAATGGAAAATCCGTTGTAATACGCATATATATACTTGTTAATCTTTTGATCATAACAAAACTCATCCGCTTTATCCATCGTGTCATAGTAATGCTCATCGTACCCAATCGATATCTTGTTTATGTTTGGGTATGCGTGACCATTCAATTCATATTCTTTTTCATCATCTGTATACACCCACGATTTGTTGGTACCACGTTCATATTCAATCATCGTGTTACCAAGTTTGTAAGTTTCATTCGGTAGAACAATTGTCACATTTTTATCTATATTATGCAAACGTTTCCCGTTAAGCACCAGATGTTTTATGTCTTTTGTCAGATAGGCATTGCTCACCCCCCCCGGAAACGCAAACGTCTTCCTTTTGTTCATCAAGCGGTCCATATACTTCCATAGTAAAGTTGTCCCCAATTCGCTCATCGTTCGGTGATACGTCATCACTATCGGACGGGGGATCATCTATATATATAACACACCCCTTTTTATACCTATGCGTCTTCACAGAATCAATTTCGTCAGTCGAGTTATCGTAGAAAGCAGACATCTTTCATATATATTATACGATTTATTTCTTTAGGCAAAAAATTAATTCACTTCATGTTTTTGAGTTCATGTAGAGCCAATGACATATCGGGAAAAAATTCACAGTATGCCATCTTCAATGCGTGATTTTGTACCTTTAACTCAAGATTCTCCTTCATCAGACCTTTTATATTGTTCATTACACGATTTGTGTACATCTGAACAAATGTATCGATGAACAATACCATTTTTATACTGTATAAAATATTATCACCATATATAACATCAAAAAAATATGGCTATCAAAGCCAACATTTTACACTCAATATTCCATGACTTTCTACTCTTCTTTTTTTTTCATTGATTGTTTTCATGCCTTTTCTTTTTTGAGGTCTCTCTCTCTCTCTTTTCATCTCTTTTTTATTAAAATCTTATACAAAATTATAAATAGTATTGTTTTAATACTAATT
>Ga0115001_10001404_pt1 | contig 18620 bp, 30 predicted proteins | sample ArcticOcean_MG_C_12_FD_89869 | JGI IMG/M metagenome (GOLD analysis project Ga0115001, IMG submission 89869) | Marine microbial communities from western Arctic Ocean - ArcticOcean_MG_CB8_130 | ecosystem: Environmental > Aquatic > Marine > Oceanic | place: Arctic Ocean: Canada Basin | collected... | reverse complement strand
TTTGCAAACGAAGTTAATTTAGGAGACGTTCTTACAGTTGATCTTTTTGAAGTAGGAAGTTTTGTTACTGTTGTAGGAACTTCAAAAGGTAAAGGTTTTCAGGGTGTTGTTAAAAGACATGGTTTTGCTGGAGTTGGTGATGCTACTCACGGTCAACATAACAGATTAAGAGCTCCAGGTTCTATTGGTGCTGCTTCATATCCTGCAAGAGTATTTAAGGGAATGAGAATGGCAGGTCAAATGGGTAATGAAAGAGTTAAAGTAGAGAATTTACAGGTTCTAAAAATTATGAGTGAGCGTAATGTAATTATTGTTAAAGGTGCGGTACCTGGTGCAAAAAATTCATATATAATAATAGAGAAATAATGAAGATAGCTGTACACAGTATTAAAGGAAAAGAAACTACAAAAAAAGTAGATTTAAGTAAAGATATTTTTGGTGTTGAACCAAATGATCATGCTATTTATTTAGATGTTAAACAATATTTAGCATCACAAAGACTAGGAACTCATAGCTCTAAAGAAAGAGGAGCTGTTAAGGGTAGTAGAAGAAAGCTTAGAAAACAGAAAGGAAGTGGAGCTGCTAGAGTCGGAGATATTAAAAATCCTTTGTTTAGGGGTGGTGGTCGTGTTTTTGGTCCAAGACCTAGAAAATATGATTTTAAGGTAAATAAGAAAGTTAAAAGATTAGCAAGAAAATCAGCACTTTCATATAAGCTTACTCAAAATAATATAATCGTTGTTGAAGACTTTAATTTTGATAACCCTTCAACTAAAAACTACTCTAGCACATTAGCAAATTTTGATGTTCTAAATAATAAAACAGTATTAGTTCTTGATAAACCAAATAAAAATATATTTTTGTCCTCCCGAAATTTAAGCAGGGCAAAAGTGGTATTAGCTTCAGAATTAAACACTTATGATATTATGAACGCTAATAAGATGTTATTTGTTGAGTCTTCAATCAAGGAAATAGAAAATAATTTTTAATATTTTTATATAATGAGCATCATAAAAAAACCAGTAATAACAGAAAAAATGACGAATGATAGTGAAAAATTCAATCGTTATGCTTTTGTTGTTGATAGAAAAGCTAATAAGATAGAAATCAAAAAAGCTGTTGAACAACAATATGATGTTGTTGTCGAGTCCGTAAGAACAATGGTTTGTATTGGAAAAAAAAGAGTTAGAGGTTCAAAATCTGGAATGATCGTTGGTAAAACTGCTACATATAAGAAGGCTATTGTACAGTTATCTTCAGGTGATTCAATTGATTTTTACAGTAATATATAATTAAGAAACAATGGCAGTAAGAAAATTTAAACCAACAACACCAGGACAAAGACATAAGGTAGCAATATCTTTTGACACTATAACTGCTTCTAAGCCTGAAAAAAGTCTTTTAGTTCCTAAGACTAGATCAGGGGGTAGAAACGATACTGGTAAAATGACAATAGCCAATGTAGGTGGTGGTCATAAGAAGAAATATAGATTAGTAGATTTTAAGAGAGAGAAATTTAATATTCCTGCTAAAGTTGCTACTATTGAGTATGATCCAAATAGAACTGCTAATATTGCATTGCTTAATTATGTTGATGGAGAAAAACGTTATATTATTGCTCCTGAAGGTTTAGAAGTTGGAATGGAAATCATCTCAGGTGATAAAGCTCCGATTAATATTGGAAATACTCTACCACTTAGCGCTTTACCTCTTGGAACAATTATTCATAATGTAGAGTTAAAGCCTGGTCAAGGAGCTATAATGGTTAGAAGTGCTGGTTCATACGCTCAGTTAATGGCTCGAGATGGTAAATATGCTACTGTAAAACTTGCTTCTGGTGAAATTAGGAGAATACTTGTTACATGCTTAGCAACTATTGGAACAGTTTCAAATTCACAACATCAGCTTCAAATTTCAGGTAAAGCAGGTAGAAGCAGATGGCAAGGTAGAAGACCTAACGTAAGAGCAACAGTGAAAAACCCAGTTGATCATCCAATGGGTGGTGGTGAAGGAAAACATTCTGGTGGATTACCAAGAAATAAAAATGGTGTTCCAGCAAAAGGATACAAAACAAGAAATAAAAAGAAGCTTTCTGATAAGTTTATAATTGAAAGAAGAAAAAAGAAATAATTTATGGCTAGATCATTAAAAAAAGGACCGTTCATTCACTATAAATTGCAAAAAAAAGTTGATGCAATGAATGAATCTGGAAAGAACTCAGTAATTAAAACTTGGTCAAGATCATCTATGATCTCACCTGAATTTGTAGGGAAAACAATTGGTGTTCATAACGGAAGACAATTTATTCCTGTTTATTGTACTGAAAATATGGTAGGTCATAAGTTAGGAGAGTTTTCTCCAACAAGGACTTTTAGAGGTCATGGTGGTAACAGAAAAAAATAAATAAATGGGATCTAGAAAAAGAATAAAAGCAGAGAGTATGAAGGAGGTAAGAAAAAATATTGCTTTCGCTAAACTTAATAACTGCCCTACATCTCCAAGAAAAATGAGGCTTATTGCTGATTTAATCAGAGGTATGGACGCGGATAGAGCATTATCAGAATTAAAACTTAATCCAAAAGAAGCTTCTAACAGAATGGAGAAGTTACTACTTTCAGCATTAGCAAATTGGGAAGCAAAAAATGAAGGGAAGAAGATGGATGAGAGTAATTTATATGTCTCTGAGGTTACAGTTGATGGAGGTAGAATGTTAAAAAGAGTTCAGCCTGCTCCTCAAGGTAGAGCACACAGGATTAGAAAAAGATCTAATCACGTAACTCTTGTTGTTGATAGTAGAAAAATTGAAATAAATTAATTTATGGGACAAAAAACAAATCCAATTGGTAATAGATTAGGTATCATTAGAGGTTGGGAATCTAATTGGTACGGTGGTGATAACTTTGGTGATAAACTTGCTGAAGACGCTAAAATTAGAAAGTATCTTAATGTTAGATTATCTAAAGGTAGTGTTTCGAAAATAGCTATTGAACGTACTTTAAAATTAGTTACTATTACTATTCACACTGCTAGACCTGGAATTATTATTGGTAAAGGAGGTCAAGAGGTAGAGAATTTAAAAGGAGAAATTAAAAAGATTACTGACAAGGAAATACAGATCAATATCTTTGAAGTAAAAAAACCAGAACTTGAAGCAACTCTTGTAGCTGATAGTATTGCTCGTCAAATTGAGGGAAGAATCTCTTATAAAAGAGCAACAAAAATGGCTATAGCCTCTACAATGAGAATGGGAGGTGAAGGAATTAAAGTTCAAATTTCAGGAAGACTTAATGGAGCTGAAATGGCAAGATCTGAAATGTTTAAAGATGGAAGAACCCCTCTTCATACATTTAGAGCTGATATTGATTATTCATTAGCAGAAGCCCAAACAACATATGGTAAAATTGGTGTTAAAGTTTGGATCTGTAGAGGAGAAGTTTATGGTAAGCGTGATTTAATGCTTCATTTTAAAACTCCAAAGAAAACAGGTAATAATGCACCTAGAAGAAGAAAGTAGTTAAAGAAATAAGAAAATAAAAAGAAATGTTACAACCAAAAAAGACAAAATTTAGAAGAATGCAAAAAGGCAAAATGAAAGGTAATGCCCAAAGGGGACACCTTCTTGCTTTTGGGTCATTTGGTATTAAAGCTCTTGAAGAAACTTGGATTACAGCTCGTCAGATTGAAGCAGCTAGAATTGCCGTTACAAGATATATGAAAAGACAAGGCCAAGTTTGGATAAGAATTTTCCCTGACAAACCTATTACTAAAAAGCCAGCCGAAGTAAGGATGGGTAAAGGTAAGGGTGCTCCAGAATATTGGGCTGCTTGTGTAAGCCCAGGAAGAATGCTTTTTGAGTGTGATGGTGTTGATTTTGAAACTGCAAAAGAAGCTTTACGTCTTGCAGCTCAAAAACTTCCAATTAAGACAAAGTTTGTAATGAGAAGAGATTTAGTACAATAAAAAAAAACATAGATGAAAGACTTAGTATTAACTGAAATGCCTTTAAATGAATTAAATGATCTTCTTGAAAGTGATAAAGAAAGATTAATGAAATTAAAAATGAGTCATTCTGTTTCACCATTAGAGAATCCATTGTCTATAAAATTTGCAAGAAAAAAAATTGCACGTATAATGACAGAGATTAACAAAAGAAGAGTAGAATCTAATTAATTATTTATAATGAATAGAAATTTAAGAAAAGAAAGAATTGGTGTTGTTACCAGCAATAAGATGGAAAAATCTATTGTTGTATCAATTGAAAGAAAAGTTAAGCATGAACTTTACGGTAAGTTTTTGAAAAAAACTTCAAAATTTACTGCTCATGATGAAAAAAATGATTGTAATGAAGGAGATACAGTAAAAATAATGGAAACAAGACCAATGAGTAAAAATAAGAATTGGAGGTTAGTAGAAATAATTGAAAGAGCAAAATAATGATACAACAAGAATCAAGATTAAAAGTAGCTGATAACAGCGGTGCAAAAGAAATCCTTTGTATTAGAGTTTTAGGTGGTACTGGTAAGAGATATGCTTCAGTTGGAGATAAAATAGTAGGAAGTGTTAAAAATGCTACTCCGTCAGGAAATGTAAAAAAAGGGACAGTAGTTAAAGCCGTAGTTGTTAGAGTTAAAAAAGAAGTTCGTCGTAAAGATGGTTCTTATATTAGATTTGGTGATAATGCATGCGTTATTATTGATGAAAATGGTCAAATGAAAGGTACTCGTGTATTTGGTCCTGTTGCAAGAGAATTAAGAGATAATGATTTTATGAAGGTTGTTTCATTAGCTCCAGAAGTTTTATAAAATATAAAAATGGCAAAGAAAATAAAAATTAAAAAAGATGATACTGTGCTTGTTTTAGCTGGTACGTCAAAAGGCTCTAAAGGTAAAGTCGTTAAGGTTATGCCTGACAATTATAGAGCTATCGTTGAGGGAGTTAATATGGTTTCTAAACACACTAAACCAAATGCAGCTAATCCTCAAGGTGGAATAATCAAGCAAGAATCTTCAATTCATATTTCTAATCTAAAGTTTGTTGATCCCAAATCTGGTAACGCAACAAGGGTTGGAAGGATGAGAGATGAGAAAACTGGTAAAATTGTAAGATTTGCAAAATCAACCAAAGAAGTAATAAAGTAATGGAATACAAAGCAAGACTAAAGAATAAGTACAATACCGAGATTATTAATAATCTTAAAGGTAAGTATAAATCAGTTATGGAAGTTCCTAGACTAGTAAAAATTTGTTTAAATCAAGGTGTTGGAAGTGCAACAACAGATAAAAAACAAATCGAAGCTGCTCAGCAGGAAATGTCTTTAATTACTGGTCAAAAAGCAGTTCTAACTAAATCTAGAAAAGATATATCTAACTTTAAATTACGAAAAGGTATGCCTGTTGGTGTTATGGTTACTCTAAGAGGTAATACAATGTATGAATTTTTAGATAGATTAGTAACATCTACAATGCCTAGAGTTAGAGATTTTCAAGGTATAACTATTAAGGGTTTTGATGGTAGAGGTAATTTTACTCTTGGTATTAAGGAACAAATTGCTTTTCCTGAAATAAGCATTGATAAAGTTATGAAAGTTACTGGAATGGATATAACTTTTGTTACGGACACTAATTCAGATTCTGATGCTCTTGAGTTATTGAGAGAATTGGGAGTTCCATTTATAAAAGATATTAAAACTAATAAAACAAATAGTTAAATATGGCAAAAGAATCAATGAAAGCCCGCGAGGTAAAAAGAGCTAAGTGTGTTGCAAAATACGCTGATAAAAGAGCTGCCTTAAAAGCTGCTGGAGATTATGAAGGTTTACAAAAACTACCTAAGAATGCTTCACCGGTAAGAATGCACAACAGATGTAAACTTACTGGAAGACCTAAAGGTTACATGAGACAGTTTGGCATTTCACGTGTTATGTTTAGAGAAATGGCGAATTTTGGTTTAATCCCTGGCGTTAAGAAGGCTAGCTGGTAATTTATAAATAATAAAGAATATGTTTACAGACCCAATATCAGATTATTTAACTAGAGTAAGAAATGCTCAAATGGCAGGTCATAAAGTTGTTGATATACCTGCTTCGAATATGAAGAAAGAAATAACTAAAATCTTACATGATAAAGGTTATATCCGAAATTTTAAATTTGAAGATGATGTTAATTTTCAAGGCAATATAAAGATTGCCCTTAAGTATAATAATAAGACTAAAATGCCAGCTATTAAGAAATTATTACGAATAAGTAAACCTGGACTTAGAAAATATACTCCTTCAAAAACTTTACCTAGAGTTATTAATGGCTTAGGTATTGCAATAGTATCAACTTCTAAAGGTGTTATTACTGATAAAGAAGCTAGAGATTTAAATGTTGGTGGAGAAGTTCTTTGTCACGTATATTAAAAAAAAAGAAGAATGTCAAGAATAGGAAAAAATCCAGTTACAATCCCAGAAGGTGTTACAGCAACACTTGAAGGAAAGATAATTACAGTTAAAGGAAAATTAGGTGAATTAACTCAAGAAATATCTTCGAGTATTTCAGTTGAAATTAAGGATGGTTTAGTGTCTTTCTCTAGAATTAGTGATCAAAAGGATATACGATCTCTTCATGGTTTATATAGAGCCCTTGTTCAAAATATGATGGTAGGTGTTACTGTTGGTTATACAAAAAAATTACAATTTATTGGTGTTGGATATAGAGCAGCTGCAAATGGTCAAAATTTAGATATCTCTGCTGGTTTTTCACATAATATTATAATTTCTATTCCAGCTGAGGTTAAACTTTTAGCTGAAACTGAAAAAGGAAAAGCTCCGCTTGTAACTCTTACTTCTCATGATAAGCAACTTTTAGGTGCGGTAGCTGCAAAGATTAGATCTTTTAGACCACCAGAACCTTACAAAGGTAAAGGAATAAGATATGTTGATGAATATGTAAGAAGAAAAGCAGGTAAAACATCTGCTAGTTAAAAAATTTGATATAAAATGATAGATTCAAAGAAAGATAAAAGACAAAAAGTTAGGTTTAAAATCAGAAAAAAAGTTTCTGGTACTAAAGATATGCCAAGATTAGCAGTTTTTAGAAGTAATAAAGAAATTTATGCTCAAGTAATTGATGATGTTAATTCTTGTACTCTAGCTTCTGCTTCATCTAGAGATAAATCTTTAGAAACTAAAAAACTTACAAAGACAGATCAAGCTAAGTTAGTTGGTAAACTACTTGCAGAAAGAGCCACAGGAGCAAAGGTTACTAATGTAGTTTTTGATAGAGGAGGCTTTCTTTATCATGGAAGAGTTAAAGCATTGGCAGATTCTGCTAGAGAAGCAGGTTTAAAATTTTAATAAATAAAATATATGTTAAAATCAGCAAAGGATAAAAAAGTAAAAATATCATCAGATATTGAATTAAAAGATCGTCTTGTAGGTATTCAAAGAGTTGTTAAAGTTACCAAGGGTGGTAGAGCATTTGGTTTCTCAGCAATTGTTGTGGTTGGGGATGAAAAAAGTATTGTTGGAATTGGTTTAGGGAAATCTAAAGATGTTTCTACAGCAATTGCTAAAGCAATTGATTCTGCAAAGAAGAATCTTGTTAAAATACCTGTTCTCAAGGGAACTATTCCTCATGAACAGTCTTCTAAATTTGGAGGTTCACAAGTGTTTATTAAGCCTGCTTCTAATGGTACAGGTGTTAAGGCTGGAGGGGCCATGAGAGCCGTTCTTGAGAGTGCTGGTGTTAAAGATGTACTCGCTAAATCAAAAGGTTCATCTAACCCTCACAATTTGGTAAAAGCAACTTTAAAAGCTTTACTTGAGCTTAGAGATGCAAGAACAGTTGCTATGCAAAGAGGAGTAACGATGGATAAAGTTTTTAATGGTTAATTAAATTGATTATGAGTAAAGTAAAAATAAAACAAGTTAGAAGTAGGATAGGAAGACCAAAAGATCAAAAATTAACTCTTGATGCTTTAGGCCTTAGAAAAATGAATAGAATTGTTGAACATAATGCTACCCCTCAAATTATGGGTATGATAAAAAAGGTTAAACACTTAATTGCAATAATAGATTAAATATGGAATTACATAATTTAAAGCCTGCAGAGGGATCAGTAAAGTCAGGTAAAAGAGTTGGAAGAGGTGAAGGGTCTAAAAGAGGAGGTACTTCTACAAGAGGGCATAATGGTCAAAAGTCAAGGTCAGGTTATTCTAAGAAAGTAGGATTTGAAGGTGGACAGCAGCCAATTCAAAGAAGATTACCTAAGTTTGGATTTACAAACCCTAACAGAGTTGAATACAATGGTGTAAATATTGATACTATTCAAGCTCTAGTTGATAATAAAAAAATTAAATCTGAAATTAATAAGCAAGTACTTATAGATAATGGTCTTGTTCAGAAAAAAGATCTTGTAAAGATCTTAGGAAGAGGAGAATTAAAAGCAAAACTAAATATCACTGTTGACGCTTATTCTGACTCTGCAAAATCTGCAATAGAAAAAGCAGGAGGAACAGCGAATTTAAGTAAATAGAGAAATGAAAAAGTTAATTGAAACAATAAAAAATATTTGGAATATTGAAGATCTAAGAAGTAGAATCTTAGTTACTCTTGGTATTTTAGCTATTTACAGATTTGGTTCTTTTGTTGTTATTCCGGGTGTTGACCCAGCTCAATTATCTGCACTTCAAGAACAAACAGCTGACGGCCTGCTAGGTCTTCTTAATATGTTTACAGGAGGTGCTTTTTCACAGGCATCAATTTTTGCTCTTGGAATAATGCCCTATATTTCTGCCTCTATTGTTATTCAATTGCTTGGTATGGCTATTCCTTATTTTCAAAAACTTCAAAAAGAAGGTGAAAGTGGAAGAAGAAAAATTAATAATATAACTAGATATCTTACTATTTTAATTACTGGTGGTCAAGCTCCTGGTTATATTGCAAATTTACAAGCAACTCTCCCAGAATCAGCATTTTTATTACCAGCAGGTGGTTTTTGGTTTTCTTCTATTATTATTTTAGTAACTGGTACAATGTTTGTTATGTGGTTAGGTGAAAAAATCACTGATAGAGGTATTGGAAATGGAATATCATTATTAATTATGATTGGAATTATTGCAAGCTTTCCACAATCATTAATGCAAGAGTTTGTTTCTGCTCTTGGAAGTACTGGAGGTGGTCTAGTTGTTTTTCTTGTTGAAATGATTCTGTTACTATTTGTAATTCTTGTTACAATTCTACTTGTTCAAGGAACAAGAAGAATTCCTGTTCAATATGCTAAAAGAGTAATAGGTAATAAGCAATATGGTGGAGTTAGACAATTTATTCCATTAAAGGTTAATGCAGCTGGTGTTATGCCAATAATATTTGCTCAGGCAATAATGTTTGTACCAATAACACTTGTAGGTTTCTCAGAAAATGAATCACTTCAAGGTTTAGCTGCTATACTTACAGATTTTCAAGGTTTATGGTATAATGTATTATTTTTCTTAATGATTGTTGCCTTTACTTATTTTTATACAGCCATGACAGTTAATCCTAATCAAATGGCTGATGATATGAAGAAAAATGGTGGTTTTATCCCTGGTATTAAGCCAGGAAGAGCTACATCAGATTATCTTGATAATGTTATGTCAAGAATTACTTTTCCAGGTTCTTTATTTTTAGGACTTGTTGCTATATTACCTGCTTTTGCAATGCAAGGAGGTGTAAATGTTCAGTTTGCTCAGTTTTATGGTGGAACTTCTCTTTTAATTTTAGTTGGAGTTATTTTAGACACCTTGCAGCAAATCGAAAGTCATTTGTTAATGCGTCACTATGATGGATTAATGGATTCTGGAAGAATAAAAGGAAAGTCTTCAGGAAATAATATGATGTAATCATCTGATATCAAGATGATTTATTATAAAACTGAAGAAGAAATAGATTTAGTTAGAGAAAGTTCTTTACTTGTTGCAAAAACTCATGCAGAAATTGCAAGCTTTTTAAAGCCTGGAGTTACTTCATTATCTTTAGATAAGATAGCTGAAGAGTTTATTAGAGATAATGGTGGTGTTCCCGCCTTTAAAGGTTACAATGGTTTTCCTTGTACACTTTGTATGTCTCCTAATGAACAAGTAGTTCATGGTATCCCTAACAAGCACTATCTTGAAGAGAATTCTATATTGTCCGTTGATTGTGGTGTTGTTATGAATGGGTTCTACGGTGATTCTGCTTTTACATATGAAGTAGGAGATGTTGATTTTGAAGTAAAACAATTATTAAAAATTACCAAAGAATCTTTATACAAGGGAATTGATCAGGCTATTGTTGGTAATAGAATAGGAGATATTAGTAATGCTATACAATCTCACTCTGAAGAACACGGTTATGGTGTTGTTAGAGAACTTGTTGGTCATGGTCTTGGTAAAAGCTTACATGAAAGTCCAGAAGTTCCTAATTACGGTAAAAGAGGTTCTGGTTTAAAACTAAAAAAAGGTTTAGTAATTGCTATTGAACCAATGATTAACATGGGTACAAAGAGGATTTTGCAACACAATGATGGATGGACAATAACAACAGTTGATAAAAAACCATCTGCACACTTTGAACACACTATTGTTGTTCGTGAGGGAAAGGCAGAGATTTTATCAAGTTTTAAAGAAATTGAAAAAATAATAAATGGCTAAACAAGCTAACATAGAACTGGATGGAACAATAACACAAGCATTATCAAATGCTATGTTTAGAGTTGAACTTGAAAATGAGCATATAGTTACAGCTCATATTTCTGGTAAAATGAGAAAGTTTTATATTAAATTGTTGCCTGGAGACAAAGTAAAGTTAGAAATGTCTCCTTATGATTTAACGAAGGCAAGAATAACATATAGGTACTAATAAATATTAGAAAAAATGAAAGTACGAGCATCAGTAAAAAAAAGAAGTGCAGATTGCAAAATAGTAAGGCGTAAGGGCAGACTATATGTAATAAATAAAAAGAATCCAAAGTTTAAACAAAGACAAGGTTAAAAATTATGGCTAGAATTAAAGGTATTGATTTACCAAAAAATAAAAGAGGAATCATTTCGTTAACTTATATCTACGGAATTGGTGCAACATTTGCTACAAAAATTCTTGATGAAGCTAAAGTTTCTCATGATAAAAAAGTCCAAGATTGGACAGATGAAGAAGCAAATAGTATAAGAGCTATTATAGGTGATAAGTATACAGTTGAGGGTGAATTAAGAGCTGAAACGCAAACAAACATTAAGCGATTAATGGATATTGGTTGCTATAGGGGTATCCGTCATAGAACTGGTTTACCACTTAGGGGTCAACGCACAAAAAATAATTCTAGAACTAGAAAAGGGAAAAGAAAAACAGTTGCTAATAAAAAAATAGCTACCAAATAATAATATACAATGGCTAAAACAACAAAAAAAAATAAAGTTAGAGTTGAGTCTGAAGGTCAGGCACATATACAAGCATCTTTTAATAACATCATTATTTCTTTAACGAATAATAATGGTCAAGTTATTTCTTGGTCTTCTGCTGGTAAAATGGGATTTAGAGGTTCTAAAAAAAACACACCTTATGCTGCTCAGCTTGCTGCTGAGGATTGTGCAAAAGTTGCTCTTGATGCAGGCCTTAAGAGAGTAAAGGTCTATGTTAAAGGACCTGGATCTGGAAGAGAATCTGCTATTAGAACCATACATAATACCGGTATAATAGTTACTGAGATAGTTGATGTTACACCGCTTCCACACAATGGCTGTAGACCTCCAAAAAAGAGAAGAGTATAATTTTTAAAAATAATTTATAATATAATATGGCAAGATATACAGGACCAAAGTCAAGAATTTCAAGAAGATTTGGAGAAGCAATTTTCGGACCAGACAAAGCATTAGCTAAAAAAGCTTATGCTCCTGGTCAGCACGGAAATGCAAGAAGAAGAGGAAAGAAATCTGAATATGGGGTGCAATTAGATGAGAAGCAAAAAGCTAAATACACTTATGGTATTTTAGAAAAACAATTCTCAAATTTATTTAAGGTTGCTTTAAAAAGAAAAGGTATTACGGGAGAAATTCTGCTTCAAATGTGTGAATTAAGACTAGACAATGTTGTTTATAGAATGGGAATTGCTCCAACAAGAAGAGCTGCTCGTCAGCTAGTTTCTCATAGACACATTATGGTTAATGGTAATCTTGTTAATATTCCTTCTTACTCAATTTCTGTAGGTGATCAAGTTAGTGTTAGAGAACGTTCTAAATCTTTAGAAGCAATTACAAATTCTCTTTCTAATAATTCTGATATTCTTGAGTGGCTTGAATTTAATAATGAATCTAAAACAGGAAAATTACTTTCAGCTCCTGAAAGAATTCAAATTCCTGAAAATATAAATGAGCAGTTAATTGTTGAACTTTACTCTAAATAATAAACATAAAATTTAAAAAAATAAAGATATGCACATATTAGATTTTCAAAAACCTGATGAAGTAATTATGATCAATGAGGAAGCCAACCAAGGTAACTTCGAGTTCAGACCTCTAGAACCTGGTTACGGTTTAACAATTGGTAATGCTGTTAGACGTGTTTTACTTTCTTCTCTTGAAGGTTTTGCATTAACATCAATAAAGATTAAAGGAGCTGATCATGAATTTAGTTCACTCAAAGGAGTTGTTCAGGATGTTACAGAGATAATATTAAATCTTAAACAAATTAGACTAAAGCAACAGATTGAAGGTGTTAATTCTGAAAATGCTACCATCACAGTTAAAAATCAAGATAAAATTACTGGAGCAGACCTAGCAAATGGTCTTTCTAGTTTTCAAATTTTAAATCCTGATTTGTTAATATGCGAGTTAGATAAGTCAGTTGAGTTCACAATGGAGTTTTCAATAAACAAGGGTAGAGGATATGTTCCTGCTGAAGAAAATATTGTTGAAGATGCTCCAATTGGAACAATAGCAGTAGATTCAATTTTCACACCTATTAAGAACGTTAACTATAATGTTGAAAACTATAGAGTTGGTCAAAAGACAGATTATGAAAAGTTAAATATTAATATTACAACTGACGGTTCAATTGATCCTAAAAGAGCTCTTACTGAAGCATCAAAAATATTAATACAACATTTTATGCTTTTCTCTGATGAAAAAATCAATCTTGAGGCAGATATTGCAGATGATTTTGATGAAGACACTTTACACATGAGACAATTATTAAAAACTGAACTTACTGATTTCGGCTTATCAGTTAGAGCTCTAAATTGTCTTAAAACAGCTGAGGTATATACATTAGGAGAATTAGTTTCTTTTAAAAAGAGTGATATGCTAAAGTTTAGAAATTTTGGTAAAAAATCATTAACTGAGCTTGAAGAATTAATTGACGAAAAAGGTTTACATTTTGGATTTGATATTTCAAAATATAATTTAGATAACGACTAGAAAAATGAGACACGGAAAAAAGTTTAACCATTTAGGTAGAAAAGCTGCACATAGAAAAGCTATGCTAGCTAATATGGCATGTTCTTTAATAGAGCATAAAAGAATAAAAACAACTCTGGCAAAAGCCAAGGCTTTAAGAGTATATATTGAACCTCTTATTACAAAATCTAAGAATGATACAACACATTCTAGAGGAGTTGTTTTTAGTTACCTAAAACAGAAAGAAGCTATTACTGAGCTTTTTGGAGATATTTCTTCTAAGGTTTCTGAAAGAAATGGAGGCTATACTAGAATTCTAAAGTTAAGTAATAGGTTGGGTGATAATGCTCAGATGTCTTTAATTGAGTTAGTAGATTATAATACTGAATACTCTACAAATGTTATCAAAACTAAAAAAGCAAGAAGAAGAGGCGGTAAGAAAGTTTCAAATTCAGACGCTAGTATATCCACAGTTGACATTCCTTTAGCAGAAGTTGTAGAAGAGACTCCTGCGGCAGAAGTTGTAGAAGAGGTTAATGATGCAAAAGAATCTAAGGAAGATTCAGAGGGTTCAAAAGCAGATGATAAGGAGAAAAAATAAGAAGAATTAAGTAAAAAAAATAGAAATGATTCATATTTAAAAAAAAAGGATAAAGCCATTTGAGTTTTATCCTTTTTTTAATTATTTAAGTAAAATGAAATATAAAATTAAAAATAAGGCTATACTTCTTCTTGAGGACGGAACAATTTTTTATGGGTTTGGTGCTGGATTTAGTGGAATTGCTACTGGAGAACTTTGTTTTAACACTGGAATGACAGGCTATCAAGAAGTTTTTACTGACCCTTCTTATTATGGTCAGCTAATGATAACAACTAATGCTCATATTGGAAATTATGGAGTTAAAGATGATGAAATAGAATCTGAAGATATCAAAATTTCAGGCTTAATTTGTAAGAATTTTAATTTTGGATATTCTAGAAAATCTGCTGATTTAGATCTCAACACATTTTTTGAAAATTCTAAAAAAGTAGTAATAACTGATATTGATACAAGAGCAGTAGTAAGACATATTAGAGATAAAGGTGCTATGAATGCTATTATTTCTAATACTACTACAGATATTTCTGAACTACTTGAAATTATTAAATCTGTTCCATCTATGGAAGGTTTAGAATTATGTTCTAAGGTTTCAACTAAAGAAAGTTATTTATTAGGTAATGAAAAATCAAATTTAAAAGTTGCCGTATTAGATTTAGGAGTTAAAAAAAATATTTTAAAATGTTTAACTGATAGAGATTGCTTTTTGAAAATTTTCCCTATGCATAGTTCCTATGATGAAATTAATGCTTGGAATCCTGACGGTTTCTTTTTGTCAAACGGTCCGGGTGACCCAGATACCATGCCTATGATTTTAGAAAATATAAAATCTATAACTAAAAATGGAAAACCTGTATTCGGAATTTGCCTTGGACATCAAATGCTTGCATTATCTGAGGGTGTTGGTACTTATAAAATGCACAATGGACACAGGGGCATAAATCATCCTGTTCAAAATTTAAAAACTGGCAAATCTGAAGTTACTTCTCAAAATCATGGTTTTGGAATTAATACAGAGGACGTAAACGCTGATAATAATATTGTCATTACACATATTAATTTAAATGATAACACAATTGAAGGTATTGAGTTAAAAGATAAAAATTGTTTTTCTGTTCAATATCATCCAGAATCATCACCTGGACCACATGATTCAAGATATTTATTTGATGAATTTGTTGAACGTATGATAGAATTTAAAAAATAATGAGCAAAATTAAGAATATTCATGCTAGACAAATATTAGATTCACGAGGAAACCCTACAATAGAAGCTGAAGTATTTACAGAATCTGGTATTTTTTCAAGAGCTGCTGTTCCTTCAGGAGCATCTACTGGTAAGCACGAAGCAGTTGAATTAAGAGATGGAGATAAATCAATTTATTTAGGAAAAGGAGTGTTAAATGCTGTAAGTAATGTAAATACAATTATTAACTCAAGCCTGAAAGGTCTTTCTGTTTTAGATCAAAATTTTTTAGATGAAAAATTAATTAGTCTTGATGGAACAGAAAATAAAGAGAATCTTGGTGCGAATGCTATGCTAGCAGTTTCACTTGCATGTGCTAAAGCAGCAGCTTTAGTAAATAACAAGTCGTTATTTCATCATATTGGTAATAAAGAATCATATCAAATGCCTATTCCAATGATGAATATTTTAAACGGAGGATCACATGCCGATAATAGTATAGATTTCCAAGAATTCATGGTTATGCCTGTCGGCGCTGAAAGTTTTTCTGAATCTCTTAGAATTGGAACTGAAATTTTTCATTGCTTAAAAAATCAACTTAAAGATAAAGGTTATTCAACTAATGTTGGTGATGAAGGTGGTTTTGCTCCAAATATTGGGTCAAACGAAGAAGCTATTGAAATTGTTATTCAATCAATAGAAGTTGCTGGTTATAGACCTGGAGAAGATGTTTATATAGCTATTGATGCTGCAGCATCAGAGTTTTACTCCTCAGATGAAAATATGTACCATTTTCATCAATCTTGTGGAAAAAAATTAACTCCTGTTGAAATGGTTGATTACTGGAGTGATTGGGTGAAAAAGTATCCAATTATTTCTATTGAAGATGGATTAGATGAAGATGATTGGGATTCTTGGAGACTAATGACTAAGGCATTAGGAGAAAAAATCCAATTAGTTGGAGATGATTTATTTGTTACCAACGTTAAAAGATTATCAAAAGGAATAAAAGAGAGTATTGCTAATTCAATTTTAATTAAGGTAAATCAAATTGGCACACTCACAGAAACTATTGAAGCTGTTAATTTAGCTCATGAAAATTCATATACATCTGTTATGAGCCATAGATCGGGTGAGACTGAAGACACAACAATTGCAGATTTATCTGTTGCATTATCTACTGGTCAGATTAAGACTGGATCTGCTTCAAGATCAGATCGTGTTGCTAAATACAATCAATTAATAAGGATTGAAGAAGAATTAGGAGAAAAGGCTTTATTTACAGGAAAAGGATTTAAGTTTATTAGGTAATTTTTTTTTAAGGTGTTATATTTACAATAAATAAAATTTAAGAATGAGTGAGAGTAGAAAAGCAGAATTACATTATGACGGAAAAAAGTATGAAATACCTGTTACAGTTGGTTCTGAAAATGAGCATGCTTTAGACATTAGTAAATTAAGATCAGAATCTGGTCTTATAACAATTGATAGGGGTTTTAAAAATACTGGCTCTACTAAAAGCGCTATTACTTTCCTAAATGGAGAAGAAGGTATTTTAAGATATAGAGGCTATTCTATTGAAGAGCTTGCTGAGAAGTCTAATTTTTTAGAAGTTTCTTACTTGCTTATTTATGGTGAATTACCTTCAAAGACTCAATTAGATGATTTTGTTAATGAGATTACTTCTCACACATTAGTTCATGAAGATGTAAAAGCTATTTTAGATGGATTTCCATCAAGATCGCACCCAATGGGTGTACTATCTTCACTTGTTTCTTCTTTAACAGCATTCTACCCTAAATCATTAGATCCTAATAGGTCCCTGGATGAGATTAATGGTACAATCATAAGATTAATTGCTAAGCTACCAACTCTTGCTGCTTGGAGTTTTAAGAATAGAATGCGTCAGCCAATTATGTATCCTAAAAATAAATTAAATTATACTAGCAATTTTTTACATATGATGTTTGGTTTACCTACTACTGAAACAGAAATTAACCCTGTTATTGCTAGTGCTTTAGATAAGTTACTTATTCTTCATGCCGATCATGAGCAAAATTGCTCTGCTGCTACAGTTAGAATTGTCGGTTCTTCACATGCAAGTTTATATGCATCTATCTCTGCAGGAATAGCTGCATTATGGGGTCCTTTGCATGGTGGTGCTAATCAAGCTGTTATTGAAATGCTTGAAGAAATGAAAGATAGTGGGGGTGACGTTGAAAAATATATTTCAAGAGCAAAAGATAAAAATGATTCTTTTAGACTTATGGGTTTTGGACATAGAGTTTATAAGAATTTTGATCCAAGAGCTACAATAATTAAAAAGGCGGCTGACGATGTCTTAGATCAGTTAGGAATAAAAGATCCTGTACTAGATCTTGCTAAAAAGCTAGAAGAAGTTGTATTAAAAGATGAATACTTTAAGACCAGAGGTTTGTATCCAAATGTAGATTTTTATTCAGGGATAATTTATAGAGCTTTAGGTATTCCTACCGATATGTTCACAGTTATGTTTGCTTTGGGTAGACTTCCAGGATGGATTGCTCAGTGGAAAGAAATGAGAGAAACAACTGAGCCTATTGGAAGGCCAAGACAGGTTTATACAGGTGAAAACCTTCGCTCATATTCTGATATTAATAAAAGATAATATTTATAAATATATGTTTTTAAAAGGTAACTATTTTAGTTGCCTTTTTTATAATTTTGCTATATGGGATATTCATCATTATTAGAGTGTATTAAGGATTTAGAAGAAAATGGTCATTTAATTAGAATTAAGGAAGAAGTTGATCCTAATCTTGAAATGGCAACATATCATTTAAATGAATTTAAAAAGCAAGGAAAAGCTTTGCTTTTTGAAAATGTTAAAGGAAGTAAGTATCCAGCTGTTTCTAATCTTTATGGGACTTTAGAAAGAAGTAACTTTATTTTTAGGGATTCAATTGATAAAGTAAAAAAATTAATTAATCTAAAGATTGATCCTCTTGACGGATTTAAAAATCCATTAGCATCATTACAATCTGCATTTTATGCACTAAATGCATTGCCTAAGAAAGTCTCTTTGCCTAAATATTTTGAGGAAATTGCTATATCAGATTTGCCACAAATAAAATGTTGGCCTGATGATGGTGGTGCCTTTATTACTCTTCCACAAGTTTTTTCAGAAGATATTACTAAGCCTGGTATAATGAATTCTAATCTAGGAATGTATAGAATTCAAATTAGCGGAAATGATTTTAAAAAAGATAAAGAAATAGGTATGCATTATCAGATTCATCGTGGTATAGGAATACATCAGAAAAAAGCTATTGATAAAGGTATTCCTTTAAAGGTTTCTATTTTTGTTGGTGGACCTCCTGCTCATACATTTTCATCAGTAATGCCTTTACCAGATAATATGTCTGAACTTACTTTTGCTGGAATTTTAGGAGCAAAAAGATTTAGATACTCT